>MDTE01002388.1_pt1 | contig 67572 bp, 69 predicted proteins | sample 811231 | NCBI WGS metagenome assembly MDTE01 (sample SAMN05326651, study PRJNA326480) | marine metagenome | isolation source: seawater | place: Indian Ocean: Red Sea | collected 2010
ATAAAACTTATATTGAGCCATTAAATATTTTCTTTTTAGAGAAAATTATTAGTAATGAGAAACCAGATGCATTACTTTCTACAATGGGAGGACAAACTGCTTTAAACCTGTCAATTGAACTTAAAAAAAAAAACATTTTGTCCAAATATAATGTTGAGTTGATTGGAGCAACAAAAGATGTAATAGAAAAAGCTGAAAACAGAGAACTTTTTAAAAAATCAATGACAAAAATTGGTTTGGACACCCCAATGGGTTATGTTGTAAATAGTTTGTTAAAAGCTAAAGAAATTTCAAAAAATTTAAATTTTCCAATCATTATAAGACCATCGTTTACCCTGGGAGGCTCAGGAGGTGGAACTGCCAAAAACAATAAAGAATTCATAAAAATTGTAAAAAAAGGAATTGATTTGTCCCCAATAGGAGAAGTTCTTATTGAGGAATCTTTGGAAGGATGGAAAGAATATGAGATGGAAGTAATTAGAGATAATAAAGATAATTGTATTATAGTTTGCTCAATCGAAAACGTTGACCCAATGGGTGTTCATACTGGAGATTCAATTACAGTGGCTCCCTCTTTAACTCTGACTGACAAAGAATACCAAAAAATGAGAAATTATTCCTTGAAAGTAATAAGAGAAATTGGAGTTGAAACAGGTGGTGCGAATGTCCAATTTGCAGTTAACCCTAAAAATGGAAGAATGGTAGTTATTGAAATGAATCCCAGAGTCTCAAGGTCATCTGCACTAGCTTCAAAAGCCACTGGATTCCCAATAGCAAGGGTGGCAGCAAAATTAGCTATAGGTTATTCACTTGACGAACTAAAAAATGACATAACTAAAATAACACCAGCGTCATTTGAACCAACAATAGACTATATTGTAACCAAAATACCAAGGTTCACCTTTGAAAAATTTAGTGATACTGAAGAAAAACTGGGTACAGCCATGAAATCAATTGGTGAGTGTATGGCAATTGGAAGAAATTTTAAAGAATCATTCCAAAAAGCAATTAGAAGTCTTGAAATTGGTCTTAAAGGATTAGACTCAAATACTAAAATAGAAGGAAAAAGTAAAAAACAATTAACAAACTTATTAGAAAAAAATGTTCCAAATAAATTTATAATCATTGCAGAAAGTTTAAGAAAAAAAATTCCAATAGAGAAGATTATTTCAAAAACTAAATATGACCCTTGGTTTATTAGACAAATTTCAGAACTTGTAAAAACAGAAAATATTCTTAAAAAAAATAAAATTAGTCGAAGTTTATATCTTAAAGCAAAAGGTGAGGGTTTTTCTGATGAAAAAATAATTGAACTTAATCAATCATCTTACTCAAGAATAAAAGACATTAAAAAGAAATCAAAAATTTTTCCATCTTTCAGAAATATCGATACATGTTCTGGAGAATTTGAATCTAAAACACCGTATATGTATTCTTCATGGACATCAAATTTCTATAATTCCAACTTTGAAGATGAAACAAAAGTAACAAATAAAAAAAAGGTCATCATACTTGGAGGTGGACCAAACAGAATTGGTCAAGGAATAGAATTTGATTATTGTTGCGTGCATTCATCATTTGCCATAAGAGAATCAAAAATTGAATCAATTATGGTCAACTGTAACCCTGAAACTGTGTCTACAGATTTTGACATTTCTGACAGACTTTATTTTGAGCCCTTAGATATTGAATCTGTAGTAGAAATATGTAATGCAGAAAATAAAAACAATAAACTACTTGGTGTTATAGTTCAATTAGGAGGACAAACACCACTTAAATTGGCTGAAAAATTATTTAAAAAAAAAATAAACATTTTAGGAACATCATTTAGCTCTATTGATTTATGTGAAGACAGAGATAGATTTAACAAATTTCTAAAGTCGTTAAACATACAACAACCAAAAAGTGATATTGTTTCCAATCTTCGACAAGCTAAAGCTGCCATTAAAAGAATTCAATTCCCAATCGTAATCAGACCTTCATATGTATTAGGTGGTAGAGCAATGAGGATTATAAACAATAACAATGAATTAGAAAATTATTTCAAGTCTACATTTATTATAAATAATAAATCAATTCTTATTGATGAATTTCTAATAGAAGCAAAAGAAATTGATGTTGATGCCATATGCGATGGAAAAAATGTCTTTATTGCTGGAATTTTAGAACATATTGAAGAAGCTGGAGTTCACTCAGGAGATTCTGCATGCTCCATCCCTCCTCAAACAATTTCTAAAGAAATATTAAAAAAAATTAATAATTTAACTTCATTAGTTGCAAAAAAATTAAAAATTATTGGTTTCTTAAATATCCAATTTGCCTTAAAAGATGAAAAACTATATGTTCTGGAAGTCAATCCTAGGGCTAGCAGAACTGTACCTTTTATAAGCAAGGCAATTGGTTTGCCTCTTGCAAACATAGCTACCAAAATAATGCTTGGTAAAAAATTATCAGAATTTAATCTTGAGAAAAAAAACAATAAAAATGTTTTTGTAAAAGAATCAGTTTTCCCTTTTGATAGATTTCCCGGAGAAGATATAATTTTAGGCCCAGAAATGAAATCTACTGGGGAGGTAATGGGTATAGAAAATAATTTTCCAATGGCGTATTTAAAATCCCAAATCGCGGCAGGTAATAATTTACCAAACCAAGGCTCAGTTTTTATATCTGTTAGAGATGAAGATAAAGAAAATATTATTTTACTTTCTCAGGTTTTAAAAAAAATTAATTTTAATATTTATGCAACAAAAGGAACTGCAGAAATTCTTGAAAAATTCTGCATTGAAGTAAAGATCGTAAATAAAGTAAATCAAGGAAGTCCTCATATTGTTGACTTGATTGAGCAAAAAAAAATAAAATTAATTATTAATACTACTAGTGGGGCAAAATCTATATCAGATAGCTTCTCTATTAGAAGAACTGCTATAAGAAATAAAATTCCATATTTCACAACTATCTCCGCTGCCAAAGTTGCAATTACAGGTCTTAATTTTTGGAATACTAAAGATTTAAAAATAAAGCCTATTCAAGAGTTACATAAATCATAGAATAAATTTTTTTATTAATTATAATTAATATTATGACTAAAAAAATTCCAATGACAAAGGATGGACTTGATAAATTAAAGTCTCAACTTGAAAATTTAAAGAATGTTGAGAGGCCAGGAATAATTATTGCCATATCAGAAGCTAGAGAACATGGAGATTTATCTGAAAATGCTGAATACCATGCAGCAAGAGAAAAACAGAGTTTCATCGAAGGTAAAATAACTGAGTTAGAAAATAAAATTGGAAGAGCAGAGGTTATAGATACATCATCACTTGACAATTCAAGAGTAGCCTTTGGTGCAACAGTTGAAATTACCGATTTAGCAAACAATCAAAAAAAAACCTATAAGATAGTTGGAACAGACGAAGCGGATATTGAAAAAAACTTAATATCCGTTTCTGCTCCTTTATGCAAAGCAATGATAAACAAGACTATAAATGATATAATCGAAGTGAGCACGCCTAATGGTATAAAAGAATACCAAATTAATTCTATAAGTTTTTCATGAAAAATGAAAGTATTGAAAAAGTTTTAATTGTTGGTTCAGGACCTGCTGGATACACAGCTGCAATCTATTGTTCAAGAGCTGGACTATCTCCAACACTTGTCTCTGGACTAGAACCAGGAGGACAGTTAACAATCACAACAGATGTAGAAAATTATCCTGGATTTGAAAAACCTATTCAAGGTCCTTGGTTAATGGAACAAATGAAAAAACAAGCCTCTTCATTTGGGACAAAAATAATTAATGACTATGTTATAAATGTAAATTTAAATAAATTTCCTTTTGAAATTAATACTGAAAAAGAAAAAATAAAATCTTTTTCCGTTATCATAGCTACAGGAGCCAAGGCACGTTGGCTTGGAATCCCAGGAGAGAAGGAATTTATGGGTTTTGGTGTTTCAGCTTGTGCTACCTGTGATGGATTTTTTTTTAAAAATAAGGAAGTTGCAGTTGTCGGAGGAGGAAACACTGCAGTAGAGGAAGCAATTTTTTTGTCCAATCTCTGCAAGAAAGTTTACTTAATTCATAGAAGAGATCAATTAAGAGCAGAAAAAATTCTCCAAAGCAGATTAGGAGAAAAAAAAAATGTTTCAATGATTTGGAACAGCGAAGTAAAAAAAATTAACGGTAAAATTGAAAAAAAAATTATAGAAAATCTTGAAATTACTAACACAAAAACCTCTGCGGAAAAAAAACTGCCTATCGAAGGTTTGTTTGTTGCAATAGGACATAGCCCCGCAACAAATTTATTCACAAAATGGCTTAAAATGGATGATGAGGGATATATAATTACCGATCCTGATTCAACAAAAACAAGTATAGATGGAGTCTTTGCTGCTGGTGATGTTACAGACAGAACATATAGGCAAGCAGTAACAGCTGCTGGCATGGGATGTATGAGTGCTCTAGAGGCAGAAACATTTCTTAACTCAAAGAAAGTTATTTAGCTTTTATTCCAGAAACGATTTCCGAATGAATTTTTGAATCAAGGTTTTTTAATTTAGATTGATAAAGAATAAAACCAGACAACCAATCTAACTCAAGTTTCTTTTTTTTTTTAAAATCCATAAACATTGATGAAGTCATTTCATAAGGCATTTTTTCAATTTTTTCTATCCAGAAATCTATGGGATTTTCTTCGAATTTTACATTGTAAAAACTTGATAAACTATAGGCTTCTATCATAGCTTTTATAAATTTTTCTTTGAGATTTTTATCATTAAATATTTCTCCAATTGTTTTTTCTGTTAATGTTGTCATTCCGCTATATGCAGATAAAAAAATAAATTTTTGCCAGATTTTTTCTTTTATATTTTTTTTAAACCTTACATCTAAACCTACTTTTTGGCAGCTTTTAGAAAAACTCTCTAGTATAAGTCCATCTGATGATTCATATGGACCTACGAAGAAAGTAGCTAAACTTCCAATATGCTTAATATTTTGTTTTTCATCAACAAAAACAGAAATTTGCGCAACAGCTCCATAGGTTTTATCAGCACCTATTCTTTTTTTTATTTGTTCCTCAGCATAAATCCCGTTTTGAAAAGGAAGTATTATACAATCTCCTTTTAACTTTCTAATTATGTTATCAATTACATAATCAAAATCGTAGAGTTTCACAGTATTAATAATTATGTCAAAATTCTCACCATCTTTTATTTCATTTCTAACATCTAAATCTTTTAACGATTTTTTTTTCAGATCACTATCAAGAATCAATCCTTTAGATGTGAGATGATTAAACCTTTGTCCTCTAGCAAGAAATGTAACCTCATAATCCGATTCTTGAAGGAAAGAACCAATAAATCCCCCAATTCCGCCAACTCCGCATATTAGGATTTTCATTGTCATTGGAGATTTTTTAGTACTTCGAGAATCCTTCTACACGCCAATTTCAAATCATCAAATGAGGTAGCATATGAAATTCTAAAATATGGTGATTTACCAAAAGCAACTCCTGGAACAACAGCTACCTTGGAATTTAACAACAAGTATTCTGCAAAATCATAATCATTTTTTATTTCATAACCATCTTTATCTCTTTTTGACATAAATCCTTTACAAGAAACATATAGATAAAATGCTCCCTTGGGTTCAAAGGGTTTAAGACCTTCTATTGAATTAAAAAAATTAACTAAAAAATTTTTTCTTTCTTCAAATCGTTTCAACCAATCATCCAAAAATTTTTTTTCATTTGTAAGAGCAAACTTGGCTGCCATTTGACTTATTGAACATGGATTAGTAGTGCTTTGTGATTGAATTTTTGCAATAGATTCTATTAATTTAGGATCACCAACTCCATAACCAATTCTCCAACCTGTCATTGAAAAAACCTTTGAGACTCCGTTTACAATGAAAGTTCTATCTCTTAGAGATGATTCAACATTTAAAATGTTTTTAAATTTACATTTTCCATAAATGATATGCTCATAGATATCATCAGATAAAACATTTACATTAGGATATCTAAGAAGTACTGTAGAAATTTCTTTCAATTCCTTTTCTGTATAGACTGATCCAGTTGGATTACATGGTGAATTGAGGATTAACCATTTGGTTTCCTTTGAAATATTTTTTTCTAATTCACCTACTTTTATCTTAAAGTCATTATTAAAATTCGTTTCTACAATAATAGGTTTTCCATTACATAAACTTACAATTTCCGGATATGAAACCCAATATGGTGCTGGAACAATTACTTCATCACCTTCATCAATTGTGGCCAGAAAAAGATTGTAAATGACATGCTTACCCCCTACTCCAACTGTAATTTGATTTTTCTCAAACTTTAGATTATTTTCTTTTTTAAATTTGTTAACAATGGCTTGTTTTAATTCATCAATTCCATCAACTTGAGTGTATTTTGTAAATCCATCATTAATAGCTTTTATTGCATAATCTTTTATATGTCTAGGGGTATCAAAGTCAGGTTCACCAGAACTTAAACTTATTACATTTTCTCCATTCTTTTCCATTTCTCTGGCCTTCTGAGTTATTTTCACAGTCAGTGATGGCTTAAACCTGGATAATCTATTAGAAATTAAAGTCATTAATTATGGAAAAAAATTTTAAAACTTCAATTTTATGATTATATATGAACTTTAATAAAAATATATCAGATTTTTTTTTTTATGAGTAAATTTAGACTTAAGTCTCAATACAAAGCATCAGGTGATCAACCTTTAGCTATTAAACAGTTAATTCGTGGTCTTAATAATAATAAAAAAGATCAAGTTCTTCTTGGTGTAACTGGATCTGGGAAAACCTTTACAATGGCAAATATTATTAATCAACTTCAGCGTCCAGCTCTTGTTTTTGCACCTAACAAAATATTGGCTGCACAACTTTTTAGTGAGATGAAAAGTTTTTTTCCTGAAAATTGTGTGGAATATTTTGTTTCATATTATGATTATTATACTCCTGAAGCATATGTTCCAAGAACTGACACCTTTATTGAAAAAGAATCATCAATCAATGAGCAAATTGACAGAATGAGACACTCTGCAACTAGGGCATTGTTAGAAAGAAGGGACACAATTGTAGTAGCTAGTGTATCTTGTATATACGGAATAGGTTCTGTTCAATCTTATTCATCAATGACTTTTAAAATCAAAAAAAACTCTACCTTTGATTTGGATAAATTAAAAAAGAAACTTGTTGAACTACAATATAAAAGGAATGATAACATTCATTCAAGAGGAACATTTAGAAATAGAGGGGATTATATAGAAATTTTTCCTTCTCATTTAGAGGACAAATCTTGGAGAATCTCTTTATTCGGTGACACAGTTGAATCAATTGATGAATTTGATCCATTCCTAGGAAAAATTTCAAAAAGTTTAGATGAGGTGACTATTTATGCTAATAGTCATTATGTAACACCAAAACCTTCCTTAAATAAAGCAATTGAAAAAATTAGATCTGAGCTTAAAGATAGAATTAATTTTTTTGAATCAAAAAAACTCCTAATCGAAGCTCAAAGAATTGAACAAAGAACTACCTTTGATCTCGAAATGATTACTGCAACAGGAAGTTGCTCAGGAATTGAGAATTACTCTAGGCATTTATCAGGAAGAAAAGAAGGTGAACCACCACCAACATTATTTGAATACCTACCTGAGGACTGTCTTTTATTTATTGATGAATCTCATGTAACAATACCTCAAATTAGAGGAATGTTTAAAGGGGATAGATCAAGAAAGGAAACTCTCTCAGAATTTGGCTTTAGGTTGCCATCCTGTAAAGACAATAGACCTTTAATGTTTGAAGAATGGGAAAACTTTAAAGGCCAAACTGTTTATGTTTCTGCCACGCCAAGTGAATATGAATTAACTAAATCTGGTGGAGTTTTTGTAGAGCAAGTTGTTAGACCAACTGGATTAGTTGATCCAATTTGTGAAATAAGAAAAGCCTCTAATCAAATCGAGGATGTAATTGATGAATGTAAAAAATTAAAAAAAAAAGAATTAAGAGTCTTAATCACCACACTAACTAAAAAAGATGCTGAAAAAATAACTGATTATTTGAATGAGAATGATGTTAATTCTAAGTATATGCATTCTGATATTGAGACTCTTGAGAGAATTGAATTAATAAAAGACCTAAGATTAGGAAATTTTGATGTTTTGGTAGGTATAAACTTACTAAGAGAGGGACTTGATATACCAGAATGTGGATTAGTAGCAATACTAGATGCGGATAAAGAAGGTTTTTTAAGGTCTCAAGTTTCACTAATACAAACAATTGGTAGAGCAGCTAGAAATATTAACGGTAGGGCAATATTGTATGCAGATTATGAAACCAAATCTATAAAAGAAGCACTGGAAGAAACCTCGAGAAGAAGGATTAAACAGATGAAATTTAACCAAGCCAACAATATTAAACCAAAATCCACATACAGAAAAATTGAGGAAACAATTTCAGATGATGAAGATAAAAATAAAAAACTTGAAATACAAATGGAAAATAGTGAACAATCAATCAAAGAACTAAGAAAGCAAATGTTTGAATGTGCTGAAAATCTTGATTTTGAGAAAGCTGCAAACATCAGGGATAAAATTAAGATCTTAGAAAATAAAGAATTGGGACTAAATGAGAAATTATAAAAAAGCCTTAATTACTGGTGGTGCACAAAGAATAGGTTGTTCAATTACAAAGTTTTTAGCTAAGATGGGCTTTGATGTTGCTATTCAGTACAATAATTCTTCAAAAAAGATAATTGAACTTGAAAGAGTTATTAAAAAAACCGGAGTAAAATTTTGTGCTTTTAAATCTAATTTTAATGAAAAAATAAATTACGAATCTTTTTTTGAAAAAATTAACAAAAAATTCGGCAATGTTGATTTATTGGTGAACAATGCATCAGCTTTTGAATTTGACACAGTTAAAAACTCAACATATGAGATTTTTGACAAACATATTAATGTAAATATCAAGGCTCCTTTTTTTCTTTCAAAAAATTTTATTAATCAATTAAAGAATAAAGAAGGATTAATTATAAATATAATTGACCAAAGAGTAAAAAACATTACTCCATATTTCTCATCGTATACTATAAGCAAGTCAGCTCTTTATACTTTAACAAAAAGTCTCTCCATCCTAGTTGCTCCAAAAATAAGAGTAAATGGCATTTCACCTGGCCCAACATTAAAAAGTAAAAATCAAACAACCAAACAATTTAACAATCAAGTTGAACGAACACCCCTAAAAAAAAAGGTTCAACTTGATGAAATTAACCTAGCAATTGAGTATTTAATAAAAAATAAATCTGTTACTGGAGATGTTTTAACTATAGATTCAGGTCAAAGTCTTGGCTGGGCTCACTCTAAATCAAAAAAATTCTCGACAGACTAATGTATTTAAGTTGTTAACAAAAATAAAATATCAGGTAAAAAAAAACAATTCGTCTCATAATAATGAAAAAAAAAAAAATTATATATCAAAATGATAATATTATATCAACAAAATCAGTGGTTTATAAAATTGATTAATTTTTAATCATTTTATCCAAAAGTCACAGAAATATTACTATAAATAAAAAAATTCAAAGTTTACTAACAGTTTTATCCACAGAATTAGTGGATAGAATTTTTCCTACAAGATTTTATAATAAAAGCAATGGTTTAGAAGAAAATGATTTTAAGAAAAATTAAATATGATTACCTCAGAGGATTTAATATTCTAAAGGAGACAGCAAAATTGTTTCCAAATGGTTCAGGTGTTTACAAATTTTTAGATAGTGAAGGTTCAACTCTTTATGTTGGAAAGGCAAAAAATCTTAAAAAAAGAATTTCCTCTTACATAAATGATAAAAAACAAACTAATAGAATCAAAACATTAATTAGTTTGACAGGATCTTTAGAATTTATAAAGACACATACAGAGATTGATTCCTTCATATTAGAAAATAATTTAATAAAAGATTTAAAACCTAAATTTAATATAAGGTTAATGGATGATAAAAGTTATCCATATATTATGATTGGTAAAAGTAATGATTGGCCAAGAATCAGGAAATTTAGAGGAAAACAAAATAATAAAGATATTTTTTTTGGACCATTTACTAATTCCAATACCGTTGATGATGTAATTCGCCAATTAGAAAGAGCTTTTTTATTAAGAAGTTGTTCTGACAATGTTTTTAATTCTAGAAAAAGAGCTTGTATTTTATTTCAAATAAAAAGATGCAGTGGACCTTGTGTTGGTTTAATCGATAAAAAAGAGTATTCACAACTTGTAAATAATGCAATTTCATTTTTAAAGGGCAAAAATTTAAAAATTAAGCAAGATTTAATAAAAAAAATGCAACAAGAAAGTAAAAAAGAAAACTTTGAAGAAGCAGCTTTAATAAGAGATAGAATCAAAGCTATTTCAAAAATTTCTTTCGAACAATATTCAGATCTAAATAAAAATGAAGATTTTGATGTAGTTTTTCTTTATCAGAAATATGGCCAAACTTGTATTCAAATTTTTTTTTATAGAGTTGGAAAAAATATAGGTAACAAAGAATTCGTTTTCTCTAACATTTTTTTAGATCAACCAAATGTGATTTTAAGTCAATTTCTCATATTCTTTTATTCATCTAATGATACTCCAAGACAAATTTTAACAAATTTTGAGATTACAGACGTTGAAATCATAAAATCAATTATATCAAAGAATATGAAAGGAAAGATAGAAATAAAAAAACCCAAGACTGGAAAAAAATTTGAACTATTAAAAATTGTTGAGGAAAATATAAAAGCTAATATTGCTCAAAAATTTAAGAATAATGAAAAAAACAGATCAATACTTGAAAGTATCTATTCAAAATTCAAACTAAATAATTTCCCAAATAAGATTGAAATATATGATAATAGTCATTTTAGTGGAGTCAATCCAATAGGAGCGATGGTTGTTTATGAAAATTATAATTTTAAGAAATCATCATATAGAAAATTCAATATCCGAACAAATAAAGAAAGATTAAACGATGATTATTTCATGTTAGAACAAGTTCTCAAAAGAAGGTTTAGTTTTACAGAGGAATGGAAGAAGAAACTTCCTAATTTAATTATTATTGATGGAGGAAGAGGACAACTTAATGTTGCAAATAAGGTTTTAATTAAAAAAAAAATTTATAATATAGACCTGATAAGCATTGCAAAAGGAAAAAGAAGAAATTCCGGGAATGAAAATATATACTCAAGAAAAATAGGTAAGATTATGCTTGAAAAAAATGAAAAAGAATTATTTTTTTTGCAAAGACTCAGGGATGAGGCGCACAGATTTGCTATAACTTCACAAAAAAAAAGACGTTTAAGCAATTTAAAAAAATCTGTATTTGACAATGTCTCTGGAATTGGTAAAGGATTAAAGTTAAACTTACTATCTTATTTTGGCTCTATTGAAAATATAAAAACAGCGAGTTTGAAAGATCTTAAAAAAGTACCTGGCATAGGAATTGAAACAGCAAGAAAGATTTATAATGAATTTAATAAAATTGTTTAGTAAAAATAACATTCCAAATCTTCTAACAATTCTTAGGATAATTCTTATTCCAGGAATCATAATTTGTATGCAATTAGATGATCCTTATTATAGTTGGTTAGGACTTGTTTTTTATTTAATTGCTTGCCTATCTGATTTTTTAGATGGTTTCTTGGCTAGAAAACTTGAAATAGAATCAAATTTCGGTCGCTTTCTTGACCCAATTGCTGACAAAATTCTTGTTGTTACTATGTTAATCATACTGCTAGATAATGATAAGATTTCAGGTTTTTTCGTTTATCCAACATTAATCATAATCATAAGGGAAATTTTAGTTTCTGGCTTAAGAGATTTCTTTTGGCATTCATCCGAAAGTTTATTCGTAACAAAATTATCTAAATGGAAGACACTGATACAAATGACCTCACTTGGATTTTTAATTGTTTCAGAAAATTTTAATACAAATTTAATTTTGCATACTGGCAATTTTGGATTAACTTTGGCTTCTATTTTTACAATTTATACAGGATATATTTATTTTAAAAAAAACTTAAAGTTATTTAAATGAAAAAAGTTTTCGGAATCGTTGGTTGGAGTGGAAGCGGAAAAACTGATTTAATTTGTAGAATAATAAAAAATTTTAAAAAAAAAAAAATCTGTGTAGCATCAATTAAACATTCACACCATAATTTTGAGATAGATAAAGAAGGAAAAGATAGTTTTAATCATCTCAATTCAGGTTCTAATGAAGTTATAATCTATAATGAAAAAAAATTTGCAATGATAAGTTCTATTCAAAAAAGAAAAATAACTCTAGAAAATATTCTGAATAAATTTTCAAATGAAAATAAAATAATTTTGATAGAGGGTATGAAGAAAAACAAAATGCCCAAAATAGAGGTCATAAGGTCATCAATCAAAAAACCTTATATTTTCAACAATGACAAGACTGTTAAAGGAATTGTCTTTGATAAAAATGAAAGCATATCTAAAATTAATTTACCAAAATTCCATTTTAGTGAAACAGAAAGAATAAGTGAGTTTATTTTAAAATATTTAAAAAATGGTGAATAAATCCAAATCTAATAAACTTATCTCTGTTGATAAAGCAAAAAAAATAATGGTCCATAGCATTAAAAGGAAAATGCATATGGAATATGTTTCTCTAACGAAGTCTGAAAATAGAATTTTAGCAGAAAATATTTTTGCCAAATTTGACATTCCTGAGTTTGATAATGCTGCGGTTGATGGTTTTGCAATAAATTATGATTGTATTAAAAAAAAAATTAAAAAATTTAAAATAGTTGGAATTTCAGAACCAGGAAAGCCATTCAATGGTTCATTGAAAACTGGAGAAGCAATAAGAATTTTTACTGGAGCCTACTTATTTTATAAAAACAATTCCAATACTATTGTTATGGAGGAAAATTGTCATTTTACCGATAATTATGTTGAATTTATTCAAATACCTTTAAGTGGTTCAAATGTAAGAAAAAAAGGTGAAGATATAAAAAAAAACACACTAGTATTTAGTAAGGGTATAAAAATAAGAACTGTTGATTTAGCTCAACTATCATCAATGGGTATTAAAAAAATAAAAGTTTATAAAAAAATAAAAGTTGGAATTCTCTCAAGTGGGAATGAATTAAATGTAAAAAAAGAAAAATATTCTGTTTACGATGCGAACAAGATCATATTAATGTCAATGTTTAGAAAGATTGGGTGCGATTCAGTTGACTTAGGCATTATCAAAGATGATTTCCAACAAACAAAAAAAGTAATTTTTTCGAATATAAAAAAATGCGATTTAATTATCACTACTGGCGGAATTTCCTCGAGTAAAATTGATAAAATAAGTCAGACACTTAATGAATTTGGAAAAGTTGGATTTTGGAAATTAGCCATAAAACCCGGCAGACCATTTGCATTTGGAAAATTTAAAAACACACCATTTATTGGTTTACCAGGAAACCCAGTTGCAACAATCGTAACTTTCTTTATGATTGTTATCGAATATGTTAAGAAACTTTCAGGAAACAACAAAATAGAAATCATTGAAAGATCTCTTCCAGCAAGTTTTTCAATGAATAAGAAGGTTGGAAGAAAAGAATGGCTGAGAGGAAAAATTAAAATAATAAATAATAAACATTATTTAGAAAAGTTTTCCACGACTGGATCAGGGATTATCTCATCTATAAGTAAAACAGAGGGAATAATCGAAATTGATGAAAAAAAAAAGTATATTAAAAAAGGAACAATTTTAAAGTTTTTTAGATACGAGGATATGTTAAATTGAAGATTTTGTATTTTGCTCAATTAAAGGATCTAATTGGTAAGTCTGAAGAATCAATCATTTTAGAAAATGAGATATCAATAAAAGAGTTGATAAACATATTAAAAAAAAGAGATTCAAATTATAAGACTGCATTTGAAAAAATTCCAAACTTAAAGTTTGCAGTTAATTGTGAATATGTATCCTTAAATAAGTTGGTGAGAGATAATGATGAAATAGCATTTTTTCCTCCAGTAACAGGAGGTTAGTAATAATTATCTTTCAAAATCAAACATTTGACGAAAGCAATAAAATCCACAAATTTTCATATAGAAATAAAAGATCTGGAGCAATAATTTCTTTTATTGGGAAGGTAAGAGGAAATAACAATAATAATAAAATATTAAGTATGGATATTGAATTCTATGAAAAAATGGCAAAATTTCAGACCCAAAAAATAGTAAAGTCACTGATCAAACAATATAAAATTGATGATTATTTAATAATCCATAGATATGGAAAATTATATCCAGGAGAAAATATTGTTTTAATATTGGCCGCAAGTAAGCATAGAAAAGAAAGTTTTATCTTTGTTGAAAAAATTATCAAATGGCTAAAGTTTAAAATAACTTTTTGGAAAAAAGAAAATTTTTCCAATCATTCTAAATGGGTTCAAAGCGAGAATCTGTTAGATAGGTAAAACTATAATAATACTTCTTTTTGAAATTCTTTAATTAGCTTTTTTGTGATATCCCCAACACTAAAACTATAATCATCAACAAAACCCACGGGGGTTATTTCTACAGCAGTACCTGTAAGAAAAACTTCATCGCATTCTGCCAAAAACTCTAGTTTAAAATGATCTTCATTTACCTTTATTCCGTTTTTTTTTGCTAAATTGATAACAGTTTGACGAGTTATGCCATCTAAAAAACAATCAGGTTTAGGAGTAAAAAGTTCATTATTTTTTACAAAAAAAACATTTGCTCCAGTTGCTTCTGCAATATAATTTCTATAATCCAGCATTAATGCATCATCAAAGCCCTTGGATTCTGCTCTATGTTTGCTTAGAGAGCATATCATATATAGTCCTGCGGCTTTACTATCAGTAGGTGCACTTTTAGGAGACGGTCTTACCCAGTCTGCAACTGTCAATTTTATTCCTTCTAATATACCTTCTGGAGAAAAATATGAAGGCCATTCCCAAGTAGCTATTGCCACATTTGTAGATGCTTTCTTAGCAGAGATTTCCATCATTTCACTTCCTCTCCAAACAACTGGTCTTATGTAACCATTTTTAACATTTTGTTTCTTTGCAATTTCTTCAGTTATCTTAATAATTTGATCAAGTTTGTAGGGTATTTTTAAATCAAGAATCTCTGCTGATTTAAACAACCTTTTTGTATGCTCAAATAACCTAAATATTTTCCCTTGATATATTCTTAAACCCTCAAAAACACAACTACCATAGTGTAATCCGTGGTTTAGAATATGACATTTAGCATCACTCCATTTAATATACGAACCATTTATCCATATAAGTCCATCACGAGAATCAAAAGGTACTATTTGCATATTTTTTCTTATAAGTTAGAATTTAAATACTATATCATCGATAAAACATAAAGAAATACTTTGATCTTTAATTTTGTATATTAATGGAAAATCATTCCCACATATTGTGTATTGATGATGATGATAAAATAAGAGAACTCCTAAAAATATTCTTAAAAAAACATAATTTTTTAGTTTCACTTGCAAGAAGTGCTGAGCAAGGAGAAAAACTATCAAATTTATTTATTTTTGATTTAATAATTTTAGATATTATGATGCCCAAAATAAATGGAATAAAATTTCTTGAAAAATTCAGAAAAAATAATGTCAATACGCCAGTATTAATGTTAACAGCTAGCAATAAATTAAATAAAAAAACAGAATCCTATTCATTTGGTTGTGATGATTATCTAATTAAGCCCTTTGAACCAATGGAGCTAGTTCTTCGAATAGAAAAACTATTAAATCCAAGAATAAATAAATCAAAACAAATTGACAAAATGTTTTTTGGTGAATTTATATATGAAAAAAGCACAAAAGAACTAAAAAAGAATAATATAAATATAAAATTAACAACTTCTGAGGAACAACTTTTGGAAATTTTTGTTAATAATCTTAATAAAGAAATTTCAAGAGAATATATTGCAAAAAAATTAAATATAGAAGTCAATCCTAGATCAATTGATGTTATTGTAACAAGATTAAGGAAAAAAATTACATCAAAGAATAATTCATCATTCCTTAAAACCGTCAGAGGAAAAGGGTATATGTTAATAAGCGAATATGAGTAAATTCATAAAAAGATTTTTACCAAAAAGATTACTTCCAAGATTACTATTAATTTTTCTATTACCATTAATAATCACTCAATTTGTTGTCATAATCTTTTTTTATGAAAGGCATTGGGAAAAAATTGTGACTAGATTTTCAAATATTGCCAGCAATCAAATTAATTTGATTGCATTTGAATATAATAAGCACGGGATTCAACGAGCTAGAGAAGTTGCGGCAAGACTTAATATAAGCTTTTTCATCCTTAAAAAAATAAATATTGAGAGAGGGGGGAAAACATTTTTAAAAAAAAAAATTCAAAAAAATATAGCAAATATGGTCGGCTCAGATATTTTTCTGGTCTTTGAAGATGATTCAATAAAATTTTATCAAAAAATTCAGGAAAATTATATGCTTATGATATTCCCCAAAAAGTATTTATATAGCGAAACACCAATTATTTTATTTTTGTGGATGATATCTTCATCCTTATTTTTAGCATTTATAGCTTTTTTATTTTTAAGAATACAAATAAGAGCAATTCATCGATTAGCTAAGTCTGCGGAAGATTTTGGAAATGGAAGGAAGAAGGAAACAAAATTTAAGCCTGAAGGCGCTATGGAAATTAGATCAGCGGGGAATGCATTCATAAAAATGAAAAAAAAAATTAACAACTATATTTCTCAGAAAACTAATTTTCTTTCTGGTATATCTCATGATCTAGGAACAATTCTTACTAGAATTAAACTAAGGCTTGAGTTAGTTGAAAACAAAGAAGATATAAAGGATATAAAAAAAGATGTGATGACAATGCAAGTTTTTTTGAAAGAGTATTTGGATTATTCTGAAAAAGTTAACATCAATAGATCATCAAATCTAAATATTTTTGACTTTATAAATGAAGTCGTCTCATCTTCAAAAAAAATTAAGAATAAAACAAAAATCATTTGTAAAAAGAGGGTTTTTTTTAACACTGATAAAAATTCGCTTTATAGAATAATATTAAACTTACTTGAAAATGCTTCAAAACATAGTAATAAAATTCTAGTTGTAATCACAAAAAACCTATCATTATTAAAGATTGAAATAGATGATGATGGACCAGGCATACCAGACAATCAAAAAAAAAAAGTGTTTAAGCCATTTTATAAAATCGATAATTCAAGAAATTTAAATCAAGCTGGAACTGGTTTGGGTTTAAGTATTGCCAATGAACTTGTTAAAACTCTAAATGGAAAAATTGAGCTTTATGACTCAAAGAAACTTAATGGCTCTTCATTCTCTATAAAATTAAAATCCTAAAATCTATTCTCCTGATAAAAATCTAGATTTTCTTTCAGCCATTGATATTCCCTTTTCTAAAAAACTTTGAAGTTTCTTATTATTATTAAAAAAACTAAGAGCCTCCTCTGTGGTACCCCCCTTGCTTGCTACTTTATTTATAACTTCAGTGAAATCAATGTTTTCTAATTCCAAAAATTTACTTGTTCCGTGTAAAAGAGATAAAACCATTTCTCTTGAGCTATTAGATTCTAATCCATACTTTCTTGAAATATTTATCAAACATTGAAAAAAAAAACATACATATGCAGGTCCTCCCCCGTATAATGCTGTATGAAAATTCATTTGATCTTCTCTTTTAAACCATTTAAAAAATCCAAAAAATTTAAAATCATTTTCTATTATCTTTTGTATTCCTTCTTCACTGAAATTTTTGTAAGCACCAGTTGCACTCTTCTCAACTTTTACAAATACATTAGGCATAAGTCTTATAATTCTAAATTGTTTGCCTAGCATTTGACAAATTTTTTTTGCAAGCAGTCCCGCCGCAAAAGATATTAATATATTATTTTTTGTTAAAAAATTATTAATTTCTTTAAATAAAACATTTGCATCTTTGGGTTTAACGCAAATCATAACATATTTAAGATTTTTCCAAATAATATCCTTTAATTTATCTTGTATAATAATCTTTTTATATTTTTTTTTCTTTAATTCTTCTAAGGTTTTTTTTCTCTTATCATAAACGATAAGGGTTTTTTCTTTTTTTTCAAAACCATCAATTATTATCTTACCTAGATTTCCACAACCTATAATCAAGGATTGGCTCATGCCTCACCATAGGTATCTATCAGAGATGTCTTAAGTGCATAATCAGGATCCTGCTTTTTGTAAAAATATAAATAAAATACAGGAAAAAAACGATCACATTCAGTTATTACAACATCTAAGAAACTCTCAATTTGCTCTATTGTTAGAAAATTCTGCCCCTTAACAGAAACTTGATACTTAAAAAAGACCGTTTCAAGTTTTGAAGAATAATTAAAATAACCTAAGTTTATTTTTTCATTGACACTTGAAATTAATGAATAAATATTTTTACCTGTTTTACTCTTTTTAAAATCAAAATAACTTACAATATTAATTATCTTATTAAATTCATCCCAATTTACATTTATATTATAACTATCCCATAGTCCTTTATACAAAAGACTGAGTTCATTAACTGAATCTCTAAAAGAATCAAGGTCATATTTGTAAATATAATCCTCAATACAATCAATAGGATTTTCGTATGTCATTATTTTTTTTTGACTGTCGTATTTCACAACAACATAGTAATATAGAAAAGTAAAAGAAACAACAACAAATAGTAGTTATAAATTACGAAAACACAATATGTAGTTAAATGTTTAAAGATTATTTAATAATTTTTTTGTTAATTTCTTATTTTTTTCTATTTATTATTTGGATAATTTGGTTCCATAGATCCCTTAAAAACCAAAAAGATAAAAAAAAAAAATATTGGTTAAATTCATTAAGTTTTGTAATTTTCACATACTTAATTAGTTTTATTGTTTTAAAAATACTTTCTTAAGTATATAAAAAAATAAATATTAATTTTTTTTGTAGAAAAATGATTTTAGTAACAGGAGGCGCTGGTTTTATTGGTTCAAATTTGGTTAATTTTCTTACCGAAAACCAAAAAAAAGAAATTGTTTCTGTTGATTTAAATAACAAAAAAAATGATCATTATTTCAAATCTAAAAAAATCATAAAAATTAGACCAGCTAACCTTAATGATTTTCTTAAAAAAAATAAAAAAAAAATAGAACTAGTAATTCACCTTGGTGCAATAACTTCAACTTTAGAAAAAAACATAAAATTAATAATAGAAAATAATATTGAATTATCAATTTTCCTATGGAATTGGTGTGCAAAAAATAAAAAAAGATTCATTTATGCATCATCAGCGGCGACATATGGTGATGGTTCAAATAAATTTGATGACGATGACTCTGAAGAGTATCTTTCAGAATTATTTCCATTAAATTTATATGGTTGGTCTAAACATATTTTTGATAAATTTGTACAAGAAAAAAGGAGGAGTGGATTTTTTCCTGTGCAGTGTGTAGGACTAAAATTTTTTAATGTATATGGACCAAATGAATTCCATAAAGAAGATATGAGGAGCGTTATTCTAAAAATCTACCAAACTGTATCAATGAATTTAGATGTAAAATTATTTAAATCTCATAATTGTAATTTCAAAGATGGTGAGCAATTAAGAGATTTTATTTATGTAAAAGATGTAATAAAGATTGTTAAATGGTTTATTGACAATAAAAAAATGAATGGACTCTTTAATGTTGGAACTGGTAAGCCAAGAAGTTTTAACGATATTGCAAAGGCAGTATTCAAACACTCAAATAGCGAAAAAAAAATAAAATATATAAATACACCAATTGAAATAAGAAGACAATATCAATATCTTACAAGTGCTAACACCAAAAAACTTCGAAGTCTAGGGTATAAGGAAAATTTTATGACTTTAGAAGAAGGAATAGAAGATTATATTAGAAATTATTTAAAAAAATGAATAACTTTATCTTTATTCATAACCTAAATCCAATAGCCGTTGAGATTTTTAATTTTAAAGTCTATTGGTACTCACTGGCTTATATTTTTGGTTTTTTATTTAGTTTAATTTATTCAAGAAAACTAATTAAAAAAAAAATAATTAATCTTAATATTTCAATAATGGATGATTTTATAACTTGGGCAATAATTGGAGTTATCTTAGGTGGAAGAATTGGTTACATAATATTTTATAATTTAGAATTTTATTTAATAAATAAATTAGAAATCATAAAAATTTGGCAGGGAGGAATGTCTTTTCATGGTGGACTAATTGGTTTGATTATATCTATGATACTTTTTTCTAAAAAAAAAAAAATCGATGGATTTGAATTAGCTAATTTAGTTGCTTTGTGCTGCCCAGTAGGAATTTTTCTTGGAAGAATTGCCAATTTTATTAATGGTGAGTTAATTGGAAGGCCCACAGACCAATCTTGGGGAATATTATTTATGACAAATGACTTTTTAAGACATCCAAGTCAAATATATGAGGCGATCTTTGAGGGCTTGATGGTATTTCTTATTTTTCAATTTATTATAAAAATTGAATTGCACAAAAAGATCAACTTTCTTTCAGTTTTCCTAATTATTTATTCTTCCTCTCGATTTTTTATAGAGTTTTTTAGAGAACCTGATCAACAACTTGGTTTTATTTTAGTAAATCTTTCAATGGGACAAATATTATGTTTGCCAATGTTGTTTTTTGGACTAATTTTTCTTAGATATGGAAAGAATTAAAAAATTAATAATTAAGAATAATTCTATCTCGTTGAATCGTTTCATAAATTTTTGTTTGTATGAAAAAAAAAGGGGATATTATCACAATAAAAAAATTGGAGATGATTTCATAACTTCACCAGAGACAAGCCAAATGTTCGGAGAATGTATTTCTTTTTTTTTTTTAACTCTAATGGAAAAAATAAATGTAAATGATTTTTGTGAGCTTGGCCCAGGCAATGGAACATTAGCAAACGATATCATTAGATGCATTTCTAAACTTAAAGAAAAAAAAATTAATTTTTTTTTACATGAAAAATCAAATTCTTTTGATTGTTCCAAAATTTTTAATTTTAAAAACATAAAAATACATAAACTTAAGAAATTTAGGATAGAAAAAAAACCGTACTTTTTTATCTGCAATGAATTCTTTGATGCTTTACCTATTAATCAAATTAAAAAAATTAATGGGAAATTCTATGAAAAAAGAATCTCCATCAAAAACAATGAATTTTTCCCTTTTTATAAAAAGTTTATTGCCAAAAAAAGCTATAATTCTGAAAATCTTAAAAACAATCAAATTATTGAGACTTCTCCACTAATGGATTTGTACTTAAAAAGAATTTTTAGACATATTAAGAATTTTGGTGGAGGAATCCTCATCTTTGACTATGGCCCATTTGAAAAAAGAAGAATTGACACCCTTCAGGCCATTCATAAAAAAAAGAAATGTGGAATTTTTGAATTCCCATTTAAATCAGACATTACTTACCATATTGATTTTAGATACATCTCAAATCAATCGAAAAAATTTGGGTTATATCAATATGGTCCAATCCATCAAAAAAAATTTTTATATTTCTATGGTATAAATGAAAGATTAAATTTACTTTTAAATTCAACGAGTTCAGAACAAACTAGAAAGAATCTCAATGAACAATTTATAAAATTAACTGATCCCAATGGTATGGGAAACTTAATTAAGTGTATGTTTATATGTAGTAATGATCTAAAAATTGATGCTTTCAATGAATAAAAAATAATGATGAATTTTTTTGGAAAATATAAATTTTGTTTTTTTAATAGAAATGGTGGCGTCAGCAGTAAAGAATTCAAATCCCTTAATTGTTCTATAAGTTCGAGTGATTCAAAAGAAAATGTTAAAAAAAATCTAAATATTGCCAAAGAAAATTTTAAATCAAAAGAAATTTTACTGATGAATCAAATTCACTCAAATAAAATTTATTTTTTTAAAAAGGCAGATAAAACTATAAATGCTGATGGAATAATTTCCAGAAATCCTAATATTGCTTTAGGAGTGTTAACAGCTGATTGTGCACCTATAATAATTTTAGGTAAGAAAAATTTTGGTATAATTCACGCAGGCTGGAGAGGAGCATTTTCGGGAATTATTGAAAACTCTGTAAATCAATTTACTAGACAAGGAGATTCTATAGATAGTTTAAACTTCTTTGTTGGCCCTCATTTAAAAAAAAAATCATTTGAAGTTAAAAAGGATTTTTTAACCATAATGAAAAGATATGAGATATGTCCTAAAAAATTTTTAGAAGAGAAAAATAATAAAATTTTCTTTGATTTTAGTGAATTAATAAAAAGTAAATTTAAAAAATTAGGGGTGGAAAATTTTCATATTTCAAATGAAGACACCTTTAGTAATCCAAAAAAATTTTTTAGTTATAGATATTATTGTAAAAAAGGAATAAAAAATTGTGGTAGGCAAATTAGTTTGGTTGGTATAAAAGATAATTAGTAGGTTTTTTATGAAAATAGTCTCCGGAAATAGCAATGTCCCACTTGCACAAAATATAGCTAAATATCTTAATGTTCCATTAGTAGAAGCAACAATAAAAAAATTTCCAGATAAAGAGATTTTTGTTGAAATACAAGAAAATGTTAGGGGAGAAGATGTATTTGTTGTTCAATCCACATCTTTTCCAGCAAACGACCATGTAATGGAATTACTTATAACCATAGATGCTCTTAAGAGAGGTTCAGCCAAAAGAATTGCTGCAATTATGCCATATTATGGATATGCTAGACAAGATAGAAAGTCTGGCCCAAGATCACCTATATCGGCAAAACTTGTTGCAAATTTAATTAGTGTTGCAGGAGCTAATAGAGCTTTAATGGTTGACCTTCACGCTGGCCAGATTCAGGGGTTTTTTGATATTCCAACAGATAATTTATTCGCAGCACCTGTTTTTATTGATGATATAAAAAAAAAATTTTCAGAAAAAGATTCAGTTATTGTTTCCCCAGATGTTGGAGGTGTTGTAAGAGCCAGGGCAATTGCTAAAAGAGTTGATTGCGACTTGGCAATCATCGATAAAAGAAGAGAAAAAGCAAGTGTATCAGAAGTAGTAAATATAATTGGTGAAGTTAGTAATAAAAATTGTATTTTAATTGATGACATTTGTGATACTGCTGGAACATTAACAAATGCTGCAAAAGCTCTTAAAAATAAAAAGGCAAAATCTGTGTTTGCATACATTACTCACGGCGTTCTCTCTGATCCAGCTATTGAGAGAATAAATGATTCTCCTATTGATAAAATGATAATTACTGATAGCATTCTAGCTCGAGATGATGTAAAAAAGTCATCAAAAATAGAACAATTGTCAATCGCCCCCTTGATTGGGGAAGCAATTGGAAGAATTACTGAGAATAAATCTGTATCAAGTCTATTTGCATAATTATAAGGATGTTTGATGAAAGAAGTAAGTGAATTAGTTGTACAAAAAAGAGAATCAAATGGCACTGGTGATTCAAGAGCTTTAAGATCCCAAAAACAAATCCCAGGGATTATTTACGGCGAGAAGAAAAACCCAATACCTATTGTTTTAGATGAGAAAATCCTCAAAATTAAAATCCAGGATCCTGGTTTCTTTTCTAAGCAGTGTGAATTAAAGCTAGAAAATGAAACTCTCAAAGTCCTTCCAAGAGATATTCAACTCCATCCAGTAAAAGAAAGTATCCTACACATAGATTTTCTTAGAGTAGGAGAAAATACTATGGTCACTTTAAATGTTCCTGTAAAGTTTATAAATGATAACAATTGTCCTGGCATTAAGCAGGGGGGTGTTTTAAATATAGTTAGGCATGAAATTGAATTAAAAGCACCTGTTTCAAAAATCCCACAGTTTCTTGTGGCAAATCTTGATGGACTTGAAATTGGAGATAGCATTCACATCAGCTCAATTAACCTTGACAACGATGTAAAACCAACAATTAAAGACAGAGATTTTACAGTTGCTACTGTAGCCGCACCAACGGTAATGAAAGTGGAAGAAGAACAAAAAGAAACTGAAGAAACTGAAGATTCAGAAGAAAAAGCTGATGGCAAAGATGAGGATCAACCAAAAGAAGCTCAAGCAGAAGGTTCAGAAGATGAAAAAAAAGATGGAAAAAAAGAGCCTGAAAATAAAAAAGATTAAGATCACATTATTAATGAAATGTTACTTATTGTTGGACTAGGAAATCCTGGGAGTTCATTCATTAAAACCAGACATAATATTGGTTTTGAAATTTTAGATTCACTTCATTCTTTTCATAATTTTAGCAAATTCACCAATAAATTTGATGGTTTGTTCGCAAAAAAAAAAATTTCTAATCAGAATGTGATTTTATTTAAACCTATGAAATATATGAATTTAAGTGGACCACCTATTAAAAAAATTGTCAATTTCTATGATATCAATATAGAAAATAATCTTATAGTGATTCATGACGATCTAGATATTTGTTTTCCTAAAATAAGAATTAAATCATCAGGCGGACACGGAGGACATAATGGAATCAGAAACATTATAGATTATTTAGGTAAAAATTTTCATAGAATAAAGATTGGTATTAAAAATAAATCAATCCTAGAAAAAAATATATTACCAACAAATTTTGTTCTTGATAAATTTGATAAAAATGAAATTAAAGATATTGAAATAATAAAAAGAAATTTTGCTGATAATTTTAGCTTAATTATAGAAAAAAAATTTTCTTTATTAAAAATAAATTATAAGGACATTTAGTATGGGATTTAACTGTGGAATTCTTGGTTTGCCTAATGTTGGAAAATCAACACTATTTAATGCACTCACATCAACACAAAATGCAGAATCACAAAATTATCCTTTCTGTACCATTGAACCTAATGTAGGAAAGGTTGAAATAAAAGATAATAGACTTAGAAAAATTTCAAAAATTTCTAATTCTGTCAAAACAATTTTTAATCAACTTGAATTTGTAGATATTGCTGGTTTAGTCAAGGGAGCTAGTAAAGGCGAAGGCTTAGGAAATAAATTTCTCTCAAATTTGTATAATGTGGATGCTATCATTCATCTTGTTAGATGCTTTGAAGACAGCAATATTTCACATGTGGATGATAAAATTTCTCCACTAAATGATTTAGAAGTTATAGAAACAGAACTAATTTTATCTGATTATTCAAAAATAGAAAATGTTTTAGAAAATCTAAAAAAGAAAAATAAAGGTGTGAAAATTGATGAGACTTTGCTTTTTTCATTGGAATTAGGAAAAAAACAATTAAATGATGGTTTTTTTCTAAAAGACATAAATTTCGATACAACTCAAGAAAAAATCCTAAGAGAGTACAATTTTTTAACATTAAAACCTCAAATTTATGTTTGTAATGTTGACGAAAACTCAGTTTTAACAGGTAATAATTTAAGTAAAGAAGTTGAAAAATATGCTCTTAAAAAAAATAGCAGAATTATGAATATTTCAGCTTCCATAGAATCTGACATTGCACAAATAATTGATGAAAAAGAAAAAAAAGAATTTCTTCAATCAATCGGAATGGAGGAAACATCACTGTCAAAATTAATTAAGGAAGGTTATAATCTACTAGATTTAATCACATTTTTTACTTCTGGAGTTAAAGAATCAAGAGCTTGGTCTTGCAAAAGAGGTACACTTGCCCCAGATGCAGGTGCAAAAATTCACACAGATTTTAAAAAAGGATTCATCAAAGCTGAAGTAATAAGTTTTGAAGATTTTCTGGAATTCAATGGAGAGCAAAATTGTAAGGAACAAGGAAAATTGAGGTTTGAAGGAAAAGATTATTTAGTGTCAGATGCGGATATAATTACATTTCGATTTAATGTTTAGTTTTTATATGTCTCAAATAATTTCAAAGCTTCATTCATTTGTAATTTCGTAAGGTTTTTGATTTTATTTGAAATAAAACAGAAATAAAATTGTTTTGAAAGTTTTTCCAATGCTATTGATAAATGAAGCGCTTCATCTACATCCTTTCCAAAACAAATTTGTCCGTGGTTAGCAATAATGCAACCTTTTCTTGAAATTGAAGCATCAAAAACATTTTTTGCTAATTTTTTTGAACCAAAGGTTGCATATTTTGAACACCTGATATCACTCCCTCCGAATTCTGCTACCATATAATGAAATGAAGTGATTTTTTGTCTCAAGCATGACAAAATTGAGGCCCAATTAGAGTGACAATGGATTATAGCATTAATTTCTTTTCTTTTTTGATATATCATTAAATGCATTGCTGTCTCACTAGAAGGTTTGATTTGGTTTTTTAAAACACCTTTTAAATCAATGATTGAAATATCATTTGTTTTAAGATCTTTGGAATTAATTCCTGATGGAGTGATAAAAATATGCTTACCTCTTCTAACACTAATATTTCCTTCAGACCCTATATTAAAACCTAACTGAAGAAGTAACTTATAATTTTTTACTATCTTTTTCTTATATAGATTTTCCATTATTAATTAAAATTTTTTTTATTGAATTTCTCTTTGCTTCGCAAATTCCATTTTCAGTAATAATTTTAGAAATGAATTTTGAAGGTGTTACATCAAAAGCTGGATTAAGAGTGTTTGTCCCCTTGAAATAAATTTCACCTTCCTCAAAACTTTTTGATTTACTGAACAACATCTTAGAAAGTTCTTTACCACTTCTTGTTTCAATTGGAATATCCTTACCATTTTTTATTTTTCTATCTATAGTAGAAGTTGGAAGAGCCACATAAAATGGTATTTTGTTCTCATATGCAGATATAGCCTTTAAATATGTTCCTATTTTATTGCAAACATCACCGTTAATTGTTGTCCTATCACTTCCAACTAAACATAAATCAACATCACCATTTTGCATCAGATGACCACCAGCATTGTCAACAATTACAGTATATGGAATTTTCTCATTTTTTAATTCCCAAGCCGTTAATAATGCACCTTGATTTCTAGGTCTTGTTTCATCAACCCATATATGTAAAGGAATGCCTTTTTTGTTAGCATAGAAGATAGGCGATAAAGCAGTCCCCCAATCTACAGTTGCAAGCCAACCTGCATTGCAATGTGTTAAGATATTAATTCTTTTTCTACTTTTTTTATAAATTTCCCTCAATATTTTGTATCCAAACTCTCCTATTTTTTTACAGTTATTAATATCTTCCTGTCTGATCTTTTCTGCAATTTGCATTGCCTTCTTTGGTCTCTTCGAAAGATTAAACTGCATCACTTCGTTTTTCAAAGTTTCGAGAGCCCACCTAAGGTTAACTGCTGTTGGTCTTGTTTTTAGAATTTTTTTTATTACAGATCTTATGTTTTCATTACTAGAATTTCTTTGAATTTCAAAAGCTAGCGCGTAAGCAGCTGTAACTCCTATCAATGGGGCTCCCCTAACTTTCATATTCTTAATTGCAAGACAAAAATCATTTAGAGAATTCAAACTTTCTATTTTAAACTTAAATGGCAACTTTGTTTGATCAATTATTTTTATTTTCCCTTTTTCTAACCAAATACTGGAAAACTTTTTATCTTTAACTTTCATAAATCTTTTATTATATTTTTTAATCTTTTTTTTGTACCTTTTTTAATTTTGGGAATATCAGTTATTATTGAATTTTTAGAAAGATTTTTTGTTTCATCATCACATACAAATTTAGTTTGTTTGCAAAACTCATCTATGAAACAAAAAGCAGTTTCCGAATTTTTTTTTAAGGTTTCAATTATCTGGTCAATTGTCACACTATCGTGTTTAGGGTGCCAACAGTCAAAATCTGTAACCATAGAAATAGCAGAATAACAAATTCCAGCTTCCTTTGCTAATTTAGCTTCAGGCATATTTGTCATTCCAATCACATCACAACCCCAAGATCGGTAGAGATTTGATTCCGCAAGTGTAGAAAATTGTGGACCTTCTATGCAAATATAAGTTCCTGAGGAATGTGAATTAATTTTCAATTTTTCTAGAACAATTAATACTTTTTCCTTCAATTTCTTGCAAATCGGTGAAGACATTGGAATATGAACCACACAATCCTCATCAAAAAATGTCTTGATTCTAGCATAGGTTTTATCGATAAATTGGTCGACAACAACAAAATCACCAGGATTATAATCATCACGCAAACTTCCCACAGCAGACAAAGAAATTATATTTTCTACTCCAATAATCTTTAAAGCTTCTATGTTAGCTCTGTAGTTAATATTTGAAGGGGAGATATTATGATCTAATCCGTGTCTAGGCAAAAAAGCAACACTTTTACCATTTAAATTTCCTATACAGATTTTAGAACTAGGAAAGCCAAAATTGCATTTGATGTCTATCCATTTGGGATTTTTTAAATTTGGAACTTTATAGAGTCCGCTTCCACCAATGAAAGCGATATCAACTTTTTCCATTTAATTTAGTCCACATCTTTCCAGACTTTTCTTTTCACACCTAGTAACATAATCGTCAGCAGAACTAGAAAAAAAATTGTTTTTACTCCAAGACTTTTCCTTTTTTCAAGTTCCGGTTCAGCAGTCCAAGCAAGAAATGAAGTAACATCTTTTGAGATTTGATTTAATGTTGCTTCAGTTCCATCATCAAATTCAACTATATCGTCCATTATGGGTGATGGCATAGCTATTTGATAACCTGGATAAAACTCATTATAATACATACCTTCACTTGCTTCAAAATCTTCTGGATAATCTTTATATCCATTCAGCAAAGAATATAAATAATCAGCACCACCAGTTCTTGCCTTGACGATTAAGGATAAATCAGGGGGATAAGCACCATTATTAGCTACTCTTGCCTCATTCTTATTTTCATAGGGACCAACAAATTTATCACTTGGCTTAGCTTCTCTCACAAACATTTCCCCCTCATCATTAGGTCCATCCGTTATTTCATAGTCAGTTGCAATAATTTTAACCTCATCTTTGGTGAAGCCAATTTCCTCAAGATCTCTGTATGCCATATGTCTAATTCCATGACATCCAGCACAAACTTCCCTGTAAACTTTAAAACCTCTCTTCAATGATGAATTATCAAATCTACCAAAGATTCCATTGAAGGGCCAATTTTGTTCCATTAACTCAATATTATTAGAAGCAGTAAAAGTATTTTTTGGATAATAGAAAAGAATCGTTAAGAAAAAGATTAAAATGAATTTTTTATTTAACATGAGCTTCAGATGAATCCTTATCAAACTTTTCTGAGAGAACAGCAGAGGAAATACTTGGTGGCAATTCATTAACCTTTTCCATCTTTGTCAGAATTGGCATTATGATTAAGAAGAAAGCAAAATAATAAAATGATGCAATCCTTGCAATCAAAACATAAATTCCTTCTGCAGGCATTGAGCCTACCCATCCAAGAATCAAACAGTCAATAAAAAACAACCAAAAAAATTGTTTGTAGAAAGGTCTAAATGTAGCACTTCTAACCTTGTGTCTATCAAGCCAAGGCAAAACAAATAAAATAGCAACCGCTGCAAACATCAAAAGTACACCCATAAGTTTGTCTGGAACAGCTCTTAGAATCGCGTAGAAAGGAAGAAAATACCATTCAGGCACTATATGCGCTGGGGTTTGTAATGGGTTTGCAGGAATGTAGTTATCAGGATGCCCAAGAAAATTTGGAGCAAAAAATACCAGAGCAGCAAATATAATTAAGTAAACTCCTAAACCAAAATAATCTTTAACGGTATAATAAGGATGGAAAGGGATGGTATCACCCTCTGATTTAACATCTACACCAGTCGGGTTATTTGAACCAAATTGATGCAAAGCTACAAGGTGAAGTGCAACTACTCCGACTATTGCAAATGGAAGCAAGTAATGTAGAACAAAAAATCTACTTAATGTAGGATTATCAACGGAAAAACCACCCCACAAGAAGGTAACTATATAATCTCCGACGACCGGAAATGCTGAGAACAAATTTGTAATAACTGTTGCGCCCCAAAAGCTCATCTGACCCCATGGTAGCACATACCCCATAAAAGCAGTTGCCATCATTAAGAGTAAGATAACTACTCCAAGCATCCACAATATTTCTCTTGGAGACTTATATGAACCATAATAAAGCCCCCGAAAAATATGGATATATACTATTATGAAAAACATTGATGCACCATTCATATGAATATACCTAAGCAACCACCCATTATTCACATCTCTCATAATTCTTTCCACACTATCAAATGCTAAATCTGTATTTGCTGTATATTGCATTGCTAATAAAATTCCAGTTACAATCATTATGACAAGAGTTATTCCTGCTAATGAACCAAAATTCCAAAAGTAGTTAAGATTCTTTGGAGTAGGATAGTCTCTTAAATTATGATTGATGAAAGTAAAAACTGGGAGTCTTTTATCAATCCAGGAAACAACATCATTTTTTTCATTAGTTTCAATACTCATACTCAGCCTATTTTAATTATTTCATCAGAAAGGAATTCGTATGGTGGAACCTCTAGATTAAGTGGGGCAGGACCTTTCCTTATCCTACCAGATGTATCGTAATGAGAACCATGACATGGGCAAAACCATCCACCAAAGTCACCTTTACTATCCCCAATTTTTTGACCAAGTGGGACACATCCAAGATGTGTACAAACACCTGTAACAACAAGCCACTCAGGTTTTTTTACTCTTGATTGATCTGATTCTATGTGTATCAATTCACTTTCAGAAACATTTTCAGCAGAATTTATTTCTTCCTTTGTTCTTCTACGAATAAATATTGGTTTGCCCCTCCACATAACTGTTAGACTTTGACCAACCTCAAGAGGAGAAAGATCAACTTCAGTTGTTGAAAGTGCTAAAACATCTTTAGCTGGGTTCATTGTATTCACCAAAGACACAACAGTTGCTGCACCGCCCGCTACTGCTAATCCAGCAGTAGTAATGAACAAAAAATCTCTTTTTTCCTCATCTATTGGCGAAGTTTCTTCTTTATCATCAGATACAATTTTTTTCATCAGTTACTTTTATGCTAATATGTAAGTATAAATATAATATAAAAAACTAATTTTTAAACAATGAAAAATATAGAAAATTTTTTAAACAATGAAAAATATAGAAAATAAGAAAAATATTTGTTCAAATTGGTTCAAAACTCTTAGAGATCAAATTTTCACTGAAATTCAGGTATTAGAGGAAAAAGAAATAAAATTTAAAAAAAAAAAATGGAAAAGAAATAAAAATCAAAAAAATGACTTGGGTGGTGGAGAAATGGGTATCTTAAGAGGAAAAACATTTGAAAAGGCTGGAGTTAACATTTCAACTGTTTATGGACCAATTCCAAAAGAATTAAGTGGTAAAATTCCTGGATCAGAAAATGTGAAAAATTTTTGGGCATCTGGAATTTCTGTTGTAATTCACCCTTTCTCACCAAAAATTCCTGCAGTCCATATGAACACTAGATTTATAGTTACAAATAAATCTTGGTTTGGTGGAGGGATGGACATAACTCCAAGCAACCTTGATTCTGCAGAATCAAAAAAAATTGCAAAGATATTTCATAAAAACATAAAAAAAGTTTGTGATGAATATAAAACTGGAAGTTATGTGAAATTCAAAAATTGGTGCGATGAATACTTTTATCTACCTCATAGACAAGAGGCAAGAGGATTAGGAGGAATCTTCTACGATTACCTTAATTCTGGTAATTGGGAACAAGATCTAGAATTCACGAAAAATGTAGGTGATACATTTATTAAATCATTTGTGCAAATTGTAAAAATGACAAAAAATTTAAAATGGAATGAGAAAGACAAAAGAATTCAATTACATCGAAGATCAAGATATACCGAATTCAACCTCTTATATGATAGAGGTACAAAGTTTGGTCTACAAACTGATGGTAATATAGAAGCAATACTAATGTCACTTCCTCCATCCACGGGTTGGTAAATTTTTTCTTGCAAAACTTTTACACTCTTCTTTTTTGGGTCTAAAGTCATTATAAATCCACCAATTTTTTACTTTTTCCAAAACTTCTCCAACTTTTTTACCTTTCTTAAAACCAATCTTAATCAAGTCATTTCCATTAATAGGTAATTCAATTTTTTTAAAAAATTTATTAAAATCCATAAGTTTTAAAAATTTATTTTTGGAAATTTTTCGATCCGAATAATCTTCAATTAATTGATCGACAATCAAATCTTTAGGATAATTATAAAAAAATAAATTCATTTCTTTTTTATTTTCTTTAGGTAAATTTATCTTTTTTAAAATTCTGTCTTTTGTTTTATTTTTCATTTTTTTAAGTATTTCCAAGTTCTTTTTTCTGGATTTTCTAATTAAAAATTTAAACCTTCTTTCAAAAGAAGAATTTTTAAGACTTTTTTCTAAATCGCAAAGATAATCAAATCTCTCAATACAAATCTTTGAACCTATGGAATTTTCTATATAAGGAGCAAGATTTTTAATGATTTTTTTGTTTCCTACATTTTTTAGTAGTAAAATTTTTTCCAACTCCTGAATTCTTCTTTCAAATGATAATTTTCTAATATTTTTAATTAATTTCTTGCAAGCTAATGCTCCTTCTTCATCCAGTTCATCAGAAAATTTATATGAAAATCTTAAAAACCTTAAGATTCTTAAAAAGTCTTGATTAATTCTTTCCTCAGGTGAGTCAATGAATTTAACTCTTGATTTTTTTAAATCTTTAACACCATTAAATGGATCATAGATTTTACCCGAAGTATCACAGTAAATTGCATTTATTGTAAAATCTCTTCGTTTAGCATCTTCCAGTATTTCATTTGTATATAATGTATCTGCCCATCTTCCATCTGTATTTAGATCTTTTCTCATCGATGTTAAATCTATGGATATGCCTTTATATCTAATGACAATTGAACTAAATTTTAAACCTATCTTTGAAATAAGAATTTTTTTTTTTTCAAGAAATTCAATTACTTTTTCAATAGGAAGGTTTGCAACTATGTCAGGGTTTGAAGACATTTTTTTTTCCAAAATAATGTCTCTTACATTTCCACCAACAAGAAATAATTTTCCACCATTTTTTTTTAGAAGATTTTCAATACTTTTAATTTGATCTAATTTTAATCCTAATTTTTTACATTTTTTTGAAAAATTAGGAATTTTCATTATCAAAATATCCAGGTAGAATTTTTTCTCCATCGTAAGATGGTGAAATATATTTTTTCATCGTATTATTTTCATTAGTTGAAAATATTAGTAAAAGAATTAAAGAAATAATAAAAATTGCTAAATAATTTATCGCAACTATTCTTTTGCCCAGTTTTTTGCTGAGAAAAAAAATCATCAAAAAAAAGATTATTGAAAAAATTAAAATTAATACTTTAATCACAAAAAAAAAAGATTATGTTACAACTAGCTTACTTTATATATTATATAACTAATTTTTTAAAAACAATTCATAATAACTCTATATATTTTAATTATGTTTGCATTTAATCGATTAATATTTTTATTTTCAATTTTCTTTTTTATTTTATTAATAGATTTAATCGCTGAATCTAAATTACTTTCCTATCAAAGTGAATATAAAATTACATTAGCTGAATCCGATGAAATCAGACTACCAGGTAAGACATATGTTGATCAAGCAAATGGTGATCTATTTATTGACTGGGTAAATAACTGTGAAAATTCCTGGGTTTCCAATCAAAGAATGATTACTCGCTTTATAAATTCACACGGAGTTGGAACTTTAAGTGAAATTAATTACTCTTTAAATGAAATATCAAATGCATCCAAAATGGATTTTGTACTTGAAGTCAAAGAAAATGCTGACCTAGTTGATAGGACAATTGGCAAAGCAGAAAGAAAGAAAAATATAGAGGTTATTTTTCCATCTTCTGAAAAGGAAAAATTAATTCTTCCAAAAGATGTTCTTTTTCCTCATAGTTTTTTAAAAGATATTTTAAAAAATCTTTATGGATCAGAAAAATTAATCACTAGAAAAGTTTATGAGGGGACCATACCTGACAAATTTTTCAATATCTCAGTTTTTTTTACTGACAGAATAATCAAAGAACCAAATGATGTTTTGATTGATGGTGTCATTAATAAATTCAAGAAAATAAGAATGTCTTATTACCAAGATGATTCCCAAACTCCAATTTTTGAACAAATCGTTCACCTTAATGAACAAGGTGTTGCTAGCTTTTTTAGATATGATTATCCAGAATATTCATTGGAACTTAAACTAAAAAAAATAAGCTTGGTTAATTTAAATTGTAATTAATTCTATATCATCGCAACCTTCATCTTTGTATTGTTGGTATATTTTTTTTAGTCTAATGTTTAGTTTTATATCTTTTCCTATTGTTAGAAAAAATGTATTTGGTGATGTTCTATTTCTTATAACTGGCAAATTAACATTTAAATTTTTAGTTTTTAAAAGTTTGATAATCTCAGATAAAAAGATTCTATGTTTTTTGTTAAAAGGTTGAAACTGATTATAAATCACAGTCTTTCCAACTTTGTTGTATTCCTTAATATCGTCCAGGAAAATATATTTTATGGAGGTTTTATTATTGTTCTTTTTTTTTAAAAGTCCATTGTCAGGATCTAAAAAAATCAAACTATTCTTTTTAAAAAAATCAATTGATTGTTTAAACCATTTTTCTCTATTACTCTTAGTTAGTTCAGAATTGTAAAAATCTAGAAAGAACCTTAAATGACTATTTTTTGTAAACTTTTCTAATTTACGATTTTTTGATAATTTTAGGTAATACATTTCCTTTTTTAGAGTTTCATCAGATATATAAGATGAGGATTTTGTTAGATAATCTCTTTTTTCCCCGTCATTTTTCTTTAACTCATTATCACCTAAATTTTTTGGATTAATTAAATACCAATTCAGCCCAATTTTTTGATTTATTTTTTTGCTTAAAAATTTTAAAAAATTAAATTTGTAAAAATCGTGAATATCACCTAAATATCTTTCTTGCATTTGCTTATTTTTTAATCATTATTTTTATGGGCCTAGCATATTGTATATATTTTGTGCAAAATAAAAATAATTAGATTTTTTTATTATTTTTTATTCAATATAATCAATTACTTAAATTATTATTTTTTTTTTTGGCATATTTTATGCATAACACTTACTTAATTATAATTTTTATAAGAAAGGGAGATTATTATGATTACAAAATTTAACAAATTCAACCTTAATTTGTTAAGTGCAAATTTAACAAAATTTCTATGCTTCTTTATGGTTTTGTTTTTTTCACTTAATTTGTCAGCACAAGAGGTAACTAATGCAATTCCTGCTGTCACTCCAGAGGTTGCATATATACTAAATACTTTTTTATTTCTAGTTTGTGGTTTCTTGGTTATGTTTATGGCTGCTGGCTTTTGTATGCTTGAAGCTGGAATGGTTAGAAGTAAAAATACAGCTGTGATATGTCTAAAAAATATAGGACTGTTTTCAATAGCTGGCATTATGTATTTCATAGTTGGATATAATTTAATGTACGATGGTGTTGACGGTGGATATATGGGATCTTTTTCTCTTTTTGATCGAAGTTCAGAAGTAGATCTTGAAACTGGTTATGCCTCAGCCTCTGATTGGTATTTTCAAATGGTATTTGTTGCGACTGCAGCTTCAATAGTTTCAGGAGCTTTAGCTGAAAGAATTTTAATTTGGCCATTTTTCCTTTTTGTAGCAATCTTAACAGGTATTATTTACCCAATTGCAGGTTCTTGGCAATGGGGAGGTGGTTGGCTTAGTGAAATGGGTTTTTCTGATTTTGCTGGCTCAACTCTTGTTCATTCCGTTGGTGGTTGGGCAGCTTTATCTGGAGCAATCTTGCTTGGAGCTAGAGATGGTAAATACAATTCAGACGGTTCTGTAAATACAATTCCTGGATGTTCATTACCAATGACTACTTTAGGAGTATTCATACTATGGTTGGGCTGGTTTGGATTTAATGGTGGCTCTCAACTAGCTTTAGGGTCAGGTGCTGATGCCACAGCAGTTGCTGATATTTTTGTGAACACTTCACTTGCAGCTGCAGGTGGTGTTGTAGCCTGTATGATAGTCAGCAAACTAACAAATAGTCACACAAATATCGCTGCGACTCTAAATGGAGCAATAGCTGGTCTAGTCGCAATTACTGCAGAACCGCTTACACCAAGTATGGGTCAAGCTATAATAATTGGAGCAATAGGTGGCATTATTTGTATGTATGGAATGAAACTTCTAGATATGTTGAAAATCGATGATGTAGTTGGAGCTATACCAGCACACTTGTTTGCCGGAATTTGGGGTACACTCGTTGTTGCTTGGACTAATCCAGATGCATCTTTTGGAGTTCAATTCATTGGAGTCATTTCCTATGGAATATTTACTCTTGTAACAACTTTTATTCTATGGACAGTAATTAAAACCATAATTGGAATAAGAGCTGAAAAAGAAGACGAAGAATATGGTCTTGATATGAGCGAGCTTGGTGCTGTGTCTTATCCAGACTTTACAAAAAAATAAAGGCTCCCCATAATAATAAAAGGGTCTAGAATTTAGGCCCTTTTATTTCTTTCTTAGATTCTCTAAAAATCATCCACCAAGTTATAATAGCTGGAATTCCAACCAATATTTCTCTAATTCTTCTTCCTAATGCAATTGAAAAAGAGATTGCACCAGAAAATCCCACATATTCGCCAATAATCACAAATGCGAGTTCTTGTACACCTAAGCCAGCAGGAATGAAGAAAGCTATTGCACGAATTATTCCTAAAAATGCTTCTATCAGGATAACATCTTGGATTGATGATTCGATTCCTATGATCCAAAGAAATACATATATTTCCACTGCTCCAGCTATCCAACCAAAAAGTCTGAAAATTATGGATTTGAAAACTCTAAATTTTTCTTTACTTAACTGATACAATGAATAATCTAATTTTAATAAAAATGAAACTATTGGTTTTCTTAGAGAAAGATTATACTTTTCATTAATCTTTCGAAGAAAAAATTTTGTAAGTCTTTTTCTAACAAAAAGATAAAAAAAAATGCAACCAAGAAAAATTATTATAAGAGAATAATAAAGATAATCATTATATTCACCTTCTAAAAAACTACTATTACTTGAAGCTAAAAATAATAAACTTAGAAATGCCATTAGGAAAAGTGAAAAAGTAGCTACTATCAAATCAGCAAATACCGAAGACGATGCTTCTTGGGGTGACAAACCTTTTTTAATTGCCAGATAAACCCTAACAAATTCACCTGTGATCGTACCTGTGGGAAAAAACTTTCCTGAAGCTTGCGAAATCCAAGTTATTATAAAAGACCAAACTAGGCTTAATTTAGATCTACTCATTAAAGTGATCCAAGTTAGTGAATCAAAATATAATGTAGGAATATGTGCAAGAATAATAAAAATTAATTTAGATTTGCTTTCTTTAATTAACTCAAGTGATTCTGGCCCCGCAAAAACTTCATACACCCATTTCAATAGAAAAATTCCAATCAAAAGAAAAAAGATAAATTTTAAATTCTTAAAAGTCACAATTTAAAAAAATTCTTGAGTTACCAATTAAATTACACACCTTCAATGGATTATCTGAATCAACACGCGGATGCCAGGAAAAAAAGGAAAATCTTCTATAAAATAATGTACCTTTATGAGGAGGTTTAACATAATCATAGCAAGTAATTTTTCTGTATGACTCAACATTAGGTGACAAAAAACTAAGATTTTTTTTTTCTGAAGCATAAACTGCTAATAATTTTTTTTTATATAATTTTTCATTTTCATTAAGAATTATTATTTTTTCTTTATTTAAGGATTTTATAAATTTATTTACATTAATTTTTCTTTTAAAGAAATTGTATTCTGCAAATTCAAAAACTTGTATTTTTCTTTTAAACCGTGAACAAATAAAGTTCGTAATGTCGTGATCTTGATGTCCTCCCTCATATGCAGGACAAAAAATAGTATCTATTTTTTTTATTTTTATAATTTTCCTTATTTTCTCATAAGTTTGACTAATTCTTTCTTTCAAGGTTCTTGTAGGAATATCTTGATAATAAAAACTATCAACACCTAATATCTTCAACGACTTTCGCATTTCTTTTTTTCTTATTGACACTAAATGCTTATATTGATTTCTCTCCCAAAACCACATTTGGTTTTTAGATACAACTCCATTTGTAGGAAAAAAAATACTTATTTTCTTCCTTTTTTTTAATAGTTTTCTTATTGTAATACCAAGTCCAACAATCTCATCATCAGGGTGAGGAGCAACCACCAAAATATTATTCATTTTTTTTATGAAGTTTTTCCCAGTTGTTATAAAAGAAATCAAAAAAAACCTCCCTCCATGTAATTATATCTTTTTGATTCCTTATATTAGTTTTTATTGATTTAATTTTTTTAGGATTTTTTAATAGATTGGAAATCATAGCTGTCCAATCCACTAATCTATAGTTTTTAACTATAATTCCATCAAAAAAATTTTTCTTAATTGCCTTTCCTCCCCCATCCGGACTCACTACACAAACAGCGTTACAGGACTTTGCTTCTAAAACAACTTGAGGGCCTGTTTCAAACCTTGAAGGTAAAACAAATAAATCACACACATTCATAAATTTAGCCACTTCCTTTGGAGAAAGATAATTAAGTATGATTAATTTGTCACCTCCCTTCTGTTTACATAATTCGCCATGAAAATTCTCTCCTGAGAGAATGGTTGTTAAGTTATGTCCAGTTTTCTTCAAGGATGCATGGATTTCTGACAAAAGCAAAGCTCCTTTTAATTCGTGTATTCTGCCACAAAAAAAAATTATTTTATCATTCAAAGGTATTTTTAATTTCTTTAATAACATCCTTTTATTTATTTTCTTTTCTTTGAAGATTTCTTTCTCAATTCCTCTACTTAATTCTATAATATTATTTTCTTTTTTTTCCTTTGAACTAAACTTTTGATTACCTATTGAGTTATTTGCCAATGCAAAATTTGACTTCTTAAAATATTTTAATATTTTTCTTCTTTGACTTAATTCAATCTTTTTAGGCAACTTTACTTTATCAATAAGAAATCTTGAAATAAATTTTGGAAATTTAGTTATTATTTTTTTAATATAATACCTAGAATATGAAGGAGCATCTGTATGATATGATGTAGTCAAAGGTATTCTCCAAAATCTAGATGCTATGATTGCAGTCTTTGACATTGAAAAGAGTTGATCTGTTGTATGAATTACATCAAAGCTTCTAAGTTGAAAAAATAATCTTAGATTAAAAGGGAATAAGTCTGTATAATCTGCATCAATTCCAATTATTTTTAAAATTCTAGATGATACAATTGGTTTTTGAATTCTAAATTTTATATTTTTACTAACATTGATTGTATTTGCGAATTTTCCTAAGAAGAAAATTTCTAAATTACAGTCTAATTTCTCATTTTTTAAAGAACTGCAAATTCTTTCCCAAAATTTGACATGTCCCCCAGATTTTTCACTTAATTCCAAATCCACTAATATTGCAATTCTAAACATATACTTTAACCAAATGCTAAATTCCCAAAGAAATAAACATATATTGAAATAGATGAAACGGCTATAATATTCATAATAAAACCTGTTTGAAGCATAAACCTAATTTTCAATCTATTAGTTGAAAAAACAATTGCATTGGGGGGTGTGGAAATTGGCATCATAAATGCGCAGCTAGCTGCCAAAACGATTGGTAAAATTAATTTTATTAGTGAAAGATCATTGTTCATAGCAAAAGAAGCAAATATTGGAAGTAATAGGAAAGTTGTTGCTGTATTACTTGTGAATTCTGTGAGTACAGATGTAAAAAAAGTTAAAAATAGTAAAATAAAGAAAAAATTGTATTTGCTTATAAAATCAAGGTTTCTTGACAAATCTTCTGCCAAACCAGTTGTAACTATAATTGAAGCCATAGACAACCCTCCACCAAAAAGCAACAATACATTCCAAGGGATGTCTTTAAACCAATCAATATTTAAAAGTGTTTTTTGTTTTTTATCTACAGGCAAAATAAAAAATAAAACTGCACACATAATTGCAATTCCAGAATCTGTTAGGTTAATTTTGAAAAAAGAATTTACTCCATTCTTAAATATCCAAAGCATTGAAGTTATAATTAATACGAAAGCAGAGATTTTTTCTTTTTGAGAAAATCTTCCAAGGGACTTATATTTCTCGGAAATACTTTTTAAATCTACTTTTTGATCAACTGATTTTAAAATAAATTTAAAATATGCCCAAAGTGACATCAAAAGAAACAATACTATTGGAATCATAAAAACAAACCAACTTACAAAATCAATACTAAAATTATAGTTTTCATTCAAAAAGGAAACCATCACAGCATTTGGAATTGTTCCGATAGGTGTGCTCATCCCTCCAATTGAAGATGAATATGCAATTGACAACAATAGAATCTTAGAAAAAGAATCATTTGTATTATTCTTAAAACAATCATCAACTATGAATTTGGCTATCGGAAGCATAAGAAGACAGGTTGCAGTATTTGAAAGCCACATACTAAAAAAGGCAGTTGATAAGATAAAACAAAGAATTAGTTTTTCCTTTGTTTGACCAAAAAGTAAAATGGTTTTGATTGCAATTCTCTGATGTAAGTTACTTTTCTCAAAGCCATTGGCCAGAAGAAATCCACCTAGAAGTAAGAAAACAACAGTACTAGCATAGGGCATTACAATATTTTTCAAGCTGATTTCAAGAAAAAATGGTGAAAAAACAATTGGCATCAGAGCCGTAATTGAATTTGGCATAGTTTCTGTAAGCCAGAAAAAAATCATCAAAATCATTAATCTTAATGCAATTTTTGCATTATAATCAAGTCCACTATTGATGTTTAAGATGTCTGGAAGTAAACAAAAAACAACTCCTAAGATTAAAAACTTAAAATTTATCATTACTAATTAAACTATATTTCATTTAAAGATCTTTCTTCTAATTCAAACCATTCTTCTTCCAGAACTTTAAGTTCTGATTGATTTTTTTCGATTTCTTCAATTATCTTTTTATATTGGGTATTATTTACTTTGAAATCTAAATTTTCATTCTCAAGCTTTTTGGATAAATCTGAAATTATATTTTCTTTTTTCTCAATCTTCTTGAGAATCTTCTTTATATTTTTTTCAAAATCTAATTTTTTACTTGTTTTTAAATTTTTACTACTATTCTTTACTAAAAGATCTCTATTTTCTGAATTATCTTGTGGTGAATGAAAAATATTTTTTTTAATTTTAAGAGAGACTTGAATATCACCTTTACCGTCCATTATGAAAAATTTATCAACAGTTTTTTCAAGAAAATCCATATCGTGTGAGGCCACTAACACTCCACCCTGAAATTTATTTAAAAAATCAATTAATAAGTCTATTGTTTCTATATCTAAATCATTTGTTGGTTCATCAAGTAATAATAATTCTTTTGGCGAAGCTAGAATTTTCGCCAACAATAATCTATTTCTTTCACCTCCAGACAACATACCAACTTCAGCATCAATTAATTTAGGCTCAAAGAGAAAATTTTTTAAATATCCACAAATATGCATTCTTTTTTCTCCTACTTCAATGTAGTCTCCTCCACCAGGTATTAAATTCTCTTTTATAGTTTTCCTATCATTAAATTCAGTTCCTGATTGATCAAAGAAGCTAACATTCACATTTTTTTTTATTTTAATATTTCCAACATCAACTAGATTCTTATTTGTAATAAGATTCAGAAATGTTGATTTTCCTGAACCATTTTTTCCAATTATCCCAATCTTTTGACCTTTCATTAATTTGTAATTGAAATTATTTACTATGATCTTTTCTTTTTTACCTTCTAAGAATTTTTTTGTAACATTAAAAAAATTAATTAATAAATTTGGAGAATCATTGGTTTTTTCACTCAGCATTATTCTTGTTTTTGCAATCGATTTTAAGAATTCGCTTCTTTCCTCTCTCAAATTTGAACTAAAATCGTTAATACTTTTTTTTCTTCTTATATTTCTTTTTCTTCTCGCAGTTACTCCCTTTGACAACCATTCAATCTCTCCATCTAAAAATTTTTCCTTATTGTGAATTTCTCTTTTTTCTTGCTCAATTAATTCATTACTCCATTCTTCAAAATTAAAAAATCCTTTAGGTGAAACTTTAACTATCCCTCTATCCATCCAAAAAACTTTATTAGTTACATTCTTCAAAAAACTTCTATTATGACTAATTACTAAAAATGAACCCTTATATTCATTTAAAAGAAAACTTTCTAACCATCTAATCGATTCTATATCCAAGTGATTAGTTGGTTCATCAAGTAATAACAACTCAGGTTCATTAATAATTATGGAAGCAAGGTTTAATCTTCTTCTTATCCCACCTGATAAATTTGAAATATTTTGCGATGAATTTAATTTCATTTTCTCACATATATTATTTATTTTGTATTTATTAAATAAAATAGGATCTTTCAGAGAATCAGATAGAAAATCAAAAATTGAATTATTATTTTTCGTTTCTTCTTTCTGATTCAGCAATCCTAATGAGACTCTTGGATTGATCCACAAATCACCAGAGTCAATTAATTTTTCTTTTGAAATTACTTTTAACAAAGTAGTCTTTCCTACTCCATTTTTTCCAACTAAAGCAATCTTATCACCTTCATGAATAGATAAAGATAGATTTTTGAACAATTGTTTTTTGCCAAAAGATAAATTACAGTCATTTAAGGAAAAATAGACTTCTTTACTCATTATTACTGGCTGGGGTGGTAGGATTCGAACCTACGAATGCCGCTACCAAAAAGCGGTGCCTTACCACTTGGCCACACCCCAATCAAAACTAAAACATAATCATTTTTTTTTTTTATATACAAGTTTAATATGCTTTAAATTGCATTAATAAGTTTACACCTTTGAACCCAATAATTATCCTTAACTTTTTTCATTGTTTTTTCAGCATCTAATAATTTTTTTTTTTCATCATATAGTGCAAAACAGGTCCCACCTGAGCCAGTCATTCTTGCAAGCAATGAATGAGTTTTGTTTTCTAATTCTTTTAAAATTTTTCTTACTTTATCGCACTGCACAATTGCTGGATATTCCAAATCATTTCTTTTTTTGGACAGAAATTTCACAAAATCTTTATTAGTCATTTTTGTATCATAGAACTTTGCTGTCTTCTGTGAATTTACAACGAAACTTTCAAATATTTTTCTTGTTGAAATTTGTACATTTGGGTTAACCAGTAAAACATATAACTCAGGAATTTTATTTCTAAGGAATGTTATTTTTTCACCATAACCTTTTACTAAACCTGTTTTTCTATAAAAACAAAAAGGAACATCAGCACCAATTTTAAACAAGAATTCATTAAAATCTTCCTTTATATCAATTTTCAATAAATCAATTATGCAATTTATTAATGTCGCAGCGTTTGATGAGCCACCACCCATTCCTGAGGCTATGGGAAGTTTCTTAGTAAGTTTAATGTGAACATTGATCTTTCTTTTTGTATAACTTTCAAGCTTTGATATAGTTTTTAAAATAATATTATCCTTTATTTTTAAGAATTTTGAAAAAGGTCCGTCTATCTCGAAACTTAAATCCTCTGATTTTGCAACAGAAATTGAATCACCATAATCACAAAAACTCATTAGACTCTCAAGGTTATGATAACCATTTTTATTCTTGCCAACAATTTCTAAAAATAAATTTAGCTTGGCTGGTGAAAACTTTGAAATCTCATATTTCATTTTCAAATCCCATTCTTAATTTTTTTTAGAACTTTTTCTTTTTTCTTAAAATTAGGCTTAATTACTAAAACTCTTTTCCATTGTGAAACAGCTTCTTCTTTTCTTCCTAATTTCCAATAGGCATCTCCTAAATGATCATTCAATGTAGCATCGTTTGGCAATAGTGAAACAGCCTTTTCAAGGTAATAAACTGATTGATCGATTGAATTTGTAAGATAGTAAGCCCAACCCAAAGAATCCATTATATAACCATCAGATGGTTCAATCTCAACGGCTTTCTTTAATAAATCAAGTGCCTCGGTCAAGTTTAACTTACGATCAAGCCAACTGTAGGCTAGATAATTTATAACATATGGGTCATTTGGTTCTAATTTCATAGCCTCTTTAAGATCTTGCTCAGCTTTATTCCATTCATTTAACCTTTCATAAGCAATACCCCTTGAGTAAAAAACAACCCATTTATCAAGAATTGAGTCATTGTTAATTGCAGCTGAATAGAGTAAAATTGATTCTTCATATTTTTCTATTGATCTAAGCTTATCGGCTAGTAATAATTTAATCTCCCAATTTTCAGGAAATTTTTTTTCCAAAAAACTTAGTTCATTAATAATCTCTTCATCTTTTTTTTTAAGAACATCATATAAAGTTGTTTTTATTTTAAGAAATTTCATAAAATAAGGATTATCACTTTTTATTCCAGATATGGTTTGTATGGCAATTTCTTCAAATCCCAACTGCTCATATGCACTAACAAGTAAAAGTTTCATTGCATTGAAATCAGGGCGAATTCTTAATGAAAGTTTTCCAAAAAAGACTGAATATTTGTAAAGATTTTTTTGAAAATACCAACTCGAAATATTATAAAATACCTCAGCGATTGCATGTTTTTCGTCCAAAATTGGATTGAGAAATTTTTTATTTTTTTTAAAATGATTTATCTGGTATTTATTCAAATTCATATCATTTAGTGACAATTCATCAAAAATAATTTTTGCGGTATTTTGATCTTTTAAATCCAAAAAATTTAAAAATAATAGTTCATTAACTCGATGAGATGAAAACTTTTTCTTTAAGAGTTCGTCAAAATAAACTTTAGCTTCAACTTTTTTTCCCTCCAACATTAAATATATACCTGTATGAATACACATTAATGGAATACATTCTTCTAAACTCTCAATTTCTATTTTTTTTTTTTTCAGTCTATTTGTCCAAAGCAACAAAACTTTAACGAAATTGACATCAAAGTATTGGTTGTCAATGTATTTTATAGATTCAGATATTTTTTTTTTTATTAAAAGATCATCTACGAAAGAAAATAAATTTGCAGAAAAATTATTTATATTTTTTTTCTTTAAAAGAACGCTAACTTCCGAGGCTTTCTCCCAATCTTCAAACATAACAGATTCAAAGAAAAGTTCTTCTAAAAGAGATTGATTTAATCTTGAAATGTTTATTTCGGAATAATAGTCTCTAAGTTTATTTACATCACCTTCTTGTCTAGCATAACTCCAAGCAATGTAATTGCCAAATTCATTCTTCTCTTTAGAACATAATATTGAAGAATATAGAAAGAGTATTAAAAAAAAAATTATTAATTTACATGTTTGTATAATTTGGACCACCTCCTCCTTCAGGTGATACCCAATTAATATTTTGCCTGGGATCTTTAATGTCGCAGGTTTTGCAGTGTATACAATTCTGCGCATTAATATGGAGTTTTGGTTTGTCATCATCATTTAGAATTTCATAAACACCTGCTGGGCAATATCTTTGCTCCGGGGAATCAAATAATTCATAATTATTAGATATTGGTATATTATCATCTATTATTCTTAAATGACAAGGTTGGTTTTCTTCATGATAAGTAGAAGAAAATGAAACATTGGTTAATCTATCAAAAGTCAAAATTCCATCAGGTTTAGGGTATTTAATCTTCTTTGATTTTGTTTTCTCTTTTAATGAAAGATGGTCAGGTTCTGAGTGATTCAATGTCCATGGAGCCTTACCTCTGAAAAGGATTTGATCAATACCTGTTAAAAGCATTCCCCAATACAGACCAAATTTAAAAGAAGGACGAACATTTCTAGCCTTCTTCAGTTCAATCCCAGCCCAAGATTTTTTAAAAGTTTTCTCAAAATTTGAAATTTGATTATTTTGTTTTCCTTGATTTAATTCTTCAAATACTTCTTCCGAAGCTATTATTCCTGATTTCATAGCTGTGTGCGTACCCTTTATTTTTGGGGTATTCAATGTGCCAGCATCACAACCAATCAATGCCCCTCCTGGAAATGATAAATTAGGCAGAGATTGCCATCCTCCTTCATTTATGGCTCTTGCACCATAAGAGATCCTTCTTCCTCCTTCAAATAAAACTTTTATTTTTGGGTGAGTTTTAAATCTTTGAAATTCCTCGTATGGAGAAAGATAAGGGTTTTTATAATCCAGGCCAATCACAAATCCTACGGAGACTAAATTATTAGATAAGTGATATATGAAAGACCCTCCATATGTTTGACTATCAAGCGGCCAACCAATTGAATGAAAAACTTCACCAGGATTGGACTTCTTGGGATCAATTTCCCAAAGTTCTTTTAAACCAATTCCATAAGTTTGGTGTTGAGAAGATTTTCTAAGATCAAATTCTTTAATTAACTTTTTTCCTAGGTGACCTCGGCAACCTTCGGCAAATAATGTATATTTTGCATAAATTTCAATTCCAGCTTGAAAATTAGGACCTTGTTTATTTTCTCTTGTAACGCCCGAGTCATTAGTGACAATGCCCATAAGCTTGTTTTGATCAATTATAATGTCTGACGCTGCAAAACCTGGATAAATTTCAACTCCAAGTTGTTCAGCTTTCTCTGATAACCATTTGCAAAAAGCACCAAGTGAAATTATATAATTTCCTTTATTATGCATAACATTAGGAATAAGAATGCTTGGAATATTTATGGAGTTTGTTTCATTTAAGTATGCCAGACTTTCCTCTTTAACCCCAACTTTAACTGGACAAGAATCATCTTTATACCAGTCTTCAATCAACTCATTTAATGCTGTAGGCTCTAAAATTGCTCCAGAGAGAATATGAGCTCCAACTTCTGAACCCTTTTCAACTATGCAAACAGTATAATTTTTGTTATGTTTTTTACACATGTTTTTGAAATTTATAGCAGCAGCAAGTCCTGAAGGACCGGCCCCTACAATTACTAAATCGTAATTCATTTTTTCTCTGGTTACATTCATTAGAGTTATACTAATACTTTTATTATTTTTATAAATTAATAATATATATATTAATGAAAGTTAAAAACATAAAGTCTTTTATTGATTTTTGTAAGTCTATGGAAATAAGTGATTCTATAGGAAGACAACCAAGAATCGAATTAAAAAATAAATCAAAACGGCCTTTGAATGAAGAAATCAAATTAAAAGATAGATTAGACACTGATTGTTTTAATTTGGTAGAAAAATTAAAAAAGCTAAGAGGTGAAATTAAAAATATAGATTGTAATCTTAAAGATATTTCTACAAATCTTGTTTTTTCTGATGGTAAAGAAAAATCAGAAGTTATGTTAATTGGAGAAGCACCGGGTGCGGATGAGGACAAAATAGGCAAACCTTTTGTCGGTCAAGCTGGAAAGCTTCTGGACAAAATGTTGGAATTCATTGGACTAAGCAGAGAAAAAAACTTTTACATTACCAATATAGTTTTTTGGAGACCACCAGGAAACCGAACACCTAACAGTCAAGAAATAAAAATTTGTTTACCGTATACAAAAAAGCATATAAGCCTAATAAAACCAAAATTACTAATACTTCTAGGCAATGTTGCAACTAAATCTATACTCGAGATTGATCAGGGAATAACAAAAGTAAGAGGAAAAGAACATTTCTATTTTGATGAATCCTTGAATCTCAAGATACCCACCAGAGCTATTTATCACCCAGCTTATCTTTTGAGAAATCCAATTGAAAAAAAAAAAATATGGGATGATTTAATAGACATTCACAGCTTTTTAACTAAAAATAATATTCTAATTGAACATAAAAAAAATGATTAAATTAAATATATCTATTTTTATTGTATCAGATACAAGAAACGAAAGATCAGACCGATCTGGAAAAGTTTTGGAAGAAAGAATAATAGAGTCAGGACATACAGTAAAAGAAAAAATATTTGTTAAGGATGATTTAAAATTTATAATGAGTAATTTAAAAAAGAGAATATCTTCTAATGAGATTAATGTTATTATATTAACTGGTGGCACAGGATTAACTGGGAGAGATTCAACTCCCGAAGCTGTAAAAAATGTTTTGACAAAAGAAATTCCTGGTTTTGGTGAAATGTTTAGGCTAATAAGTTTTAAAAAGATTGGGACATCATCCTTGCAATCAAGAGCATTAGGAGGGTTAGCAAAAGACAAATTTATTTTTGCATTACCCGGTTCTCCAAGTGCATGCAAAGATGCTTGGGACAAAATTTTGAAATTTCAACTAAACTCAAATACCAAACCGTGCAATTTAGTAGAATTAATACCAAGATTAAACGAGTAAATATGTTCTATATTTTCTGTATCAGAATTTTGATCATAATATTTCTCATAGAATAATATTTGACCTTGACTAAAGTTTGTTTGCCAAATAACAGAAGAGATTTTTTTGAAGACATTTCTAAGAATGTTATCGGAATTGATGAGGTTGGAAGAGGAGCTTTGAGTGGTCCAGTAGTATCTTGCTCTGTTCTATTAGACAAATCAATTCTTGAGCATCAGTTAGTTCAGGAAATAAATGATTCAAAAAAAATTAACGAGACAAAAAGGAAACTTCTTTCTGATTTCATAAAAAAATTCTCAACATACTCATTTGGACTTGTAGATAATCAAGAAATTGACAAAATCAATATTTTAAAAGCGACAGTTTTGTCAATGAAAAAATCATTTACGAAATTTGAAAATTATCTCAATATTGTAAAAATTGATGGTCAAAGAACTTTTGAATTAAATAAAAATACCTTTTTTGTAATTAAAGGAGACCAAAAATCAGCATCAATAGCAGCTGCATCAATTCTTGCAAAAAACCATAGAGATTCTTTAATGAAAAAAATGGGGTTAGATTACCCCAAATATCGATGGGAAAAAAACAAGGGCTATGGAACCATAGATCACATAAATGCAATAAGAAAAAATGGGGTAACACCTTTTCATAGAAAAAGTTTTCTAAAAAAAATTAAACTGTAGAAACTGGTAACTTAACAATTACCTCCAAACCAGAAAGTTTTTTTGATTTCTTAAGTGAAACTTCACCTTTATAGTATGTTTCCACTATATCTTTAACTATATTAAGACCAAGGCCAGTTCCTGGTTTTTGTTCATCTAATCTAAACCCTCTAGCAAAAACTTTGTTCATCTCATCCAAAGGCAGGCCCTCACCGTCATCAGACACGGAAAAAACAATTTCATTTCCTCTTATATTAACTATCTCAACATTTATTTTCTGCTTTCCAAATTTGCACGCATTCTCAATTAGGTTTCCTATAACCTCTTCCAAATCTTCTAAACTACTAAAAACAAAAGCATCTTCCATCCCAGATTTAAAATTAATTTTTTTTTCTGGGTAAAGTTTAATAAAAATACCAATCATTTTCTTCGAAAGTTTTATGATATTAATTTTTTCTTTTGTAGCTTTGCCAGAAGAATCTAAATGCGCTTTCTTTAAATATCTATCTATGTGTTTCCTCATTACCAAAATTTGACTATTTAACAATCCATTTTTTTCACTTACTTCATTTGATATTACTGCTAATGGGGTCTTCAATACATGAGCTAGATTTCCAACATGAGTTTTGGCTCTATCTACAATTTTTTCATTATGATCCAAAAGATCATTGATTTCTGTTGCTAATGGTTGAACTTCCATAGGATACTGATCTTTTAATTTCTTTTCGTCTCCATTCCTTATCTCAAATAAGGCCTTTTTTATTCTATTTAAAGGAAGTAATCCATAATTCACTTGGAGATATACAGCTATCATTAAACCAACACCCAGAACGATAAGTGTAATGAATAAAGTATTATCAAACTTTTTTATATTATCTTCATATTCTTTTGTATCCCCTGAAACAACAAAAAGTAAAGGTGCTGATATTCCTGGAAAAGATATTTGTCTCTCTACAATATGTAATTTTTTTTTATCTATAAGTCTAAAATTATTATCATTAGGAATATTATCTATGAATTGAGCCCCCCCTCTAATTAATCTTTTATCGGATGTAAAAACCTGATCCCACATTGACCTTGATCTACTAATAGTTTTAGAACCATCATTAATTTGCCAATACCACCCAGAATAAGGTTGAAAAAACCTAGGATCTCCAATAGGACTTACGACTGTTATGCTATCTGAAGAGTCAACTCTACTTGCTCCTATAAGTGTTTCAAGCAAAAGATTAAGCCTATCATCAAATGCAGCAAGGTTGGATTTCTTGTTTAAATCAGAGAGTAAAAAACCAGCAGCCAAAAGAGTCAGGATTATCCAAATTGTTGCACTTAAAAAAAGCCTTACTGCTAGAGAATTCATATCATTCTTTTTCTAGAGAAAGTCTATATCCATAGCCTCTTTCAGTTTTAATTAAATTTAAACCCATTTTTTTCCTTAATCTTCCAATAAATACCTCTATGGTATTAGAATCTCTATCAAAATCTTGATCATAAATATGTTCAACCAATTCTGTTCTCGAAATCACTTTATCTTGGTGATGAAGGAAATACTCAATTATTTTGTATTCATGAGAAGTTAATTTTAATTTTGTTCCATTTAAAAAAACTTTATTAGATTTTGTATCTATCTTTAAAGGGCCACATTCAATGTCCGAGGAAGCATGACCCGCTGATCTTCTAATCAAGGCTCTTAGTCTTGCAATTAATTCCTCCATCTGGAATGGTTTTGTCACATAATCATCTGCACCAGCATCAAAACCTGAAACTTTATCACTCCATTGATCTCGGGCAGTTAAAATTAAAACAGGAAAATTCTTTTTTTCTTTTCTCCATTTTTCAAGGACCGTAATTCCATCTATTTTTGGAAGCCCCAAATCAAGTACAACTGCATCATAAGGTTCTGTATCACCAAGGAAATGACCTTCTTCACCATCCATAGCAACATCTACAGAATATCCTGAATCTTCAAGTGATATCTTAATTTGATTATTTAAATTGGGATCATCTTCTATTACTAATATTCTCATCAATCGCCTCCTGATCTTACTGAAAGAATCGTTGAAGTTCCTGCATCAACTCTTAATTGTTTAACATTATTATCAGGTTCTATTATCATAATGTCATAGACCCAACCAAACAAACCTTTCTCATTGTCTTTTAAATTAATTGAAATTACAGATCCAGCAAATTTCTGATGAACTTTATATAAAATTTCATCCAGAGGAAGTATTTCACCCTCATTAACAGCTTTTATTGCCTTTTCGTGATCATTCAATGAACTTTGTTCAAAATTTTCTTGAGAAACAAGTGAACTATGTGATGATAAAACTAAAAAAAAATAAATAATAAAAATCTTCATAATGCAACCTGTTTAATTTTTCTGACTAATTTAGATACGGGTTTTTTTTCAAAATCCTTAGTTTTTATCCAATTCATTTCCTTGAATTCAATTTTCTTATTTAATTTTATATTAACTATAAATAGTTTCAAATGAAAATGACTAAAGCTATGTTTAATAAAGCCAATTGTTTCGTGGTTTGTATTAATATGATTTTTTTTTTTCCATTCAAAAATTAACTTTTCGCAAATAGTTTCTTCTGATAAATCCGATACAATTTCAATTAAATCTGTCATTGGAAAAGTAAACAAACCTTCTAACAATTTCTTTTTTGTATGTTCAATCAAATATTCTTTATTAAATTCTAGCAAAAAAGTAACTCCAATCTTTCTTTTTTTTAAATTAGTTTTCCCTATTAATTTTTTTTCAGAATGATTCCCATTCGTTTTACACTCATCCCTTACTGGGCATATTTTACATTCTGGTGATTTGATCTTACAAACTATATTAGCAAGGTCCATTAAAGACTGGCAATAATCTCGGTTATTTCTTTTGGGAGTTAATTGGCTTGCTATTTCTAAAATTTTTTTTTTAGAACCTTTTTCATTTTCATCTAAATCAAAACACCTTTTAATGATTCTTTTAATATTTCCATCTAAAACAACACATGGTTCATCCTTAAGAATTGCTGGAATTGCAGAAGAAATATAATCACCAATCCCAGGAACTTTCTTTAGGTAGGGTTTATCAAGTTGAAATTTATTTTTCCTTAAAAATTCTTTACCAAGATAAAGGTTTTTAGCTCTTTGATAATATCCCAACCCTTGCCACTGTAATAAAATATCATCTAATTTTGCTTTGTAGAAAGAATTAAGATCTGGCCATTTTTTTAGGAATTTTTCATAGTATGGTATTACAGTTTTAACCCGTGTTTGTTGCAACATCACCTCGGAAATCCAAATTTTATAGAAATTTTGATTTTCTTTTTTTCTCCAAGGCAAATCTCTTTTGTTTGTTTTATACCAACTTAGAATTTTTTTTAACCAATTACTCTCAAAATTACGATTAATGTGATATTTATTATCCATGGTAAATAAAAAATATATAAATAAACCAGTCAAGATTTCAACACTTTTACCAAATATATTAAAGTCAGCAAAAAAAAAAAATGGGAGCATTCTTTTGGAAATAAAATTAAATTGGGAAGAGATTGTAGGAAAAGAGTTTTCTGAAAAATGTTTTGTCTCTAATTTTCAGAGAGTAAATAAAAAAAACATTCTAACCATCATTTCTGATAATACTAATTTGCTTGAATTATCCTATTCTTCTGAGGAGATTAAAAAAAAAATAAATAAATTTTTTTCCAGCAAAAAAATTGATGATATTAAGTTCAAAAAATCATTCCAATTCTAATTTTTTATGATATGAAATATCATATAATGAAAAAAATAAATAAAAATTTTTCCTTTATATTTTTTCTATTTTTTATCTTTTCAGAAGTAGATTCACGAATTGTTGATACTATTGAAGCACTTCAAGATAAAAAAATTGGAAAAGATAATGCCGATATTAAAATGGTTGAATTTGCTTCGCTTACATGTGGACATTGTGCCAAATTTCATAATGAAGTTTTCCCTAAACTTAAGGAAGAATTTATTGACACAGGGAAGATATTATTTACTTATAAAGACTTTCCTTTAGATAAATATGCACTGAAAGCCTCAGTAATTGCAAGGTGCTCTGGAAATGATAAATTTTTCAGTTTTCTAAAAGTACTTTATAGTAAACAGAAAGATTGGACAAGAACACAAGATCCATTTAAATCTCTTCTTAAAATAGCAAAACTTGGTGGATTGAAGAATGATGAAATTAAAGTATGTGTTGGAAATAAATCAATTGAAGACGGCATTCTTAAACAAAGATTAAATTCTTCTAAACAATTTGACATAAAAGCAACACCAACAATTTATTTTAATGGAGAGAAATATAATGGAGATTTGACTTACGAAGCATTAAAATTAAAAATAGATTCATTATTAAATTAAATTAAATTAAATTGTTTACAGTTAATAAATTAAAAATAGTTGGTTTTAAATCTTTCGCTCATCCAACTGAACTCCTTGTAGAGGATGGTGTTACTGGAATAATTGGGCCAAACGGATGTGGTAAATCAAATATATTCGAGGCTTTCCGATGGGTTATGGGAGAATCATCCTCCAAAAGCTTAAGGTCTGGTTCGATGGATGATGTGATTTTCAATGGTACGCAAAGTTTGCCAGCTAAAAATTTTGCTGAAGTTTCAATAGAGTTAGATGATTTTAATGGTAATATAAAAAACCTTTCTATAACAGATAAAAAACTAGTCATTACTCGAACATTGGAAAGAGGTGTAGGTTCATTCTATAAAATCAATAATAAAGATGTAAGAGCAAAGGACATAAGCATATTGTTTTACGATTCTGGCAGTGGGACAAGGTCGAGTTCCATAATTAGTCAAGGGAATATTGACCAAATAATAAATTTCAAACCAATTGAAAGGAAAATAATACTTGAAGATGCGGCAGGAACATCAGGTTTACAAGCAAGAAGACATGAATCTGAACTCAAACTTCAATCAACAGAATTAAATTTAGAAAAGCTTGAAATAAATTTAAATAATTTAATTGATCAAAAAAAAAGTCTTTCAAGACAAGCAAGACAAGCAGAGAGGTATGACGATATTTCTAAATCTATAAAATTTTATGAATCAATTCTTATTTACTCGGAGTGGAAAACAATAGTATTCAATATAGAATCTTCAAAATATAAAATTAAAAATCTTAAAGAAAAATTCAAATCAAGCATCAATTTGTCAGCAAGCCAAAAAGAAAAGATTAACAAGAAAAAAAATGAAATTGCTGAAGAACAGAAATCAAGGGACACTTTAAATAGAAGCTTGTTTGAAACTGAAAATAATATAAACAACCTTAGTAATAAGCTTGATAGTATAAAAAACAAAAGAGCAGAAATTGAAAGATTTCAAAAAACTATTGAGAATGACAAAAACCTAGAAGAAAAAAGATCTATTGATTTAAAAAATTACATTAAAGATTTGGAAAATAATCTTAACAAACAATCAAATGATAAGGCTAACAAAGAAAAACTACAAAACCTGAATCTTGAGGAGATTCAATTAAAAGATGAACTTAAAAGATTAGAAGCAATGTTTGTAAATGAGATTCAAATGACTTTGGGTGAAGAGTTTCAGTCTGACAACTTAAAAGAAGAGAAGGAAAATTTACTAAGAAGAAATAAAGATCTACATTCAGAATTAAATTCTATTCATAAAAACATTCATGATCTCCAAAAATCATTGAAAGCTTATGAAAAAAATATAAAGTCTCTGGATATAGAAAAAAAGTCTCTTGAAAAAAAAATCCAAGAAAAAATTAAAAATATTGAAAATATTAGTCTTCAAAAATCAAACCTCATAAAATATTTTAATACTATTGGTGAAGAAAGAGAAAAAAACTCCAAAAAACTAACTGAATTACAGACAGAAATTAAAACTTTAAATCAACTCATTGGGGGAGTCAAACTTTCAAAAGACTCAATCGTAAATCTTCTTAAAATAAAGAATGGATATCAAAATGCAGTTTATGCAGGTTTAATGAACGAACTTGACGCGAAACTAAAAAATTCTCCAAAAAAATGGGTTGATAAAAAATATACTGATATTTCACCAATAAACAATCCACTTTCTAAATATGTTGATGCTCCAAAAGAACTTGCTTTAATTTTGTCACAGATAGGTGTGGTAGAAGATTCAAGGAAAGCATATCAAATTCAAAAAGAACTTAAAATTGGTCAAATAATTGTTGATAAAAAAGGAAGTATTTGGAGATGGGATGGGTTTGTTTCAGAAGACAACTCAAAAAATAAAAATATAATTGATTCACAATTGAAATTAAACAATCTTGCCCAAGAGGTTGATTTGATAAAAAAAAAATTGGTTGCTTTAGATATAAAAAAGAATGGTTATTTAGAAAATGAGAAAAGATTAATTTTTCAAAGCACCAAAGAAAAACAAGAACTCGAAAAACTCAACCAGACGGCAAAGAACATCTTGTCAAAAATTTCCTCTTCTAGAGAAAGAAAATCTATCTTGGAATATAATTTTGATAAAGTACTAGAAAAAAAACAAGAATTAGAAAAACAACAAAAAACTTTAATAGCTGAAATGAAATCTGTTGAGAATAAAGAAAATTTGCTCCGTAAAAATGAGAATGAAAAATCAAAGAATGATAAAGAATTAGTAAAAAATAATATTCAACGATTGGATAAAAAGATTGAAGAAAACAGAAATAAAATAAATTCTATAAAAGAAATTATTATGAAAGAAGAATTAAATAAAACTTTCATTGTTAATGATATTGAGAAAAGTAATTCCCGCCTAAAAGAAACCGAGTTGCAGATTCAAACTCTGAAGAGAAGAAGAGAAAATTATATGGCTGAGGAACAAAAACTTAATTCATTGCCAAAAGAACTTCAAAATAAGATTAATAATTATCAAGGATTGTATAATGAAATTAAAAATAATCTTTCTATAAAAAGTGGAAAATTTGATGAATCAATCAGACATTTAAAAATCCTTGATGATGAATTATCTAAAATTGAAAAATTAAGGGAAAATCAGAGAAACGAAATAACAAAATTCGACAGTATTTTGAGTGCTAATGATATCAAAGAAAAAGAATTGAGAAATCTTATTTTCCAGACTTCCTCAAAACAACCTGAAGAATTTGATCAAGATAAAAAAATTTCAGATGCAAAATTCAAAGATCCTAATGAAATTAACAATCATTTAGAAAAATTAAAATTTCAAAGAGAACAGATGGGACCAGTAAATTTAAGAGCTAAGATAGAGGAACAAGAACTAGAGAAGTCAATTGATGAGTTAGAGCTTGAGAGAAATGATTTAGTTCAAGCAGTTGAAAAACTTCGCATTGCAATAAATAAAATCAATTCAGAAGGCAAAAATCGATTAATTGAAGCCTTTACAAAAGTTAATAAAAATTTCACAGATTTATTTAAAAAGCTTTTTGAAGGCGGAGAAGCAAAGTTGGAACTAATAAAATCAGAAGATCCTTTAGAAACTGGTATTGAAATTTATGCAAGGCCACCAGGGAAAAAATTGTCAAGCATTAGTCTACTTTCTGGAGGTGAAAAAACACTTACGGCAATAGCTTTGATATTTTCTATTTTTTTAATTAATCCTTCACCAATTTGTATTCTTGATGAGGTCGATGCTGCATTGGATGATTTAAATGTAGAAAAATTCTGCAAGATCCTTAGCGAATTAAAAAATAATACTAAAACAAAATTTTTAATAATTACTCATCATAAAATAACTATGGCCTCAATAGACAGAGTATATGGTGTAACAATGGCAGAAAAAGGTATATCGGATATTGTTTCTGTTGACTTTGATAAGAATAATTTCAAAGAAGCAGTTTAATGAAAAATTTAAATGAAATTAAAGAAAAAATTAAAAACTTTGAAGAAAAAAACTTTAAGAAAAAAACTCACTCTATATCTGGTATTAATATTGGCCTCAAGTTAAGTTTAGACTTAATTTCTCCTATAATAGTCGGAATATTAATAGGACTTGGTATGGATAAAATTTTTTTTACAAAACCTATATTTTTTCTAATTTTTTTGCTATTAGGTTTAATTGCTGGATTTTTTAATATATACAAATCAATGAATAAATTAAAATAATACAAATTTCTAAAAAGGAAAAAGAATTGGCAAGTCCATTATCACAGTTTGAAATAAAAAAAATTTTCCCATTAGAATTCAATGGATTTGACATTTCTTTTACAAATTCTTCTCTTGCTATGTTTGGAACTATGTTAGTTATTTTCTCTTTAATGTTCATTGGTACTAGAAAATCATCTTTGATTCCTTCTAGAAGTCAATCAATCATTGAAGCAACCTATGAGTTCATTGCAAATATGATAGGAGATAATATTGGTAAAGAGGGAATGAAGTATTTCTCATTTATTTTCTCACTTTTTATGTTTATTCTAATTGGTAATTTACTCGGAATGCTCCCATACAGTTTCACCTGGACAAGCCATATAATAGTTACATTTGCTATTTCATTTTTCATTTTCATTGCTGTAACCATAATAGCTATAGCTAAACACGGTATTGTTAAGTTTCTCAAATTTTTTGCTCCTAGCGGTGTTCCAAAACCAATGTTACTTCTTTTGATACCAATAGAACTTATTTCCTATTTGTCTAGACCAATAAGTTTGTCAGTAAGACTATTTGCTAATATGATGGCAGGTCACACTTTATTAAAAGTAATTGGAGGTTTTGTTTTTGTTTTAGGTGCTAATAGTTATATAATTGGTGGAGTTTTGCCAGTAGCCTTCTTGGTTGCTTTAACTGGTTTAGAAATTGTAATAGCTTTTCTTCAAGCATATGTATTTGCAATATTAACTTGTCTATACATTAATGATGCAATACATTTACATTAACTTTTATAATTAAGGAGTATTTTTATGGAAATTGAATCTGCGAAACTAATAGGAGCTGGAATTGCAGTTTTAGGGGTAATTGGATCAGGAATAGGGATAGGTTCTATTTTTTCTGCTTTTATAACAGCAGTGGGGAGAAACCCAGAAGCCAGAGAGCATGTTTTTACAATGACAATGCTTGGCTTTGCTTTAGTTGAAGCACTTGCATTATTTGCATTGATCATTGCACTATTATTACTATTTGTTTTCTAAATATGACTGACAAAGTTTTATTAACTTTACTTAGTTCTTTATATATTGGGAATGTTAGAGCGGCTGAAGGTAAAGGTGGAATGCCACAACTAAATCCTGAATCCTTCAGCTCTCAACTTTTCTGGCTATTTATTTTTTTTCTGATACTTTTTTTATCGCTTCATTACTATTTTCTTCCAAAAATCAATAAAATAAAATCTAAACGAGATAAAACTATTGAAGATTTCATTGCTGAAACAAAAAAAATAAACGATTCAGTTGAGCGAATTATAAAAAAAATTAATGATGAGCTTAATGAAGCAAAAGAAACTTATGACAATGAGATTAAATTAGCTTATGAAAAAAATAAAAAAGTTTTAGATGGTAAGTTAAAAGAACTTGATCAAGAATATGAAGAAAAAAAAGAGATACTAAGCGAAGAATTATCAAAATCAAAAGAAAAGGTTTTAGAGAATATATCTAAAATTTCTGTGCCTCTATCCGATCAACTGTTTGAGAAAATAATTGGAGAAAAGATAAAAGGAAGGATCGAGGATTTTAAAAAAATTGTAGGTGAAAAAAATGTTTGAATTAAGCTTATTGGACAATGCCACATTATGGGTTGCAACATCCTTTATTATTTTTGTTGTTATTTCATATCATCCGGTAAAAAGCCAAATCACAAAAAGCCTTGATCATAAAATAAATGAGCTTAAAAAAAAACTTAATGATTCCAAAAATTTAAAGGCAGAAGCAGAAAAAATGTATAGAGCTCATTTAATTAAACAAAAGCAAAATGAAGAAAAAATAATAAAACTTAATAATGATGCAAAAAACCAAGTTAATCTGATGAAAAAAAAAATAAAAGAAGAAATTGAAATAAACATCAAGAGGAAGCAAATTAATTATGAAATGATTTCATCCCAAATGGAATCTAAAATAGAAAATGATTTAAAGAAGGAAATTTTAATACAAACACTTAAATATACCGAATTTAGAATAAAGCAACATTTAAAGAAAAAACATAACAATAAATTAATTGAAGAATCACTTAACAAACTCTCAGGACACTTTTCCTGATTTTTTATGGCCGTTCATACTAAATTATCTAAAAAAGATATTTTAGAAATTTTAAAAAAATATAATATTGGAAAATTAAAAAAATTCTCTGGTATTAAAGAAGGAATAGAAAATACAAATTATTTAATCTTCACTTCTAAAAATAAGTTTATTCTCACAATATTTGAAAATAGGGTTAATAAATCAAAAATACCAATTTTTCTTAAATTAATGACACATTGCTCTAATAACAAGATAAATTGCCCGAATCCAATAAGAGACAATAATGGAAATTTAATTAATACTGTAAAAGTTAAAAAGTTTGGAATTTTTTCTTTTTTAAATGGTAAATCAAAGAGTAAATGGGATGATGATGATTGTTTTTTTGTAGGAAGGACACTAGCAAATTTTCATAAAAAAAACATTAACAGAAATTTAAACTTAAAAAATAATTTTGGTGTTTCATCCTGGAAAAAATTATTGACGAAATGTAAAAGTCAAATTAATAATATAATTCCGAATTGCTTAGGTTTAATGTCCTCTGAAATAGATTTTCTAAATAACGAATGGCCAATTGATCTTCCTAGTGGAACCATTCATGGAGATTTATTCCCAGACAATGTTTTATTTTCCAAAAAAAAAATATCTGGAATCCTAGACTTTTATTTTTCTTGCGATGATATTTTAGTTTATGACCTTGCAATTACATTGAATGCATGGGGATTTAGAAATGGAAATTTTAAAAAACTACTTTTTAGTAGTGTTCTTCAAGGGTATGAAACTATCAGAAAACTTAACAAATCAGAAAAAAGAAAATTAAATATCTTACTCAGAGGTGCATCTATGAGATTTCTGCTAACAAGGATCTACGATATGATTTATATTGATAGTAGTAAGTTTTTAAATAAAAAAAATCCTTTAGAATTTTTTAAAATTTTAAATTTTCATAGAAATATTAAAAATACAACAGACTATTTTAGTGGAATTTGATTATGTAATATATACAGATGGTGCCTGCCTTGGGAACCCTGGGCCTGGTGGATGGGCAGCAATTATTTTTTATAAAAAAAAGAAAAAAAAATTAATTAAAGGAAATAAATTAAATACAACAAACAATCAAATGGAGCTTCTAGCCTCCATAGAAGCTTTAAAAGACATAGAAAATAAATCAAGTATAAAGATCTATACTGATAGTAAATACCTTATTGATGGAATTAATATTTGGATAAAAAAATGGAAACTAAATAACTGGAAAACAGCATCTAGAAAAGAGGTTAAAAATAATGAGTTATGGAAAGAATTAGATCTTCTGTCCTCAAATCATCTGATAAAATGGGAATGGGTCCGTGGTCACAGTGGAAACATTTTTAATGAAGAAGTTGACAAAATAGCTAGGGAAGAGGCTAATCTTTTAAAGATTTGATAATATATTTTCAGCTTTACTTATTTCTAAACCTCCACCATTCTCATCAAAAAGATTTGAAATCAATCCATTATCAATAACCATTGCAAATCTTGACAATCTTTTTCCAAGACCTATAGAACTTAAATCTAATTCAAGTCCTGATTTTTTGAGAAATTCATAATTACAATCAGAAATGAAGTTTATTTTGTTATTTCCAAATGACTTTCCCCATTCTGTCATTACAAATGGATCATTAACAGACACAAAAAAAATCTCATCTATACCTCTTTTTCTAAACTCATCATAGTTCTTTAAAAATCCAGGCAAGTGATCATTTGAACATGTGGGTGTGAAAGCTCCAGGGACACCAACTAACAAAATTTTTTTCTGATCAAAGAGTTTTGAGGATGATATAGTTTTTGGACCACCATCTCCTAACACAAAGAATTCAACATTCGGAAAACAATCATCTTTATTAATTTTCATAGATTCTACTTTATCAAATTTAACTCATCTATAACAATATGTTTTGTTAAAATTTCAGGTAATAAAATTCCCTCTTTTCCACCTGGTCCATATACAATATTTACCGGGATCCCATATCTTTTAAATTTAGAAATAAAATTAAGTATTTTCTCATCTTTCTGACTCCAGTCACCCCTTAACAACTTAACATCATTGTCAATAAAATATTTTTTAATTTTTTTTGAATCTAAAGTCGTTACTTTGTTTAGTTGACATGTAACACACCAATTAGCCGTAAAATCCAAAAAAATTAAATTCTCTTCCTTTATATATTGTCGTAGAATTTTTTCATCAAATTTTTCCCATTTAACTTCATTATGATTTTTCAGATTAGGAAAAAAGAATGTATAAATTATTAATATAAATAATACCGATGAAGATATAATAGAAAAACCACTTTTATTAATTAATATCGATGATAACAAGATTGTAAAAATTGATATAGCAATGATTGACTTTTCAATATTTAAGATATGCAAAAACCAACTGAATGTGAGCAAAAGAACTAAACCTAATAAAAATTTAAAATTAACCATCCATTCTCCAGGTTTAGGTAATCTTTTAACCAAACTGGGTTTAATAGTAAAAAGAATATAAGGAAATGAAAAACCTATTGAAATAAGAATAAAGATGAAAAATATATTTTCATATGATGAAGCAATTGAAAAACCAACTGCTGTTCCTAAAAAAGGAGCGCTGCACGGAGTTGCCATAAGGGTCGAAAAAACTCCAGAAAAAAAATAACTTTTAACTGATTGATTTCCTAATAATCCATTAATATTGTTTGTTAAATTATTGGGAAGAAGAATCTCAAAAAAACCTAAAAGATTCAAACAAAAGATTAGAATTATAAATGTAATAAACAAAAGGAATTTATAATTTTGGAATTGGAATCCCCAACCCAATTCTGTACCAAAAGCTTTAAAAGAAATAATAAATAATGAAAGAAAAACAAATGATAAGACTATCCCCATTATCATAGCCATAGAAAACTCTCTAACATTAATAGAGTTTTTCTCACTAATACTTATTAATGAGAAAAGTTTTAGAGATAAAACTGGGAGAACACAAGGCATAAAATTAAGTAATAAACCTCCTATAAAAGCTAATAACAAGTAATAGAAAAGGGCTGATTTTATCTTTATTTGATCAAGGTAAATTGTAATCTCTTCCATATTTTCTCCATCCGAGATTGAGAGAAAAAAAGGATATTTTATATTACTTAATTTTTCATCAAGATTTAAAACGATATTAATTTCGTTTCCTAAGTTAATTGATGAAACAGACAACATAGTATCATCTGAAAAAGGGTATACCTCATAATCTTCTTTTTGCGGATCTGCAGGTTCAAGAGACAATTTTATTTTATTTTCAGCTATTGAGACAATTTTTTTAATTTTAAACAAACCAGAGTCTCTATTTGGCACTTTATTTAAATATTCGAATATTTCATTTTCAGATGCATTCAACAAAAAATCATTAAATGAAAACCTTATAATTTTTTTTTCCGTGATAGGAATACATATTTCCTTACAGATTAAATATTCTATTATCAATTCAGTATTAATTGAACTTACATTTTCTTTAGGTTTGATTTTTATAGGGAAAATTATTTCTTTTTCGTAACCAATTGTTTCCACTTGGTGATCAAAATACTTTTTGGGGAAGGGATAAAGGACTTCCATCTCTGAAATATTAGATGTTTTATTCCATTTCAGGCTCATTCCTGCCCCTGCTTCTCCAGGATTCTTCCAATAAGTTTTCCAACCATCTTCAAGATTAATTTTTATTCCAAAAATAAAAGAATCATCATTCTTTATAATTTTTGATTTAGGAATAATTTCAAGACTAGAATATTTATTTTCAAATGTTTGAGATGCTAAATCTGAGAATAAAAAACAAGAAAACAGCAAAAAAATAGAAATAATCATAAAGTAAAAAATCTTATGTTTGAATATCAAATAATAATCTGTAATAATTTAACTATGAAAAGATCATATTTAAAGGGAAATATAATCTGTGCACTTCCGCAACTAAATGATCTTTTTTTTTCTAAAAGCATAATATATATAACTCATCACAATAAAGATGGTGCAGTAGGAATTGTCTTAAATTATAAAATAATGAATATTAAAGGTATAGATCTCTTTAAAAAGCTTAAAATCGAAAATGTTAATAAAAATCTAGATATGGAATTTTCATTTCATATTGGAGGTCCACTTAATCAGAATAATGGTTTTATTCTTCATTCAAGTGATTATAAAAGCAGTAGTACAATAAAAGTTTCTAAAAATGTAAAACTTACTTGTTCAACTGATATATTAACTGATATTGCTCAAAATAAAGGGCCTAAAAAGTTCTTTATTTCCTTAGGTTACTCTGGATGGGGGCCAGGACAACTAGAAGATGAAATAAAACAAAATAGTTGGATTAATATTAATGAAGAGTTAGATCTTTTGTTTGAAACCGAAAGTGAAAAAAAATGGACAGATGCCATAAAGAAAACTGGAATTGATTTTAATAAGTTTTCAAGCATATCTGGGAATGCATAAAAATTAATTTTTTGAATCAATAAGTTGCTCTAATTCAATCAAACTATTGCCAATCATTTCAAATTTTTCCTTTTTGTTCAATATTTTTGATAATTTTTCTGGATAGTTAATATTTTTCTTTACAGCTTTTCTTACCGTTTCTAGAAATTTTCCATAATGCGCTGTTGATAAATAAATTCTTTTTTCTGAATCTTGAAGTATTCTTTTTCCTACATAACAGCCTACGGCTGTATGAGGATCAATAATTACATTGTGATCCTCATAAAAAGATTTAATTGCAAGCAATGTATCATCATCACTTAATCTACCAGCACCAAAAGTATTTAACATAAGTTCTAATAGTTCTTTTTTAACCTTGAAAATACCTTGTTTATCAAGATCATTAAAAAATTGGTTTACTTCATTTGTATTTTTTGTGAAATAGTATAATAATCTTTCAAAATTACTTGATACCTGAATATCCATACTAGGACTAAAAGATTTATTTACAATTTTCTTCTCCATATCACCCGATGAAAAAAAACGAGTTAAAATATCATTTTTATTTGAGGCAATGACAATTTTATTTATTGGTAGTCCCATTAATTTCGACATAAAACCTGCATATGCATTTCCAAAATTACCAGTTGGAACAACAAAATTTACGGGGTCCATATTTTTTTCTACTCTTAAAAAAGACCAGAAATAATAGACAATTTGTCCCAATATTCTAACCCAATTAATTGAATTTACTGCTGCTAAATTATATTTCTGTTTTTTAACATTCAATTTAAAAAAATCTTTAACTAACTTTTGACAATCATCAAAATTTCCATCAACTTCAATATTTGTTACATTATCTCTTTCAAATGTAGTCATTTGTTTTCTTTGAACTTCACTTACTTTACCCTTTGGAAATAGAATGAACATTTTAATATTTTTTGACTTAGAACAACCATAAATAGCTGCTGAACCAGTGTCACCAGATGTTGCTCCAATAACCGTCAATTTAATTTTTTTTTTATTTAATATGAATTCATATAAATTTCCTAATAACTGTAAAGCATAATCCTTAAAAGCAAAGGTTGGTCCGTTAAATAAATTGAGCACATATTCCTTTTCATTAAGTTTATCAATCGAGATTATTTTCTTACCAAATGAATCATCATAGGTTTTTTTACAAATAGACTTATAAGAATCATCTGAAATCTCGTCAGACACAACAAAGGAATTAGTTAGTTCATATGCTAACTCAAAATACTCCAATTCTTTAAAACTAGTTAATTGATTTTTGTTAAACTTTTTAATTTTATTAGGAATATATAAACCACCGTCTCTAGCAAGACCATTCAGTAATATATTTATAAAACTTAAGTTATTATCATTACCTCTTGTTGAAGAATAATTCATTATTTAACTTTTTTTATATTTGCAAAAAAGAATACCCCAATCAGCCCAACAGCTATTAGAAACCATGTTATTGCATACTGCAAATGATTATTTCTTAAATAAATCCTTGTTTGATTACCAAGAGGAAAACCATTTGGTCCGTTATTAACAGCTTCCAAATAAAAATTTTCTTCAAGCTTCATCTCTAATGTTATACCCATCAATTCAGGTTGAACAAAGAACCAAAAGTTTCCATTCGGATCGTTTTCGGGTTGAAAATATCCTTTTCTTCCAGGCAATCTCAATACTGCTTCAAATTCATCTTCAGAAAAATTTAGATTATTTTTTCTATTTTCTAAATTCTTTTTCGCTAATGGAACCCAGCCTGTATCAAAAATAATATTTTTTCCTGAACTAGTTTTTAGTGGAACTAAAATATGATAACCATTATTCCCTCGTTTACTTAATGCTGGCATAAACAATTCAAAATCATTTATTAATTTCCCTTTTACTAAAACTTTTCTAAATTCTTCATCTTTGGGTGTGAGTATGTTATCAAGATCTCTTGGTTCTGATTCAAATTTATTAACCCTTTCATTTATTAGATTGTTTTTCCAAACCAACCTTTTTAATTGCCAAGTTGTTAATCCTAGAAGAATAGTCAGAGTAATTAAAAAAGAAATCAAAGGGAATATTTTAGGTAAAGAAAATTCGAACTGCTGGTTATTGAAGTTGAATTTCATTATTGGCTATACGGAAGCCCACCAATAAATAAATGTGAAGAGGAAAAGCCATATGACATCAACGAAATGCCAGTACCAGGCGGCAAATTCAAAGCCAAGATGCTTTTTGGGTTTCAATTGACCTTTCAATCCTCTAAAAAAGCATACAATTAAAAAAATTGTTCCAATTATGACATGTGCACCATGAAAGCCTGTTGCCATATAAAATGTAGATGGATATATTCCATCTTCGATTGTAAAGGTTGCATGCATATATTCATAAGCTTGGAACCCGGTAAAAATAACTCCTAATATGATTGTGAGTAATAAAAAAATTAAGAAGTTTTTTCTGTCATTCTCTCTAAGTGCATGGTGAGCCCAAGTAACGGTACCACCAGAAGCAAGTAAAATAAAAGTATTTAATAGAGGTATTCCAAATGGAGGAATAAGTTCAATTTCATCAGGAGGGAAAGTACCACCAATAGCATCTTGTCTTCCAATTAATTCTGGGCTTTCTGAACCTGGATAAAATGCCACATCAAAAAATGCCCAGAACCAAGCTGAAAAAAACATTACTTCGGACATAATGAATAAAATCATTCCGTATCTCAAGCCAATTTGGACAACATTATTATGAAATTTTCCACTCTCGGATTCTTTAACTACATCTCTCCACCACAAATATGATGTAATTAAAGTTGCAGTCCCACCGATTGAAAAAAGTAAAGATTTTTCATAATGGAGAAATTGAATAAATCCAATAGCAACTAACAACATCGAAATTCCAGTCACCAAAGGCCAAGGGCTTGGATCAACTAAATGGTAGGGATGTTTTTGGTTATCACTCATTTTTTATTCTTTAACAAACATTGTATAAGATAAAGTAATCTCTCTTAAATCTTTTATAAATCTATCATTTTTTATTGATGGGTCAATGAAAAAGGTTACAGGCATTTCCACTTCCTCTCTAGGATCAAGAGTTTGTTCCTCAAAGCAAAAACATTCTATTTTGTTGAAATATTTTCCAGCTTGAAGCGGCGTAACGTTAAAAACCGACATAGTATTTAATGTTTTGTCTGTCTTATTCTTAGCCTTATAAAAGGCCAGACTATTCTCACCAATATTTACTTTTATTAAATTCTTAACAGGTTCAAAATAAACGGATGAGTTTCTCTCACTAGAGGAATCAAATCTTATATTAATCTCACCAACAATAACTTCTGAAGAATTTATCTCTTTTATAGATGGTGTTCCACCGTAACCAGTTACCTGACAAAAAAGTTTGTAAAGAGGAACTGCCGCATAACTAAGCATTAACATAAATAAAACAAAAATGCTTAAGAGGATGGCTTGAAACTTAATATTATTTTTATACATCTTAAAATTTTATAATTGTTACAATGTAAAATATAATTACTAAAAAAAACAATGCTAATCCTAGAGCGATGTTTTTTTTTCTTTTTTTATTATCCATCTTACAAAATATATGAATCTATTACTAAAATAGAAAAGATTAAATACAAGTATAATATTGAAAATTTGAAAAGTTTTGGAGCAAAGAAAGTTTTTGAATTATCTTCAGATTTCAATACTTTGTAAGCCAAATAACAGAAATATAAATTAAGAAATATTGAAGAAAACAAATAAAGGTTTCCAGCATAATTAAAAATGTATGGCAAAACAGAACTCATAAAAAGCAAAATTGAATAAATAAAGATTTGGTTTTTTGTAACTCTTTGACCTCGAACAACAGGCATCATCGGAACATTTGCCTTTGAATATTCAGTATCTTTATAAAGAGCAAGAGCCCAAAAATGAGGAGGAGTCCATATGAAAATTATTAAAAAC
>MDTE01094518.1_pt1 | contig 67475 bp, 57 predicted proteins | sample 811231 | NCBI WGS metagenome assembly MDTE01 (sample SAMN05326651, study PRJNA326480) | marine metagenome | isolation source: seawater | place: Indian Ocean: Red Sea | collected 2010
AGGCATCGGCTGATTCAAACAGGAGTGACCCGTGGCAAAACAAATGGTTTTTGATGATGCTGCCAGACAGGCTCTGCTGGCGGGCGTTTCCAAGCTGGCTCGTGCTGTCGGCAGTACGCTTGGTCCGCGCGGACGAAATGCGGTGCTCGATAAGGGTTGGGGTTCACCCAAGGTAACAAAAGATGGTGTAACGGTCGCCGAAGATATCGATCTGGACGACAGTTACGAGAATCTTGGTGCCCAGCTTGTTAAAGAGGCGGCCAGCAAGACAAACGATGTGGCTGGTGATGGTACGACCACCGCGACGGTGTTCGGTGAGGCTATTTTCCGCGAAGGCCTGAAGATGATCGCCGCTGGTGCGGATCCGATGGCCTTGTCTCGTGGGATTCAGAAGGGTGCCGAACTGGTCGTCAACGAGGTCAGCAAACTTGCGAAATCACTCGATGAGAAAAACCGCAAGGAAATTCAGCAGGTGGCAACGATTGCTGGGAATAATGATCCCACGATCGGCCAGGTGCTTTCCAATGCCTTTTTGAAGGTTGGAAAGAATGGAGTAATCACGGTTGAGGAAGGTCGTAGTAACGAAACGACCGTCGATGTCGTGGAAGGCATGCAGTTTGACCGTGGTTTTCTCTCGCCGCACTTTGTGACCAACCAGGACGAGGTAACTGTCGAACTCGAAAATTGCCACATTCTGTTGTTTGAAGAAAAGATCTCTTCAAACAAAAAGCTGATTCCGCTGTTGGAAGCAGTCAGCAAGGCTGGTAAACCGTTGCTCATTATCGCCGAAGACATCGAAGGTGAGTCTTTAGCGACATTGGTTGTTAATAAAATGCGAGGTATCCTGCAGGTTGCCGCGGTAAAGGCGCCTGGTTACGGCGACCGTCGCAAGGCGATCATGGGCGACATCGGCGTTCTCACTGCAGGGACTCCGATATTTAAAGACCTCGGTATAGAATTGGAGAGTGTCAAACTCACCGATTTGGGTCGTGCCAAGAAGGTCAGGATTACGTCGGAAGACACCGTGATCGTCGGTGGTGCGGGCAAACAGGCTGATATCGATGGACGCTGTGATCAGATCCGTCGTGAAATCGGAGTCACCGATAGTGAGTACGATCGTGAGAAGTTGCAGGAACGACTTGCGAAACTCGCCGGCGGCGTCGCCCAGATCAACTGTGGTGCTTCGACAGAAACCGAGATGAAGGAACGAAAGGCGTTGATCGAGGATGCCAAGGCGGCAACGCAGGCAGCGCTTGAGGAAGGAATTGTCCCCGGCGGTGGTGTTTCGTTCATTCGAGCTGGCAAGGTCCTGGACAAGGCCGCTGTTGAAGGTGACGAGCGGTTGGGTGTTCAGATCATACGCAATGTTCTCGACAAGCCGCTGCGTTGTATTGCTCAGAATGCGGGACTGGACGGTGGCGTGGTTGTGAATCGCGTCCTGCGTCTCAAGGGCAAGACCGAGGGCTATGACGCTGACAAGGATCGTTATGGCGATATGTTTGAGTTTGGTGTCATTGATCCGACCAAGGTCGTAAGAACGGCAATTCAAAATGGTGCCAGCGTCGCTTCTCTGTTGTTGACCACCGAATCCTTGATCACTGAAATTCCGGTGGAAGAGGAAGAGGACGATCACCACCATGACCATCACGGCATGGGCGGGGGCATGGAAGGCATGGGAGGCATGGGCGGCATGGGCGGAGGCATGGATCCGATGGGCGGCATGGGCGGCATGGGTGGCATGGGCGGCATGGGCGGCATGGGCGGCATGATGTAGTGCGAAGCTCGCTGCTGTGTCCGTGTCGTTTTGACCATCGGAATTCCTGTAGTTTTGAAACAATTCACATTTAGCTCATAGAGAATGAAGGAATCACATCATGGCGAAGATCAAGGTTCGGCCGCTTGATGATCGGGTCATCGTGGAAACGATGGAAGCAGAAGAAAAGACAGCCGGCGGGATTGTTCTTCCCGACTCAGCCCAAGAAAAACCACAACGCGGTAAAGTGGTTGCGGTAGGTCCCGGCAGATTGCTCGACAACGGTGAACGCGGACAGCTGTCCGTTGCTGTGGGCGATGAAGTGATCTACGGCAAGTACGGCGGCATGGATATTGAAGTCAATGGAGAGGAAGTCAAGATTGTGCGTGAGAGCGATATTTTGGCGAAAGTTATTAGCTAGCTGGGATCACTGAGAAGGCAATACCGCCCGGGGTTTTCCCGGTGCGGCGGCGAGGCACGCCCTTCAGGGTGTGGCTCTGAGCAGGAGAAATAAACGTGGCAAAGCAACTGCTGTTTGAAGATTCTGCCCGGCAAAAAATGATGCAGGGTGTGGATAAGTTGGCCAACGCGGTGGCTGTGACAATGGGACCAACTGGTCGCAATGTCATCATCGACAAGTCCTTTGGTGGCCCGACCGTAACGAAAGATGGCGTGACGGTCGCCAAGGAAATTGATCTCGAAGATCGTTTCGAGAATATGGGTTCGAAGCTGGTCGTTGAAGTGGCCCAGAAAACCTCCGATCTGGCAGGTGATGGAACGACCACGGCGACTGTTCTGGCCCGCGCGATTTATAAAGAGGGTCTTCGTAATATCGTCGCAGGTAGTAATCCAGCGGCGGTTCGACGTGGCATCGAGAGGGCAGTTGAGGCAGCAGAAGCCCGACTCCTGGAGATCGGCAAGCCGGTCGCTGATAAGTCAGAAGTGGCTCATGTCGGTGCGATCAGTGCGAACAACGATATGGGCATTGGCGAATTGCTGGCAGATGCATTGCACCATGTTGGCAAGGATGGCGTGATTACCGTTGAAGAGGGCAAGAAGAACGATACCGAAGTCGAGTATGTCGATGGCATGCAGTTCGACAAAGGATTTGTTTCTCCTTATTTCATCAACCGCACTGCCGAAATGGACTGCTTGCTGGAAGACGCTTATATCCTGATCCATGAAAAGAAGATCAGCAATTTGCGAGAGCTGGTGCCTGTCCTAGAGAAGGTTGGTCAGACTGGCAAACCGTTGTTGATTATCGCTGAGGATGTGGACGCCGAAGCGTTGACGCTACTGGTGGTGAACAAGCTGCGAGGCGTGTTGAATGTCTGTGCAGTGAAGGCACCGGGCTTTGGTGATCGTCGTAAAGCGATGTTGGGTGACATCGGGGTTCTCACTGGCGGCACGATGATCAGCGATGATCTCGGCCTGAAGCTGGAGAATCTCACGCTGGAGCAACTCGGCCGCGCCAAGAAGATTAGTGTCGATAAGAATGCGACCACGATCGTTGAAGGTGCGGGTGCTCGGGATGAGATCGACCACCGGATCGACCAGATTCGCGCACAGATCGATCAGGTCGATAGCGAATACGACAAGGAAAAATTCCAGGAACGCCTCGCGAAACTTGCTGGTGGCGTGGCTGTCATCTCGGTGGGTGCTGAGACTGAATCAGAAATGAAGCAGAAGAAGGCACGCGTCGAGGATGCATTGCACGCCACTCGGGCAGCTGTGGAGGAAGGCATTCTTCCCGGCGGTGGGGTTGCCTTGTTGCGTTGTCGAGAGGTCGTTGAGAAGAGCCGATCCGGTGCCAAGAAAGACGAAAAAGTTGGCGTCGATATTGTCTTGGGTGCGCTCGACGCGCCATTGAGACAGATCGCAGACAATTGTGGCATCGACGGTTCTGTCATTGCGGATGAGGTGAACGATAAGCCTCTGACTGTAGGTTACAATGCGAATGCTGGTGAATATGTCGATATGTACAAGGCGGGCGTGATCGATCCTGTCAAGGTTGTACGAACGGCATTGGCGAACGCCGCCAGTATCTCGGGTCTAATGTTGACTACGGAAGCATTGGTAACGAACTTCGATCAAGAAGATAAAGAAAAACGTGGCGTTGAAGGCGCAGTTCGCTAGGATTTTGTACCTGGACCGACTGCGGCGATACGACCGCACACGAGTAGTTTTAACTCAGGGCCACTTCGTAGCGAGGTGGCTTTTTTGTTGAAACCTGGCAGCGGCTCAAGCAAGTGTGGCCGATACCATCTTGCTGGGGACGCCGTCGTCGTTCGCAGTGTGAGTCTCCTGCGAGCCTGGTGATACGATCCGCGTAGAGAACGGTTTGGGTCTGATCGGGGCGAGTCACTCCATCGACCTTCAGTTGGGTGGCGATTATGGTTGCCAAGCGAGATTACTACGAAGTGCTCGGTGTCGAGCGCAGTGCCGGTGAACGCGAGATTGCGACCGCTTACCGGAAACTGGCGATCAAGTACCACCCGGACAGCAACGGGGACGATCCCGATGCGGTTGAGCTTTTCAAAGAGGCCGCAGAAGCGTACGAAGTACTGAATGATGCCGAGAAGCGTGCTCGCTATGATCAATATGGGCACGCGGGAGTGGCTGGTTCGGCTGGTCAGTATGAGCAGGTGGGAGATATCTTCGAGGCGTTTGGAGATATCCTGGGTACCGGCTTGTTCGGTGATATGCTGGGTGGTCGGCGCGGGCGTCGACAGCGTCGCGGGGCAGACATCCGCTGTGACGTAACGCTTGACCTGGAAGAGGCAGCTGTCAATACCGTCAAGACGGTGACATTTTCGCGCAGTCAAGCATGTGGTACCTGTGACGGCAAGGGGACACGTCCTGGATCATCCCTTGAACGCTGCCGGCGTTGTGGCGGCGAGGGACAGGTGGCACAGCAGATGGGGTTTGTCCGCGTACAAACTACGTGTCCTTCCTGTGAAGGGAGCGGCATGATGATCGCGGATCCTTGTGACGACTGTGCCGGTGGCGGTCGGGTCGCTGGTAAAGTGACGATCGACGTGTCCATCCCCGCTGGAGTTGATGATGGCATGCGTGTGCGTATTCCTGGCGAAGGTGAGCCGGGACCTGCGGACGGACCAGCTGGTGATTGTTACTGCTTTGTGAGCGTACGTCCGCATAAGCTCTTTCAGCGAGACGGACAACACCTGATTGTGCGTCTGCCCATCACCTACACTCAGGCCACGCTCGGTGCCAAAGTCGAAGTGCCGACACTTTCTGGTGCGACGGAATTGGCTATTCCCAAAGGGACGCAAGCTGGCGAGGTGTTTCGTTTACGCAATAACGGAATGCCTGATCCCCGAGGCCGCTCTGGTCGTGGTGAATTGCTCGTGCAGACCTATATTGAGGTTCCGCGAAAGTTAGGACGCGAGCAACGTGAGCTATTGCAACAGTTAGCGGAGTTGGAGCGTACGGAAGTCACTCCGGAACGGACGTCGTTTCTGGAAAAACTACGCGATTATCTCACCGGTGGAGATGCGGCCGAGGAGACCGACGCATGAATGAACCGAAACCGTCGCCGCTGGAGGATTCCCTACCTGAGGATCCGGAGGCGGAAGTGAACTCACCGTCACCGATTGAAGATCCTGCGGAATCGGCCGCTGCCACCGATTCCGCCGCAAACGAAGTGGCCGATACGGAGAGTGAAGCAGGGGATGAGCAACCGCTTGATTTGCAGGGTCAGTTGCAGGAAGCGAATGACCGGGTCCTGCGGATCCAGGCAGAATTAGAGAACTCACGCAAGCGAATGCGGCGTGAAATGGACGAGCAACGCAGGTTTGCAGTCTTTCCACTGCTGTCAGATTTGTTGCCGGTTGTTGACAACCTGGGGCGTGCGGTTCAGTCTGCCAACGAAAACCCGGACGCCGAGAGTCTGCTGGCGGGTGTGGAAATGGTCGCTACGCAACTTTCCGCGATTCTGGAGCAGCACAAATGTCAGAAAATCTCCGCAGCGGGAGAGCCGTTTGACCCGAATTTGCACGAGGCCATTGGCCAGCAGCCCAGTTCGGAATGTCCGGAAGGACACGTTGCCCATGTTGCTTTGGAGGGCTATTCCCTTCATGATCGAGTAATTCGCCCTTCGCAAGTCCTGGTCTCTACTGGAACACCAGAAGAGCTGTCGGAGGGATCGCACGCGGAGTGATTATCACTGTGTGCGAGCTGAGCGTTTGGCCCGCTGTTTGTAACTAAAGGAAAAGCCGATGCCGACTTATGACTATGAATGCGGTGCATGTGGTCACGCGTTCGAGTTGTTTCAGGGGATCACGGCCCCCGTCAAACGGAAGTGCCCAGAATGTGGTCGATTGAAGTTGCGTCGACTTTTCGGTGCTGGCGCAGCTGTGATGTTCAAGGGCTCTGGCTTTTACGAAACCGATTATCGCAGCGATGCCTACAAGAAGGCTGCGGCGAACGACAAAAAGGCTGCAGAAGCGAAACCGGACAGTAAATCTAAATCCGAAGCTAAGTCCAAATCGGAGAGCACTTCGAGTGGCGGCAAGTCATCGGCCAGGAAAAAAGCCGATTGAGATGGTCTGACCTGGTGCCTGCAAACTGGCCGGACGGTGTCTGTCGTTGTTTGTGTTCTTCTCAGGTTGCGGGTGACACTACCGTCGTACGGAGTATTGTGCTCGCTGCATCGTGTCTGGGGGTCCGTTCTCGCCAGCAGACGGGCGTCGCTTCGTGGTGGAGCCCGGTTCTGGTCGGCTACTGTGCAATGAATGCATTGGCAACGCGGCGGCAGGGCGTTGCTCCGGTTGCGGCGCGGAGCTGGGCGAGCGACCATGTCGATTGTGATGCATGGGCGCGTGGGGTGGCATACACCGGTGTTCCGTCTCAGGGGTTCCAGATTGTTTTCAGGACGGTTGCTTTCAGGACGACGTCACTGGTTGGGTCGAGTGCGCCGGCACCTGATGGCGATGGTGGAGGCGCGCTGGGGTTCCACAGATCCCGCCGATTGAAGAAGACAATCAGGGCGCCCAGCAGTATGACGATCAGCATCATTGCCAGCAGCAGAGGCCAGGGAGATGCGCGGCGGGTGCGTGGGGGGAGTGCCGTACGTACCAGGGGCAGGGGGGGCGCCTCGGGAGACGCTACCGGTTTGCCAGGGGCCGCAGGCGTGACCTGGTCAGCCTGTGAAGCGTCGTGTGGGAACGTCGTGGGACTGTCAGCCGCGGACGGCGTCGCAGGAATCTGCTGAAGTTGACTGTCGTAGGCTTTACGACGATCTGGGTGGAGCAGGCAGATTTTGGCGGTAGCAACCTCGTTGAGCAGACGCTGTGCCAACCCGACGTAATCGCCGGATTGGAATGTCCTGAGATAGGACATCTGCCGGTTGGCCGCGTTCTCGATGACTTCTGGATCTGTTTCGAACCGAGCAATGCCCAGCAGGCGATAGTGGTCGGCGGGCTGCTCGGAAGGTGGAATTCCCAGCCAGATTCGATAGGGATCGAAAGAATCGTCCATCCACAGGGCTCTGAGAATCGTGAACAGTAAGACCGAAGCAGAATTATTTCGCAGAACGTGCCCGCTGGCAAGGAGCATCGAGCAGTGACGTTTTTCTCGAAGCCTATTGAGTGTACGTCACACTCAATGAGACTACTGCTACAATACTCGCCATTATATTATGACGCGAGTTGGATTTCCTTATCCTGAACTTCTGATTGAGATCGTCCTGAGTGAACCTGAACGGCACCTATATCGACGACACGTTTGCGGAAGCGTTCCGCATGCAATACGCACGACTTGTAATAACGGCACACGACCGGTTCTGGTTGGAAGCTGCGATTCGTGAATGTACGGGGTACAGTTCCTCGGTAATCGCTTGCGATGCAGAGTGTGGCTTGGAGAATTGGCTCGACCCGCACACTACGCCGGACGGGCGCTTCGGTGCCGCAGTTCTGGTTTTTGGATTTGATCAGGAACGTCTTGCCAAAGCCGTCGCCAACCGGGTCGGGCAGTGTGTGATGACGTGTCCTTCGACTGCGGTTTTTGATGGCCTCTCTGAGGCAAAAACTCGACTGCCACTTGGTAAGCACCTTCGTTTCTTTGGTGACGGGTTCCAGAAAAGCAAACTTGTTGATACCGACAGGTACTGGCGAATTCCGGTTATGGATGGTGAATTCACGGTCGTGGAAAACGTGGGGATGGCTCCAGGGGTAGCGGGTGGGAATTTTATTCTCCAGTCGTCTGATCAGGAGCGGGCGCTGTCTGCAGCGCGTCTCGCGGTGGAAGCGATTGAGGCGCTCGCTGGCGTGATTACACCTTTTCCGGGTGGTGTCGCTCGTAGTGGCAGTAAAGTCGGTTCTCGCTATCCTGCCCTGGTTGCGTCGACGGCAGATGCATTCTGTCCGACATTGCGAGGGCGCGTGTCTTCTCGTTTGCACGAGGATGCGAATTGCGCGTATGAGGTTGTGATTGATGGCGTTGATGAACAGGCCGTGCATGCCGCGATGCATTGCGGCATGCTAGCGGTCAGCGCGTCGGACGTGGTGGCCATCAGTGCGGGCAACTATGGCGGCAAGTTGGGCAAATTTCATTTCCACTTGCGATCGGTCTTGGGCGATCCGAGTGATGCCTGAAGAAGTTTCGCCAGAGTTTTTCTGACGGTTCACGGAACGTGGCCACGCGGGGATCGATTGCGATGAAGATCTTGTTGACCAATGACGATGGAGTCGACGCGCCTGGATTGGCCGCTCTGTGTGATGCCGTCTCCGGCCTGGGCGAGATCTGTGTAGTGGCGCCGGAAGCCCCGCACTCGGGTTGCAGCCATCATGCAACGACTGAGAGGCCCCTGCACGTCAGGGAACTTGGGCCTCAACGATTCGCGGTCGATGGTACACCGGTTGATTGCGTGCGTTTGGGATTGAGTCAGGTGTTCGTGGGCGCTGACTGGGTATTGGCGGGCATTAACTGGGGCGGGAATTTAGGAGTGGACGTATTGATGTCGGGGACAGTGGCGGCTGCGCGTGAAGCAACGCTGTTGGGAATTCCCGCAATCGCACTCTCTCAGTACTGTCGCCGTCCGGAAATTGACTGGAAGTCTGCTACCGATTGGGCAAGGACGGTGGTGGATACGCTGCAGCGTCGTGAATTGGGTACCAGGGAGTTCTGGAATGTGAATTTCCCGGACTTGTCGGTGGCAGGGCAGGCTGAGGGAAGTCTTGTGAAACCACCGGAACGAGATTGCCCGCTTGAATTGGCGCCCTTGCCGATCCGGTTTGAACCGGCGGCGGACGGCTGGCAGTATCGTTGTGATTATCATGGTCGCCCGAATGCCCCTGGTTCTGACGTGGCGAGCTGCTTTGCTGGCGAGATTTCCGTCAGCCGAGTCTCAATATGGTAGCGTTCGGGCTGTGATGCCTGAGTGTGCAAGCGTGGCCGGAACGCCATCATGGCGCTGCGAGAAACCGGCGCAGCCTACTTTATTCTGGAATTCTATTCGCACAGAATTGAAGGACTACGCCGGTCGTTTGTCTCCCAGTGCAGAAAGTATGTCATGACCTTAGCGGCTTACGATTTGAATCTCATTAAGCATATTCGTGGTGTGGATCATCCCGAGTCGATTGGGATTGGTCCGGCTGGTGAGGCATATACGACTGGAACTGGGTGTCAGGTCTATCGCGTCGATCTTGAAAAGAACGTGGCGGAACAGTTTGCTACGACCGAGGCACGCTGTTTGGGATCGGCGATGGATGGGGCTGGTAATCTCTATTTGGCGCACACCGCAGGTGATGTGCTGCTGGTCACGCCTGACGGTGTGATCAGTCAGTACGCTACGGGGCCAGCTGGAGAGCCCTTTTTATGTACGAATTACCCTGCCTTTGACCGTGCTGGGAACCTCTATGTGTCGGACAGTGGAGACTGGTCCGAGACCGTCAATGGACGCATCTGTCGCATTCCTCCAGGGGGCGGTACGGCGGAACTCTGGTATCCCGACCCGGTCGATACACCCAATGCGATTGCTCTCGATGGCGAAGAGCGATTCCTGTATTTCGTCGAGACGTTTGGCAGTGCGATCGCCCGCATTGAAATCCATCGCGACGGAAGCGCCGGTAGGTTTGAACGCGTCGTGCACATGCCGAGGCACATTCCAGATGGTATTGCCTTTGACGAACAGGGACGTCTCTGGATCGCCTGCCATCGTCCAGATGCGATTTATGTCTTTGATTTGGCCAGCCGCAGGCTGGAACTATTTGCGGAAGATTGGCGTGGGGAGAAGTTGCGCGGCCCAACGGACGTCGCTTTTGCCGGGCCCCAACGCGATGTGTTACTGGCGGCTTCGCTGGACAACCTGGTTGTCCACCGTTTCGACGATATTGGCACCCGTGGTCTGCCGTTAAACCATCCCGACATCGCCTGAAGCCACTGCCAATCGTGCGCGATACAGCACTTGGCAGCAATCTTGTGCGTCACAGGCTGAAGTTGTTTGCGCCGGGGTGCTAGCAGTCTCGTGCTTGCACAGGATGTTGCGCTTCGCTTCAACGCAACCCCAAAATCAAGGGGAGGTGTTGCTCGATTCTTGCGCGCACTTAAACTCACCCTCGACTTGCACTTCCACCAAGGATTGAGAGCAGAACGCGAAAGGAGGTCCACTACTTACAACTTCGTTGTTGAACAATCGGTATGGAGTAAACGCGTCCTGTGTGGCCGTTTCTGACCGTAGTGCTTGGCCCGGTGACGATCCAACGGATCGGCCGCGTCGGGTGTAACAACGGGCGGAAATGTGTGGCGCGACGCAAACTGCAACTTGGTGTTCGTGTGTCCTCTCGGGCGTGATGTCGTAACTCTGTGGTTGGAGTATCACGCTAGAAGTTTTGAAAGGGAATTTCAAATGTCGTGGAAACCAGTCATCGGTTTGAATGCGGATTTTCGTACGGTCAATAACGACGCACCGGCTTACTCGGTGTTAGCTGCCGGGTATTACGATGAGATCTTGAGTGCAGGGGGTATTCCGTTAATCGTCCCACCGCTCACGGAACGTGATGATCTGGATGCGGTGTTGGACAAATTAGACGGTTTCCTGTTGATTGGTGGCCACGATCTCGATCCGCGCCGTGATGGTTTTCGTTTGCATCCTACGGTACGAGTTATGGCGGATCGCAGAGAGACATTCGACCGGCAATTGATGCGCGTGATCGGGGAACGCCGGATGCCGGTAATGGGTATTGGGGCCGGCATGCAGTTACTGAATCTTGACCAGGGTGGCAGTCTATTTCTGCACATTTCCGAGGATTTACCCGATGCGCTCCCCCACAAGGATTTGCAGGATCGCGGCCATCGACATGGGCTGGAAGTCGTTCCTGGGTCACTGATGGAGCGGGTTTACGGCGATGGTGAAGTCCGAGTCAACAGTATGCACCATATGGCCATTGATGACGTGGCTCCTGGTTTTGCCGTTACGGCCCACGCACCTGATGGAGTGGTGGAAGCGATCGAAGGCGTGATGGAAGATTGGTTTGCCATCGGCACGCAGTTCCATCCCGAAGCGGATTCGGCGTCTGCAATCGATTCGCGGATCTTTGAGGAATTTATTACAGGTGTGCGCGAATCGAATACTGCCTTGCGTCTGGCCGCTTGAGTCTGACGCGGCCAGTTAGAGGGAGTTAGCGCGGCGCGAGTGAGTGCAGGAAGAGGTCTGTCTGCCCGTCGCGTTGGCTTACCGATACGAGATGTTGGCCGTCAGGGTGCCAGGCGGGGTAGTCGTCCCGTTCTGGGTTATGCGTGACTCGGGTCAGCCCGTTTCCGTCACGACCAATAAGATAGATTTCGTAGTTTCTGTGTCGCGTACTGACGAAAGCGATTTGTGTTCCGTCAGGTGACCAGTTGGGACGAACGTCCATCGATGCGTTGGTCGTTAAACGGCGGGTTGTCTTTTGGGTGAGGTCTAATGTGAATAGGTCATAGTTGCCAAGTCGACTTGAGCCGAAGACGACCTGACGGCCATTGGGAGAAACACTAGGCCAGTTATTGCGTCCCTCGGTTTGGGTCAAGGTGCGTTCTTTTCCACCGGACAGCGGGTAGATGCGGAGCTGTCCAGAGGAAGCGTAAAGCAGGTTTTGGCCGTCTGGGGTCAGTGCCGCATGCCAGATGACAGCGGCGGTCGGTTTGACAATCAAAGGTTGGGGCATACCAACGCGACGGACTTGGACTGTCAGACGGTCGTTGCCGGTCATTTGCAGATAGGCGAACGTCGCTTCGTCTCGGGAGTAAACGGGGCGAAATTCTGGCAGAGGTGAGTCGGGATGAAGGCGCTCTGTATGTCCATCGGAGAGCCGCAGCCGATACAGCACGAGTCGCGGTTTGCCGTTTTGGACTGCGTAGATAATTTCTCGACCCTGGTTAACAAAGACCGGGTCCCGCTTCAGACGCCCATCGAAAGTTAATTGTCGGGGCGGATCGTCACTTCGGGCCGTTGCTGGGCTGGTAACTGTGATCAGCAACGCCAAGAGAAGACAGAGAATGCGAGAGAAGAGAGCCCGGTAGCAGGCAGACGGTGGATGGTGGCAGACGTGTTGGGAGCCGCCTCCGAGTCCAGGCAGACAGACCGCCGCGGATTCTGTGAGCGAGATGGTTCTGGAAGACTGCCATGCATCACGCATCGTACTTGCAGGACGGCCCCTGGGTTCCGACGAAAATGCGGAAATCGCGATCATACGAGCCCTTCAATGGCCTGTGCGTTGGGCAGCACGTTCAAGGCAGCGCGTTGCGCTGAGGTGATTCCCGCGCGCTCCAACAATGTGGCACCGACGCGATCGGGCCCAATGCCACCTGTCACAGGGTCGTAGCCTCGAGCGTCGCTACTGCCGACGACACGTCCTGGTTGGATTCCCCCGCCTGCCCAGAGCGAGCTATAGCACCGGGCCCAGTGATCACGGCCACCATTGTCGGAGATCTTGGGGGTCCGTCCGAACTCACCCATTGCCAGCACAAGCGTATCTGCCAGGAGGCCTCGCTCAGCAAGGTCATCGAGCAGGGCAGACAGTGCGCGATCCAGAATTGGCGCGTGGCGATCTGCGAGGTGTTCAAAATTCAGCCAATGTGTGTCCCAGCCAAAATCCGTACGCCCGTCGTAAATGTTTTCGACCCACTTGCTCCAGTTGACCTGGATGTAGGGGACGCCTGTTTCGACGAGGCGGCGTGCCAGCAGACAGCTTTGGCCAAACTGCGATCGCCCGTAGCTGGCACGTACCCGAGCGGGTTCTGCAGACAGATCAAAGGCGCGTCTACCTGCGGCAGATGCAAGCAGACGGAAAGCCTTCTGATGCTGGGCAGTCCATTGCTCTGGTCGGGATTGTTCACCGCTTCGAGTCAGCTGATCGAGTTCACGCAATAGGCGTCGGCGGTCGTCAAGCCGCGCCAAGCTCAATCCTTCAAGTAGTTTTAGTGTAGGTAGATGGACCTCGCCGCGATCACTGCACTGGACCGGGAACGGGTCGTAGGAATTTCCCCAGCGTCCGCCGCCATATCCTTTTAGTGGCCCAATCGCGGTTCTCAGCTTACCCGGGGTGACGGCCACAAAAGGCGGCAATTCGCCAGCGGCAGGGTGAACCCTCTGAATAACAGAGCCAAAATTGGGCGCGTAGTCATTATCGCCATTGCGCCCTTCGCTTCCGGTCAAAGCAATAGAACCGGCGACGCGGTGTACATTGGTGAGGTTGGTATTGGTACGGACTACGGAAAAACGTTGTGACCGGCTTGCCAGCAACGGCAGCAATTCGGTGAACTGCAAACCGGGCGTCTGCGTTGCGATTGGGCTAAAAGGTCCGCGTATTTCGACTGGGGCACGCGGTTTGGGGTCAAAGGTGTCGAGGTGACTGGGGCCTCCCCACAGCCAAAGCAGGATGACCGATTTAGCGTTGTTTTCTCCAGCCAGCGTTGGCGATTGAAGTAAACCTGTGAAGGGTGTCGCGAATGATGCTCGAAGCAACGATCGACGCGTGATCTTTCCGCCGCACCCGGTCCGAAACCCGCCGATTTCGATCATTTGCCTGCTCGTTGGTTGTTGGTTTCGTCTCTCACGATCATACTCCACAGCGGTTGATCGAATCAAACAACCTGGGCCGTTTCGTCCCGCCCGTCGGGGGCCGGCAACCATTGGCTGTGGTTTCGGTGCCGGTGGGCTCTGTTTGGCCGTCCGGCCAATTTGAAGTCTTCAACGGTGTTCTCCTATGCGTCCCACATTGTCACAAGTTTGCTCACTGAATTCTCCTCTGGATCGGGATGTCGAAGACTATGCAGCCGGCAAGTGCGACAGCCTGGAGCTGTGGCTTACTAAAGTCGAATCTTATCTCGAAACGGAGTCAGTACCTGCCCTGCAACGGTTGCTGGAAGAACACGGGATGAACGCCCCTGTGGCGAGTTTTCACGGTGGTTTGTTGACGAGTCAGGGAGATGCCAGACGCGCTGCCTGGCAGTTGTTTGCCGAACGGTTGCAGCTGTGCCAGCTCCTTGAAGTAGAGACGCTGGTGGTGGCCTGTGATGTTCCCCACCCGCTGACGGCAACCGATCTGGAGCGGGTCCGGCATTCGCTGCTGGAAGCGGCGCAGTTGGCGGGGCCGCTAGGAGTCAGGCTGGCTCTGGAACCGCAGGCAGGTGCTGCAATTGGTAACAATCTACAGACTGCGGTGGCGTTACTGGAAGAAGTTGGCAGCCCGCACTTGGGAATTTGCCTTGACTCGTTTCACTATTACGTGGGACCGAGTAAAGAAGCCGATTTAAGTTATTTGACGACAGAGAATTTGTTTCACGTTCAATTGGCCGACATCGGCGACCAGGCCCGTGAGCTGGCATCGGATCGTGATCGGATCTTGCCGGGTGATGGGATCGTTGATTTGCAGCCGGTTCTTCACCGTCTCGTTGAAATCAAATACAGTGGTTGCGTTTCGATTGAGTTAATGAATCCACAGCTTGCGCAGATTCCAGCGTTGCAGTTTGGTGAGATCGCGTTGACCGCCCTCCGCAAGTTGTTAGGGCTGGCGTCGCCCTGAAATCGCGGCCTGATTTGGCGCAGGTGAGCCGCACCGTCGTTCAACCTGGATCACAAGGTTTCCGAGCTGCCAGGATGGCCTCGTGCCGGTTCCCTTCCAGCCAGCCTTCGCGGTAGTGGAGTATTTCCAGATCGGGTACTAGCTCGGGCAGTTCTTCCGGCTGCAAAAGAAATCGAGCCGATGGTTTAGGGTGTCGCTCCAGGTTTGTGAGCGTCGGTTGCAAACAGATCAGGATTCCCCCCGGCCTTAAGTGTTGCGGGTAGAGCGGAAATAGCGAACGCTGCAGGTAATGTGAGGAGAGCAGCAGGTCCCAAGGGCCGGCGGGGAACGCAGCTTGTTCAAGGTCGAGTTGGAGAGTGGTCAGCGAGACGCTCGCTTCGTCGGCACGTTGTTGTGCAATCTGCAGACCTGCCTGGGAGACGTCGACCAGAGTCGACTGAAGGCCTCGCTGCGCCAGCCAAATCGCGTGACGTCCTGCCCCCCCTGCGATATCAAGTGCGCGACCTGTCGTCGGAAGGTGTGACGCCAATGCGGTAATCAAGGACGAGGGTTGCGTTGCCGGACCGGTTGATACAAGGTATTTGTGGTCCCACTTTTTACGGTCCGATTCGGGCATCGTTGTGCACGGCTTGTTGGCAGGAAAGACGTAAAATCTTGTCAGGGAAAACGCAAAACTCGATCCCCGGATGTTGTCGATTGGTCGGACGAGCCAGGGAGCGTAATCCGGAAGCTAATACAGCGTAGCCCAACCCGCGTGGATGTAAATCAGACGTGGCGGCGGAGGCAGTATTCCAGTAGCTATTTCGAGACACCGTTTATTGTTATGCTTGAGATGAGGGCACGGTAAGACCTGATTTGCGTCCACCCTGATGAAAGAGATGTTCGGTCAACATGTGTCGACGTGCGATTTGTTGTTGCGGCTTGATCGTGACTGTCCTCGTGACGGGACAGGCATCTGGTTTTCAAACGCTACGGCCTGGACGTCTTCCTAAGGACCTGCGTGCCCGCCTGATCCCCGGTCTGCAAGCGGTTTTCCACTCGCTGGACCAGCGTCAAACGCAGCGTGAGGATACGCGTGTCGATCGCCTTCCCACGCTTGCTGTGGCCCGCGGCGAAACGCCGGCGGCCTTGCTCGCACCAGGGCCGTTTACGGTGGAATGGTCCGGGTATCTCAAGCTGCGTCTTAAAGGGTCCTACCAGTTCTACTTGTCTGGGCGTGGTCAGGTCTCGATGGAGATTAACGGTGTGCGTGTCTGGGAAGAGGCTGCTGGGGACCTGGGACGTTTGCCGCCGCAGCGGGCTGATCTGTTGCGAGGTTACAACCATTTGCGGATCCGCTATCGGAGCTTATCGACCGGCGCGGCGCAATTGCGAGTCGACTGGTCGGGAAACGATTTTGCTCGCGAACCGATAACGCCGCAGCGGCTGCTTTGTGATGGCGCAACGCCTGGGTTGCAGAGGGGACAGCAGGTTCGCCGGGGACGGTTTCTGGCTGCCCGTTTTCACTGTTTTGATTGTCATAAAGGACTGCAGAGGCATGAGATAGGGGGTATGCCGGAGTTGAATCGCCGCGCGCCCGACCTGTTGGCAGGAGCTGGCCGACTTCGTGCCGACTGGATTGTGGATTGGATCCTGGATCCCCAGCGATTGCGAAATCGAACCAGCATGCCACGACTGTTGCATGGCTTGCCAGCCGAATTGGCCGAGCGTCAGGCAGTTGACCTGGTTGCGTATTTGTTGACGCAGAGTCCGCGAAAGGTAACAGATAAGGATGTGGGGGCGGGGTCTGTCGAACGTGGCGAAGCGCTCTTTGAAGACCGTGGTTGCATCGGTTGCCATCGATTTAGTCCACCCGGTGAGTCCGATGAGTGGGATCGGCTGTCTTTGCATTTTGTGGCGGCCAAATTTCATGCGGGTGCGCTGGCGCGATTTCTTGTCGATCCGGAACAACATTACGCTTGGACCGCCATGCCGAATCTGGGTTTGACGTTAATGGAAGCAGCCGATCTGGAAATGTTTCTGAGAGAGAATTCGAAGGGACGTGTTGCCGTGCGTGCCGCAGGGGTGGCAGCCCATGGCGAGAAGCTCTTTACGAGTTTGGGATGTCAGCAGTGCCATCTCACGGCAGTTCAGAAGCGTCTTCCCGCGGTCGCACGCGTATTGTGGAGCGAGAAAGGGACAGCAGCGAAGGCGGGGTGTCTTTTGCCTGATGTTTCGGCTATCGGAGTCCCTGCATTTGCATTGGATAAGGCTGGGCGTATGGCCATTGCGGCCGCGTTACAAGTGGGGCCGCAGGCGTGGCGGCGTGGGGTCGCGGGCGAGTTTGCTCAACGGCAAGTTCAGTCTTTGCGTTGCACTACGTGTCACCAGTTGGATGGCGAGCAGTCTTCATTGGGTTACATCCTTGATGAGGAGGCAGTGGGAGGCCATCCGCCCGAAGCAATTCCGGACTTGACCTGGGTGGGAGATAAGTTGCGCAGTGACTGGACTCGCCGCCTTCTGGCTGGGCAACTCGGTTACCGGGCACGTGAGCATCTACGGATTCAAATGCCGGCTTTTGTGTCGCGCGCGAAGTGGTTGTCGCGAGGACTGGCAGTGCAGCATGGCTACGGCCCCGAGCCTGCTTTGCGCATCGAGGTAGATCCTCGCAAGGCAGCTGTTGGAGCGCAGCTGGCGGCAATGGACACTGGGATGTCGTGTCATCGTTGCCATCCGATTGGGAATCGACAGCCACAGGCACCGTTTGACGCACGCAGTACGAACTTGATACACGTCGCGCAGCGACTGAGACGCTCGTACTATGGACGCTGGATGCTCAATCCACAACGCATCGATCCTGCAACCAAGATGCTGCGATTTGCTCCCGATGGGAAGCAGACCAGTTTACGGCAGTACTACGAAGGTGATGCCATTCGCCAGTTTGACGCACTTTGGCATTACTTGCAGTCTTTGCATCAGTCTGCGGGCAAGGATGCTGGCAATCCTTGAGGTTTGCTGTGCACTGACCGCTTCAGTCTGCTGGCGATGACGCGTCCGTGGCGGGCGGGCGCAGCAGACGATCGACATCAGCGGGTGCCGGAGGCGCGTCGGCTTGAACTGACACATGTGTCAGCAGGCGTCGGACGAGTTCGTCGGGAGTGATGCCTTCAGCGTCTGCGTGGAAATTTGTTTTGATGCGATGGCGAAGTACCGGCGCGGCGACGGAGCGGATGTCTTCGATGCCGACGTGCATACGCCCTTGAATGACTGCCCGTGCTTTGGCACCCAGTACAAGATATTGACTGGCTCTGGGCCCGGCACCCCAGAGCGTGAATCCCTTGATGAAATCCGGGGCGTCGGTGGAGTGGGGCCGGCTACAACGCGCCAAGCGCAACGCGTAGCGTGCGATATGATCGGCGATCGGGATACGGCGAATGACCGAGGTCAAGCGAATCAGTTGGTCGGCGCCGAGGAGAGGCGTGATTGAGGCCTCCGCGTCCGAAGTGGTGCGTTTAACGATCTCCAGTTCGTCGTCTTCATCAGGATACTCGACCCAGACTTGCAACATGAATCGGTCCAGCTGTGCTTCGGGAAGCGGGTAAGTCCCTTCCTGTTCGATGGGATTTTGAGTTGCCAGGACAAAGAACGGCGCGGGGAGCGAGTGGGTTTCGCCACCGACAGTGACGCCCTGTTCTTGCATTGCTTCTAGCAGGGCTGCCTGCGTTTTGGGTGGGGTTCGATTGATTTCGTCTGCCAGTACGAGATTGGCGAAAATGGGGCCAGGTAGGAAACGGTAGCTGCGTTGGCCACTCGACCGATCTTCCTGGATTACCTCGGTGCCGGTGATGTCTGCCGGCATTAGATCCGGGGTGAATTGGATACGGTTGAATTTCACATCCAGCGCCTTGGCTAGTGATCGGATCATCAGGGTCTTGGCGAGGCCAGGGACTCCTACCAGCAGGCAGTGGCCCCCTGACAGCAAGGCGGTCAGCAGATCTTCAATTACTTGTTGTTGCCCGACCAGCACTTTGGCTACTTCAGCCTGAATCGACTGGCAAGCGTGATGCAGTTCTTGGACGGTCTTCACGTCGTCGTCGGGAAGCATGCTTAGAACCTGTTAATGGAAGTCTGGCGGAGTGGGAGGGCTCGGTGTGCCGCCGGCGCTGGGGCAGGTACCGCGCGCAGGGGTAACCCTCGCAGCGCCGACATGCGTTGCGGTCCAGTGATCAGTAGTGTCTCTCCAGCTAGTACGAGATTCCCTCCCTGGATTCCGAGGCGTTCCAGGTGTACGGGTTGCCGCACGGGTGACAGGCTGTTGGCGTCCAGGAAGAAAAGCACACGGCGCGTAGGCCAATACACCTGGTTGCCGGCCAGCAAGCCGCGGCCGTATCCGTGTACGGTGGTTTCGGGAGCCGAGGGAAACCGCGCACGCAGCTGCCCTGAATAAAGGTCGAATGCATAGAGCGCTTTGCCACTGGCAATGACCCGATCTCCGGCAACTCCCAGCAGGTGGAGGAGCTCCATTCCGGCTTCACGCTGTACGCTCCAGATCAGTTGTCCCGTTGTGACGTCGAGTGCCAGTATCCGTTCGGAATCGAGCGGGGCGACGATGGCAAAGTCCTTGTGGACGAGGCATGGAGTTGGGGCCAGAAGGGCGGCAGGTCTCGGCGCAGCTCTCTCAGATCGTGCGGAACGGTGGTAATGAAATATCCACTTGAGTGAATCCTGTTCGGTGTCGAAAGCCGCAATCGTTCCCAAGTTCGTGTTGTAGAGCAGGTAGCCGTTCGAGAGTGAAAGCAAATTATCTGGCCAGTTGACGCTTGGTGCAGGTTTTGCGTGCATACTGGATGCGATTTGTACCGGCAGTCCCTGTTGCTGACCTGTAGCCAAATCGTAGCGGGCGAGGGCGACTTCAGATTGTGTATCGGTTTGTTTCCGTAGCGGCACGTGAAGCCGACTTCCATCGCAAACCGGCGGTCCGTCCCAGGTCCAGCCACTCTCGGGAACGGTCAGAGGAAAACCGCGTAGCAGACGCCCTTCAGCTTTCAGGTCCAAGCCGATGAGCTGGCTTTGTGCCGAGGGCGTGGGATACGGTTGCTGCGCAGGATTGGTTGCAAAGCCCAGTGCGGTAAACACCTGGTGTCGGTAAAGTGTGGGGGCAAAATAGTGTCGCTTGAGGGGCTTGCCGGCCTGCTTCTCTACAGTGAAGGGTTCTTGCTCGTAAAGGATCGACGACACCGCTTTGGAATCCTCGTTCTCGGTGGGGAATTCCCCGGGAAATGCCGCGTGTCCGGTTTGCAGATTGAAGGCCTGGATGCGCTGGGCGTCGTGCAGAATGACGTGGTCTTCGACGACCACAGGGAAATAGGAAGGTTGCGGTTCGATCGCAACTCGCCGGGGCAGGGGATCAGATGCGATTTGGACCGTCCACATCGCTCGGAGTTCCAGATCGACGGCCTGCGGGATGGCCAACGAACGTGCTTGATTGCCAGCGAATGTTGACCAGCCTTGTCTGTGCGCGGGAGTGGGCCAGTGATGCGATCTGTCAAGTAAATCCCGCAGCAGATCCACTAGGAGTCCCTGACGCCCGGCGATGCTACCGTCAGCCAGAGAGTGCACCTGCTGGTACCATTGGTATTCCGTTTTCGCCCGCTGCGAAGAGCCTTCAAGAATGGAAACCAGTAACAGTCGAGCGCGCAATTCGGCCAATGGGTAGTTTGAATCAGGGTAGGCGAGTGGCCACCCGTGTCGCGGAGACGAATCTGCGACGGTCGGAGCAGACAGGGTGTCGGTGTTCGGGTCCTTTCGCTCAACGGCAAGCCAGAAAGGCAGGCCCTTGTCAGGGTCGCCAGGGCGGTGACGCAACGCTGGGTGTAATCGCTCCCACGCCCAGCGGGCCCGATTGTAGTCACCACGTTCAAGCGCCCATTCCCCCAGATGCCATAAGGCCTCGTCTGCGTGACTGCTGGCAAAAAAACGATGAGCAATCTCCGCCAGGCCATGTCGTTCTTGATTGGCCAACGCGGTTTGCAGCCTTTGTTTCACCAGCGGGTCGACCTGCTGGCGATAGATGGCCAGGGCAGCCGGGGCGGTGACCGACCAGTTAATCAATTTCAAGTGACAGTATTGCCGCACGCTGATAAACAGCTGCGGTTCTTTCGGTAGCCGTTCTTGTGCCGATCCGTGGCCGATCCGGATACGTTCGTCTCCGTGTGCGTCCATTGCGACACGCAGCGCGTTCACGCCTTCTTCCCACTCACCGCGGGTCACAAAACGGTCGGCACGGAGCAGCAAGGAACGCGTTTCTGGAGAGGCAGGATGGGAGACGCGGGCCGACGGCCAAGGTGCTGCCGGTATGGTACCGGTGAGCAGTGTGAGACCGGTGAGCAGGATCCAGACGCTCAATGTTGGCGGACCCTTGTGCATGGCACCTGTCACTCCTGGCCAATGTTTCTCAGGATCACACCGATAACAAACATGCAGACTCCGAAGATGGCCATGAAGACCATTTGGCTGACTTGTAACGCGCGTTGCAGCGAGTTGGTCAATTGCATTGCGACTGCCAACGGCAGCACCAGCAGGCCGGTGACCTGCATTGCCTGACCGATGAATCGAAGTGCCTTGTGGACCACCGTATTCATTCCTGCGACTGGAGGGAGTGGCTTGGAGTCTTGCACCAGAATTGACGTGTCAGGTAAATTCGCGGCATGACGCAGTTACGCTAACAGGTCGTGGACGACCTCACCATGCACATCGGTCAAGCGAAAGTCGCGGCCAGCGTAGCGGAACGTCAGGCGCTGATGATCGAGTCCCATCAGGTGCAAAATAGTGGCATGCAGATCGTGGAAGTGAACTTTATTCTCCACAGCATAGTATCCATAGTCATCCGTCTGGCCATAGGTCAGGCCCGCCCGCACGCCACCACCTGCCATCCAGACGCTAAACCCATGTGGATTGTGGTCACGTCCATTGGCATTTTCGGCAGTCGGAGTGCGGCCAAATTCTCCGCCCCAGATCACGAGGGTTTCATCCAGCATACCGCGTTGTTTGAGATCGGTGAGTAGTCCGGCGATCGGCTGATCGACGGCACGACACATGCTCGTCATTCCCTGCTCGAGCTGACTGTGATGGTCCCAGCCATTGCTGTTGCACTGCACGAAACGGACGCCTCGTTCGGCAAAACGTCGAGCCATCAGGCACTGTCTGCCAAAATCTTCTGTGTCCGGGTCATTCAGTCCGTAAAGCTGGTGTGTGGCGGCACTTTCGGAAGCCAGGTCCTGCGCGAGAGGCGCCTCATTTTGCATGCGCAGAGCGAGTTCAAACGACGCGAGTCTGGCGGCCCCTTGTGGGTCGGGGCCACTTTGTTGCCTTTGTGTTGCGGCCATTTTCTGCAACATCTCTAATTCCAGTTGTTGCAGGTGGCGGGGATTTTTCCCACGGATAAACGGAATCAGCGCCTCACTGGCGGCGACGCCACCTGAGCCCAGGGGCGTTCCCTGGAACGCAGCGGGCAGAAAAGCGGAGCCGAAATTGTTGGCACCACCTTGACTCAGGGCCTGGCAGATCGTGATGTAACCGGGCAGGTCTTGATTTTCGCTGCCCAGGCCATAGGTCATCCAGGAACCCAGGCTGGGGCGAATGAAGGTGTCGGTTCCGGTATGCCACTCCAGCACCGCTCCGCCGTGGCGGGAATTGCTGCAGTGCATTGAGTTCACGACGCAGAGATCATCGACGCGTTTTGCCAGGTGGGGAAACCGGTCGCTGATCCAGGTTCCGCTTTCGCCATGTCGCTGAAAGCGAAAAGGGCTTCCCACCAGGTTTCCGTGACGGAGTGGAAAAGAGAGGACGCGCGGCGCCTGGAAAGGCAGCGGTTGACCGTGGTGGCGTGTCAGTTGTGGCTTGGGATCGAATGAATCGAGGTGTGACGGACCCCCAAACATAAACAGCACAATGACACGTTTGGCTCGCGGCACAAAGTGCGTTTTCCGCATGGCCAGCGGTGAGCTGCCCGTTGCCTGGCGCGCGGTGTGGGTCAAGAAGCCGCTCAAAGCGAGCGTTCCCAGCCCTGCGCTCAGGCGTTGCAGTAGGTTTCGTCGGTGCAGCAGATTTCGTCGTTGCATGCCAGGCGGCTGTCCGGGATCACAGGCCGCTGCCTGTCAGCCCTTATCGGGAAAGGACGGCGAGCGATCGCTCCGTTCGCCAGTCAATGTAGTATAGCGTAATCCTGTTGGCGACCGTCGCAGATCCGGGGCCCAGTGAGGCTGGGAGCATTCATATGAGTTGGCTGAGGCTGGCTAATCCGACGGGTTCACGGGTAGCAAACGGCTCTCCATAGGGTACTCCAATCGTCTTGCCCCAGTAGGCGGCTTCATCGCGCAGCTGATCCAGGAAGGTTGGGGGGGTGGCTGGTCGCCCTGTGACAAATTGGCTCTCGTAGCAGCGGATGGCAGCCAGCTTTTGTTCCCAGAACGGCGAGATATCGAGCACGAAAGCGGGTGTAGGCGCCAGTTTCAGATGCACGCAGTAGTAGTAATAGATACGCTCAGGATGCCAGGGATTTCCTGGCAGATCTGATTTGGTCAATTTGGCCCAGAAACGCGCGTCTTCAATCAATTGGGTCGCCGCTACGTGATCGGGGTGCGCGTCGACCCAGTAAGGCGCGAACAGCCAGCGTGGTGTGCATTGGCGAATGACTCCTGCCAGCTGATGACGTGCTGCCAGCGTAGCCTCCAGTCGACGATTGGAGAGCCCTAGATTGTGACGCCACTCCAGCCCCATGATCTGGGACGCCGCGTTTGTTTCCTGGGAGCGAATTTCAGGGGATCCATGTGGTGTCGGTTCGCCGTCAGTCAAGTCAAGGATGCCGACTCGGAGGCCTTCGGAGATCCCCCGTAGCAGGCAGCCCCCCATGCCGAGTTCGACGTCGTCTGGATGGGGCGCGATTGCCAGGATGTCTAACGGTTTCATTTTTCTATTTCCGAAGTCGGTGGAGTGGTCTGGACAGGCGCGGAAGATTTTGCCAACCTTCGCGCCAGCTCGGTGTCAGTTCTGGCGGTCCGCTGGGGCCACGTTTCCTGTCTGCAAAGGAATGGACTCGTGAGGCAACTTCGCAGTGGGTTCGTATTCGGAGTGTTTGCCATTATGGCAGCGGTAGCGGGTTGTGCCAGTTGGCAGCCGATGACGGGGTCCGACTCGGAGCTGCAGACCGGCTCCTGGTCGGAGCAGTTCCGTCCTCGCGGTGAGCGATTTGGTCTCGATTCGCGCGCCCGACAGGTCGAACAGAACGTCGGCTTTACGGGCCGCTGAGTATCCCGGTGTTGCCGGGATGGACTGGTCCAGATCTTCCTGTCCGGGCGACCTGGCTGGCGTCAGCTCGTAGTTCGCTCTCGCGGGTTCCCAGCTTGACGTATTCCGCTTTTTGCGGCAGGCTGAGCCGCGGGTTGCCCCAGGTTGAGGCAGCCAACCCGAGCTGCGTGGCGGGGTTTTATGCTGTGCAAACACAAGGAGTGGATTTGTGCCGCCTTGGATTCGCTGGGTCGACGAGGATCAGGCTACCGGCACAGTGGGGGAGGTGTACCAGGCCTGGTTAAGTGCCAATCCGGAACGGACTGAGGTGCCTGAAATTCTCAAGTGCTTCAGCCTGAATCCGGACTTGCTTAAATCGGTGGTGGAATTCAGCTACGGCCTGCAGTTTTCCGATGGTCAGTTGACACGTCGGCTGAAGGAGATGATTGCGACACTTGTTTCCGGGTTGAACCGATGCCTCTACTGAACGGGGTCGCATGGATATTTCCTGCAGTTGCAGGGAGCCCAGGCAAGTCAGGTGGAAGCACTCTGCCGCGGTAACGTGGCGGAGGCGGGGCTGGAGCTGGCAGAACGCAAATTGCTCGAGTTTGTGGTCCGGCTGACCTGTGAGTCGTACCGCATTACGGCGGCTGATGCCGAGGAGTTACGGACTGTCGGATGGCAAGACCCGCAGATTGCGGAAGCCGTCTATGTCACGGCTATGTTTGCCTGGTTCAATCGCGTCGCAGATGCGTTCGGATTGCAGGATCCTGGCTACCTGACAGACGCCACACGCGGAAAAACACCGCCCCCGCCAGCGGAGAAGGGCCAGAGCTGATGGAGTATGCCAATTTGGGCAGCACCGACCTGACGGTTTCTCGCGTCGCGTTTGGCGCCGGTCCAATTCCGCAGTTGATGACCGGGGATGCCAGGCAGTTACAGCGTGCCACCGTTGAGCAGGCACTCGAGTTGGGGGTCAATTGGTTTGACACCGCTGCGACTTACGGAATGGGGAGGTCCGAAGAGAGCCTGGGCGCAACGCTGGCGGAATTGGCGGCTGTGGATAAGGTGCATTTAGCGACGAAGGTGCGTTTAATGCCCGCTGACCTCGACGATATTTCGGGGAATATAGAGTCCTCCGTGATGGGGAGCCTGACGCGTCTGCGGGTTGAGCGGTTGACGTTGCTGCAGCTGCATAACTCGGTCACGGTCGGTCGCGGTGATGAACCGACGAGCCTCACCCCCCAGGACGTACTCGGATCCGGCGGAGTCCTGGAGACGCTGGACCGGTTGCGTTCCAGGGGCGTCGTAGAGCACCTTGGTTTGACCGGAATCGGGGGGCCGGCCGCGTTACGCGAAGTGATTGGCAGCGGGCGTTTTGCGACAATGCAGGTGCCCTATAATGTGCTCAACCCCAGTGCGGGATGTGTGGTTTCCGAGGCTTTCCCAGAAACCGATTATGGCAACGTCATTGATGCCTGCGCAGCGCAGCGGATGGGAGTCTTCGCGATTCGAGTCTATGCGGGCGGCGCCATGGTGGGGCAACCCCCCGCGCCACATACTTTCAAAACCAAATTTTTCCCGCTGGACCTGTTTCAGCGTGATGCAGAGCGGGCGGCGCAAGTCGCCGAGCTGCTGGACTCAGGGGCGTCGCTGGCCGACGCAGGGCTGCGTTATGTGCTTCGCCACCCGCAGATCCAGGCCGCTATCGTTGGTTTCAGCTCGCCGTCGCAGGTCCAGCAGGCCGTGGGCAGCCTGCTGGCGGGACCCTTACCGGAGCCACTTTGCCGACAATTGGCTGCCGCAGGGCAAAATCCACCGGCTGGAGAGGGTAGTTGTGGTTCGTAATCGGTTGTCAAAGTGACGGCGTAGCTGGCGTCTGGGAAGGGGGGGGACTGGTCACTCCCTCCGGCCAGAGGGGGGGCCGATGGCGGTGTTCGGAGGCGGTTCGGAGCGTGCCCGGATTCCCGGAATGCGGGCCTTGTTGGGGTAGCAGTTGACATTTCTTCACATCATGATTTAAACTTCGCCGTTTTACGGCATTTCCCGCCGGCAGTGCGGGATGCCAGGTCGGTAGACTCCGACAAGAATGGCTTGCTGAGCGACAATGCCTACCTTTACCAGCGGCCGCGCGAATCAGGGACGAATTACGCATCCCGATTGCCGCGCGCTCTTGTTTCGAAACGTGGTCACCGGGCATCACTGGCGACCAGCTAACGTATTGTTCCCGGAGTAGGGTCCCCCAATTTTCGTTTGGTAATTTCGGAGAAGGAATCGGAAAACGATGGAAACTCGACGGATGTTGGCGCAATCCAGAGGCCTGTTTGGTCGTTGGTCTCATGTCTTGTTGGCCTTCGGAACGCTATTGGTGCCGGCGTTTCAGTCACCGCTGTTCGCCCAGGACGATTCGCCTACTCCTGAAGCAGGAGTAGGGATACTGGAACAGGTCTGGTGGGCGATTGCCTTTGTGGGATCGATCATCGCACTCGGTTTTGCCGTAAAGTTCTACAAGTCCATGATGGAGGCAGACGAAGGCAATCCGAAAATGATTGAGATTGCCGGTCACGTGCGCGATGGAGCAAAGGCTTACCTGACCCAGCAATACAAGGTCGTATTCGTCTTTTTCGTAGTCATTTGCTTGTTGCTTGGAGTTGCGGCTTATTTAGGGGTGCAGAGCGATTTTGTTCCGTTTGCCTTCTTGACGGGTGGATTTTTCTCCGGGCTGGCCGGCTATTTTGGTATGAAAACGGCGACCTGGGCGAGTAGTCGTACTGCCGCCGGTGCGCAGCAGTCACTCAATGCGGGGCTGCAAGTTGCGTTTCGCTCGGGAGCGGTGATGGGCTTGACGGTGGTCGGCCTGGGATTACTCGACATTACGATCTGGTATGCGATTTTGCGGTGGTACTTTCACGTCGGACTTATCGAGATCACGGTGACAATGCTTTGTTTTGGAATGGGAGCCAGTTGTCAGGCGCTATTCGCACGTGTCGGTGGTGGCATTTTCACCAAGGCCGCCGACGTTGGTGCGGATCTGGTCGGTAAGGTGGAAGCGGGCATTCCTGAAGATGATCCCCGTAATCCAGCCACCATTGCGGACAATGTGGGCGACAACGTCGGCGATGTGGCAGGTATGGGAGCCGACCTGTATGAATCCTACTGTGGATCGATTCTGGCGACGGCTGCACTTGGTGTGGCCGCCTTTGCCAGCGGTGACTTGATCGAAAAGGAGCAGTTAGGCGGGGCAGTGATGGATTGGCAGCTCCGGGCTCTGTTCTTGCCGATGGTGATCGCTGGCGTCGGAATTGGCCTCTCGATTCTGGGTATCCAGATGGTCAAAACGGATGAAGATGCCAGCCAGAAAGCGCTCCTTAAGGCATTGGCTAAAGGAATTAATCTATCGACAATAGCAGTGGCGGTGGCGGCCGTCCTCCTGACGCTGTGGATTTGGAACCTTCAATTCTGGGGCGTGTCGATCAGTGTTATGATCGGACTGTCTGCCGGTTGGCTCATTGGCAAGTGGACGGAGTACGAGACCAGCGATGAGTTCAAGCCGACGCAGGATTTGGCCGCGCAATGTGTTACCGGTCCGGCGACAGTCATTATTGGTGGCGTTGCTGCTGGGATGAAGAGTGTCTGGGTGCCGATTATCGTGGTTTGCGTAGCGACTTTAGGTGCGTTTGGTGCGGCGACCTGGGGGAAGGGGTTTGCGGAAGTCGAATATTTTGCACTCGGCTTGTACGGTGTCGGTATCGCGGCGGTCGGCATGCTGAGCACACTGGGGATTACGCTGGCGACGGACGCCTACGGTCCGATTGCTGATAACGCCGGCGGAAATGCCGAAATGTCGGGCTTGGAGCCGATTGTGCGCGAGCGGACCGATGCGCTCGATAGTCTGGGTAATACAACAGCGGCAACGGGTAAGGGTTTTGCCATTGGCTCGGCGGCACTGACGGCCCTGGCACTGTTGGCAGCTTATATCGAAGAAGTCCGGATGGGATTCAAGCACTGGGCGGAAGATCCTTCCCCGAGTGTAGTGGCTGCGGGTGCCCCTCAGGGCTGGTACAAATTAACGAACCAACTCGTGACGGAGAAGAAGGACGCTGACAGTAACGAGCACAGCGAGGCGTGGTTGATCATGCCTGTGGATGCCCGTAAAGAAGCCTGGCAAAAAGTGGCTAAGGGACCGCTCCCAGCCGAGTTAATCACCGGCTCAGAGGCGCGAACGCGTGAGCTTACGGTAAAGGATGCAGATGGTGCTGTCACACTCGAACTGGTGTCAGCACAGAATGCGAGCTTGCCCGATTATGCGCGTTACTATGACGCTTCACTAATGAATCCCAAGGTGTTGGTGGGGATCTTTATCGGCTGTATGGCAACCTTCGTCTTTTGTGCGATGACCATGGAAGCGGTGGGACGCGCGGCGCAGGGGATGGTCGAAGAGGTACGCCGCCAGTTTCGTGAAGACGATGGGATCATGGCAGGGACCACGACGCCAGATTATGCGGCCCCCGTCAGGATTAGTACGGTGGCTGCCCAGAGAGAGATGTTGATGCCTTCGCTGCTGGGGCTAATTACCCCGATTGTCACAGGTTTCCTGCTGGGCGTGGGTGGAGTATTGGGACTCCTGGTCGGTACGTTGACTTGTGGTTTCTGTGTGGCCATTTTCATGGCCAATGCGGGAGGTGCCTGGGACAATGCCAAGAAGTACATCGAGGCTGGCCATTTTGGTGGTAAGGGGTCAGATGCACACAAGGCGGGTGTCGTGGGCGATACGGTTGGCGATCCGTTCAAAGATACCAGTGGGCCAAGCTTGAACATCCTCATCAAGCTGATGAGCATGGTCAGCGTGGTTGGTGCCGGCTTTGTCGTCCGCTACAGCTTGATGGCGCTGGGTTGGTTTTAGGCTCAGCTGGTTGGGTTGTCTGGCCCCAGCTTGGATCGATTGGTTCGGTGTCCGCCTGGTACTTGTGGTGAGCGGACCTGGGGGGAGCCGGTTAGTGGCGTAACAGGCCTATTAGGCCAAGCGCTAGCCCGAGTAGCAGGCTAGGAATGACCAACAGGTAATTCGCGGTTTTGCTGTTATCGAAAAAACCAGGCAGCAGCAGGATCAGGGTAGTTGTCAGGAGGATGCCGGCTCCAATCCAGGGCCAGAGGTTTATGAGATGCGCTCCGGGTGCGTTCGATGCCATCGGCATTGCTGCGATGCGTTCCTCAAGCTGTTCCTTGCGATCTTCGCTGAGACCTTGCGCGAGTTGCTGGCGTTCCACTTGGTCAATCGCTTTGATACTGGACTCGTAGTCGAGCTGGAGCTTGGCCAGCTCGCCACCGTCAAACCAGACCATTTGGCATTTGCGACAAACGTCGAGCTGAAAGGATTCATCCGGACGCTGGTCAAAATGGACTTTCTCTTTGTTCATACGTTGGACGCGGCACCGCGGACAGCGAATCAAGTCGGTGCGATCGGTGGTTGCTCGCTTTTCAGCATGGTGTTCCAGCTGTTCTGAACTCGTCTCGCGATTTGACTGGATCTGGGCCATCCGCTGGCGTTTCATCAAGTAGCCAGAGCATGCCGGGCAGCGGAAGACCGGGTGGCCTTCATATTGTTCGTTGACCAATTCGGTTTTGCATGTTGGGCAATCCACGGTATTTCTCCGGTGCTGTACCCGGCAGGACGGCCTGCCAGTGGGCTGTGGCTGTAGTACCCGTCACTCTCGAAAACGCCAATTTATCCGATTTCTCATCCCATCGTTACAGCGATTTCGCGGTGTCGTACGACTGGCCTAGACGCGCTGAGTTGGTTCTGCAACACTCCCTGCCGTGTTACTGGTTCGCGTTGGAGAGAGACCGATGATGGTGTTGCGTGCCTTGTGCGGCGTCGTATTGTGTCTGGTTTTGATCAGCGGCTGCGCTACCGTAGCGGGCCAGCGTGCCGATTCGTCCGGAAAAATGCGGTCGCCGCAGGTTACTGAAGCAAATCAAGGCTCTTGGTATACGGGGCGCTGGAAATGGCCGCAATGGGGAAGTGCGAAGTCCAGGTCGGCCCGCACGTCAAAGCGTCCCTCGATGTGGCAGAAAATGAAGCGTGGTACCAGTCGATTTTGGGGACGGACGAAGGCTGTGCTGACCCCAGATCCTGCCCCGCGGACTGATCCAGCCAGCAGTTCAGTTACCGATTTCCTGCGCCAACCCAAAGTGATGCCGGATTCTTGATCCGGCGATGCAAACGCATGGCATGCTGAAAGCAGGGCTTTGCACCTCTCGGGCAGGGGGATGACCTCCAAGTCCTGAGGGCCTTCAGGATCAGGGCTGCACGCGTTCTGCAATACGGCGTACAAAGAGATGCGAAACTCTGCGGTCAAGCAAATACCAGGAATCGTCGCTTCTTTCGAATCGAACGAGGTGGTGCGGCATCACCAGTTGGGGTTGTCGGTTTGAATCACCCGTGTCGCGCCGGCGCATCTGCTTCGAATCGTCATTCGCGCAGAAGAAAACCCGCGTTCCAAATGAGACACGGGTGTTTCGCTATGTGATGTTCTATCACCGTCCGACAGTTCCCTGCGAAGCAGGGCCTCGGTGAATAGGGAGGAGACCGTTAGTAGATAAAGGTCCCCATGTAGACGCTACGGGCGCCGGGTGTCGACCAGCGGCGGCCCAGTCCCCGCCCCCGGAATTCGCCCTGCTCCGCGGTTGCTGGAATGGCCTGATCTACTTGAGCGAGCGGGGGATAATATTCGACTTCATTTTTGCAGATACACTCACCGGGCCGCGTCTTGCGCGATTTGAGTGTGACGACTTTACCTGCTTTCAGGTGCCCCTTAAGGTTGACAAAGTCGAGCGTCATGCGGATTGGGGCGATATCAACACGGACCGCGGACTTACCAGCGCGACCCGCATGGTTGCGGGCAAACGAGAGCAGGGCTTGTCGCTGCAAGGAATTGGCCCGATCGTCAATCAGAATCAGGCTTTTGAGCTGTTTGGCATCGTCGACGCCCCGAAAACCGAGAGTCTGGTTGGCACTGACCACGACCACGACGTTCAATCCTGCGACGTCAACGCCATCGTGTGCCCCCGACTCGATACTCCAGGCCATGATTGCGTCCTTACCCGTCAGGCCCATTTCCGCGTTGGCAAAGCAAGGTCCGGTGTAGACGGCACAGGTTCGTGTTTCCATATAGACCCCGCCAATTTCACTGGCGGAGGAAAGGCTCGTGGTCGCCGCAAGGATCAGCCCGACATACGTACGCAGCATGGTGCACACTCCCATGAGAATTGTATGCGATACAATTTGGCCAAAAAAAACGTCTTTCGTTGCTCGTGGACGTAGGGTTCATTCTATCCGTGCGTAAAAACACAGTCTACCCAAAGCTGGCCGCCCCACCGGCGCGGATTTTGGGGTAGCAACCCGTTTGGGACGGAATGCAGCTTCCCTTCGCAATGGATTCAGCTGTGGACTCGAAAAAGCAGTGTTATTTATTTCTAATAAACATATAATGCTTTTTCGATTGGTTGGGCAGGCGTCGTGTCGGCTCGCGCCGGTGCGTTTTCCGCATGATACCTGCCAGTGTGTTCTAGGGAGGGACTCGCGGCCATGGGGTTTGAGGGATCCTGTCCTGGATGTGGGGGGGCGGTCGAGTTTCGTTTTGAAAACTCGGTGACGCTCATCTGTCCGCATTGCGAGTCTCTGGTTGGTCGCGGTGGCGGTGCCCTGGAAGACTATGGGAAGGTTGCTGATTTAGTGCAGTCGGATTCTCCCTTGCGGACCGGGCTGTCAGGAATGATCAAGGGTCGGTCCTTTGACATCACTGGTCGAGTGCAAATGAAGCATGCGGCCGGGGCGATCTGGAGTGAGTGGTTCGTCGCGTTTGACAGCGGGGAAAAATGGGGTTGGCTCGCTGAAGCCCAGGGACGTTACTACCTCACGTTTCCCAAAGATTTGCCGCAGGACGCCGATATACCTGCTTTTGAGGAGATGACAGTCGCGCACAAGGTGCGCATGCCCGGTCACGGAAAAATGACGGTCGTGGAAAAGGGGCAAGCCACCGTAGTTTCTGCGGAAGGTGAGATTCCTCTTTCCGTGCGCCCGGGCGAAGTGACACGCTTTGTCGATCTGCAGGGGAGTGCGGGCAAGTTTGTCACACTCGATGAGAATGACGGGAGCTGGGACTTTTTTGTCGGTAGAGAATTTCCGTTGCGGAGGTTCGGGATTTCGGACCGCGAAGAAGCTCGTGAGAGCTCACCGCAAATCGCCGAGTCGGTTGCCGTGAGCTGTCCCACGTGTGCAGGTGCGATTGAGGTGAAAGATCCGCAAAAGGCGGAACGGTATGCCTGCGTTTATTGTGATTCTCTTTTGGACTGTAGTCAGGGAAACCTCAAATTTATCTCGGCCCTCAAGCAGAAAAAGGCGAAACCCAAGATTCCGTTAGGGACCAAGGGGGAGCTGCGGGAGACTTCCTGCACAGTGATCGGTTTTGTGCGCCGTAGTGCAGAGGGGTTTGAGTGGGATGAGTACCTGTTGCGCGTGCCACGTCAGCCCTACCACTGGCTCATTCATAGTGATGACCACTGGTCGTTTGCCAGGCCACTGATGCCGGGCGAGGTGGCTGCCTCCTACGAAGAAGCAATTTATGACGAGCAGCGGTTCAAGATTTACGATCGGTCCAAGCCTGTAGTGAAAGCGGTCTACGGTGAGTTTTATTGGAAGGTTCGTCTGGGAGAACGCACTCGTACCTGGGATTACATACGGCCACCCTTGATGATCTCGCGTGAAGTGGCCGAGACGGAACGAGACCCTGAGCCAGTGGGACGAGTTCGAAGCCTCAAGAAGCCCAAGGGTAATCGTAATGACTTCGACGAGGGGCCACGTTATCGCGATCGGGCCGCGGTTGGCCGCGAGTACCAGCGTCAGTCGGGGATTGCCAGTGCGAACAAGCACGAAGTGAATTTCGTGCTGAGCGAGTACGTTCCCGCCAGCGAGATTGAGGAGGCGTTTGGAGTCGAGGACCTGCCAAGGTCGTGGAGTGTAGGTTCGCTGCAGCCGTTTCCGTTGTCGGGTGTCTATGTGCCGGCTGCCATTATGGTCGTCGTGGCGTTACTACTGGGCGGTCTCGTGCGGGCAACGCAGGGAACACGTAATGTCGGCAGCGGCGAGGTAGAAGTTAGTGAAGTGGGGGCGACCAGCTCAGTAAAAGATTTTGACCAGGGTCCATTTGAGATCAAGTCAGGTAGTAACTTGCGGGTCAGCTTCCGGTTGCAGTCTTCGCTTGCGAGCGACTGGATGATGATCCGAGGGAATTTTTATGACGAGTCCGATAAGGGGTTTTCTTATCCCAGGGGATCCTTTGCTGCTTTGGCCACCCGTGCAGCCCCCACTCGCAAGTTGATTTCGCGTTTGCCGACTTCCCGTTACACCTTGCGTTTGCGAGTCGAAAGTAGTTCCGGACAGCCGCCAGCGAGTGGGGGAAATATGCCAACGGGCTCTCTGCCTCGCAAGTTGTCATTTCGAGTCGATCAGAACGTTCCTTCCATGGGGAATCTGATACTCCTGCTTGTTGCGCTGGTGGTTCCGCTGATGTTTGTCGGAATTTTTAACTTTGTATTCGAGAGCCGTCGCTGGCAGGATACGGACAAGGTGTGAACGAGGTCTTTGAGATGGAGTGCGTGTTGTGGCCAAATTAATCTACCTGGGAGCGAGTGGTGCGTTACTGCTGGGATACTGCGCCGTGTCATTCCAGGGTGTTGAATTGTGGCCGTCGGGAAAGGACTCCAGACCGGCTGTCCGGAGAACCAGTTACGCTGCTGCGACGAGTAGTTCCGGCAGTTCGTCCAATAGACGTAATTCTCGTTATGGCTCGAATAGAAATCGCCATGATCGCTACGGAAATCGGTATGATTCTTATGACAGAAGGAACTCTCGCTATCGTTCCAGAGGGAGCCGGTCCAGAAGCTATAGTTCCGGACGTTCGCGTTCCCGGAGTTACAGCTCCGGACGGAGCACCTCTCGCAGTTATGGTTCCGGCTACAGTGGAGGAAAGTAATCCGCGTAGTCTGGCTCACGAAAATAGAGTGATTTCAACAAAATATGGAGATTGGAAATGCGTAACTGGGGAACGTGTCGCTGTATCGCTTTGATATGTTTTCTCGCGTTGGCATCAGGGGGGCCGATCTGGGCGCAGGCAGTAGTAGAAACACCAGCTCCGGCACCTACGGACGGAGCACCGGCGGACGGGGCCGAATTTGCGGCTCCTGAGTTCGCCTCCGGTGACAGCCTGGATCTGGTGGCCGATCTGATCAAGCCACTGGTGCTGGCGGTGGTATTCACAACGGTTGGGCTGGTACTATTTGCGATTAGTATCTGGCTGATCGTCAAATTGTCACCGTTTTCCATTCGTCGTGAAATCGAAGAGGATCAGAATGTGGCCTTAGGCATTATCGTGGGGGCCATGATTCTGGGCATGGCAATCATTTTGTCGGCCGCCATACTGGGTTAAGCGTCTGTTATGTCTCGCACCGCGATCTTGTTTCTCAATGTGTTTGTGATCGCTACGTGTGGACTCATCTATGAACTGCTCGCTGGCACGCTGGCTAGTTATCTGCTCGGCGATTCGGTGACCCAGTTTTCTACCTGTATCGGAGTCTATCTGTTTGCCTTGGGAGTTGGTGCCTGGTTGTCGGGGTTTCTAGAGAAGTCTCTGTCCCGGTACTTCATCGAGGTGGAGCTGGCTGTCGCGTTGCTGGGCGGTTTTTCTGCGCCCCTCTTGTTTCTGAGTTTTGCCAGCTTGCAGTTCTTTACCGTCGTGCTCTATTGCATGATCCTGGCGATTGGCACCTTAGTCGGCCTGGAATTGCCGCTGTTGATGCGCATTCTGCGCGAGGATCTGGATTTCAAACATCTGGTTTCGCGTGTCCTGACATTTGACTACGTGGGCTGTTTGCTGGCATCGTTGTTGTTTCCCATCTTTCTGGTGCCCGATCTGGGGTTGGTGCGGACTTCACTGACATTTGGAATCTGTAATGCGATTGTGGGCCTGTGGGGCACGTGGGTGCTGCAGTCGAGCCTGGGGCGGGGTGTGGTTTTTTTGCGGGTCCGTGGCGTGTTGGTGATTGTGTTGCTGGTTGCTGGCATGATCAAGGCGGATCAGTTTACGACCTGGTCGGAAGATCAGCTCTACAGTGATGCAGTGGTTTATTCCAGCACCTCTCGGTATCAACGTATCGTGATGACTCAGCGTGCGAATGGTTTTCAGCTTTGGCTGGATGGCAATCTGCAATTCAGTTCGCGCGATGAATATCGATACCATGAAGCATTGGTTCATCCGGCCGCGACGCTTGTGCAGCAGCCGCAACGCGTGTTGGTGCTGGGCGGTGGTGACGGGTTGGCACTGCGTGAAATACTGAAGTACGACACGGTGGAACACGTTACGCTGGTTGATTTAGATCCGGCGATGACTGGCCTGTCTGCACGATTTCCTCCCCTGGAAGACTTGAATGAGGGAGCGTTTCATGATGACCGGGTGGAAGTCATCAATGCTGATGCGATGATCTGGATGGAGGGATCATGGCAGCCGTTTGACCTGGTCGTTATCGATTTTCCAGATCCCAATAACTTTTCATTGGGCAAGTTGTATACCCGCCGTTTCTATCGCCAGCTGAAATCTCTGTTGGCGAAAGACGCGGCGGTTGCGATCCAATGTACCTCGCCGCTCGAAGCGCCTCGTTCGTTTTGGTGCATTGTAAATACGCTGGAATCTGCGGGGTTTGCCGTGCGTCCCTACCGTGTTTCGGTTCCGTCATTCGGGGTGTGGGGGTTTGCCCTTGCACAGTTGCAGCCTTTTGAAATTCCACACGGTTGCCGAGAAGATCTGGATTTTCTCAATGATGACGTCGTGGAAACGATGTTTAAATTGCCCAATGATATGCTGCCGTTGGCGACCGAAATTAATCGCTTGGACAATCAAATACTGGTTTCCTACTACGACCGAGAATGGGAAATCGCCAGGTAGAGAGATTGTCAGATTATGGGCAACAATTACGGTCGATCACGATCTCGAAGTACGCAGGATATCGGACGCCGAGATCTGTTGGCGTCTTTTCTGGGTGCCTCCGGAACCGTGTTTCTGGAGGGTTGCCAGTCCAGGGATACAGGTTTACCTCCGGGGGAGTTGGTCGGTCCGTCGGTTGCGTTGGGACACCGAATTCGTGACGGGTTGCGACCCTCGTTTTCCGAACACGACTTGCAAGAGACGCAAGTCGTGATTGTTGGTGGGGGCATCGCCGGACTGGCGGCGGCGCGGCGTCTCCACAATGCGGGTGTCGAGGACTTTGTTGTCTTGGAGTTGGAACGGGAACCAGGAGGCACTTCGCGGAGTGGGCAGTCGGACGTGGTTGCCTACCCATGGGGAGCCCACTACGTGCCCGCGCCCACCAGGGAATTTCCGGCTCTGGTTCGTCTCTTTGATGAGGTGGGTGTTTTCGAGGGAACGGACGCCGCTGGGGATCCTGTCGTTGCTGAACAATTTCGTTGCCGGCATCCGGAAGAACGCGTGTTTTACAAGGGGCTCTGGTACGAGGGGCTCTATCTGTCTTCGGGCGCGTCTGTCCAGGATCGGCACCAGATGACGCGATTTCAGGCAGAAATGGATCGCTGGGTGGACTGGCGAGACGGCCAGGGACGCCGCGCTTTTGCAGTCCCGATGGCAGCGGGTTCGGATGAGGCCGCAGTGCGTGCGCTGGACATGATTTCAATGGCCCAGTGGATGGATCAGCGTGGTTTCCACTCACCGCGACTGAGGTGGTGGGTCGACTATGCCTGCCGAGATGATTACGGTTTGCGCCTTGAGCAGACCAGCGCGTGGGCGGGGATCTACTATTTTTGTGCTCGCATTCCGGAGGCCGGTGCTGCCGCACGGCCATTTGTTACGTGGCCTGAAGGAAATGGACGATTGGTTCGCCATCTCTATTCGGGTGTGCAGGCACAGTGTCTGCTGGGTGCCGCTGCAACGGAGGTCATTCCCCGCGAGATTGAGGGAAAACCGGTTGTCGATGTTCTGGGTGTCAAAGCTGATTCAGAGCAGGTATTCGGTTACCGGGCGGATAGAGTCATTTTTGCAGCCCCACAGTTTTTGTCACGCTACCTGATTCGTGATTACCGCGAGCAGGTGCCGCAATACGTTTCCGAGTTTTCTTATGGGGCCTGGGCTGTTGCCAATTTGACGCTCTCTGAGGTGCCACGGAGTGTGGGATTCCCGCTGGCGTGGGATAATGTTCTATATGAGAGTCCTTCACTGGGATATGTGGCGACGAGTTATCAGCGTGGATTGGATTATGGGCCTGCCGTGCTCACCTACTACTACCCGCTCTGTGACGACGATTCACGAACGGGCCGACAGCGGTTGCTGCAGCTTGACCGGGAAGAGTGGGCTGAAATCGCGCTGGCAGATTTAGGGCGCGCCCATGAGGGGATTCGTGAATCTGCCCAGCGTGTGGATGTCATGCGCTGGGGGCATGCGATGATTCAGCCGCGGCCGGGTTTTGTCTGGGGAAAGGCACGCCAGTTGGCATGCCAGCCCTTCCGCAGTATTCACTTTGGCCATTCAGATCTAAGTGGAATCGCGTTGTTTGAAGAGGCGTTTTTCCAGGGAACACGGGCTGCCGAAGAGGTGCTAGTCGCGTTGCGGGGGCGTGTGGATTCGATCCTGTAAATGTCAGTAAGGATGGACTTTGTCGTGTCGGTGCCCACGGTCATACCAGAACAGCAATCTAACAGGGCATCGTGGCCGTGGTTGTTTTCGGCGCGAGTGGACCTGGCGGCGTTCGCCGGCAGTGCGCTACTTTCGCTGATGTTGCTGGCGTGGGGAGCAGCGTCAGGTCTGCTCGACAGAGACGTGCCTGAATGGTCTTGGGTGACCTGTATCCTGTTAATTGATGTCGCACACGTCTACGCCACAGGGTTTCGCGTCTATTTTGACCCGCAAGAGCTGTGGCGGCGGCCCTGGTTGTATTGGGGAACGCCGCTGGTCGGCTATTTTCTGGGGGTGGTGCTTTATAGCGAAGGCGAGGGGCTGTTCTGGCAGGTATTGGCCTACTTCGCGGTGTTTCATTTTGTGCGACAGCAGTATGGGTGGGTGGCGCTGTACCGCTCCAAGGCTGGGGAAAAGGAGTCTTGGAGCAAGTGGATCGATGTGGCAGCGATTTACGCTGCTACGTTGTATCCACTGGTTTACTGGCATGCCCATTTACCGCGTGGATTTGTCTGGTTCAAGAAAAACGATTTCCTTGGTGCTCCCGAAGTATTGGAGTCTTTGTGTTGGCCCATTTACTGTCTGGCGCTGGGACTCTATGCCGTGACAGCGTTCCTGCAGTGGACCAAGGGAACGCCGAATCCTGGTAAGGATCTCGTCGTGGTAACTACCGCGGCGTGTTGGTATCTGGGTATCGTGGCCTTCAATTCAGACTACGCATTCACTGTAACGAACGTGATTATTCATGGTGTACCGTACATGGTATTGGTGTACTGGTACTGGACGCGTCGTCGTGCTCGGGCAGAGGTGTCTGCTACTGCACGGTGGCGCGGGCTGGTTTGGTTTGTGGCGACGATCTGGGTACTGGCGTACGCCGAAGAGTTGGTCTGGGACCGGACTGTCTGGCATGACAAGGCCTGGTTGTTTGGCACAGCGATCAGCCTGGAACCGGTTGCCGAGATGTTTGTCGTGCCGCTGTTGGCAACGCCGCAACTCAGCCACTATATTCTAGACGGCTTTATCTGGAAGCGACGTGCCAACCCGGATTTTCGTTTGTAGTATTGTCTGTAGTCTGTGATCTGAAACGCATTGAATTTTCCTGGCGACCGATGGGCATGCCTTAATGTATTGGCGTACGGTTAATCGCTGGCTTCGGCTATTTCGTCGACGAAGAGATGTCAGCGCGATGCTCTTTGGACTGGTGCTGTCAATTAGCATTCTGGGGAATGCGACTTGCTACTATGTGTTCGAATATACGAAAGACCCGACGGTCGGAGATGCGTTGTGGTTTAGCGTAATTTCTTTGAGCACCATCGGATATGGTGACTTGCAGGCGGACTCGGTCGGCGCCCGTTTAGGTATCGTGGTGTTCGTCATTATTCTAGGGCTGGGTTCGTTTTCGTTGATGATAGGTATGCTGTTTGAGTGGGTGGCAGAACGACTTTCGAGGGAGCAAAAAGGAATGGGTTCGATCAGCGCAGAGGGACATATTCTGATCGTGAATTTTCCGTCGTTACATCGGATCGAGCAGATTATTGAGGAGCTCTGTGCTGACCGTGATCACGGCGGCCGCGAGATTGTCATCGTTACCGACAAGATTGATGAATTGCCGTTGCGTAAGAGAAATGTGTCGTTTGTCAAAGGTGCAGTCCTGCACGACGAGACTTACCGGCGCGCTGGAATCGATCGCGCACGTTTGGCAATTGTGCTGGCAACAGACTACGGTGACACGACCAGTGATGCTGTGGTCGCATCGGCCGTTGCAGTGATCGAGAGCATGAATGAGTCCATCTATACCGTGGCGGAGTGTCTGGCTCCGCGACATCGGATGTTGTTTGACTCAGTCCGTTGTAACTCGGTTGTTTTCAGCCACACGATTTCCGGCAATCTGTTAACGCAAGAAATTCTGGATCCAGGCGTCGCACGCATGATGGATGCGCTGACGAGCAATATCCACGAGTCGTGTTTGTTTGCGACCGAAGTCGTTGATCCGCCTGGCGAGTATTCTTACCGGAATCTCGCGTCCTCGATGGTCAAGCAGGACATGTCATTGCTGTGTGTACAACGCGAGAGTGACATGATCACTTCCTTTGCTGGTGCCCAACCTGTCCACGGAGATCGCATGATTTACGTGGGGAAGCAACGCGTCAGTTGGCAGCATATACTGGCAGGGACGGTTGATGGATAAGGTCAGGAATGCTTTGAACGGGACACAGCAGGATGACAGGAACACATGATTCGATGGTCCCGGTTGCCCGTAGTTCGGCGCCCCTTGTGGGGGTTCATCTGGTAGCCGATTTGTTTGGGATTCGACCCGAATTGCTGACCGAGGAACAGGCGATCGTCCAGTGTTTGTTGGCCGCGTTGCGCAAGGCCGATTTTAACGTGTTGTCGCATTGCAGCCATAAATTCCCGGGTGAGGGATCTGGGGTGACGGCCTTGGTGTTGTTGTCGGAGTCCCATGCTGCGATTCATACCTATCCTGAACACGAATACGCGGCAATCGATGTGTTTTCTTGTGGAATGCCGGATCCAAGTACGGCCTTGTCGCATCTGCGCGACGCGCTTCAGCCGACCGAAGTGTCCGTGCACCGGCAGCAGCGGGGACGGGTTGCCGAGTAACAGAAAGTCTTTGCGACCGTGACGGTAAAGCAGGGTAGCATTCGGTCGCTGCGAGAGACGTTCACCGCTAGAGTGGTGTCAGGCAATAACGCCGCGTAACACTACTGTGATTCTTCGCTGAGCCGTTTCTTTAATTGTGCCAATTCTCGTTCGAATCCACCTGACAAGATGGGGAAACGGCACCACGTCTTGGGGTCGAGGTTTTCGTCGTCGAGGTGGAAAGAGGGCGCGTACCGCTCGCGTTTCCATTGATTGCGACACCACAGCCGGTAGAAACGGTCTGTCCATTGCCCCAGTTGCTGGGGTGTGTAGTGCGGGAATTGCACTTGTAGTAGGTTCCAGGACTCGACGGGAGAATGCTTGTCACGGATGGCGGCCCGTTCGATCGCATCCAGGACTTCATAAGGCATCAGGTCGGCTTCATCCGTTTGGTGGGCAGCAAGAGGACGCAATTCGGCGGTCGGTTGTTGATCGGTGACTGCAGACAGGGCTGGCAGGGGACCCAAGTCATGCGGTCCTGTCGTTTCCATCCATTTCAACCATTCTCGTAGAAAGGCTTTGTCAATGCCGGCGATCGGTGACAATCCACCGCAGGTATCTCCGTCCATCGTGGCGTACCCGACGGCAGCTTCACTGCGATTACTGGTCGCCAGTAATAATGCGCCATGAAGATTTGCAAGCATCCAGACGCCCGGTGCCCGGACTCTCGCTTGAATGTTTTGTAAGGCCAGGTCATCCTGGTCCCACGTCAGTTCGCGTGCAATCGCACCGGAAATCAATTGAACATAATCTTGTACAAGGGCATCGACATCCCACTCGAGAAAGGTTGCACCAATGCTGGACGCAACCGAGCTTGCGGCGGAACGGGTTGTGTCGGAGCTGTTACGAGTGGACTGGTAGACGCAGGTGAGCAGATCTCCGACAAGCGCCTCAGCGGAGTCGATGTGTGTTGCACCACGCAGGTAAGAGATCTTGTCCCGAAACTGCGCGATGCCCAGTTCGCGTGTTCCAAAGTGCACCATTGTCCCACACAGCAAGGCGACCGCGGTTGAATCGGCACCGCCACTCAGTGAGACGACAAACCCACGGGAATGGCTCTTGCGGAGATAGTCGAACAGGGCGAGTGAGACAGCTCGTGTAAAGGACTCTTCCTTGACATGCGGTCCCGAATCATAAGGTGTGGCACGTGGTTTTGGCGGTACTGGGGTTGCAGTTGGGAAGGTAAACGGGCATGGGACAAGGCCCGCAGGCACTTCGCCGAGGCGAGCGGGAAGATGGCCTGTGCGAACTCGGTTCATCCTCGCCTCGTCGATGTCGAGGACGGCGGTCGTCAGACACACATCAGAAAAAGAAAAGCGGGGCCCTTCCGCTTTTAGCTGACCGTCGTTGGCAATCATTACTCCGCCGTCGTAGATCGCCCGTCCGGCTTCGTTGCCAAGCAAATTTACATACACGTAGCCCGCGTGAAACGCTCTGGAGCCTTCCAGTACGAAACGCTTGCGAATATCGTTTTTGCCAAAGGCAAAGTGGCTGGCACTGGGGTTGAGGATGATGTCAACACCACGTGCAGCCAGTTCGGCCCCGGGACGTTGGGCGACCCAGGCATCTTCGCAGATTTCATAACCCAGAAGCACACCATCGCAATTAAAGAGGAGATCTCCCAGTGGGTAGTCCTGCCGCGCGGCTTGAACGGTTGCCTGTACGCCAGCGGGCCAGGGTTGGAACCAGCGTGGTTCGTAATGGATGCCCTCGCCGGCCAGGTTTTGCTTGCCGACAAAACCTCTGATTGTTCCGTCAGCAACACAGCAGACACAGTTGAACAACCCACCACTGTGCAACAAGGGAAGTCCCAATGAGACGATCATTCCGGTCGTCTGCGGAGCAATCTCCAGCAACACACGCATGGCCTCTGCTTGCACCGCAGAAGAATGGAAGGCGTCTTCGCATCCATACCCAGTAATGCACATTTCAGGAAGGCAGAGAATGCTGGCGTCCTGCTGGCGCGCCTCGGAGATCGCCTGCAGGATGTGTTTCTGGTTCGTGTCCCAGGCTAGTGGGGTTTGGTTGAGCGCTGCGGCGGCTACCTTAATGAGTTTCATGAGGTAGTTCCCTTTGCGGCGCTGAGGAGTTTCTGTGTCTGGTCAAAGAAATTGCGCTCGGTTGTGACATGGTAGGTTGCGCTGCGGTCGCGGTGTTCCCAGCTCGTAATTCCGAATTGTTTGAGTTGGCGTTGAGTGCGCTGTTGCAACTGGCGCAAACTGGGTGGGGGCGCGACGACTCTCCCCGCACGCATGACGGGCGTCAGCAGGTCTTCGGTTTCGAGCGAGTCGTCCATCACCAGATCTTCTCCGTTTCCACTCATCGGTATCGCGTTATTGCTCTGTTCGGTCAATTCATCGTAGAGCATATCCCCAAATGGTGCGCCATTGCGATAGTACCGTCGCACTTGCAGCATTCCGGGTAGCGTGTGTTTTTCGTCATTTTCTGATCGCTTGAGTTTGTGTTGCCACAGTCCCTGGGCATCTCGTAAAGCAGAAAGTTTGTAGACGCCGCCCAGTGATGGTTGGTCGCTGGCTGTGACAAGCCGCGTGCCGACACCCCAGATTCCGATCGGCGCCTGTTGGCTTTTCAAGTGGGCGATGGTGTGTTCATCCAGGTCGTTGCTGGCCACAATCACAGTCTGATGGAAGTTCGCCTGGTCGAGTAACTGTCGGGCCTGGTGACTGAGGGTCCCGAGGTCACCTGAGTCAAGCCGTACGCCGACCAGCTGGTGGCCTGTTGCCCGTAAACGTTTTCCGACCTGGATGGCGTGTTGCACACCTTGCAAGGTATCAAAGGTGTCTACCAGGAAGACGCAGTTGTCTGGGTAGACGTCGGCGAATGATTCAAATGCCGTCAGTTCATCATCGAACGCGAGCACCCAGCTGTGTGCATGGGTCCCGCGTACCGGGATCCCCAGTTGTTTACCTGCCCACAAGCTAGAGGTAGCATTGCAGCCACCAATGTACGAAGCACGTGTTGCGGCGAGGGCGCCATCGATTCCCTGTGCGCGGCGCAGGCCGAATTCCAACACGGGAGTTGGTGCGGCTGCCAGGCAGATGCGGGCGGCCTTGGTGCAAATCAACGTCTGGTAATTGATAAGGTTGAGCAGGCCGGATTCGATGAGTTGTGCAGCGAGGAGTGGTCCACGCACCCTGATCAGGGGTTGGTGCGGAAATACGATGGTGCCTTCAGGAATAGCTTCGATATCCCCGGTGTAATGCAGTTCCGCCAGGTAGTCCAGAAAGTCGTCAGGAAACAGGCGGTTGCCGGTTTGATCTCTAAGTGTTTCCAGGTAATGCAGGTCCGTTGGATCAAAATGCCAGTTTGCCAGGAAATCCAGAGCGGATTGGAGTCCACAACAAAGGGAGAAAGAGCCTCTAAAGGGCTGCGCGCGAAAGCTGAGATGAAATACAGCTTCCCGTTCCGCGAGTCCCTTTTTCCAGTAGGCGTATGCCATTGTCAGCTGATACAGGTCAGTGACCAGTCCCGTTGAGGCGTCCGTGGTTGGCGATCGGGTCATATGTCGCTCGGTACAAATCTGGTCCACGGCAGGAGGCGTACAGGCTGAACAGTGTGTCGTCGCTTAAGAACGGCTGCTGAGTGCTGCACCGCTAGTTGACTCCTCTCGGTCGGGTTCTCTGGATTCCCCAGGCTGGGTTCCTCGGATATGAATTAATCATGACGACGTGCGGTGGGGCGTCAAGCGGCAACTTGACGGCAGCGGCGCTCTTCGGCAGGATGGCTACATCTCAGTGGGAATCCTCGCGTATCCATTTCACAGTAGCTGGAAACAAGTTATGGATCGACAGAATGTCGCGGTCATCGGATTAGGAACGATGGGACACGGGATCGCACAGCGGTTTGCGATGGCGGGCCATCATGTTTGCTGTTACGACGAATCTGACGAACTCTGCGACTCGTTGCTGGACCGTGTTCGTAGTAATTTGTTGCCGATGGTGGAAATGGGTTTAGTGTTGGAAGATTCGGTGACGTCGACATTGGAGGGAATTCAACTATGCGACTCGTTGGGGCAGACGTTGGAAAATGCAACCTGGGCGACCGAAGCGATTAGCGAAGATCTTGATGCGAAACGAGCCATCTTTCAGGAAATGGAGCAAGCCTCGGACTCCGCTGCGATCCTGGCGAGCAATAGTTCCAGTTTTCCCGTGTCGCAGAGCGCCGCTCACCTCAAGCATCCTGAGAGAGCTATCTTGGCTCATTGGTTTAACCCACCGCAGATTATTCCCGTGGTAGAAGTGGTTCCAGGTTCACGGACGAGCCCGGCTACCGTTGAGAGAACGATGACGCTTCTCAAGGCGATTGGGCAGCAACCGGTTCACATCAAGTCAGAGTTGCCCGGGTTTCTGGTCAACCGAGTGCAGATCGCAATGTACCGGGAGATCTGGGACCTTGTGGATCGAGGTGTGGTGACTGCGGAAGAAATGGATACCGCGGTTCGCGGCAGCATGGGGATGCGATTGGCAGCGTTGGGACCGTTAGCGATCAATGATTTTGCCGGACTTGATATTACAAGTACGGTTTATCAAAACCTGGTTCCAGACTTGCGGAGCGATCAGGAACTTCCGGAGTTTATTTCATCGCTGGTCAAACAGGGATACTATGGGGCGAAAACCAGACAGGGCATCTTCTCTTATACGCCTGAAACATTGAACGCCAGGCAGGGGGAACGCGATCAGCGTTACCTGGAATTACTGCGTCTAATGCAGCAGGACGAGACGCAATCGGAAGAGGGTTGACAACCCGGCGGCGATGCAGAAGCGAGTCGGTTAGCGGCAAGACCTCGCCACTGGATGTTACGGCTGAATGGCGAGTGAGAAACAGGTCGCCTCCCGGGCATTGCGCACCAGGAGTCTGTTTTCGTAAAGACAAAGGTTGTTCCAGGTTTGCCCTTCGAGTGCAGGAATGGAGCCAATTTTTTTGAAGCGTGTTGAATTGGCTTCGACCAAAACGATTTCCCCTGATTCAGCTTGTATGAGCAGGTGATCGCCTGCGCGTAGCAGTTGCCCATGGCCGAAGCGACCACGTTTCCACGTACGACGACCACTGCTGATTTCAACACATTCGAGGACGCCATCGGACAATCCGTAAGCGTACCCATCGTAGAGACAGGCGTTGGTAAACTTGGTTTTCAGCACGCGTGAACTTGCCCAGAGTGAGTGGACCTGGATTTGACGCTTGTCCGTCATCTCCAATTGAAGGTATTCAGCGCCGATGCCATAGCCTTTTGATAGCAAGACCGTCGAGTCGGTAGCTGCCAGTGCCTGGGATACAGACGCGTTGGAACTGCTGCTTCCTTCCCAGGGATGTGACCATAGCAGTTTACCGGAGTCGGGCGCATGGGCAGTCACTGTGCTTTCGTTCACGATCAAGATCTGCGGCACGCCTGCCAGTGTTACCAGGCTGGGGGAGGCATAGCTAACCTGGCTGTCTCCACCTTCCCAGACAATTCGGCCGTTGGTGCGGTTCAAGGCGACGAGCGAAACCCGTTGTTGTGGGGAGCCACCGGCAGGGATAATGACGAGGTTGCGTGTAACCAGCGGGGAAGCGGAGCGGCCCCAAGCGATCCCCGCAGATTCTTCCGCGGGAGAGATCCCGTAGTGTGCGAGTAAATCAAATTGCCAGATCGCGTTTCCACTGGCACCGTCCAGGCAACGGAGCACACCAGTCGCGCCCAAGGCAAATACCTGCCCCTGGTCAATGGTGGGGGTAGATCGTGGGCCAATCCCACCCAGGAGCGATTCGTGCCGGAGTTTTTCGGAGTGTGACCAATGAGGCTCGCCAGTTTCGATGTCGTAGCAAACGACCAGCTCCACTGGGCCACGCTGTTCCATAGTGACGGCGTAGCCATTGACGGCCGAAAACCCTCCCCAGCCAGCTCCGATGCTACGTTTCCAGAGGCGGCGCGGCGGATGAGATTTCCAGTCGGGATCCAAGCGTACATGGGGAACCGAGTTGTCTCGCAACGGGCCCAGAAACTGTGGGAAATCACCAGGGGTGGACCGTGAAAGGCCGATTTCCTGTCCGGTGACAGAGAGTGCGTTGAGAGACTCGTCGTGTGGAGTCAGCCACCGGGGTTCAAATTTGGGCCACATGTTTCCAGAGAAAGTATCGATACGGAAACTCAGGAGTAGTACAGCGCTCAATGCCATGCCAGTAATGGAAAACACCCAGCGTCCTGTGGTGCCGGTTTTGCGGAACCATTTTGATGCGAGTGTTGCCACGCTGATAACGCTCAGGAGCACGACTGTCACGGTCGCCCAGGCGGAGTCGAAGTCGGCCGCGAGAGCGCGTACGCCAAACGCGACACCCAGGATGACCAGGGGGATCCAGAGACGTCTGCGTAACCAAGGCAGAGCGGTTCTTTGTTTGTCCTCAAGGGTTTCAGGACTGGGGGTATTTGTCATGAGTGGCAGGTATCGAGTGGAAAGAATCGAGTGCGGAGTGAATTGAGGTTCGATTAGAAAATGAGCTTGCGGTCGGAGTCACACGCAGGTCGATCTAATAGGTTTGGAGATGAAGGCCAGGTGCGTCGCGAACAGGTTGACATGTTGATAGCCACAATATTTCTGGCATCGGGTGCGGTGGAAATGTTGCCGCCGCGGCAGGCAGGAAACAAAAAAACCGACTACCCTGACGGGTAGTCGGTTTCGCAGTACTGTCATTGTCGATGACCATGCGACGAGGTAGTTCAACTACTCGGCGACTTCCCCATCAACGGAATCGGCGGCAATCTTGAGCAGTTTGCCGGGCTCTTTCTCTGCGCCTTCGGCTTTGGTTCCGATCACGGTGACGTAAAGTACGCCGTCCGCACCGAATGCCATAGCGGTTGGCTTGTCCAAGCCGGCGATCTTCTTGGCCTGGACGCCACCTTTGCCATCATCGACCAGACGGAAAATTCCACCTTGCTTTGTGTCGAGCCAGCTGAAGTCGAGAGCGTATAGCTGTTTGCGTGAGCCGCGTGCTTTGGTGCTATAGGCCAGGGCCGTAATGTCATTCAAACCCGTTTCCAGGTTGAGTAGCATTTTCTTGTCTTCACTGTAAAAGGTCAGGAGCGAGTCGCCTTCCTGGTTGATCTCTCCCATCTGGCCCACGACGATGAACTTGGAAGAGGCATCATCGGGTGAAGAGGCGATGCCCACGGGGGCGTCGACTTCAGTCGCTTCTTTGGTAGCGAGATAACGTTCGTAGTTTTCCAGACGGTTGCCATCCTTGATAGCGGCCCGTGCGACCCAACCCTTGGTGTCGTCCCCGTTACAGGTGACGTAAACATGAGTCTCGGTGCGGGTGATGGCGTAGAAATTGCCCTCGCCCTTGAGCTCGTCTTTCCCTTCAAGTTTAAATGTCTGTTCTGTGGCATCTGCCTTTTTGGCTTCGGCGCCGGCGTCACCAATTGTGAACACACTGAGGATTTCTTCTCCGTCAGCGGCACCGCCACCACCAACAACCAGTGTGTTTTTGTCAAGGAACAGCAACCCCAACGGACCGATTGCGAATTTCGGACCCTTGCCGTAGGAGCCGAGCGGGAATTCAACGATGACATCGCTGGCTTTACCATCTTTAACACGGACGACTTTACCTGCGGCGCTGTCAGCAACGAATACGTCACCGGTTTCGGGTTGAATAGCGACTCCACATGGATTGTTGAGTCCATCCAGGATGGTTTCAACGTGATGGTCGGCACGAACGGTCGTGACCCATAGGAGGGACAAGATTGCCAGGCTGGAAAAAGAAAGTAGTCTCACCGTTTGGTCTCCTCGAGATGAGCAAGTAAGTTTCAAGGTCAATTGTCGTGCCTCAAAGCGCGACTTGGAATTGTAGCAAGAGCCTATTCTGGTAACTGGGGTGGCTCCGTATCGGGGTATTCAGGACTGCTTAAGCCCTCCTTCAGAAAAACCACAAGATCAGCTTTGTCCTGATCGGACAAGTTCAGTGGATATAACTCTTCGTCTAACTGAGGATTCTTGATTCCTCCTTTGGAATAAAAATCAATGACCTCTTCGAGCGTTTTGAACCGCCCATCGTGCATGTAGGGCGCGCTGCGGGCGATTTCTCGCAGCGAAGGGGTCTTGAATGCCGCCGTGTCACCTTCGAGTTTGCTGACCGTGACTCTGCCAGGATCTGGTTTGTCCTGGTCCGTGCCGATTCCTAGGTTGTGGTAGCCGTTGTCGGTGAAGTTGCCACCGATATGACACGCACTGCAATTGGCTTTGTTGAAAAAGACTTGCCGTCCACGCTGTGCGGGTTCCGAAAGAGCGTCTTTGTCACCAGCTTTATAGCGGTCGTAAGGAGCGTTCCCGCTGAGAACCGTACGCTCAAAAGAGGCAATGGCTTTGGCAATGCCATCTGCCGTCGCATCGCTTCCGAAGACTGCCTGGAATTGTTTGCGATATCCCTCGATCTTGTTCAGCTTCGGGATCAACGTTTCCAGTTTCATATCCATTTCAATTGGATTTTGTATCGGACCCAGAGCCTGAGCTTCCAGAGCGTTGTTGGAACGCCGCTTGGATTGCGCAGCGCGGCCGTCCCAGAAAGTCGCCCGTGTCTGGTATCCGGCATTGATGATCGAAGGTGCGCTCCGTCCACCAACTTGATTTCGGACGCCAGTCGCAAAAGCAGTTCCGTTGGACCAGCCCTTTTTCGGATCGTGACAACTCGCACAGGAGACAGTGTTATCAATCGATAGACGTTTATCAAAATAGAGTTGTTTACCCAGCGAGATCTTCGCGGCGGTCAAAGGGTTGTCCGCAGGGAACTTCATCGCCTTGAGGCCGAGTGGGATCTTGAGTTCATAGGCGTCCTGGGCATGTATTCGTTCTGTCTGTACTGCAAGCAGTACGACCCACATCGCCACAATTGTGCGAAACATTACGACACTCCTGGGAGACGAAGCAGTGACCAGTTTATAAGGAGAAAAGGGGCCAGATCTGGCTCCTGCGGGGTTCATTCTGGCGGACCCCATTGGGGATGACAAGATAGCCTACGTAAAAACCAAGGTGACATTGCGATCATGATGCCAATGTGACGAGCGTTATCATGCCGCTTCAGCAATTCTGCGACAGACGCCGCGATTCCTTGCGTTGACGAGTGATACTGCAGGCTGCCCGGGCATCGTGCCAGTGCAGTGGGAGGTGACAGGGGCAGCGAGTCAGCACCCCACTTCTTCTGGCCGAGCGCCAATTTGTAACGGTTGTGCCGAAGTTCTGGTACGGCTTGCGTCGTCGGATGGTCAGACCTGGCAAATCCCTGATGTCTTAGGCGGGTAAAGACGATTTTTCCTTTGGATGCTTCGTTGCGCGTTCGTGCCAGCCTTATAGATAAGATCAAATGTACGGTTTCCGCACCAAACTGTCGTTACTCTGGGTGGCCTTGGTGGTCTGCGCTGGGTTTGCGGGCGGAGTTCGGGTTGCGGGGCAGGACCGCCGTGATTCACCGTTACTGAGGCGTTTGCCGGCCACCGGTTTGCGAGTTGCGGACCGCCGGACTTCTGATCGTCGGTCGGCCCGGGCGACGGCTGCCGGGTTACGGGTACGCCAGCATCTCGCTGAGGGGTTGCGTCACGTTTCCCGACGTGCTCCTGCTGCTGCCCAGGATCGGTTTTTAGCGGCTTTGCGAGAGGTGGCGATGGCCCGCGTCAATGCACAAGTGTCGCCGACGGCTAGCCAGTCGCTCGCGAACAGCCTCGTTGCGATGCGTGAGATGCGAGACTTTTACGCTCCAGGAGCCACGGTCCAGTTGGATCCGTACGCCATGGCGGTTTCCCATCAGTCGCCTGTGCTCAAGGGAACATCAGTACCGGGTTTGTCTGCCAGGAGGGCAATTGAACGCTATAGCGCGTACGCCACGGCGGAGCTTGCTGCGGCATGCGGTAGTGAGCCGCTAGCCGCGGAGGCATTGTATGCGATGGGGCAAATTTCTTCCCGCGAGAGTTTGACCCAGTTGCCCGAGTCACGTGCATCCCAATTGGCCAAAATCTTTCTTAGTGCGGCGCTCCGGGTCAATTCCCGTCATGAACTGGCAGGAAATGAGCTTGGTGTGCTGCTCGCCCGCACTGGGGCGTGGGAGACAGCGCTGGCCGTTCTCAAGCAAAGTGCGACCCACGTGCCTAGCAAGGCGGTCTGGCACAACCTGGCAGTGGTGCATCAGTACCGCGGCGAGCAGGATCTGGCGACATTGGCCCTGAGTGAAATGGGGCGAATTCAGGCGGGCCCGGCACGGGATTCGGGTTTGAGGCATTTCAGCCTGCTCAACGCCCAGCGGCCTGGTGAAGTGGCGCGTTTCGCTAATCCGTAGAAGCATGTCGCCTGGTAGGCTCTTGCGGCCGGATGGATGTACTGCCGAAATCGGATGGATTACGGGCATTACTGAATCACTAGCCAGATTTGCGATTCCTGGATGAATTCAGCCCAGTGAGTGCGTGCAGCTGGACTGCGGCATCCTGGTTATAGCGTTGCCCTATGACGGTGGCTAAACTGTGGGCGACCTGCGTAGGAGTTGGGATTCCATTTTCAGTGAAGGTGTCAGGGCATGAGAGAAAATCGTTTGCGCAAACTGCTTGATGCGGACCAACCAAGCCTGGGAACTCATATTCACTCATCCTGGCCGTCGATTACAGAGCTTGTCGGGCACACTCAGAAGTTTGACTACGTCGAGTTTGTGGCAGAATATGCGCCTTACGACTTGTATGCACTGGAAAATCTGGGACGCGCAGTTGATCTGTTCGGACATATGTCGGCAATGATGAAGATTGAGCAGGAGCCACGCACCTACCTAGCTGTGCGAGCCATCGGGTCAGGCATTCAGAATGTTTTGTTTGCAGATCCACGCACGGTTGAAGATGTACAGGAGTGTGTGCGTGCGGTGCGAGCTGAAAGCCCGGCGACGGGAGGGCTGCACGGGGTGGGGATGCGCCGCGATGTCCGGTTTGTAATGGAGGGCGGGTCGCCTGAGTTTGTCCAGGCGCTCGATGACTCGGTCGTCGCGATAATGATCGAGAAAGAATCCGCTGTTGAGAATCTAGAAGATCTGTTGGCGGTGAAAGGCGTTGATATGGTGCAGTTTGGCCCCGCCGACTATTCGATGAGCCTGGGTTTGACGGGGCAGTGGACCCATCCTCGTGTAAAAGAGGCAGAACGTTACGTGATTGACACGGCGTTAAAGATGGGTGTGGCGCCCAGAGCTGAAATCTCACGCCCGGATGAAGCTGCCCAATACCTGGATTGGGGAGTCAAGCACTTCTGCATCGGCACGGACGTGAGCATCTTGTTTGACTGGTTCAAGGGGAATGGCGCTGCCATGCGTGAGCTGCTTGGTGGCGATGGAGACGCAGAGCGCAAGGAGGAAGGTGCGGCCTATCGAGGTTGAATCGTCGCGCGCAGACGATCAACCGGTTGAATTGCGTAGATCCATGCGTGTCTGACTGTTTCAGCTGCAAGAGCCGTGGTCCGTCAGCGCGTTGCCTCGGATGTGGCCTTTTCAAGAACGCTTTTCAGGGTGACTTCTGCTCCCTGCTGTCTCTTACTCTCATCGGCGGCTTCCATGAACGCGTAGATTTCGAGCGTTTCCTGTGCAGAGACTGGCACTTTCCTGGTACAAAAAAACTTGGCGATTTCTACGACCAGTGGCTTGTAGCCATCGTAGGAACCGACATTTCCTTTTCGTTTGGTGCCAGTGGCCGTGCCCCCGTATCCTGACCCCTCGCGAAAGATCCCAGTGACGCCATCTTTCCAGCGTCCTACCACCTCAATCTTACCATCGTCTGTCGTCGTGCGGTGCACAGAGATACATCCTGGCCCGAGGACAGTGAACAGAGATTCGACACCATGAATGCCGTACCAGAACAGGTCAGGATGCGTCTTTTCCAGAGTGGCGGGACTGTGTGTCTGGCAGCGCGTGATTTTTCCGAGAGACCCATGGCGTGCTTCCTGGCTCGATTTGCCATATCGCAGTGACGATGACGAGAAGGTCGGGGTGTTGTATTTGTCGGCTGCTGCAAAGATGGCAACAGCATCTGCCAGGGACCCAGCAATGGGTTTATCGATGAAGACGGGTTTCCCTGCCTTGAAGCAGGGAATGGCCTGTTCCAGGTGAGGGCGGCCGTCGTTTGTTTCCAGGAGGATCGCATCGACCTGGGCCAGTAGGGTATCGATTGAGTTGACAATTTTGACCCCCATTTTTTTCATGCTTTCCGTATACATCGGCACCCGTTTCACACTGGATTCGATATCGGGGCTGCCCTTGGGGTACGCGGCGACGACGCGGCAGCGAGCCAGATAGCCACTTGCTTCCTGGTTGTTCATCTCTTTGGTGAATGCGATCACATGGGAAGTATCCAGTCCGATGATCCCCACGCGCAGCACTTCTTGCGTACTACCCAGCGTTGGTAGTGCAGCCATGAACGCTGTGAGCAAGAGAATGGTTCTAAAGGTCTTCATGGCCTGGAGTCCTTATGGTTTGGCGGGGCTTAATTGACACGTATCGCGATGGGAGCTGCACTCACTACCGCGGGGTAGCTCGCTGGAACAAACGCAAGCGAGGTCGAGCCGTTGGTTGTCGACCTTCACCAATCACGACGCGATAACTGATCAGGTCGAGCTGGCTGCGTTCGGTAACCTTTCCTGCTTTGTCACGCGTCGTCGACGTAAGCGAGACGAGCGATCCAGGAACATCGCTGCAGTGAACCTCGAGTGTGCTGATGGTTCCTAACGGTGACCGGCGTGTGGTCAGAATGTGCGAGCCAATCTTGTCCGCACCAAGCAGGTGCAGCGGCATATCCAGCGCAATCGCATCGGCCTGGATCATCGTGGTGGCGGCGGCTCCCGCAGGTGACTTCATCACCCTGTGGAGGATGTGCGGAAATCGTGTTGGCGAGTAGTGAATCGTGCTGACCCGAGTCGTACCGGTACCCTGGATCGTGATTTGTTGTACCTGGCAAGGTACGGACAACCCATTGATGACGACATTGGTCTCACCGGTGGTTCTTATCTTGCCAAGTTCGCCATTGATTTCACCCAGATAACCACGTCGCACGATTTGGGGATCAGTCGTGATACGTTTCCCTGCAACATCCGACGTAGTTTCGATTCGCAAGCTATAGCCCTTCTCGTTTACCTGTTCGAGGAAGGACTGGGTTTCCCTGGTTGCGGTGGATTCGATGTTGCCTTTGGTGTCCAGTTTTTGAACGACGATTCGTACGCGTTTTCGAGTGCCGGGGCTGAATTTCGCCCAGGAGTTCGTTTGGCGCAAAGCGATCGGTTTCTGACCGTAAATTGTCCCAGTCAGCAAAGGCACCAGGCACCAGCTGAGATACAGCAAAGAGCGATGTATCAGAGAACCGTGCATAGTGGAGAACCGGGGACGACGTCAGGAAACCAGCAACGATTGAAGTCACTAGTCTAGCCCATTTGCTGAGTCTTGACGACCAATACAGGTCCTCACGCAACCGATTGTTCGTGAGGCAGGGCTGCTGAAGAGTTGATACAGGATGACTTTTGTCTGGAAAGCCGGCTGTGGCCCGCGGGGAAGGGATGGATGATTCAACTCAAAGCAAGTTGGCTCGCTGCTTCCAGGAGTTTCTGGTCTTCAGAGGGAGACACCGTGCGGAGATCGAGCAGAAGTTGATTGTTGTGTACGCGGCCGAACACTGCTGGGTCGGCGGCCCGCAACGCTGCAGCCGTCTGATTGACGCTTCCTGACGCTGGAACCAGAGCGACGCACACGGTAGCGAGTTGCTGATTGGGCAACGAGCCGCCGCCGAGGAAGCTGATATCGTCTACAGGTGTCGCGGTAGTAAAAGCTGGTAGTGTCGCGAGTTGTGTACTGAGCTTTTCCGCTCGTTGCCGCAGGTTCTCGACGGGCGTATTGAGCAGACGCAGCAAGGGGATTGCGTGGATTGCTTCTTTGGGGGCGCGGTAAAGACGCAAAGTTGCAGCTAAGGCCGCCAGTGTCATTTTGTCGACTCGCAACGCACGCATAAGGGGGTGCGTTGCGATTCGATTCATCCAGATCTGGGAGCCGCAGATAATTCCACACTGTGGGCCACCCAGCAACTTGTCTCCACTAAAGAGTACAACATCCGCACCTTGACGAAGACTCTCCGTTGCCAACGGTTCGCCTTCGACACCAAATTGCGCAAAATCGAGAAGTGCTCCCGATCCAATGTCATGAATTACTGGTATGTGGCGTTTGCGTCCTAACGCGATGAGATCGTTGATATGGGTTTCTTCGGTAAATCCAGTGACAACGTAATTGCTGGGGTGGACTTTCAGCAAGGCACCGGTGTGCTCTGTTATGGCGTTCTGGTAATCCGTGATCCGTGTCTTGTTAGTAGAGCCAACCTCATGAAGCACTGCCCCACTTTGTTCCATGACTTCTGGAAGTCGAAAGCTACCTCCGATCTCTACCAATTCACCACGGGCGACAATAACTTCCTTGCCAGCTGCTAATGCAGCCAGGGCCAACAGTGTTGCTCCGGCGTTGTTGTTGACAACGACGGAGGCTTCGGCGCCAGTGAGTTGTTTGAGAAGTTTGTCGACCGCAGTGACACGCTGGGAACGTTGTCCGGTCGCGAGGTCGACTTCAAGGCTTGCATAGTCTCGCGAGACGTCGTGCACGGCTTGCAGCGCTTCGGTGGCGAGGGGTGCGCGGCCAAGGCCAGTATGCAGCAAAATGCCTGTGGCGTTGACAACGGGCCGTAATGAAGGCGTTTCGTCTTCCTGGATCCAATGAACAATGCGTTCGGCGAGTTCGGCGGGGTTCGGAATCGGCAGGTCGGCAGTGGTCTGCATTTCCTGACGCAGGTTGTCAAGGAACGTTCGTACTCCATTGACCACGACATTGCGATTGGCACGCTCAACCATGTTCTGGAGAGGCGGACTCTCCAGCAGTTCGTTCACCGATGGGATATTACGAAAAGGCTTGGACTTCACGGACGCATACTCCACGTGCTGTTGAAGGACCGCGTTCGGTCAGGCCAGGCAAGACTGTAGACGCGGAGTGGTTGGTTGGAAGTCGTTTCCTGGTAGTTTGCAGGATGTTGTACCGGAGTGGGGGGGCGACTGGCGGGCGCCAGCATCGGTGGTGCGGGTCGTCATTTTATGGATCCACGAGATAACGTATATCTCCATCTCAGCGAGTGAACCCGATGCGGTCGAAATATTCACAGAGCGGGATGGCAAATTTACGGGTCGTAGAGAGGCATTCTCGTATTTGGCTCATTGTAACTCCCTCAACGGGACTGATTGTGCCACGCAGTGTTTGCTGGACCTGGTCGAGCACCTCTGTATGGACGAAATAGTCACTGGTGATTTCAACCAGGTCCCCGTCGTTCGCTGCCAAGGCGATCAGTTGAGGTACGGAGTCTTGATTCTTTTTTGCCCGTTGCTGGGCTTCCTTGACTGTGGGTGTTCCGAGTCCAGCATCTCGGTATTGGGTGATCAGGGTTGCCAGAAGCTTGCGTTCGTTCTGGGATAACTTAGGGCCACAGCCAACCATCGCTATGGACTTTGCTGTCAAACGAATACGACCAGATTGATGGAGGGAGTTAAGGACTGCTTCGATGATCGCACTTTCACCGAGGTACTCGAAGCCGCGCACAAACGGAGCGCGGTCGAGCGAGCTTCGCAATGGATTCTGCTCGTGGAGGTTGCTGAGCGCCGCTTCGAAACGCTGGCAAAGTGACTCGATGACCTGGCGGTGTAAATGCGCGGTGCGTGTCGGTGAAATCGTAATGGTCAGGAGTTCGCCCGCTTCGAGCAGTTGTTGGTGGACATCGGCAAAATGTTCAACGCCTGCAAGTCGCGCGAGATCTTGTGGCTCTACGGAACGCAAGCCAGAGAAATAGCTGGCGGCTGATGCCCGTTGCAACGCATCGTCCGAGCGCAAGGCTGTCAGCATTTGACGTTCCACGTCGTCGAGGCCACGGAGTTTTAATGCGGAGGGTACCAGCACCTGTCCGCCGCCGATTGTGATGGCGGGGGATTCACTACGTAGCACAAAGGGCTGGTTCCAGGTGGTGGCGACGGTGTCATGCAAAAACAGTTGGGCAAAACAAGACTCGCCTGGTGCCAGCGACTCCTGATCCAAGAGGACCAGGGACGCGATGATTTCTGCCGTGCCGAGGTGTAGACGAACTTGTGAGCGGTGTTTGAGGGGGCGCCGCGAGGAGTCGAGGTAGAGCAGCCACACCGTCAGCAGTTTGCCGGCCTTTAAATAGTCTCGCGCGGCAAGCTCCTGGCCGCGATGTATTTCATCATGGTGCACACCTGCGAGGTTAATCGCAACACGCTGTCCGCGGTGCGCGTTTTCCGCTTCTCGGTCATGATTGTGGAGCCGGCGTACTCGCACTCGCGTTCCACTAGGCTGGAGTTCTAGTTCATCTCCAACCGCGACAGTGCCGCTGCCCGCACTTCCGGTAACGACAGTTCCATGCCCGGCCAAGGTGAAACACCTGTCGATGGCCATGCGGAACGGAGTGTCGAGGTGCTTTACCCTGTCGAGCCCAGCTGCGCGACGGGCCGCGGTGACGATTTCTTCCCGCAGGTCGTCCAATCCTGTACCGGTGGAGCTGCTGGTGCGAACAATGGAGGCTGATGCGAGAAAACTACCGGCAACGAGTTCTTGTATCTCCTCCTCGACTAGTTCTAGCCAGTCTGGCTCCACGAGATCACATTTGGTGATCGCGATGACGCCCGCTGCGAGATTCAACAACCGCAGGATTTCCAGATGTTCTCGAGTTTGCTGTTTGATTGAATCGTCCGCCGCGACGACCAGCATAGCCAGGTCCATCCCGGTTGCGCCCGCCAGCATGTTACGAACAAAACGTTCGTGGCCAGGGACATCGACGATTCCCAGGCGAAAATCTCCCAGGGTCATTTCTGCAAAACCCAGTTCAATGGTAATTCCGCGCCGCTTTTCTTCTGGAAGACGATCTGTGTCGATCCCGGTCAACGCATTGATCAGGGAGGTTTTCCCGTGGTCGATGTGTCCTGCGGTACCGAGAATAAGATCAGTTGTCATGGCAACATCGTGTAGAAGGAACGCCCTGATCAAGACTGAGAGCGGGGGAATCCGCATGCGTTACTGGCGGCTTGTTAACCCGGCCAGACGGATTGGCGTGCGGGCGTTGCATACTTTGACCTGGTGACATAGCGGATCAGCGTTCGGTGGCGTTTCCGAGCCGTTTCAATCTGCAGGTGGAGTGGTGTAATTGATTTAAGGGCGGGGTTCTGGCACCGGCGGCAGCCTGAATCGAGCTACGACTAGTACGATTGAACTACAAATCGAGTTCATCCAGTTCGTCGATCAGATCGTCCAAATGATCCTTTGCTACCGGGAGTTCGGCGACCTGTGGTGTTGCTGGCGGCGCTGCTGCAGAAGCAGGCTCCGGTGCGACGGGGGCCCTGCCAGCCATAACAAGTTGCTCATCCCGTTCTCGAGTCGCGGCCTGCGCGGCGGATTCGTCTGATTCGGGTGCCCCGAATAGTTTAGATAAATCGATTTTCAGCGAGCCGGCTTCGATCTGCGCGCCGGCGATGGCTGGAGTTTTGTGCTGCGGGAAAATGATTGCATTTTCGGGACAGACTCGACTGCAGGCTGGGCAGCCTTTGCGACAGTTGTCTGGCTGTTCCACGAGAATCGTTTCTGCTTGATCGACACCGTAAACGCCAAATAGACAGAAGTCGATACACTCCATGCAATTGGTGCATCGGCTAAAGTCGATGACCGGGTACCAACGGCGCTGTTCAGGCGTCTCCAAATGACGCTCGGCGTCTGGAGACGATTCGGAGGTTGAAATAGTGGTGTCGTGATCTGCAGGTAGCGTCGCGGGCGTCTGAGGACTGGTTGTGGGGTGGAGGTAACGCTCCAGTTGTTCTGGTTTAGGGTCTCCTGAAATCCAGTCCATCAACGGGACGACGTCGGCACTATTTTCAGCAGCGATCCGTTTGACTTCCTCGATGTAGGTCGCCGCTGAGTCATCGCATCGCAGGTCAAGACAGTAGATGCGCCGTTGTGGGACTGGCCGGGCGTCGGCAACACGATCTGTAGTGTCCTCGATGGACTCGGTAACGTCATCGTCATCTTCATCTTCAGATTGAATAAGTGATTTTCCCGTGAGACCGCTCACTGAGTTGCGGTCCAGGATCCAACGTGCAGCGCGTTCGTATAGCCATGACAGGACAATCATGTTGCCCTTCACACCTTGTAAAGCCAGCATTCCAGTTGCATCACCGCGAAGGTCATAAAGATGCGGGACCACAATGACATCAATACCGGACTCGAGTACCAGGGCCGTAACGATGTCTTCTTCGAGTTGTCGCTTTGCCGGGTTTTGGCTTTGTCCTTGTGAGACAATCGCGGTGATCCGTTTTGCCATCGCTGGTTAGCCTGTTTGTGTATATGAACAGAAACTGTAATTGAAGAGCCCGGTCGGGGGGGAAGGTGCTTTGCACACGCGCAGAACCATGTAAAAAGTCACTCGTTGAGTTGCCCTTTGATGGTTCGTTGAGTGACTTCCCAGACCGCGTCCAGATGTGTGATGTACTCGTCTATGCTTAACAGATTATCCCCCACACCTGCCATCTCAAACAACCAGCCGTCACCATACTTGTCGACATTAATTGTCGAGGGATCACTAAGTAACTGGTCATTGAGACGGAGCACTGTGCCCGCGATGGGTGCGTAGAGGTCACTTTCCGCCTTCTTGCTCTCGATCGAACCAATTTCGGCCTTTTCCTGAAGGGTTGTTTCGGGGTCGACAGTCCAGTCGAGGAAATAGACGTCCTGTAGCAACCGGACTGCATAGGCCGTAAATCCGAACTTCCATTGACCATTTGTTCCCATGGCCCACATGTGATTTCGGGCGTAATGCCGATCGCTGGGGAAATGGGCAGCGAATTCACCCATCATGAAGACTCGTTCTGCAGTCATGCAATACCCTTTACTACGTCCTATCTACCATCCTAGTCTGCCGCGGAACTCAGCAAAAGGAACCATTGCAAGTTGGTGTGGGCGTATTTGTGCGAGGTTGCGTGAGATACCAAAACTCTGTCAATTGCAGAGAATGTGGCAGTTGGTCTGGCACTCTGACTTGCAGATGACAAGGGCCCTGTAGGGAGGGTGCGCGGTATCTTGGATTCAAGCCGGTTGCTATTCGGCGCGGTGTCGCATGCGCGTGCCACCACCTCCGGCAACCAGGGTCCCACGTCGAATGGTTGCGGCGGCAACCAGTAGATCGTCACCAACACGGCGAGTGCCATAACTGTCCGTGAGCAGAAATTTCCCGCTGGTTTTCTCCAGTACCGCGACATCCGCAACGGTTCCCTCGCGGAGGGTCCCCAGTTCAGAACTCTGGCCCAATACCTGAGCGGGATTTGTGGTCGACATTTTGATCACTCGGTCCAGTGGAACGCCAAGTGCCAGAAACTTGGACATCGTTGTTGGCATATCATAGACGGGGCCGTGCACATTCAGGGCATGCAAGTCGGTGCTGATCGTGGTGGGTTCGAACCCCTGGTCCAGGGCGGCTTGTACGATTTCCCATTGAAAACTTCCAGCTCCGTGCCCCACGTCAAACACGACACCACGTTCTGAGGCTTCACGAACAGCGGGGTGCAGCTGTCCGTCGGAACCGAAGATTGTCTCGCTACCGCCCTTGAAGCAATGGGTAATGCAGTCGCCTTTCTCAAGGTGCTTCAGCATCTCAGGGATCGACATCGGGCTTTCCCCGATGTGGACCATGAGCCAGGTGTTCGAGTCGCGTGCAGCGCCGACAGCTTCCATGAAATTGTTCCATCCTTGTTCGCCGTCACCGATGATATGTTTGCTGGCACGAATCTTGACACCGACGGCGATACCCTCGTGTTTTGCTAAAGTTTCCACAACTCCTTTGCGGTCGGCATAACGCGGATCCATTAGTTCCCCAAATTGAAAGGCGACCAGGCCAATGCACGAGAGGTTTACCAGTGCCAACACCTGCGTTTCGTTGCGTTCGATGATGTCGCGCCGGAAGCCACCGAAATTCAGAGGGCCAGCACTGCCTGCATCAAGCATGGTTGTCACGCCACCGGCCGGGCAGAGTTCATCCGGGTCCAGGGATAATGGGCAGTGGTCGCGGTAGACGTGAACGTGGAGGTCGATCAATCCAGGTACGACGTAAAGTCCCCGAGCATCTACAATGTGGGTTGCTGTACAGTTTTCCAGATGTTCTGCAACTCGCGCGATCTTGCCATCACGAATCCCGACGTCACGTGTGCCGCGGAGTGCCTGTGAGGGATCGATGACTTCTCCCTGACGCAGCAGGATATCAAAGGTGTTGTTTGTCATTAGTTGTCCGGTATCGGTCGAAGGGAACGCGCGTCGGCGCGTACGAAAGGAGGCAGGGCTTGATCGTCCTGCAGTGTTAACGTGTGTTACTGAGGATAGTGTATGGCGAAACCATGAATCCGTAACGCTGTAGAATCATTCTATGTGGTACATTGCGGTGGTTCATCCCGTCGTAGCCAACAACCTCGATGCCTCGTCGTGAATAATATGCCATGAAAAGATTATCGCAGGGACCTTTGTATTACGAATTCAGCCGCCATTGCGAACCGCGGTTACGCATCGGTTCCGGGGAAACCGTGCTGGTGGAAACGGAAGATGCTTTTTCTGGGCAGATCCGTGATGATCGTGATCGACGTGATAAGCAGGCCTGTCCTGAAGGGAACCCGCAGACGGGACCGATCTGGATCGAAGATGCGCATCCTGGGGATAGTCTGGCAATTCACATTGAGAGTATTGAGCCCTCCTTAGGCCAGTGCGCGACACGGACGAGCGATCCGAAGCAACTTGCTCAGTGGCTGGGGACAGACTGTCCCCATGGTACGCATGTGTGCCCTGTTCGCGATGGGCAGATCATCTGGAGTGATCGCGTACGCATTCCTTACCGGCCGATGTTGGGATGCATTGGTACTGCACCGCGGGCTGGTGTACCTACGACCGGCCCAGCGGGTCCGCACGGTGGCAACATGGATATTATTGAGACCTGCCCGGGAAGTACCGTTTACCTTCCTGTGTTTGTAGAGGGTGCCTTGCTCTATTTAGGGGACGCGCACGCGGCCATGGGACACGGCGAATTGTCAGCGAGTGGTCTGGAGATGCCGTCACACACGACGATTCGTGTTGATCTCCACCAGAAGACCATCCCGGGTCCGCGGATCGAATCCGCTGATGAAATCATGACCGTTGCGACCGGGCGGCCCATGGAACGGGCTATTGCACAAGGGTACGCCGAGTTGATTCTCTGGATGGAAAGTGAGTATGGGTGGAATCGATGGAGAGCTTACGATCTACTTACGCATGTCGGAAAGATTTCAGTTGGCTATTACGACATCGGTACGGTCGCGACCAAGATTGCTCGACGTTTTATGGAATCCCCCTGAGAGCGGGTGACTGCATGGAATGCAGTGTGCTGTACATTAGAGACGGAAGGTCCGGGGCGTCATGAATGAAGCTTTTCCGTCGCCAGCTTCGCAAACTGACGAGGATTTGAGTGGCCAGCAACTGGGCGACTACCGTCTCCTGCGGCGACTGGGCAGCGGCGCCATGGCTGAGGTGTATCTGGCGCGGCAAGTGTCACTCGACCGGGATGTCGCGTTCAAGGTGTTGAAGTCCACGTTGACGCGTGATGAGAATTGCGTTCGCAGGTTCCAGCAGGAAGCGCGGGCAGCGGCGTCACTGGTGCACGCAAATATTGTTCAAATTCATGAAGTAGGCTGTCTGGACGGACGGCATTATCTTGCGCAGGAGTATGTTGCAGGGGGGACGGTACGGCAGTGGCTTGCCGGCTCGAGAAGATGCCCTGCAGGTCAGGCGGTTGCGGTGATTCGACAGGTCGCGGCTGCCCTCCAATGTGCAAGTCAACAAGGGGTGGTTCATCGCGACATCAAGCCAGAAAATATTTTGCTTACCAGAGCTGGTGAAGCGAAAGTCGCTGATTTCGGTTTGGCCAGACTGGCCATCAGTGAACAGGCTGTAGATCTGAAATTGACACAACAGGGTTTGACTCTGGGAACACCGCTGTACATGAGTCCGGAGCAGATTCAAGGCGGTCAGGTAGATCCGCGAAGTGATCTCTACTCGCTAGGTATAACGGCTTACGAGATCCTTACTGGGAAAACACCGTTTGCAGGTGAAACAGCACTGAATGTCGCTGTCCAGCACCTTCATGAAGAGGCTGAACGCTTGCAAACATTACGTGCCGACTTGCCAGTTTCCTTATGTGATATCGTTCACAAGCTCCTTGGCAAAAAACCAGACGAGCGATATGACTCGGCAACGGATTTGATTCAGGATTTACAACAGCTCTCGCTGGACGAATCTGGCAGCCAGTGGCATTTCGCCGAGGAGGTAGCTGCGAGTGAGCGGACACTTGACGGTGCGCGGTTGGATGCGACGCGCAAGTTGGATGTGCTTATGAAAGTCGAGGGAACAGGCTCTCCGACACGCCGTATGGTGTCGGTGATTGTGTTGGGGCTGATGTGTGGAACTGTTGTGGGAACAGCTTGGGCGTATCTGGGAATACCGGAGTCAATTCTCAAGGTAACTAACGCGGATCTTCCACGTGTTGAAAAGAAAAAGTCCGCCCGTTTGCAGTACTTGCATGCGATTCTCGAACCCTCGCAAGCATCATGGGAGGCAGTGGAAGGTTACTTTGGGGGAGAGCCACAGACGGAAAGTCACCAGTATGTCTCCAAGGCAAATGCAGAACTCGCTCACATTTTGTTCGACCAAGGACGAGTACGTGAGGCGTTGTCACTGTATCGCGATCTGGCTGACCTGGGTGAAGGTCTTATTGAGCAACGAGCCCTGGGGCTCGCCGGCATGGCTAATATTTACCAGGCCCAGGGCGACCGTAATGAACTTTCGGCGACGCTTTTGCGGCTTGCCCAGGATCTCGAGAAACTTGGCGGACGGGGGCAGGGGGTTCTGCGTGTACTTGATCCGCCGTTACGAGAACGAATGAGTCGCGTGCAAAATGAACAACGAAGGCCGCCCGAGCGACGGCCTTCACAGAAGGTGCGGCGCGGGGGGAAAACGCGGCGGAAGTCGGCCCGATTTCCACCGCGACAGAATGGTAACTGACAAGCCAACGAGGAACCTGCGGGTGAGATGTTCCTGGAGTGTGTTGTATCTAATCCAGCTGTGCCAAATGGGACAGGTTCTGCGTGTTGAATGGGAGTGAGATTGGAACCGTGCAGGTGATTCCCGTTATTGATTTGAAGCAGGGGCGTGTTGTCCGTGGAATTGCGGGTGCCCGCGAACGCTATCAACCGGTGTGCAGTCAACTTTGTCGAACAGCGCAGCCGTTCGATGTGGCGCGCGGATTCATTCGCGCGTTCGCGTTGCAGGAAATGTACGTAGCCGATCTGGATGCAATCGGTGGAGCTACGGTCGATGAGCATTCGCTTGGCGAGATGATACGAGCGGGGAGCCGCTTGCTGCTCGACGCCGGCATTGATTCAGTGGACAAGGCTCAGCAGGCGAAGGACTGGAATCATGCCGGGGCGCGTTTGCACCGGGTAATTGTCGCCTTGGAGTCGCTAGGTAATTCTTCCCAATTGGAAGAGCTGTTGGGTACGCTCGGACGCGATACGGCGGTTTTTAGTTTGGATTTGAAGGGCGGCCGGCCGTTGGTGCGCGAGAGCTGGGACCTGGCGAATCCATTAGAAATTGCTGAGCGCGCTGTAGGAGTGGGGTTTCGCGAGATCATCGTGTTGGATCTAGCTGATGTGGGGATGGCGGCTGGCAATCAGTCTCTTTCAGTTTGTCAGGAAATCCGCCGGAGGTGGCCGGATATCAAGCTGATTACGGGTGGTGGTGTACGAGGTCACTCGGATCTCGAGGCACTCATCAACGCGGGGTGTGACGGAGCGTTGGTGGCTTCTGCGTTGCATGATGGTCGGTTGCGTTCCGACCAACTGCGGCTGTTGACAGAGAAAACGACCCCAGGCGAAGCTCTTTGACCCAGAGGCTGCAGCGTTAGGGTGGCGATGCGGTTTCTGCGTCACGTCGATTCGGTGCACGCCGCGCATCCGCCCCCTCTGGTCGTGTGATTTGCGGACCGTGACAATGGTCTTGCTGTTTTGGACCGTATCGCTGCGTTGCCACCGTGGAGTGAATTATGGAATCGTCTCTGATCCAGTTGTCGCCGCACCTCTATTGCTTCACCGACACCTGCCAGGTTTATGTCCTGGTGGATGGTGACCACGCGTTGTTGATTGATGCTGGTTCGGGGGCAGTCCTGGACGCTCTGCACGAGATTGGTGTAAAGCATGTCGATTGGGTACTGCACACGCATCACCATCGGGATCAGTGTGCCGGGACACCTATGATTCAGACTGCCGGTGCGCGGGTTGCGGTGCCGGAATACGAAAGGCATTTGTTTGAAGAGCCGGAATTGTTCTGGCAGACGCGTCGAGTCTTTGACAACTACAACGATCGCAATACTTTTTTTTCGATCGGCGCGGACATGCATGTTGACGCCGTGCTCGAAGATTACGAAGTGTTTCATTGGCGGGGTTATGATTTTGAGGTGTTGCCCGCCAAGGGCCATACGTTGGGCTCGAGTGCTCTGGTTGTGCAAATTGATGGGCGTCGAGTTGCCTTTACCGGCGACCTCTTGTTTCGCGGGGGGAAGCTCTATCAATTACATGCTATGGAATACGCCTATGGTTCTATGGAAGGCGTCCTGTTTACGATTCAGTCGATCCAGGCATTGCAGAAGCAGCATGTTGCGAAGTGTTATCCTTCTCACGGTGATGTGATCGAGGACGTGGCTGGTGACATTCAGCGGCTTGAGAATCGACTTATGGATTGTGCTCGCCTGGGACGGGGAATGCGTGTTGCTGGACGCGATAGTATTCCAGAGCCAGTATTTTTGCCGCAGCCGAAATTTGTGCCACTCTCCAGACACCTGCTGTGGGGTGGTGTCTGGACGTGCTCGAATTTCTATGTCGTGCTCAGCGACAGCGGCAAAGCAATGTTTGTGGATTACGGACATGCCTTTTGGCCACACATGCATATGGGACCAGATCACGATGGGTTAGAGACCATGCGTTTCGTGGAGCACCATCTTGACGAGTTGCGCGAGGATTATGGTGTGACCGAGTTTGCGTTAGTGGTTCCCACGCATATACATGATGATCACACGTGCGGGATCCCGTATCTACAGCGGCATCATGGCACCCAATGTTGGGCTCTGCAGGAAGTGGGGCAGGTGCTGGCGGACCCTGCTGCCTGGACAAGTACACCTTGCACTTTCCCGAAGCCTATCCGTATTGATCGTTGGCTTGCCGACGGGGAGCGATTTCAGTGGGAGGAGTACGAATTTGAAATCCATTTTGCGCCCGGGCAGACCGAATTTCACTCCATCTATGCGGGGCACATCGATGGGCGCAAAGTTGCATTTACAGGTGATAACTATTTCGAGGCAGAGGTGTTGGAGGGCGGGCAGATTGAGAATCGACCCTACCAGACAACCGTTTTGAGGAACAGTTTTCAGCTAGCGATGCACCGTCGTTGTGCGGAAGTCATGCGCCAAGTTTCGCCCGAAATGATTTGCCCAGGACATCGTGATGTGCTCGCCTGCAATAAAGCCAAGCTCGATGAGTATTGCGATTTTATTGCCCGCAAGGAACGCGTCTTCAGGAATCTGGTTCCCGAACCAGCGGATCATTATATCGATCTATTTTGGGCCCGGTTGTTGCCGTATGTGGCGAGCGTTGCCCCTGGTGAGGTGCAAGAATACCGTTTGTTGTTGCGCAACAACCAGGAGAAGGAAGTTGTTTACGAAGCCCGTTTGCACGCACCGGAAGGCTGGACGTCGACGGACGAGTACCAATCGTTACGTTTAGGCCCGGGCGAAAGCGGTGAGCTTGCCTTACAGGCCGCAGCCCCAATGAAAGAAGATGATTGTCGTCGGCGTCTGCTGACGGCAGAGATCCGCATTGACGGTGTCTTGCAGGGAAATATCAGTGAAGCATTGGTGCAGGTTCGACCATCTGACGGCCAGGCATTCGTGTAAAACGGCAAGTCGCCAGACGTGCAACCCCTTCGTCACTGCCCACCACCCGGGCCAAAGGGATTAAGGCCTGCCGGCGCTCCGGCACCGCCGCCACCACCCATGCCACCCATGCCACCCATGCCACCCGATCCATCTGTGGCCGGTGTGTCTTCTTCGTAGTACGTGAACTTTCGGAACTCATCCATGTCATCGAGTTCACTTTGTACGATAAATTCACCATTGGCATCGATCACGGCAAATTCCGCCGGCGATAAAAGTGGGTCTCTGGTGTTGCCTGGAAGTCTCTCTCCACCACGGATGTCTACGACCAGGGCATTTAACCGAAAATCGTAGTCTGGCATCGATTTGATGAGCATGGAAATTGGGTGTGCGACGTTTGCGTTCGCGGTGAAATTCAACACAGATCCCCGCAGTACTGAACGTGCGCAGGGAACGTGGACTGCATGTTCCGGGTCGAAGGCGACCGGCAGTAAGGTTCCTTGGATTTCGCGACTTTGATAAGTCAGGGTCTCGCCGTTGCCGAGTTTGATCGATTTAGGGTCGTTGCGCGGTACATTACCCGCGTAAAATCGATCGAGGCTTGGCAATGCCACGACGTTTGTGGCTTCGCTCCAGTCGGTCGTGATTTGGCATGCTTCGCGGTGGGCCTCTGCTTTGGCGTCCTCGTCCTCATACTTCAACGCTTTGTATTTTGGAATCAGGTCGGCTTCACTCGCTCGCTGTTGCTGGACCCGTTTGAGCGCGGTTGCGTCCAAATGACGCAGTGGCACTTCCTGGCCGGCGTTAGGCGAATTGTTTGGATCTTCCAGTGCCAGACGGATGCGATAGCGATATTTCTTTCCCGGCTCTGCGTCAAAATCGAAAAAACGGACGAGTTTATATTTGGAAACCGTTCGATTACCGCCAATGGCCGCGCCCATGCCACCGCCCATGCCACCGCCGCCCGCCATGCCGGC
>MDTE01074692.1_pt1 | contig 67471 bp, 51 predicted proteins | sample 811231 | NCBI WGS metagenome assembly MDTE01 (sample SAMN05326651, study PRJNA326480) | marine metagenome | isolation source: seawater | place: Indian Ocean: Red Sea | collected 2010
GAGCCAGTTAAACAGAGCGGTCCTCACACCACCAATATGTAAATATCCGGTCGGACTCGGAGCAAATCGCGTACGTACGTTCATTAACTGTCTATGATAGAGGCTCATGAGAACTCTGCTACTCGCCGTGACCCTCGGAATGCTCCTTCAAACGGGTGAGCAGCCCGTTATTGAACACCTAGTATTTAATATCGAAGGCGGTGGCGAAATGCCATACGCACTCTCGATCCCCGCAAACTACGACGAAACAGTGCCCCGTCCGCTCGTACTGGCTCTCCATCCGGGAGGAAAGCAAGGCTCTTATTACGGCAGCACTAATATGCGGAGAATTTTCGAACCGGCACTTCGTGACTGGGACGCGATTATTGTCGCCCCGGATGCCCCCATTCGGCGTTGGACAGACGATACCGCTGACCGTGCCGTCATGACTCTTCTTCAGCAAGTGATTAACAACTATGCCGTTGACCGCTCGCGTATTCTGGTTACAGGTTTCAGCATGGGGGGCAGAGGCACGTGGTTTTTCGCCACTCAACATCCAGATTTTTTCACCGGAGCCATCCCGATCGCCGGGTCACCCGGTGACGATGACATCACGGCGGTAGCTGACATGCCCGTGCATATCATCCATAGCAGAGCGGATGACGTCGTTCCATTCGGACCAGCCGAAGAAGCTGCGCGCACTCTGGAACAAGAAGGGCACGTCGCCTTTACAGCTCTCGACAACGTAAGTCACTACGCCATGGGGGGCTACGTGCCTGCACTACAAAAGGCGGGAGAGTGGATGCTCGACGAATGGAACAATCGTTAAGTTAGCCAACCATTCAGTGTCCAGAGCGTGGGGACTCTTGGTCATCCATTGGCACCTCTTCTTCAACACTCACGCCATAACGCTGATAATCCGAATAGCGGGCATGCCCCTCAAACACATCTTGACCCCGACTTTTATAACTTTCGCGCATATCGCGTGGCACCCACACACCAAGATGCGTTTGAGAGTGATAGCGAACCGTAATTTCTGATTCAAGTTCACCCTCTGAGTGTCCAGTCCGTATCTCAGAACGGGCAATTAGTCCATCCGTCGGATCTACCCACAGCCGACCATGTGTTGGCACGTTAATGCCTGTGATTGGATCGATGATCAGTGTCGGACCACGCACCTCTTCAAATTCAAGAACCCATACCCTTCGACCTTCGATCCAGTCATCATCAACATATTCAAACTCGAATCGATCACGATGCTCTCGGTGCAACACAACCAGAGCAAACGTCGGAACATTTGTACTACGCAGCACATCCCCCAAGTTAAATCTGGCACTTTCGTCCGCCATGGCACGCCACTGTGCAATCGCGGATACCGTTGGTCGCGTCAGGACTTCTAGTACACGGTCCATCCGATCACGAACCTCACGCCCGTCAACTTCCACTACTACCCGAAAACCAACCCATTGATTGTCGCCTGTCGGTAGCCGCATCATGAGAAAGTCCGCCTTCGTCCGTTGCTCGTGAAACTCCTGACGAGCTCTGAGTGAAAGACCGCTGCGGCCATTCCCTCCCCTGGGAGCCAGCCCTCCAGAACGGATCCCTCCAGCTCGAAATGCGAGATCTGTTAGGGGAACTCGCTGATCGTATTCCTCCTCCGCAATGACCAACCCGAGGGCCGGCTCGTACCATTCAACATAATCCGTCGCGTTATTGAGAACGGTCCTGATATCAACTGTCTGTAAAGGGAAAAGAAACGCCGTGGTAACCGCGAGAAAGCGTAGTGTCATTCGGACGATCCTTCTGGCCCTACAGAAGGGCTCGAGCCATTGTAATCAGTCTTTTTCTGCAAACGAATACTTTCTTATTCAGACTCAATAATCGGTTTCGACACAAACAGGGGACTACAATGCACTCATGAAATATCGACGCCTAGGTCACACCGGTGTCTACGTCTCTGAACTCTGCTTGGGAGCAATGACGTTTGGCACAGAATGGGAACTAATCGGTGCACTTGGCCAGAAAGAAGCCGATGCACTGGTTAACCGTTCAATCGATGCCGGGATTAATTTCTTCGATACAGCGGATGTCTACTCAACCGGAGACTCTGAAGAAATTCTCGGCCGTTCACTCCGAGATAAACGACACGACGTCGTGGTCGCAACCAAGGTTCGCGGCCGAATGGGTAAGGGACCAAATGAGGTGGGATTGTCTCGACTCCACATCATGCAAGCCTGCGACGCAAGTTTGAAACGACTCGGCACCGATTATATCGACCTGTATCAGATACACCGCGCCGACCCAGAAACACGCATCGAAGAAACGCTTCGCGCTCTCAGCGACCTCGTCACAGCGGGAAAAGTCCGTTACATCGGTTGCTCAAATCTTGAAGCATGGGAACTCATGAAAGCGCTAGGGATTTCCCAGCAACAAAACCTTGAATCGTTCGTTTGCACACAGTCGTACTACGCTTTGACCGGGCGGGACATCGAACGAGACACCATTCCGCTTATCGACGACCAAGGCCTCGGTCTTCTCGTATGGAGTCCGTTAGCCGGAGGGTTTCTCTCAGGGAAATTTACACGTGACGGGTCTACTGATGCCAACGCACGACGAACATCCTTTGACTTTCCTCCGATCGACAAGAACCATGCATTCAAGATCATCGATGCGATGCAACCAATTGCCGAAACCCATAACGCCTCCGTGGCACAAGTTGCACTCGCTTGGCTTCTGGCAAAACGAACTGTCACCAGCATTATCATCGGGGCAAAACGGATGGATCAGCTCGACGACAATCTCGGTGCTATCAATCTCGAACTGACCAGTGAAGAAGTGACTCAATTAGACGAAGTAAGTGCAATGCCGGTACCGTACCCAGCATGGATGCACAGTCTCGGTGATGACCGCCTACCGGGAACCGCGAGAGACTTAGCAGCAATGCTAAAGAAATCCGACAGTAACTAACGAATCCTGTAAGCCTAGACAAACTAAGGATCGGTGCCGCTCGAAAGACTTTGATGACCAGTGATAACGCTGCCAAGCAGAAACTTGAACACTTTATGTCCGGACTTGTGAAGAGAAACCCAGGCGAGCCTGAGTTCCAACAAGCCGTACGCGAAGTTGCCGAATCATTAATTCCGTATGTACTGGCCAATCCTCAGTATGACGAGGCACAGATTCTAGAACGACTTACCGAGCCCGACCGGATTATCACATTTCGGGTTACGTGGCAGGACGACACAGGCCACATCCGAGCCAATCGGGCGTGGCGCGTCCAATTTAACAATGCAATAGGCCCCTACAAAGGCGGCCTCAGGTTTCATCCCACCGTAACTCAAAGTGTGCTCAAATTTCTTGGGTTTGAACAAATCTTCAAGAACAGCCTCACTGGCCTACCCATGGGTGGGGCGAAAGGTGGATCCAATTTCAATCCGCGTGGGAAGAGCACAGATGAAGTTATGCGCTTCTGCCAAGCCATGATGAGGGAACTTCACCGGCATATCGGCGAAGACACCGACGTTCCGGCAGGGGATATCGGTGTTGGAAGTCGTGAGATTGGATTTTTGTTCGGTCAGTACATGCGACTCGCCAACCGTTTTACGGGTGTTCTCACAGGGAAAGGTTTAGCCTTTGGCGGCAGTTTAGTGCGTGCCGAAGCGACCGGATATGGTGCCGTGTATTTCATGCAGAATATGTTGGAGACGCGAAACGAAGATATCGCTGGAAAAGTTGCAACTGTTTCCGGTTCTGGGAATGTCGCTCTGTATTGCATCGAAAAACTAAATGAGCTTGGTGCGACAGTCGTAACCGCATCAGATTCAAGCGGGTATATCTATGACCCAAATGGGATTAACGGAGAACGCCTTGCCTGGCTAAAGGACCTCAAAGAGGTACGTCGTGGGCGAATTCGGGAATACGCCGATCATTTTGGTTGCGACTTTCACGAAGGAGAACGTCCTTGGGGTGTCGCCTGTCAACTTGCACTACCGTGCGCCACACAAAATGAACTTGACGCCAATAACGCGTCAACTCTGATAGCGAATGGTCTTATTGCTGTGGCCGAAGGTGCCAATATGCCATGCACGCTCGACGCAGCACACTTGTTTCTCAATAAGCAGATTTTGTTCGGACCTGGAAAGGCCGCAAACGCGGGCGGTGTCGCCGTATCAGGCCTTGAACAAAGTCAGAATGCTCTTCGCATCTCATGGCCACGTGACGAAGTTGATGGTCGTTTGAAAACAATCATGCGCAAGATCCACGACAAATGTCGTGAGCATGGAACCGACGACAATGGTTTTATTAATTACGTACGCGGTGCAAATATTGCGGGCTTTGAAAAAGTAGCTGACGCGATGCTTGCGTATGGTGTGGTCTGATCGTCCACTGATCCTCTGCCCTCAACACTCGTACCGTGACGGCTACAACGATGCGAGATCAGGGAACAACCACCGCTAACGGAACAAAATAGTCCGGAAGGTTCGTTTTCGTATCGATGAGGATTTCTACAATTGCCTGCCTCTCGGTATACGACAAGCGATCGTAGGGCGCTTCAGTCACCTCACCCGAGAGCACCGCCCATAATCTCGCAAACACTGTTTCGAGCGCACGAGGGGGAAGTGCGTCAAACGAATCCGTGTAAATCATGTAACTGCACGGATAGCGGAACAATCGCTCCTCGAGATCGAATTCACGCAGTGATCGTCCACGTCTATCAAATGGTCCACGCTCGGAAAAGACCGAGTTAAACCCGGACGTCCCAACGACACCGCTCGGTATTGGTGCCTCATCAACGAACAACAAATAGTCAACCAATTCAACAGCAGCCTCATCGATAATTTCGTTAAACCGACCATCATCAGTACTACGTCCACGGTCTGATGGCACAGTCATTGATTCGCGGTGCTCGACACGCCTCGCTTCCCAACCGAGACGTGTAATGAGATTCGCCATGTGGGCCTGGTGCTCGAGCACCATGAGGGCAACAATATCGCTATAGGGTGACGGATAACCCGTTAAATCAAAAACCCCTTCCATAGATGCCCGCACATCAGGAATGGTCCCGAACGTGGCTTGAGGATCGTCAACATCCACCACTTCCACGTTTCCCATGTGTGCGACACCACCATGGTCACCCGTAACGTACCAACCACCCCATCGGTCCTGTAAGCGACTGCGGTGGTCAGTCACGTGTCCGCTTGCATACGCGTTTTTATCCTTTGGCATCGGAAACATACTGAGAACCTGCAGGCCTGGAACACCGAGCGTGTCCCACGACAAATGACACGCGAGGCAATTGTCACGCCGCTCAAACTGCGGTCGCTCGACCTCCGATTGGGTGAGGGTGTAAAACACCGTCCCTTGCTGTCGATCTTGAACAGCTAATTCGAGAACCTCCGCACCGCGCACCCATCCGAGTGCAATGTCGTCGGCAAAAAAAACCGCCCGCGGATTATCAAACCGAATCAAATCAGCCTGAAGACTCGTCGGCGAAAACACCAGCAACTGAGATTCAGTGGGTATCTCCAAAAAACCAAGTACTGATGCCAGATATCCGCTTACTTCATCAAAATCTAAACTAGCTGCGCCGGATTGAAGGTCAGCATTGAGGTCAACAACCACATTCTCGACCGCCCCATCGGTATACTGGATTGCTGGATGGTCCCGCGATGCGCGAAATGCACCGCCGCGTTGCCCGGACAATACCACCATGCCAACGAGAACGACCAAGACCAGCACAGCAATGGAAATCACTGAAGGTGACCGCTTTTCGAAACGGCCAAGAAAACCAGAAGAAGACAATAAAATCCGCACGATCCTTATTAGTTTATGAACAAATGATCTTTTGTGGAGATTAACGTAAAAGCCCATTAGAATGTAGTCACTTGCCTTAGGCTATTTAGTAAAGGTAGGCAGAAGAACAAAGGGCGAAAGGAAAGCAAAATGCTCCGCAGATTTCAGGGTACGCTATTTCTTGTAGTTTTAATCGCTGCGCTAGCTGCTTTTGGAGCTCGGACGGCTTTCGCGGCCGAAGACGAAGTACCGACATTTTCGAAAGACGTCGCTCCAATCTTCCAGGCCAAATGCGAAGCGTGTCACCGGCCTAACTCCATTGCACCGATGTCACTGGTTACCTATCAAGAATCGCGGCCATGGGCCCGTTCGATCAAAGACCGCGTGTCGACGCGCCAGATGCCACCGTGGCATATTGATCGCACAGTCGGCATCTCTGACTTCAAAAACGACCGTTCGCTAACTGACGCTGAAATCGACATTGTTGTGCGCTGGGTAGATGGCGGCGCACCGCGCGGGAACCCTGCCGATATGCCAGCGGCTCTTGAGTGGCCTGACCAAGCCAAATGGTATCTTGCGGATCGGTTCGGTGGACCACCAGACCTTATCGTTGAATCTGATCCGTTCACCATGCCCGCTGAATCGAATGATGCCTGGTGGAAACCGATTTCCGAGACGGGGTTAACCGAGCCTCGCTGGGTTCGTGCGATCGAAGTTCGCCCAGGGACAGAAGCTGGTCGAAAAATCACGCACCATGTCATCGCACGACTTGAACAGGACGAAACTGATCCGCTGCTCCAAAATCCAAATGCCACCGCTGACAATGACCCTCTTGCCAACTCAGGGCTGTTCATGGAATGGGCCGTCGGAAAAGAAGGGCGAGTGATGCGACCTGACAGTGGAGTCCTTATGCTCCCAGACTCTCGCATCATTTGGGACGTCCATTATTCTGCTAGTGGCGAAGAAATCACTGACAATGTGAGACTCGGCGTCTACTTTTACCCGAAAGGTGAAGAACCGAAAAACAGACAGGTCTTACATCTAATGGGCGCGACAGGTGGTGGAAGTTTGGATATAGAACCAAACTCGATCGCCGTCACAGAAGGATATTTTCCACTGAAACGCGCTGCACGCATCGAAAGCTTCCAGCCACATATGCACCTTCGAGGCAAGGCCATGGCGATAGAAGCTATCCTCCCAACTGGACGTCGTGAAATCTTAAGCCACGTGGGAGATTTCAATTTCAATTGGCATAACACGTACCAGTACACTGATGATGCCGCGCCATTGCTCCCTAAAGGTACGCTTATGAAGGTAACCGCATGGCACGACAACACCGCCGCCAATCGTGCCAATCCAGATCCGAACGTATGGGTAGGATATGGTGACCGAACCGTTGATGAAATGGCACACGCGTGGGTAAACGTGACGTATTTCACTGACGAGGAATATGACGAACTCGTGGAAGCGCGCGAGTCCGCCGACAATAACAATTAGCTTTTCCGTTCCGGGAGTCGCTCGACCGGCGATTCCCGGACGCTGTTTCCCTAACACCAATTCCCCAGCAGGAAAACTCATGCAGCATCGTCATTTAGTTGGACTTCTCATCTCCATAGTTAGCGTCGTCATCGTGGGCAATACATTTGTCTTTGCACAGCCTCCACGCGCTCCGCTATCACTTGAACCGGAAGGCGCACGTGGTGAAGCTGTTTTTCCAGCACTTGAAGGTTGGTATCGAAACGATGACGGGACCTTTACGATCCTACTTGGCTATTTCAACCGTAACGAAGAACCACTCGACATCCCAATCGGCCCAGACAACAGGATTGAGCCTGGGGGGCCGGACATGGGTCAACCGTCACATTTTTTTCCTGGGCGCGAATGGGGCGTATTCTCAATTACCGTGCCGGCCGACTCCGAAGACCAAGAATTCACGTGGACACTAACGGCCAATAACCAGCAGTCTGTGGTGACGTTCTGGCTAAACCCGGCGTACTACGTCGATATGTTTTTAAATCGGGCCAATGGCAATGTTCCGCCAACACTGCAGGTCGTTCCAGGCGGTGACTCATTGCAAGGCCCCTCGCGAGGTGTCCAGACTTCCTACACAGCAACCGTCGGACAACCACTGGAATTGTGGGCGCATGCCTCTGATGTCCCACTAACAAATCCACCACAACATCCACGACGTGGTCGAGAACGGCCACCGCTTACGCTACGATGGGAACTCTACCGTGGCCCTGCTGACGTCGAGTTTACCTTTGAGTCGAATGACCAAGACACCAGGATGCCACAGGTCATTGGTGCGATTGTGCTTCCGAACGACCAAGATCGCCACGCATTTGAAGATATCTCTGGTGGAGAAACCACCTCGTTAGCAACCTTTACTGAACCCGGTGATTACCGTTTAATCGTTACGGTCAATGACATTTCCGGTAACGGTGGCAGCGGCGATCAATGCTGCTGGACCACGGCTCACGTTGACGTGATCGTACAAGAGTAATATTCACTTACTGCCAAAGCTCGACGGCCTGCGCGACAAAACTGACTTCTGTTGCTGTGCCATCGGAATTTCTCTGTAATGCAACGCCTTCAGCAATGAGGTGGTCTGCGTCACTTTTTGAAAAAATATTTTCTTCAAACGTGCCCTCAAGTCGCGCGTCGTATCCAGTCGAATCGGTCGGAACAAAAAAGGCATAGTCCTTGAATGTCACGCGGACACCTCGGTCAGCACCTGGTGACGTCAGTTCCATCCAACAGCCTTTCATCTGACAAACTTTCTTCACAGCGCCTTCAACAACCACCGTCTGGTCAGCATATTGATCAACTGAACCAAGAGCTTGAACCAGATCAACCACTGGTGAACCACTAATAGCTTCGCCCCGGGTGATGACGGTCTGCCCACTCACCATGGTCGGCACAGCCAACACACCACCTACTACAAGCATAAACACGGAGCGAATAACAGGGTGACGCATGAGAACCTCTCTCGTTAAACCAGACATGGACTTAATGCTGCGTGAAAACCAGATATTAGCAGGTAAAGATCGTTTAGACTCATAGAGAATTTTTTTTTGGCTCCTCAAAATAAATAAGAAATGCCTGACCCTCTTTTCTCATTATTCGTTTTCTTCATCATCCTTGGAGTCATCGCTGCTTCATTTTGGCCGAAAAAAGGCCTGATTTCACGACTGCAACGACTGGCACATCTAGACGAACGGACCAGACTCGAAGACGCGCTCAAACATCTCTATACATGCCACAGCGCAGATCGTCAGACGTCGCTCGAAAGCCTCGCCGGACAACTTGAAACCTCGCGAGCTCATGCTGCAACGTTACTTTCTCGCCTGACAGAAATGGGCTTAGTCTCTGCCACCACTCAAGGTCTGACACTAACAAAAGACGGCCTGCAGTCCGCTGTACGACTTGTCCGAACACATCGAATGTGGGAGCGGTACCTGGCCGACCGCACCGGTGTTCCCGCTACGGAATGGCACGACGAAGCCGAACGTATGGAACACACGCTATCACCGGAAGAAGTAGATGCCCTCGACACACGACTTGGTCATCCACCGTGGGACCCGCACGGCGACCCTATTCCCTCAGCAACTGGGGACGTTCCCCCAATAAAGGGAGCCCCCCTTATAGCGTCCGACCCAGGTCGTACCGTCGAAATTATTCATCTCGAAGACGAACCTCGTGAAATCTACGACGCATTACTCAATGACGGACTCTCACTAGGCCAACGACTCGATATTGTGAACCGGTCGATGCACGCCGTCCGTGTAAGGTCTGGCGGTCGTGAATGGGACATCGATTCCGTTGCCGCGGGTAATATCACCATACGGGAACTCCCTGTTGGAGAACGCGCCGACACGACCAGCACGACACTGCATGACATCGCCCCTGGCGAGACTGCCCGGGTAATTGCCATCTCTCGTGCCTGTCAGGGTCCTCAGCGACGACGCCTGTTGGACCTCGGTCTCATTCGTGGAACCGAAGTTCGACGAGAGTTGACGAGTGCGAGTGGTGATCCGATCGCGTATCGCATTCGTGGTGCGCTCATCGCATTACGTTCAACTCAATCATCTTGGATTGCCGTCGAACGCAATTCGGATTCTGCAACCTCGTCAAGTAGCTGATGGCACATCCAATGCAAAGACCTAGCAGTGCAGCTACGTACCGAAAAGAAAATCTTGTTAGGCTGGGCTTGAATCCAAACAAATGGGACACCCTGATTGCCCTTGCAGGAAATCCAAACGTTGGAAAGAGCACGGTTTTTAATGCACTGACAGGGCTACGACAGCACACCGGGAATTGGCCAGGCAAAACCATTGTTCGTGCCGAAGGTGCGTTTGCTCACCGCAATAAACGGATCAAACTGGTCGACTTGCCAGGCACCTACTCGTTACAAGCTGGAAGTGTCGATGAGGAAGTCGCACGAGAATTCATCTTATTTGGACGCCCGGACGTCACTGTCGTTGTTGTTGACGCTACCAGACTGGAACGTAATCTCAATCTCGCCTTACAGATTTTAGACATTACAAATCGCGTTGCCGTGTATCTCAACCTGACTGATGAAGCACGACGTCACGGCATTGGAATCGACGTAAAACAGCTCGAACAGCACCTGGGTGTCCCCGTGATTTCTGGTGCGGCACGGTCAAACATCGGAATCAATGAACTACTCGAAGCCGCTCACGATGTTGCCACCGGATCAGTCCAGACAACACCGTATCGCATCGCCCGCCAAGAACAGACGGTCGAACAAGCAGTAGCATCCCTCACGCTCGTGGTCGAAAAAACATTCCCTGGACTCCCAAGTAGTCGATGGGTGTCGCAAAGACTTCTGACCGCGGATGATGCCGTCATTGATGCAGTTCGGTCCGGTGAACTTGGACGAATCGGAGACGACACCGTTACCGAAAATGCCGTAGAAAGATCAGAAGACCAACGGTCCAACGTCCTTGAACAAGCACAAAAACTTCGATGGGAACTTCCCTCCGATTTTCAGGACAAGATGACCGAACGTACGTTCCAGGCGGCACAACAGATTGCTGCAGCATCGCAGGTACGCGGACTCAAAAAGGCCAGCATCGATATAGATTGGGCACTTGACCGTCTCTTGACCAATCGGTGGGTCGGCTTTCCTATCATGCTCTTGATTCTTGCCGCTATCTTCTGGACCACCATTGAAGGAGCGAATGTTCCGTCGGCAATGCTGGCCACACTCCTCATCGACACCATGCATCCACTCTTACGTACATTTGGTGAATCAATCGGGCTTCCCTGGTGGGCCAATGGGTTCCTGTTCGACGGGGTGTACCTCGCGACCGCGTGGGTCGTCGCGGTAATGTTGCCACCGATGGCCATTTTTTTTCCGCTGTTTACGTTACTTGAAGACTTTGGTTACCTACCACGCGTGGCCTTTAACCTTGATTCCCTGTTTCGACGAGCAGGCGCACATGGCAAACAAGCCTTAACCATGTGTATGGGATTTGGCTGTAACGCGGCAGGGGTCGTTGCGACGCGTATTATCGATAGTCCACGAGAACGACTCATCGCGATCCTTACAAACAATTTCTCACTCTGCAATGGGCGGTGGCCAACTCAAATCCTCATCGCAACCATTTTCATTGGCGCACTAGCCCCCGCCCATCTTGCCGGACTGGCATCCGCCTCCGCAGTTATCGGAATCGCTCTACTCGGTGTGGCGACGATGTTTATCTCATCGTGGCTGCTCTCCCACACGGTGCTTCGTGGCCAAGCAACCAGTTTTAGTCTTGAACTTCCTCCATATCGACCGCCACGAATTTTGCAGACACTATATACATCGATCATTGACCGGACACTGATCGTCCTCTGGCGCGCTGTCGTTTTTGCTGTACCCGCCGGGGCTGTGATCTGGTTGAGTTCCAATGTGACCCTCGGCTCCCTAAGTATTGCAGAACACGCGGTGGCATGGCTCAACCCACTCGGTCTGTTTCTTGGACTGAACGGTGTCATTTTAGTGGCATATATCATCGCGATTCCGGCCAATGAAATTGTCATCCCAACCATTTTGATGCTGACAGTGCTCACTGACCAATTAACCGGTGGTGCGGGAACAGGCGTGATGTTTGAACTTGATAGTGCAACCGCAACGAGTGATTTGCTGCGTGGGAGCGGATGGACACTTTTAACGGGTGTTAATTTAATGCTGTTTAGCTTGCTTCATAATCCGTGCTCAACGACTATCTATACGATCTTCATGGAAACACGGAGTGCACGATGGACAATGCTTGCGACCGTATTGCCACTTGCTCTGGGATTTACAGTGTGCTTTGTCGTCGCGCAACTGTGGCGTCTGTTTAGCTGAGATTTAACCGGAGAGACCACGTGACCTACATCAAACACCAGCGACTTGTCGTCTTCGTCATCACCTGCCTCATTGCGGGAACCGGCCTGGCCTTCACGCTCTTTGCACAAACCGAGACCAACAACGAAAGTCATCAAATGCCCGTGTACGACCGTGACGGCGCTTTGCAACTTCCGCCTGATTACCTGCGATGGACTCTCGTAGGCACCTCACTCGGTTTGAGCTATAACGAAGAAACGCCCCGTCGGGAATCCTTTAACCATACCCTCATGGAACCAACGTCCTATGATTACTTTGTTCGAACAGGTGAATTCCGTGAGGGCACCATGCTTGCACTGCTCGTGCGCGGAACAGAAAACGATGCCATGCCCGCTCGACATGGCCGTTTCGCCGCTGATGTCTTCGCGGTCGAGTTAGCCGTTAAAGATTCGTCACGCGTCGATGAGGGATGGGCCTACTATGATTTTGGCGGCGGCGATCGTGCTAGAACCAGCGCACAGCCATTCCCAACAAATCAAGGCTGTTATACCTGTCACGTTGACCACGCCGCGCGCGATAATGTGTTTTTACAGTTTTATCCGCTCCTCGCCGACGCGGCGGGAGTGACCGTTGACTAGTACGGGTCCCCGTGACTTCCAACATCAGAATTCAGAAAGCTTAGGTGCGACTGTTCATGAAACGGAGTGGGTCCGTACGCACAGACCTTATCGTGACTCAATCAGACACGACCGCACCGGCATACCGACAACTCCGCAATGAAAGCCAGGTTCATTACGGCTACGTCCAATCACGCTCGCTCTGAGTATGACCATTCAGCAATGCCGAATCGGCATACTCGTCATTCTGTTCTGTCTCACCGGACTTTCACTCTCTAAACATCCGGCTGTTCTTTCGGCCCAATCGGCATCAGCCGGCCAGTCATCACAGCGCGATCTCGGCGACATCATCGCTGCACTGCTGGACCGCAACAGTGACGATGAGGAAGAAACTGAAACACCTCCTGAGGACACCGACAACACGCGCTTCTTATTGTTTCCAACATTCAGCAGTAATCCGGCGCTTGGTTTTTCGGGAGGCGCACTCGCGACGGTCACAAATTACTGGGGAAACCCTCTGACCACACGCCTGTCTTCAACACTGCTTTCAGCAACCGTCACGACCAAAAAACAAATCTTGATCGTGGGGCGATCTGATCTTTATGCTCCAAACAACTCGTGGCACTTAGCAGGTGATTGGCGTTTCTATGATTATCTCGAACAAACTCATGGCCTCGGCAGTAGCAGTCGTTCGATGCCGTCCGCTGACGTTGACTATACGTGGTATCGACTCCACCAAGTCGTGTCACGTCCGGTCTGGAACAACCTTGAACTCGGTATTGGATATCATCTCGATACACATCGGGGGATCGCCCTGGCCACTGATTCCATCAACAACAGGGCTTTCATCACGGCAAACAACATCACGCTCAGTAACACCACCTCATCAGGAGTGTCGCTGAACCTTGTCTTTGACCACCGAGACCACCCACTAAAGCCTACGCGCGGCGTCTTTGGTAAAGCAGCCTACACGTTTTATCGGACTCGACTCGGGAGCGATCGCAACTGGGAGAGTGTTCAACTTGAAGGACGGGCGTACCAACCACTGTCGGTCAATCGCCGCCAGAGTGTGGCTTTGTGGGGATTGGCGTGGATGACACCCTCCGGTCACCCGCCGTACTTTGATTTACCAAGTGTCGGCTGGGATACATTTGGCCGTACCGCGCGCGGTTATCGATCTGGGCGTTTTCGAGGACGTGACTGGTTGTATGCGGAGGTCGAATATCGTGTCGGCCTGACAGCCGACGACCTCTTCGGGGCCGTATCGTTTCTCAATACCAGTCACTTGAGTGACGATGCCACTAGTCAAGCTCAACGCTGGATGCCAGGAGCAGGCATAGGACTCCGTATCAAACTAGACAAGAATCGTCGCTCAAACCTCGCCATCGACTACGCATGGGGCCGTGACGGCTCCCGCGGGCTATATTTCGCTGTAAATGAAGCGTTTTAGTCCACTTTATTTTCGCCTCAAAACAAATCGCGTAGATCAGTTGCTTCTCGGTTAAGCAAACAACGATTACAAACACACACTCAAAGCACTGAAAGTAAAATATTTTAATTGACGATTACACCTAACATCCCATTCCCATGTCTCGCTTCACGACAGCTTTTCTTATCGCAGTAATCGCGTCTAGTTCTCTGATTGCGGAGTCCGGTCAAGAGGAGGCTCCACCTGCAATTCAAGGAGAAGTCCTCGACGCTGGAACGCAACGACCTATTGCCAACGCAGCGATAACGTTGCTGGAAAATGGCCAACAGAGCGATGCCACAACCAGTGGGATGGAGGGCGTATTCGATTTCGCGCAAAGCCAAGAAGGCGTCTATCAGTTACTGGTTGAAGCGGAAAACTATCAACCAGCAGCCTCAGGTGAAATTCGTGTTGTACGGGACAAAACTGCCATTCTCGTTATCGAACTGCAACGATCGACGCTCTCGGAAACTGTGGTGGTCACGCCCAGCGCCGTCAGCAGCGACCCGCGGCTACCGGTCACAACGACTAGCTACAACAGAGAAGAAATCCGTCGCACACCGGGTTCAGCTGGGGATGTTTTGAGAGCACTCGATAGCTTGCCTGGCGTCGCATCAACTGGCCAATTTGCGTCATTTTCTGTCCGTGGCCGTGGACCACGGGACAACCTAATTCTTGTCGATGGAATTCCATTTGAAAAAGTCGTCCATTTCGATCAGACACTCGGAGAGCAAGAAGACCTCGATGGGGGAGGGCGCTTTTCTATCTTCGCACCAAATCTAATTCAAAGTGTTGAATTTCAACCCGGTGGCTTCCCGGCCGCCTACGGTGGAAAAAACGGCTCCTTGCTACAACTCGAAGTGGCCGAAGGAAATCCCGTCACTCCGTCATTCAGCGGCCGTCTTGACCTTGCCGGATGGGAGTTCAACTACGATGGTCCAACCTATGCGTTCGACAACACGGCTGTGCTGTTTTCCGCGCGCGCACAAAACTTTGGTCGTTTATTCAAATTAATTGGCGCGGAATCAATTGGTAGTCCGAGTCTTGAAGATGTAATTATCAAAACGACCACCGACGTAAATGATCAGCACCGCGTGAATGTCCTCGGAATCTATGCTCCCGAACGATATGTACGCACCATTGACAATGTGGTCAAAAGTGAAAACTTCGAAAATACATTTCTCGCCAACACGTCACAAGACAGTAGCTTGATCGGAGTCAACTGGCGTTGGTTAACCAGTCAGTCAAGTTTCCTGACGAACACTTTCTTTTATCGGAACAGTGACAAACGCTCGGTCCAAGGAGATTCATTTCCAGACTTCACGTCTACGACCGAACTACGAACAGAAGACATCGCGACCAGACCGAACATCTTTGATGTCGGAGAAGTAGAACGTGAATATGGATGGCGTAGCGATTTTAGCTATGTCACAGCCACGAACGATCGATTTTCCGCCGGTGCCCGCGCAACACAGGTTGCTGTCGACTACGATATCGCCCTCAATGGTGAGTTAATTCGGCATGTGTACGATCGAAATGACTTCCGACCAGATCCACGTCAACGATTCATTGTGCTCAAGCCAGAATTTGTCAACTCGACATTCACGAATGACGCGCTGCGCACAGCCCTCTATGGAGACTATGCCTGGGACCTCGGCAACCGCGTGACGCTAACACCCGGATTGAGATGGGAGAATGATGGCTTCGCAGACCAGTCCCTGTGGTCACCCCGTACCAGTGTGTCTATCAACCTTGATGCTGTCACTCGCTTGACGATCGGTGGCGGAATCTTTTATCAACATCCCCAGTTCATACAATTGGCCAGAAGCCCACTCAACGCACTTCTTCAAAATGAACGATCTCGGCAAATTACCGCCGGCATACGAAGAACGCTTCGAACCGACCTACAACTAAGTGCCGAAGGATACTATCAGGCGCTCGACAAACTCGTTGTCCGCGCGGATCGCACAACTGGCGTCTCATCGAACACTGGGGAGGGCTATACCTCCGGTGTTGACTTGCTACTATCCAAACGATTAATCGACCAGTGGTACGGACAGGTCACCTACTCCTATCAGCGGTCTGTCCGAGACGATAAATTAGGCGAAGGCCAGTATGCCAGTGACTTTAATCGCCCACACATTCTCAACACTCTCGTAGCCTATGAGTTCAATGATTCGTGGTCACTCGCAGGGAAATGGCGCATCGCCAGTGGACGACCGACTGATGCGTTCGTGATCCATAGCAATGTGTTTAATAACCCGGCGCTCCTCCGCTACTCAAAAGAAATTACAGCGCGTAATGTGGAACGGCTCCCTGCCTTTCACACATTGAATCTCAGACTGGACTACCGGAAACGCATCGGGCGGCTTAGCGTCATTACTTTTCTCGATATCATCAATCTCTACGGACACGAAAATATCGACGCACGGCAGTTCCAGGACCGAACAGGAATCAATGTGGAAGAAGGGTTGGGCGCATTCCCAACCTTCGGAGCAAAGTTCGAGTTCTAGTTCCTATCATCTTGAGTAATCAAAACCTGAGCTCAACAAATCTTAAGTACCCCCTCAACAACAAGACGCTTGGCTAGTCTCAGTTTGCCTTCAGAATCCAAACAATCCGGAAGGTCTTGCACCTTAAAACCGTCATTGGTATTAGCTATGTAGTCTGCTACCACTTGGACCCCGGCCGGGAGAATCAACTCCTGCCCACAAAACCTCATCACGCACTGGCCTGTCTCAGGAAGAACGTATGTGAGAACCTCCAACTGCCGGCGTACGACAGACTCAAGTTCCACAGAAAACGGCTCAAACCTATTTTTCAGTAAATCTTTAAATACGGGTTTGTTCGTAGACACCACCTCGTTCGAGAAATGCTCCCAAACACGCTGGCTGGCAAGATTTTCTTCGAGAATTAATAGCTTCTCTCGCATCAATTTTTGGCGCTGGTCTGACAGCTGCATGCCCAAGTGGCTCTTCCGACGGGACAGATTCTGATACGGACTCGCAGTAGATTCATCCACTATTTACGTTGTATTTGCAGCCGTTACCTAGACGACTTGCCAAAATCTTCCAATCTATAAGGCCCGACGCAATCTCGACCTTGTTGCAGAGCGTGATTACCCCTAAGTGTGAGCGGTATCCCACCAGGGTTTGCCTAATTCAGCGATTTAGAAACCGTTAACGCCACAAATTGACAATGCCGCGATCGCTCGGGGTGGATTTCATAAATAGCACGCCAGTAAATTGATGCTATCGTGTTAATTGAACAGTAGATCTAACAAGACAGACATAAAGAATGTGAATTGGGGAGAGAACATGGTGAGTGAAAGTAAATGCCCAGCGTTGGGTGGGTCTGATAGACACAAGGCAATCGGAACGACATCGAATCAACACTGGTGGCCGAATCAGTTGAATCTGAAGGTGCTCCAGCAAAATTCTCCACTATCAGATCCAATGGGCAAGGATTTCAATTACGCCGAGGAATTTAAAACTCTTGATCTAAATGAACTGAAGAGCGATATCGATGAGTTGATGACAACCTCTCAAGACTGGTGGCCAGCTGACTACGGTCACTATGGACCGCTTTTTATCCGATTGGCGTGGCACAGTGCTGGCACGTACCGCATCGGAGATGGTCGAGGTGGCGCATCCTCAGGCACGATCCGTTTTGCACCGCTCAACAGTTGGCCTGACAACGTCAACCTCGATAAAGCACGCTTTTTGCTCTGGCCTATTAAGCAAAAATATGGCCGGAAAATCTCATGGGCCGATTTAATGATTTTCGTTGGTAACTGTGCCCTGGAATCGATGGGGTTCAAGACGTTCGGATTCTCTGGGGGGCGCGAAGACGTCTGGGAACCCGAAGAAGACATTTACTGGGGACCGGAAGAAACGTGGCTCGCAGACGAGCGCTACACCGGAGACAGAGATCTTGAAAATCCTCTCGGTGCCGTTCAAATGGGTCTGATCTACGTAAATCCTGAAGGGCCAAACGGCACCCCGGACCCACTCGCAGCGGCAAGAGATATTCGAGAAACGTTCGGTCGCATGGCGATGAACGATGAAGAAACCGTCGCGCTCATCGCTGGTGGACACACATTCGGCAAAGCACACGGCGCCGCAAACCCTGACCAGCACGTTGGGCCCGAACCAGAAGGTGCCAGCATCGAGGAACAAGGTCTCGGCTGGAAGAATAGTTTTGGTAGAGGTAATGCCGGCGATACGATTTCAAGCGGCCTCGAGGGCGCGTGGACAACGAACCCGGCACAGTGGGACAACAATTACTTTGACAACCTGTTCGGCTATGAGTGGGAACAAGTAAAGAGTCCCGCCGGTGCGACGCAGTGGACTCCCACGGATACATCGGCAGCCGGCACTGTTCCGGACGCCCACGATTCCACAAAAACACATGCGCCCATCATGTTCACCACGGATCTCGCGCTCAGAATGGACCCGATCTATGAACCAATTTCCAAGCGCTTCCACGAGCACCCCGAAGAGTTTGCAGACGCGTTTGCGCGCGCCTGGTACAAGCTAACGCACCGTGACATGGGTCCCCACAAACGATGCCTTGGACCGTTAGTTCCGACAGAACCGCAATTATGGCAAGACCCTGTCCCAGAAATGACATACATGGTAATTAACGACCAAGACATTGCTGATCTCAAGAACAGCATACTTGCATCAGGATTATCCATTTCGCAGCTCGTCTCAACGGCCTGGGCCTCAGCGGCCACCTTTCGTGGTACAGACAAACGCGGAGGAGCCAATGGGGCACGTATTCGCCTCGCACCTCAGAAGGACTGGGAAGCCAACAACCCGAGCGAACTCGCATCGGTGTTGCAGGCTCTTGAAAAAATTCAAAAACAATTCAATGACAAACAATCGAACGGCAAAGCCGTATCGCTGGCGGACGTAATCGTCTTAGGTGGTTGTGCAGCGGTCGAAAAAGCCGTGAAAAACGCAGGACATGATGTGCAAGTTCCGTTCTCACCAGGGCGCACCGACGCGTCGCCAGAGCAAACCGACGTGGAATCTTTTGCAGTGCTTGAACCCACCGCAGACGGTTTCCGCAACTACTTTGGACCTGGAAACAATCGATCGGCAGAAGAATTACTCGTAGACCGCTCCCACATGCTCACACTGACCGCCCCTGAAATGACCGTGCTGGTTGGCGGCATGCGCGTTCTCAATGCAAACGTCGGCCAGTCTGAATTTGGTGTTTTTACCAAACAGACGGACAAATTAAGCACTGATTTTTTTACAAACCTGCTTAGCCTGAATCTTCAGTGGCAGCCCTCATCAGCCTGCGAGTATGTGTTTGAGGGACGCGACCGTCGCACTGGAGAGCTCGTATGGACCGGAACCTCGGTGGATCTTGTCTTCGGGTCCAACTCGCAACTCCGCGCTATCGCGGAGGTTTACGCTTGTGACGACTCGCAGGACATGTTCGTGCGTGATTTTGTGGCGGCCTGGAATAAAGTGATGACTCTTGATCGCTTCGACCTCGCCTAATCCAAATAGCAAGATCGTACATAGCGTTCTAATATTTGGATTTCACGAGACCGAGGGAATCTAAAAACAAGACAGTCCGGTGGTTCGATGTAACCGGGTCACTGGGCTGTCTATTAGGCGCGTTACGAAACGGAACTTTAACGACCGTCTCTCATCAGACCAGAATGGTCTAGTCAATCCGCAGCATATTCATTCTCGAACGCTGGAAATCCCGCATCATGGTCTTCGGCTAAGATTCCATATCAGGATGAGTGTACCCATCGACCGACCGATGCGCTCGCAATAAGATGGCTGGGAGGCAGGGATTCGAACCCCGATTACACGGTCCAGAGCCGCGTGTCCTACCATTGAACGACCTCCCAGCAAGCGGCACCCAAATACTTCGTAAACAAACATTATATCAATCGACTGTTCCCCCTAAACCGTGACCTTTCTCAATGCACCACCACGTTTCGTGATGTCTCGGTGGCTTTTCCTAAAGTTGTTAGCCGTCATCTATTTCATCGCATTTGGTTCGCTGGTCCCGCAGATCCATGGACTCATTGGCACAAATGGACTCCTGCCGATTCACCTCTACTTACAGCGTGCATTTGAACTTTGGGGTACAGATGCCTATTACCAACTCCCAACTCTTCTATGGATTCAGCCGAGTGACACGGCATTAATCTGGCTTTGTTGGCTGGGCGTAATCCTGTCAGCCGTCGCGCTAACCACCAGTGTGACCCCAGTTGCGACCTTTGGAATGCTGTGGGGGCTATATCTATCTCTCACAATTGCTGGACAGGAGTTTCTCTCGTTCCAGTGGGATGTGCTGTTACTCGAAGTCGGACTGCTCGCGGTCTTCTACTGCCCCCTTGGCTTGTATGGAGCAAGCCTTTACACAAAACAACCTGCTGTCGCCGCACGGTGGCTGATCTGGGTTCTCACTTTCAAATTGACGTTTCTTTCCGGCTTAACAAAACTTCTCAGTGGCGACCCCTCCTGGCGTAACTTCTCAGCACTGCAATACCACTACGAAACTCAACCGCTGCCCACTTGGATTAGTTGGTATCTCCACAACACACCTGACTGGTTTAGCGTGATGTCGGTCACACTCATGTTTGTTATTGAGATCGCCATTCCATTAATTATTTTTTTTCCACCCACATTTCGAAAAACTAGAACAATTGGATGTGTCTTACTTTGCGTACTTCAAGTTGCGGTCGCGCTGAGTGGCAACTATGGGTTTTTTAATCTGTTGACCCTCGTGCTGTATTTCTCGCTACTTGACGATTACACACTTCTAAAGGTGACACCTCGATCTCTTTCAAAAATTCCAGCAACACATCGTGTTGAACGACAACGTGTTCTGCGTCTGTCTGACTATGCACTCGGCGTAACCACATTGATCCTTGCGATCCTAAGTGCACTGACCTTTGTTCGAGAAATCGTTCCACCAAATCGAACGCCAGACTGGACACTTACCGCAACGAGATGGATTGCCCCCATTCGCTCAGTTAATAGCTACGGCCTTTTTCGGACAATGACCACCGAACGCCCCGAAATCGTCATAGAAGGCAGTCTCAATGGATCAGAATGGAAGGAATACTCGTTCAAGTGGAAACCAGGTAAACAAACACAACCCCCAGCCTTCATGCAACCCTACATGCCACGTCTCGACTGGCAGATGTGGTTTGCCGCCCTCAGTCCTCAAGATAACGCTCACTGGCTCTTCCCTCTAGCCGAGCATATCCTTGAAGACAACACCTCAGTACTAGACCTACTCGGCCATAATCCTTTTCCAGAGCAACCGCCTCGCTTCGTCCGTTTTCTCTTGTATCGCTATCAGTTCTCCACCCCCGAAGACGCAATAGAGGGGCAGTGGTGGAACCGCGAACTCGTGAGTCATCTCACAGAACCAATCTCTCAAGGACTAAGTCGCCGATCACCCTAGTGCGCAGAACCAACCTGGAACTTTTGCCGACTCGAAATTTCGGTTAACGCACTTCGCGCATGAGACTCTGTGTCCGGATGTGGCTCGGCATCAAGCACCATAACCAAGTGTTGATACGCAGCTGTCGGCTGATTACGCGAATACAATTGAACTAAACCAGCGCCCAGATGCGCTTCAGCAACATATGGGCCGAGCGGATAATCTCGAAGGTGCCTCTGATACACAATTAGTGCCGCATCTGGATGCTGGTTGTTCGCCAACCAGTTGGCAAATTGAATCGAATCCTCTGGCATTAATAATCGAGTCGTCCGTGCCGCACTCAATTGAAAATAATCAGGAGCCGCCGTCTCATAAGCCCCATCGACAATACGTTGGCGAATACCACGCACAGAAGCGGGATCGGAATCAAAACTGACGGATGGTGTCTCATATTCTGTCGGCTGGTGTGACACTTCTTTCCGCTCACTCCACCAGGCATATGCCAATCCGGCAACAAATCCACCGAGATGAGCCCCGTAGGCAACACCACCTCCTTCAACGGCACGTGTCGCTAGGAAAGGCAATAAATTATCGAGTATTAAATAAATCCCAAGTACAAAACGAGCAGGGAAATAAACCATATTCATAAAGAACGGAAAGAACATCACCCAGACCCGAACACGGTTACGCGGGAACCAAATAAAGTAAAACCCGAGAACACCAGAAATCGCACCCGATGCCCCAACCATTGGAAGAGCCGAACTGAGGTCTGTCACCGCATGAGACAGCGTCGCGAGTGCCCCAGTTCCAAGATAGGCAATGACAAATCGTCCAGGACCAAGGCGATGTTCAACATTGTCGCCGTAAATCCACAAATACAGCATATTGCCCGCCAGGTGCATAAACCCACCGTGGAGAAACATCGATGTCCCAAGGGTAAGGAAGCTCGGATCAATGGGTCGATACCCGTATGAAAATGTCACTAGGTCATAAGCGGTGACTTGGGCCAACAATTGATCGAGCGACACTCGACCACCAAGTTGAGACATCAACGCTTGCACATACTCAGCCAACACCGGATCATCAAGGTCGGGACGTAATGTCCCCATTGGCAGCGTGACTAATAAGTAAATGACGACATTAATGCCTATTAAGGTATATGTGGCAATCGGCACACCACGAGGATTGGGTTCGTCACCCAGTGGAAGAAACATCAGCTAATATCTTCCGCCGTGGCTCACGAGTTCGTTCCTAGAACCGAGCTCTATCCAATAGATTCTACACGCGGTCCAAGGCCTATCGACGATTCTCATAACCTAGAAAAATTAAAGTTAGCGTCTGGATAACAAAAGAAGGACAGCTCCGGAAGACGGCTTACAATCACGTCACGGACGGCACGAAAACGGCCAAGTTGTTCGACAACCGTCCCTGTTGGTGCAGCCGGATCAGGTAACGGCCAATGTAACCGCCTGGCCTCACCGAGAAATGCGGGACACACTTCATCAGAACAGAGCGTGACCACGACATCAACAGTGCTCGGGTCAACGAGGTCCACACAGGTGGACTCCTGAGCGCAAATATCAATGCCTTGTTCCTCAAGTACTGCTATCGCCATTGGATGAACGGTCGTCGGCACCGACCCAGCACTTTGAATACTCGCTCGCTCCCCAAAATACGCGCGAGCAAGCCCCTCAGCCATTTGGCTTCGAGCAGAATTTGCCACACACAAGAAAAGAATGTTCGTCATATACGCTCTAGATAACTTTTCGCGACTGCGACAGAACGTTATTGCTCCAAGGCACCGGCAAGCAGCACAGCCATTGAATAATTACCTTCGTGACATGCGTACTCAAAGATCGGATTGGGATTTAGCTGCATCGGCACCTGATAGGTCCATGGGGTTGTCCAAGTCGTTGGGTCATTCACTGTCACTTCATAAACTAAAATGTCTGTCGAGTCACGAGTAAAACGTTCTGTAATCTCAAGATCCTTAGTAGCTCCACCGCGCATAAAACTTGTTTCCCGAAGGAAATGTTTTGTCTCGACAACAAGTGTGTCGCCTTCCCAACGACCACGAGACTCACCGTTCCACTGACGCAGACCTGTGTACGGCCGGTTGTCTAATGGAATCACACGAGCATTGTGATTCATCTCGTTATAGATAACGACTTCATCCGGCGTCTGAAACATTTGGAAATTGTTGTTGTAACCACCAGGTGTCATCGGTGGTCCCGAATTGAACCCAACTATGCATCGCACCTGCAACCCATTCGAACCTAGATCCTCAACCCATCCACCCGGTGTCGGTTCATGTGGGCCAGTATTTTTACGAACTACCGCTAAGTCATCACGTTTTTTCTGTGCTTCTGGCGTCAGCGGCGGAATTCGCCCCGCCGGAGGATCAATGACGAGTGATGTCCGCTTCGTCGAAATGACGGTCGTCCCTCGATCAAACCAAAAATTATTGTACGACCCTGGCGCGCCGTCCACACCGCGATCGACATTGCCAGATGGATCAACTTCCGTCCGGCGTGCGGGTCGAGTTGCCAAGTTCGCTTCCCGCTCAATAGCGGCCTGGTCGAGATTGGCTGCCTCTTCATCGCTAAGAAACTCTTCCACCTGATCTTCCGGCCGTTCCATCGGTGTTATCGTTCGGAAGTCCCACACACCTTGTAAATCTGGTCGACCAGAAGCGATGCGTGGAACTTCTTGTGCAGGAACCGGCAACCCTGAAACGACAACTATTCCAAGAGATATCCCCAACGTATAAAATTGACGTGCCATTAAACTCTCCAATCAGAACCCCAAATCAATTCGAGACCGTTTGTTAGTCCATCATCTCACGAATGAAAATGGTTGATAGTTCACACCGACTCATATGGACATGGGCACAGATCATGCCAATCACTCCTCAAGGCTGCGCGACACGAAATTTTTGAATGCGGCGACCTTCTTGCTCCGCAACATACACATTTCCATCCGAATCCACGCCGATACCATGGGGTAGTGTGAACTGACTCAAATAACGACCAGGACCGCCACCAAAACTTGACACTAAACGCCCTGACTGGCGGTCGATTACATCGACCATGACACTATTTTGGTTCAACACAAACAAGTACCGCTGAACTGGATCTGCTGAAAAAGCAATCACAACCGCCGTTCCGCGCGTCGTACCACGACGAACCGCGGGCAGTGCTTCCTCTGGCCACGGCACATCGATATTCCGTATGAAGGTTCCCATGCGATCAAAAACTTGAATGCGATCAGCCTGCCGATCGCACACGTAGACCAAACCATCGTACGAAAGTCGCAGACAGTGTGGCAACGGAGTCAAATCCCGTTCGGTCGCTGAACGATTGAGTGACCATTGACGGAGGAAACGCCCCTCACGGTCTAGTACCGCAATCCGGTAATTACCACGCGCCGTCTCACCATCAGCAACATAAATATCTCCATTGCTCGGGTCGACATCAACACTAGCAGGCAAAAAAAACTGCGCCTGGTCAGAGTTCAGCGGTTGCCCCCCGCGGGTCCCATCAGAAGAATCGTATTTTCCAGATTCTCCAATTTGTTGCAGAAGTTGGCTGCCATCACTGGAATATTTCTGTAGTACTCCCGTACCAGCGGAAACGAGCCAAATATGACCTTCTGAGTCGACATGGCAATCATGGAGCCGATCGCCGATTACTTCAGGATCACCCCACGCACCAACAACATTACCGGCTGGATCGAATTCAATTACCGGTGGCGCTAGAGTCGCCGCATTGAGGTCGGCTTCCACAACATTCTGTCGATTCAAGACATACACATGGTCCCGACTGTCAAGGCACATGCCACCAAGTCCACCGGTGATCCACCCTTCGCCGAGTGGAAGCTTCGGCCAAGAAGGGTCGACCTCATACTGTGGAATCGACTGGCTATACACCGGCACTTCCATACCGGCTAATGCAAACAAAAATGCCACTGAACCAGTGACCACATTAATGTACCGTGCAACAAATCTCATGGCGCAATACTAACAGTCCATCATCTTGACATCGACGAAATTTCGGCGCGGAATCTACCACAGCGTAGGCACAGCATCACGCATGGCAGAAAATATCATTGCCTCGGAAAGACTCTCTACTTCATCGGGACAAATATCACAGATGCAAAAGCAACGAGTTCTTCGTCTTCGCGTTACCGGGCCAACAACCTAAAGAACGCCGGCGCGCTCCATGACCGCCTCGCACTTCCGCTTGATTTCGAGGGCGACCTCATAGGGGTCCCCCTCAACGTACTCCGCCCGGAAGAGCTCCACAGACAACGCACCTGTGAATTCAGCGCCTTGAAGCTTGCGAAGGATGTTGTCAACTGGGGCAATGCCGTCACCAGGAATCAACCGCGAATTGTTATCGATCAATTCCCGTGGTGTGTCGAGCAGATCCTGGAAGTGGCAGTGCTGCAGCTCACCGTTACGGAGCAGATCGAGATCCTGAAACTTGCTGAGACCAGACCAAAAGTGGAAGAAATCGAGCATCGGCCTGACGTGCGGATGGCCTGCTTCCCGAATCGTCGCTAGCGCCGACGTAAGCGTGGAGAGATGTGTAGACGTTCGGATAAACTCGATCATTGCAGTGAGTTCGAACTCTTCTGCGATATCACCCACCTCACGGATACAGCGAGGCGTTTCGGCAAAATCGTCGGCAGTAACCGCCCGCCGCGTACCGGACGGAGTGTAAACCCGATTGAGGCCAAGAGTCTTGTATTGTTCGCACCTGAGGCGAAATCGATCGAGCGACGCAGCTCGTTCTGGTCCAGGAATCCACATGTCGGCGCCACCAATGACACCGCACACCGGCGTGAGACCATTGTCGGTCAACACACGTCCCGCAGCCGCCAGCGAATTCGACTCAAGAAACGTCTGGAGAAGACCATCATTGAGTTCGACGTAGCGAATACCGGCCCGTGCCCATCCCTCGAGCGACCCCTGAAAGCCCGCCCCACTTGATGTGTTCTGATGGATACTGAGAAGCATCTTTCCCGGTTCAGCGTTTTGCGCGTACGCGACTCGGGTGGCAGCAACCGCTACTGGGACCAGCAACATTTCTCGTCGTGTGAGCATCGCTCCTCCTAACGGTCGAGCTCGGCGTAGATCTTCGCGGCATTATCTTCCGCACTGGTCAACGTACCCCGGCTCATGGCGTAGTTCGCGTAGCGGGCAGGCAGACCGAGCGACGCTGCCGTCTCAGTCGCCGTCAATCCTGCCGCCTTCCCCCGCTCAACCGCGGTCAAAAAGTCGCGGTTAAACTCACCAAACTCTCGAAAGTCGTTCCAAGTCATTACCGGACTATGGCCGGGAATCACCATGTCGACCCCTGGAATCGCATCTGCCGCGGCCAGTAACGTTTTGGGGTACTGCACACCGCTCCCGCCGTTGTCGACATCGATATACGGCACGCCTTTCCAAGCAAACAGGTCGCCGGTATGAGCGACACCGAGCCCGGAGAAAACAACGATGGTGTCACCGCTCGTATGGCCGGCACCGAAATAATACAGGTCGATCTGATCGTCGCCATCGAGGAGTGTCAGGCGGTCGTCATAAGTCCGGCTCGGCAAATATCGCTGGCCGCTGGCCGACTGAAACACCTCCATCTTCTCCATGTTCGACTTGGTGTTAGCATGCGCCACCACCTCAACCGGCAACGAGAAGTCAACATTGCTGCCGACGTGGTCGCCGTGGGTATGGGTGTTGATAATGTGCGTAACCGGCTTATCGGTCACGGTTTGCACCTTATCGAGAATCGCGCTCCCCCAGCCAGGATTCTTCGTGTCGACCAATACGACGCCGTCATCGGCCACGAGCGCCGCTGTGTTGCCGCCGCCGCCGGTAATCACATAGAGGTTTGCCTTGACCTGCTCTATTTCGGCAACGTTTTCTTGCGCCAACGGAAACCCGAACGCCGCCACCACGCCGCCGACCACGAGCCCACCCATAATCATTTGTCGTCGCATTGCTCCCCCTTGTCCGACACCGTCAAGGCCCAATATACACTTTCGCCAAAAAGGTTGATCGTTTCTGAACAATACAAGACTATGCTCAGATATGCGGTATTCCTATTGCACTAGGGGAATTAAATGACCAAACGATTAGCGCGCGACTCATGGCTTTCTCACGAATTGAATCGACGCACACTTTTAACTGGTAGCGCTGGAATTATCGGACTATCTGCAACACATCTGCTAAGCGGGTCAATGTCAGGCCAAACAACACGCTTCTCCTCTTATCCATTTACGTTGGGTGTCGCGTCAGGAGATCCCACACCAACAGGCGTTGTACTTTGGACACGTCTTGCCCCAGAGCCACTCGCCGGGGGCGGCATGCCCGACGAGGATGTCGAGATTAACTGGGAAATCGCAAGTGATGAACAGATGCAAATGACTGTTCAACGCGGTTCGGCTATCGCACATTCTGCACTCGGACACAGCGTACATGTTGAGGTAGAGGAACTCGACCCGAACCGCTGGTACTGGTATCGCTTCACCATCGGCACGGAAGAAAGCCCGGTCGGTCGTACCCGCACGCTTCCTACTCACGAGGACGCGACCACCAATCTGCGTTTTGCATTCGCCTCATGCCAACACTACGAACAGGGCTATTTCACCGCTTACGAACATCTCGTTCGCGACGACCTCGACCTCGTGTTTCACCTTGGTGACTATATCTATGAGTACGCAGGTCGCGACGATCGCGTCCGTGCACATACAGGTGATGAAATCGAATTGATCAATGACTACCGGAATCGACACGCCCTCTATCGAACAGACGCCGACCTGCAGGCAGCACATGCCGCCTTCCCATGGATCGTGACCTGGGATGATCACGAAGTGGACAACAACTACGCAGCCACTATTTCCGAAGACGGGTTACCGTCTGAGCTATTCCTTCGTCGGCGAGCCGTTGCCTACCAGGCGTACTACGAGCACATGCCGCTCCGTCGCTCGTCACTCCCACAAGGATCTCAGATGCAGCTATACCGAGATTTCCGCTGGGGCACCTTGGCCTCGTTTTTCGTACTCGACACGCGACAATATCGAACGGACCAGCCTTGTGGAGACCGAAGTGGACCAGCGTGCGACGGCATGCTTGACCCAAACGCGACTCCACTGGGCAACATGCAGGAAGAGTGGCTATTAGATGGCTTAGATCAATCCATGGCCCGCTGGAATGTTATCCCCCAACAAATCATGATGGCACGAGTCGATCGTCTCCCTGGTGATGACGAGATGTTCGGGATGGATATCTGGTCCGGTTATGAGGTCGCGCGTCGTCGACTCATGAACTTTCTTGCCACACGCCAACCTGCGAATCCGATCGTGCTGACCGGTGATATCCATACAAACTGGGTGAACGATTTACAGGTGAACTACCAAGATGACAATGCCCCGATTGTAGCCACTGAATTTGTTGGAACTTCCATAAGCTCAGGTGGCGATGGAACTGACATACGAGATTCCACTACCGGAATGCTGTCCGAGAATCCCTGGGTGAAGTTTTTCAATGCACAGCGTGGATATGTACGGTGCACGGTTACAGAAGAGCAGTGCGTGGCCGATTACCAAGTGCTGGAATATGTCACCAGGAGGGGAAGTCCGATCAGCACACGTGCGTCATTCGTTGTCGAAAATGGCCGACCTGGGGCACAACGTCTCTAAGACTCCCTTTTACGCGAGAGTATGCGGAGAAGATTCGAATAATTTCATGGAAAACAACAAGAAATGGCGGTGAGGCAGGGATTCGAACCCTGGGTAGAGCTATAAACCCTACAACGGTTTAGCAAACCGCCGCCTTCAGCCTCTCGGCCACCTCACCTTAACCAGACCTCTTTGTGCCGACGCCATCACGCGAACGGCAGGTCCCTAGAATATCGCACGCGCCTCTGTGCTGGAAACCCGGCACGTGTGTCTTCCTCTGAATATCGAGACGTAAACTACTGCCGACAAAGCGTCGACCGGGTTTGCAGGTCGCGGCAATACCTCGTGACAGAACTCACTTGAGTCGGTTTCTACGTCTGGTCTAGTCAGACTAATTTCGTAGTGCGGGGCACCAAGATTACTAGAGGGTTTCTGGCTCACTTTCCCAGTTGAGATAAATCTCCTCTGGAAGGAAGTACATATGCACCGTATACCGACCATCTGTCGAACCGACTTCTCCAAAATGTAGAACATGCATGTTATCAATCGGTGGAATTGGCAAACCATTCAAAGGCATTGCCGCCCACGAAACACCCGCCTTTAGGTCCTCTTGATTGAAAACATATTCGATGAAGATAAGTTTGCCTGATGCCTCTCCGTAAACCAACCCCTCATTCCCGACCGCATCGGGAAGACGACTGACTGACGTCGGGTCAGTGTAATGGCGTCCCATGCCAGGGCAGAAACGGGTCTCGGGATGGTGGTCACATGCGAACACCTCGAACTCGTCTGGAAGACTCGTGACCGGTGGAAATTGACCAGTCTGTAACATCGGATACACCTCATCCTCAGATGGCCGGAAGTGCAAAAGCAATAGATACTGATTAAATTCTTCGGTTTCACCTTCAATGAGGTCAACGGTGAAGAAGTGAGCAGCAGGAAAATCCACCTCACGAATTGTTAACCCGTGAAAACTCTTACCCGCAACAAGATCGCCCTGGCGAATCAGGTATCCGGCGGAAACGACGGCGTCATTCTCCACACCGTAAAGTACACCCTGCGTTCTTATTCCCTTTGGATTCTTGGCCCATACGAGAGGACCATCATAGCCGTTGTAGTGGTCTCCGTCGTCAATACGAAAAGCGGGTTCGTCGCTCGCGGCATAGAACATGCCTCGACCCGCCAACTCACCGACAGGACGATAATTTTGTGGAAGTGCCGTTACTGGCGGCAGTAACGGTGGTGGGACTACATCCTCCCCAATAGTGTCTTGGACCACAGCAACTGGTTCATTCAAGTCACCTGATGCAGTACACCCAACGAGAGCAACCGCGATAACGCAGCACCATAAAAACATTCGCTGTTGATTTGCCTGAAGTGTGCTCAAAATCCACCTCCGTCGATCGCACTAGGTACCAGAATAATAACGACAGTCTCGCTTTTTAGCGTCATTAGGTCGTAGCACGTCAAGCGTGGTTCCGCGCCTGTTGTTAGATCACGGGTGTTCTGCTTGACAGAAAGAAGACCATGACTAGGAACCGACACTCTGAAAAGACCGCGGAGAGGTTACTGCTGTTGGATGACCCACAGTTCACGTTGTGGGCCAGACAAGTACTCTACGTTTCCATTGCTATGCACGATGGTGTCTTCCTCGCGCATGATCGTCACAACTTGGTCATTCCATTCCGGCACGGCTTCACTGACCGAGAACTCCAGTGAAACCCATTCCCCTGCCCGCAACCGAAAGCGGGGATGATCCCCGTATCGATCTGGCCAATCGTGAATCATCCACACACCTGCATCGTGCACCCAATTCCCCTGGGCGTGTGAATAAACTAAACCGTCAATGCCTTCATCCAATGCTCGCGATTCCGCCGCGGTCTTAATGGCAATGCCCGTACGACCGACACGAAACTCATCGACAAGAATGCTCGCCATCCTGGCTGAGCGAGCAAATGCGGCACGTAATCCCGCCGGTGGCTCCGTCTCGCCAGCGCGCAATACATACGCCATCTTCTGCTGGTCAGCCACGATACCGGAAGTCCGGACACCAAAATCGACATGCAGCAGGTCTCCCGGTTGAATAACCGGGTCATCACTATCATCCAGCATTTCCGATCCTCGACGCTGAAGATCTAACGAGGCTGGAAAATTAAATTCGAACCCCTGCCGCTTCCATTCCGCGGTGATCCAATAATGGACGTCAAGTAACGATGTTTGTCCTGGCTGAATGACCTCGTTTGAGAATGCACGACGCAAAATACCAAACGTTGCCTGACTGGCCTCTCGTTGGAGCACCTGTTCAGCCTCCGTCTTCGTCGAAACATAATCGACAAGCAAAGGTTCTGATGACACAAGAGCCGTCCGGTTCATTTTCCCGACGATCTGTAGAAAGTAATCCTTCAACTCTGCGGTCAGACCATCAGCCATGCTGATCGAGCGCGACTGGTTAATGGCAATTCTTGTTGGGGCACGCTCCTCAATATATTGCTGAAGGTGCGGCGATAAGCCTTCTTCCCCGTAAAGAACCCTGGTGTCATAGAACCGATCAAGGTGATTGCTGAGATGCGTACCGAGTGCCGTTGTCTCAAGACCATCGACACCTGCGTCATAAAACAGGTAGGCATTCCGATGGCCATACCACCCAGTAATCCCGTATCCACCAAACAGTTCAAGCACCGGATCGGGTGCGTTTTCTCGACTCAAAATGATCCACAGATCGATCTCATGCGCCCGCATCAGTGGCAACAAGTGCCGACGCATCTTCTCTGCTTTTACGATCCATTCGCGTTCAGTACGATCGCGAATCAACTCAGGTGTAATTTGTGTCCCCCCAACAGACAGCGTTGAGAGTGAGACGAACAGGGCGATACAAACGACTGCACGAGCGATCATCAGCGTGAACCGTAAGCGTCACGTCTCCAGCAAGCGAACTCTAATTTGAATAGGTGATGCGATAAATAGCTCCAACACTATCATCACTCACAAGCAAGGCGCCGTCAGGCATCACCTCAACGTCAACAGGGCGCCCCCAGGCTTCGTTCGTAGCTTCCAGCCATCCTTCGGCAAAAATGTCATAACCCGTCACACGATCACCATCAAGACGTGCCACCATCAACCGATAGCCTGTATGACCAGCTTCCGGCGAACGATTCCACGACCCGTGCTCGGCAATAAAAATTTGATCGCGATAGGAGTCAGGAAACATCTCTCCTGTATAAAACTCCATTCCCAACGAAGCGACATGGGGCCCTAATCTTTGAGCCGGCGGTCGAAAGTCACTACAGGGCCGGGTATTAAATTCTGGGTCTTGAATATTTCCCTGGTGGCAGAATGGAAACCCAAAATGAAGACCTGCTTCTGGCGCATGGTGCAATGTATCCGCCGGTTGCGTATCCCCGAGGCGGTCACGACCATTGTTCGTAAACCACAACTCGCCACTGGTCGGATGCCAATCAAATCCAACTGAGTTTCGAACCCCTCGAGCGTATATCTGTACATCGCTACCGTCGGGTTCCATGCTCAGAATCGTTGCAAACCGTGGCTCCTCATCTTCGTGGAAACAAATATTGCACGGTGCTCCGACAGGCACATACAACCGACCATCAGGACCAAAGGCGATGAACTTCCACCCGTGGGCTCGCTCCGTTGGCAAAGAATCGTTCAGAACAACCGGCTCGGGCGGCGCGTCGAGATGTGACTCAATATCGTCATACCGTAAGATCCGATTGATTTCAGCAACGTACAGGTCTCCGTCATGAAATGCCACGCCATTCGGCATATTGAGACCACTATCCAACACAAATACCTGATCAGCAGACTGGTCGCCGTCGTCATCACGCACAGCATAAACATCCCCTGCCTGACGGGTACTTACAAAAACGGTGCCGTTCGGACTTAACGCCATCTGCCGGGCATTCGGAACATCAGCGGCGTACACCTCTATCGAAAACCCAGACGGGAGCGTAAGTTTTTCGAGTTGGGGTGAACGCATTTCATCTTGAGCATTTGCAGGGAGAACAGACATGCTCAGTAAACAAGCCATCAACAATCGTCGAATGTTCATTTGAAGAAGCCTCGAAAATATGACTGCAACACCTAAAACCGGAAGAGATACTGGAATTTCGTAAACACCGCTCGATTTGTTTGTTGATACACCGTCGCCATCGGAAAAAGCTGATCGTCTATCCCATCACCGTCCATATCATCACCATAGATCTGATCAGCTTGTCGATAGTGATCGTCGTACCCAATGTAGAAGGCGGTTCCCGCATTCAATCGATACGTAAATAACAGATTTAAATCAACGGTCTTATCAAACGTGTTGTACTCAGAAATGTTTCGCAGCAAAAACCGATCGGTAAATTGATACGTGCTAAGCGCGCGTAAGATTTTGACATCAAAAACCAGTTCATCGCCCGTGCGCGGATCGATGAAATCACTGGTCCGCAAATTAATCTCCGATTGAAACCGTGAAAGCGGTCGCAACGCCGCAAAAAAACTCCCGGTGCTTCCTCGCCCGAGATAAGGATTCTCAACGTAGCGAACCAGGTCGCCGTACTCATAGTACCCACCGACTGATACTCGGCGACTTGTACTGATCTGCCCACCGATCCGACCCGCCTGTTTCTGGAAATTAATACCGCCGAAGCGCTCCATTTCATCTTGGAACTGGCTATTCACACTTATGTTGCGCGCAAACGTCGCATCAAAGGCCACGCGTTTATCGAGGTCTTGAAGAACGTTATTGAAATCATGGTTCCAGTTATAGCGAACACTCGGCCCCCAACTGACAACCCAGCTTTCTGGTCGGAACGTGTATCCAAGAGAACTGAACCCCTGCTTTTGGTCGACCCGACGCACAAATCCAATATCTGTGCGGAAGTTCGGCGACAACGTATACAGCGAAACAAAACTGGTCCAGTGTCGATCGGTCAAACGCCATGAGAGATTAAACATCTGCCCCTCGCGGTCTATTTGCTCAAGATCACGATGGTCGGTCTGAACCGCTTGAAATGACAGTGACTGCGTTTGACCGAGACGGAAATTCCCGTCGAGCGCACCCAACGTACTATGCGTATCCAAAAATTCTCGGTGCGTCACCAAGGCACCAAGATACGACTCCGCATACAAGTCGTACCGTGCTCGTCCAACGATATTGTTGGCTGTTTCTCCAAACGCACTATCCGTCGAACTATCCGTCTGTCCTGGTGCTTCATCATTAGCGATCATCAAGCCAATCGTTGTGTTGCCAACCTTGCCCGTAATTTTTCCGCCGAACTCTGGGTCAACGATCGTCCGCGTATTGACAAACGTGACCATGCCACGCTGCGGAGAGAAAATCTCTGCCCCTTCAAGAAAGAACGGTCGCAACTCCGGATAAAACAACGCAAACCTCTGGTTCACTTCAATTTGTGGCAGGTCTGACTCAATCTGAGAAAAATCAGGGTTGTATGTGAAATCAGCAATCAAGTTCGACGTGATGCCATATTTCACATTCACGCCACCTTCCGGCGATGGATCTCCATCAACAAATTTCCCCTGTTGGTTCAGAGAGCCGTACTGCACACCCGTAAACGTGGGCATGATCTCCAGGTTACGACTGAGTGACAGGTTCGTCATGCCCTCCAGTAACCCCGCCTGCGTCAAAAACCCTGACACATTTCGCGTCACCGGCGCCCACACCTGAAATTCATCTTTCCCGCGTATTTCTCGGACAATCTGAAAACCCCACCGGTGGGGTAAGCCCTGTTCGCGTTCTGGGTAGCGCAAGCTCTTGAAGGGGATAGCCACCTCGGCGGTGTACCCATCAGCAACCGTCTGTCCGCCACTGTTAAACAAAGCATCCCACGAGTTGTCACCCGTGGGAATGCCGCCTCTAAAAGCACTGAAACTTCCGGTCGATCGTCGGCGATTGCTCCGACCAAAGCCACGCGCATTCACGATCGCATCGCCCTGAACACCGTAGCCATTGACTGAGAAAAGATAGGCACGTTGTTGATCGAGAAAGGTATCGAAATAAAACGAGATGTTGTCATCGTCAAACGATTGGTCTCGGTCAACACGATTAGCCCGCATGATGCTTGGGTCGCTGTAATGTGCGTGTACGGCGATGTACAAATTCTGACTGTCGTACGCGATCCACACATCGGTATCTTCGGTCGCCGGTGCTCCTTCGACAGGGTTTTGCTGGACAAACTCAGTAATATGAATAGCGTCTTGCCAAATGACGTCATCAAGACGTCCATCGATGTCAGGACGGACATCGCTTCGACCTGGTCGGAGTGTCGGCCGGCCCGTTAGGATACCAGCGCCTTCGGCGACGCCAAAACCCGCTGCCCCGGGGCTATTCAAGGCAAGCCCTCCAGAGACATCTGTCGGTGTCGGCGCAACAGATTGACTTGACGTTGAGCTCGACGATGCAGCCCCGGCAGCTGCCATGGGGGCAGTCGTTAGGATCCGAAATTCTTCTCCGAGTTTCAGAACAATCTGGTCTTGCAGGTCAAAAAGCTCAGAGACATTTCCATCCACCCTGGTCACAGCTTCAACACGGCCAGTTGCTGTTTCGAGAACTCGCGCTGTAATCCGCACCTGATCATTAATACGTTGATACCCGCCGATAATCAGCCACCGCGTTCCTAGCGCCTGGCTAAGGTCGCGTACAACTCGCTCGAGATCATCAGGCCTAACTGGCACCCGAGAGAGTTCTTCAACCCAGGCGTCACGGCCAACTACAGATAATGTGGTCCATTGTTGTAAATCGGCTGACACCGTTTCCGCAATGCCGTACCCAATCCAATCATCGGCTGAAAGGCCCGATATATTCACGAACGGCCCGACGGCAATGGTCCCGTTTTTGCGTTCCAGTCGACGCATATCTCCGGATATTGCTTCCTGCGCCTCAACGACCGACGGTGCGACAGACGTGCTCACTCCCAATACCGCAAACACGCACGCCAGTGTAGCCAGACGAGAAAGATTCCTGACGAAACCAACGACGGCAAACTCAAGAATAAACATGTGATCTTTTAGCTTCTTAGAACTTCCAGTTCCAGCAGACGGCACTCATTAAGATCATACCTTGTCCGTTAGGCCTGTCTCTGCACCGTTAAGACGGAAAACCACTTCGTCGCGTTTACTCTAACCGTCCGATAATCGCTTGCGTCATCGCCCGGCATCCAAGTATTTCTTGGCCCTCCATAGCCAGATCTTCAGTCCGGAGGCCGTCATCCAATACCGAACCAATGGCCACTTCGATCCGGGTTGCTTCTTCCTCAGCATCGAGTGCATGTCTCAACAACATCGCCGCAGATGCAATCGCCGCTATTGGGTTGGCTTTATCTTGACCAGCAATATCCGGAGCCGATCCATGAACAGGTTCAAAAAGTCCTCCCGAACCACCGACGCTGGCCGACGGCAACAAGCCCAACGACCCGACGACGGCACCGGCTTCATCAGACAGAATATCGCCAAATAAATTACCGGCCAAAATGACATCAAATTTGTCTGGATGCGAAACGAGTAACATCGCGCATGAATCCACCAGTTGGTGTTCAAGACGAACATCCGGGTACCGCGTACCTACCTCCGTCACCACTTCACGCCACAGACGAGAACTCTCAAGCACATTCGCCTTATCAACGGATGTTACTAACTGATTCCGCCCACGCGCGCTCTCAAACGCGACCGTTGCAATGCGTTCAATCTCTGATTGGCTGTAGCGCATTGTGTCGAACGCAACCGTACCGTCGTCCGTTCGTCCTCGGGGTTTCCCGTAGTAAATACCACCGGTTAACTCACGAACAATTAACACATCAAGCCCCACTAAGCGTTCCGGTTTGAGCGAGCCACCATCCTCAAGTCCAGGCCAGACCTTTGCCGGACGAAGATTGGCGTACACGCCGAGCGCCTGACGCAGATCAAGCAGTGCTGTCTCCGGGCGCTGCTCACGCGGACCCGCATTAAACTCCGGATCACCGACTGCCCCCAGAAGAATTGCATCCGCAGCAAGACAGGCTTCAAGCGTGGCAACTGGCAGTGGGGGTTCGCCTACACGCAAGGCTGCCGCTCCCACGAGCGACTGCGACAACGACAAGGTATGACCATAACGCTGCGCAATAACTTTCAGTACTTCGGCGGCACTCTCTATGACTTCGGGCCCAATGCCATCTCCTGGCAGTAACGCTATCTTTGCTTGCATACGGAATCCGTTCTGGTGTGACGAACGAATGAAATAAGGAGGCTACGCAGCACCTTGATCCGTGACCACTTCGGCCTGAATCGTTTCAACAATACGCGACAAATCAGCTTCACTTATTGATTTCTGGTGGTCAGCGAGAGCAATAACCTCACGATAGACTCGATCCAGTTCAAAACGGCTCAATTTAAAACCCTGACCTTCGCACTGTTTCTTGACCGCATGGCGCCCAGAGTGTTTACCAAGAACTAGGGTTGACTCAACACCAACATCCTCAGGTTTCATAATCTCATAGGTTCGACGGTCCTTAATAACCCCGTCCTGATGAATACCGGCTTCGTGCGCAAATGCATTCCTACCAACAATTGCCTTGTTCGCCTGTACTGGCTCATGCGTCAACTCGGTCAGCATTTGGCTCGTGCGAAACAGTTCCGTTGAAACCACGTCCGTTTCATAGGGCAATCGGTCTGGCTTCACGCGCGTGGCCATCACAATTTCCTCGAGTGACGCGTTCCCCGCACGTTCGCCAATGCCATTGATTGTGCACTCCACCTGACGCACACCCGCTCTAATTGCTGCAAGCGAATTCGCAACAGCAAGGCCAAGATCATCATGGCAGTGGGTACTCAAGATAGCGTCATCGATATTCGAGACTTTTTGCCTGACCTGCGTAAAAAACTCTTCTATTTCTTCTGGAGTGCAGTACCCAACAGTATCTGGCAAATTAATCGTCGTCGCCCCCATCTTAATAGCGGTCTCTACAACCTTGCACAAAAAGTCCATGTCGCTTCGGGTCGCATCTTCCGCAGAAAATTCAACATCGTCTGTGTACTGACGTGCCTGCTTCACTGCTGCTACAACCGCCTCGATACAATCATCACGGCTGATACGAAGCTTCCGGTCTAAGTGCAAATCAGATGTCGCAATGAACGTATGAATCCGTGCCCGTGCCGCTGGCTTTAATGATTCACCAGCGCATTCAATGTCAGCTGGGTTACAGCGCGCAAGCGCAGCAATCACGGGAGTTTTAATCTCTGTTGCAACAAGCTTCACCGCATGCGCATCATCATCCGACGCAATTGGAAATCCGGCTTCAATGATGTCCACTCCGAGGGCTTCGATTTGATGCGCAAGACGGATTTTCTCATCCGTATTCATTGAGAAGCCAGGCGATTGCTCGCCATCTCGTAACGTCGTATCAAAAATATAGAGTCGGTCGGTCGCCATCAATATCTCCTAAGTGTGCGCTTAAGCGCAGCCCTCAATACACACACCCACGATTTATTAAGGCAATTTAGATGCCAAAAGTCAAAGTTATATTTATTACATAATTATTATATTTGTTTATGTTTATAATCCAAGACCAGCCGGGCAACAAACCACAGTCCCGACAAATTAGGGCCGAATCAGGGCTTACCTCTCTGAGATAAGGCCGTAACCTGAGATGGGTAGTGGTATTCGGCGTTCAACGCCCTCAAGACGCAAGTAATCCCGTTAACACGATTTCGCCACAGAGACTGAGGATAAACAACTCAAATGCATAAAAAGTTGTCAGTCGCCGTCTGGCCGATGCTCGGCCTGTCGCATTCAGTCTTTGCTCCAAATGGGAATCCTTACCGTGAAGTCGTCGACCACAACCTCGCAATCACTCTCCCTAACGTACCCATTGAAATCATCGCCACAAAGAGAACATCGCGTCTACCGACATGTGAATCAAAGTATCGACCTTGCCTTAGTCATCGTAACAGCGACACATCAGGAGCATTACATCTCCAAACAGTAAAGTCTCAGACCAAGAATGATTTACACAGATTTAACGCCGTCCTAACTATCCCATAAAAGGTCTATTAAATAATCTACATGCGATGCGACAAACATCCTTCCATTCGTCTTTTCTGAATGTCAGATTCTTGTGGACTGCAATCGCCCTCCTGGCGATTAGCAACACAGTACTTAATGCCCAAGACGCTACCAGCGACGATGCGACTACACAGTCACCTGCAGCAACGTGGCAGGAAAGCCTCAGACTTAGCGGTGATTTTCGATCACGATACGAAGGCTTCTACCAAAACGACCGACCAACTCGAAATCGAACCCGACTGCGCCTGCGCCTGCGAGTAGATTCTGAAATTAACGACGACACACGTTTCCAACTGCAGGTTGCGAGTGGTGACCCGGGTACACCAGCGTCAACGAACCAGACCTTTAAGGGATTCTTTCGACCAAAACCCTTTAACCTCGACCGTGCTTTTGTCGTGTATAACCCGCAAGCTGCGGACGCGCTGACTCTCGGTGTTGGAAAGTTTCCTACGCCGATAATGCGAACTCAGATGACTTTCGACGACGATTTGAATTTCGAAGGTGGTTGGGAACAAGTTAGTTGGCAACCTCAAAAAAACGTCGCTATCGACCTAGTGGCGCTACAGACGGCGGTTAATGAAGTGTCCCGTGGAGCTGACGCTTATATGCTCGGCGGTTACGGCGCAGTATCTTTCACGTTTGGTTCAAACAACTTTCAACTATCTACCGCGAATTACATGTGGAAGAATGCTGATCAAATTGTGGTCGCTCAAGCAAGCGGTGAACTCAGCAGTATCTTGACGAACAGAGTCGTCCGAAACACTAACGGTATAGCGACCAACTTTGCTTCAGAATTTAATGTCGTAGACGTCATAGCAGAAGTAAATCTCAATACTCCGAAACCTGACTACCCATTTCGCCTACTCGTCGACTATGCCATCAACACAAAAGCCACTACCGATCGTAACAAAGGCCTCTGGATCGAGGCAGGATACGGGGATCCTGGTCCGGTCGGATCATGGGGCGCAACGTACACCAGAGGATGGATCGGTCAAGACGTCACACCTTCGGCATTCGTGTTTAGCGATATGCCAGGAACCAATATACGTCTTGATATGATTGAAACCTCTTATGTCGTAAGACCCGGGGTAAGTCTTGACGTAACGCTCCATCTGACAAAAAGATTATTCCTTGCGAAGCAAGACACAACAAACCACCTATTGACCAGACTCCACATAGCCACCGTTGTCAGATTTTGATGGAGTCCCAGAATTGAGACAGACCCATAATCGTCGAATCGCGAAACATCAACGCCTAGGCGCCACCATGCCAAGTTTGGTTCTCGTTGTTTTGCAGGTGCAACAACACAACGATGTTGTTGCAAAAATTGCGGCTGTTGTTTTCGAATGCTCAGTCGATAACACACACCTGGTACCAACAAATCCATGAGCGTTTCCGTAAGTCAAAGCGTCCGAAAACCCTCTGTTGTTCCCAACCTTCTCGCGGTCTTTGGGTTGCTTTTTGTGTTTCTTGTGGGGGTAAGAGGGCTTGGTAGCGGTTTCAGATTGCTCGGAGAAGACCTCATCCAAAGTTTCTTTACCGCCACCGAAAACCCCTTTATGGGACTGTTGGTCGGCCTACTCGCTACGACGGCGGTTCAGAGTTCTTCAGTGACAACGGCGATGGTTGTGGGTCTGGTTGCCGCCCCGGAAAACCCTCTACCCCTTCTTAATGCAGTTCCAATGATCATGGGCGCAAACATTGGAACAACCGTCACGAACACGATTGTGGCACTCGGTCACATTGGACGCCGAGAAGAATTTGAACGCGCGTTTCCGGTTGCCATCTGCCATGACGTCTTCAATTACATTGCAGTCTTACTTCTTTTGCCATTGGAAATGCTCACTGGCTTTCTCCAATCTACCGCTGGGTGGTTTACCGGATTCTTGGGTGAATTTGGAGGTGTGGTCTATCGAAGCCCGCTCAGAACAGCACTGAGCTACGGACTCGCTCCCATTTCCGCCGCAAACGAGGCCTTGTTCTCAACCGAGGGCGCTCAAGCCTTCTTCCTGATCACGGTAAGCGGAGTCCTTATATTTGGTGCGCTGTTCCTCATCGTAAAGGTTATGAGCGGTACCGTTCAAAGTCGAGTCGAAAGCGCCGTCAATAAAGCACTTGGAGTCAATGCTGTGATTTCTATTCTCATTGGAGTCATCGTCACCGTTATGGTGCAATCCAGTTCGATCACAACATCGCTGCTCGTACCACTAGCCGGCGCCGGGCTGCTGAGGCTGGAGCGAGCGTTTCCGGTCACACTTGGTGCGAACATCGGCACCACCGTCACCGGTTTTCTGGCAGCGCTCGCTGTCACCGGAGTCAATGCTACCGCCGGACTTCAAATCGCCCTAGTTCACTTGTTATTTAACTTGAGCGGAACCCTACTGATTTATCCGGTTTCAGCAGTCAGAAATATTCCACTAAATATCGCTCGGCGCGTCACTCGCTTAGCAGCGCGGTCTCGGCGATTAACTCTAGCTTGTGTTGCGCTGTTATTCTACGGCTTGCCAGCATTGGCCGTCTTCGTGAGTCAAATGCTGTCGTAACTAGAACAAAAACAGAACGGAGGCAATGTGCTTCAAGAACTATTAAGTATTTTCCGTGGCGACGACCCGCTCTCTAAAGTTGCCGACGACTTCGCACTCATGCTGAATCTCACGCGAGAAATGACCTATTCTTCCGGTCAGATCTTCTTTGGAGAAGACCATGACGAAAATGCGCAAGACAAAGTCCACAAAGCTGACGCTGAAGTCAATGAACTGGAACGAACGATTCGACGGGCACTCATGACCCATCTCGCCATCCCAGGCAATAATGTCGATGCGCCGTACTCGCTCTTACTGATGAGCCTTGTCAAAGACGTTGAGCGCTTAGGCGACTACGCCAAGAATCTTTCTGAAATCGTAGAGATCGGCCCTAAAACACTCCCCGAAAGCCAAGAATTGAACGAGTTGCTGATGATTCGTCGAAAGGTGGAGTTGGTGTACCAAGCCTGCGCAAATGTCGTACTCTCGTCTCGACATGGCGAAGCAGCCGAGCTAATCCGCCAGGGTCGGGAAACTGCTAGACGATGCGATTCTTTAGTTGCCACGATTGGACAAAGTACTTACGATGCGGCAACAACGACAGCCTTTATCTTGGCCACTCGCTATTACAAAAGAATCAACGCCCATGTCCTTAATGTACTGTCGAGCGTCGTGATGCCACTCGACAAGGTTGACTACTATGACGATGGCACAGTTTAACGAGGCCAGTGGTCCCGACAACTGAATCCCTTCGGCCAAACCATTACTGTAAGTTACCGTCTCTCCTACCACTGACCACCAGAACCTGATCTCAGCACATCGGAGTATTGGCAACGCATTGCGACAACCTAGTGATGTGACACCGGTAACCTTGCTCAGTAAAACAATTGGCAATTCTTTGAATTTCAGGTTTTCTCACTAACAATTTCTTATACAAAGACACCTGTCATAATTCATGCTTATTTCCTTACAAGGAGAAAACAATGGATTTGGCGGAATTGCACGTCTTCATGACTGTCGCAACAGAACGAAGTTTTTCCCGAGCGGCCGAACGTCTCCACCGCACGCAACCTGCCGTTAGTCAGTCGATTAAAAAACTCGAAGAAAAGCTCGATGAGCGTCTGTTTGACCGCTCTGCCAAAGGCGGACGATTAACCGAAGCCGGAGAACTTCTCCTTGATTATGCGCGCCGGTTAACTCAACTCAAAGAAGAAGCCGAAGGGGCCGTTCGAGAACTGCAACAACTACGCCGCGGCCGTGTGTCAATCGGGGCGAACGAAGGAGCTGTTCATACCTTATTGCCTACAATGGAACGTTTTCGAACAGACTATCCACACGCGCAGGTTGAGGTGCGACGGACTTCCGCCCGTCAGATACCACAGGCATTACTGAGTCGTTCGATTGATTTTGGTGTGCTGACATTTCAACCACGTGAACGGAGTCTTCTTACCGTCCCCTTGGGTGAAGATGAACTAGTTGTGCTTACTCACCCGAATCACCCGCTAGCAAAGCGGTCGACGATTTCCATGGAAGAATTCGGCGAACAGACCGTCATTGCGCACAACGAAGCTTCTCCCGCACGGGAGCGCGTCTTACGACTCTACGAACAGAGCCACACCTCCATCAACATACAAATTGATCTGCCAAGTATCGATGGCATTAAACGTGCGGTTGAACTGAATCTCGGCGTAGCTCTTCTGCCCAAACGCTGTGCACTGACAGAGATCGCCCGAGGTCAACTGGTCGCTATCAAGGTGCCTCCGCTACGGCTCGCACGCCAAGTTCAGCTGGTCTACCGTCGAGAAGGAGAAATGTCACACGCCGCGGAAGCTTTCCTCAACTCCGCAAAAAGTTTGAACTAGTAGCCCTTAACGTAAGGCAACGCCGCGGCAATCTGACGAACGTCGTCGAACTGATCGAGCAGGAGTCCAGTTGCGTCCCACTGGCCACTTAGAAACGATGTTTGCATGGCTGCGGGAATAAATACTGAACTTGAAAACTGTTCCGATTCGACGACCAATGTATCAATCCGCAATGAAAATCGTGTGGCTGGGACCTCTTCGGCGACATCCATGAACCGCGTGATGTCAACAGCAGACGCCGTGGCACACGGGAGCCCGATCGTGGTTGCATTCCCAAGAAAGATTTCAGAAAACGATTCTCCAATACACGCATCAATCCCCCAACGTTTTAACGCCTGCGGCGCATGTTCACGGGACGAGCCGGAACCGAAGTTCTCATTCACCAACAAAATTGATGCACCCGTATACGACAAATTGGAAAACGGGTGGTTCGACATTGATTGGCGATCATCTTCAAATACATGGTCGCCAAGCCCATCGAACGTAATCGATTTAAGAAACCGAGCAGGAATAATACGGTCGGTGTCGATGTTGTTCCCACGAACGGGAATAGCAGTCCCATCAATACGATCGATGATTCTCCCGTCACTCATAAGAGTGTCCTCACATCGACTACCGCACCACTAACCGCGGCAGCCGCAACCATCGCCGGACTCATAAGGAGCGTGCGTCCCGTCGGACTACCTTGTCGTCCCTTAAAATTTCGGTTTGAAGAAGAGGCACACACCTCTTGGTCAACCAAACGATCCGGATTCATCGCCAGACACATTGAGCATCCCGCGCCACGCCATTCAAACCCCGCAGCTCTAAAAATCTCATCAAGTCCTTCAGTCTCTGCGGCCTGACTCACACTCTTCGATCCGGGCACCACGAGAGCTTTCACATGGGGCGACACCTTATGACCGCGGACAACCCGAGCTGCCTCTCTAAGGTCTGACAAGCGTGAGTTAGTACAGGACCCCACGAAGGCCACATCGATCTTGGTCCCAGTAATAAGCGCACCAGCACGCAGCCCCATAAACTCGAGTGCTTCGCTGACTTCAGCAGCATCCTGGCCAGTCAGAGTCTTCGTTGGCTCCGGAATAGATTCTTCCACACTGATGGACTGGCCAGGATTAATACCCCACGTCACCCGCGGCGCAATTGAGGCCCCCTCGATCACCACTTCATCGTCATAGTTAGCACTGTCATCCGATGCCATGGAACGCCACCACGACTTGGCCCGCTCAAAGGCGTCTCCGGCGGGACTAAAGGGCCGCCCCGCAAGATAGTCGAACGTTGTTTCATCTGGATTGACGTAACCAATCCTCGCACCACCCTCGATCGACATATTACACATCGTCATACGCTCATCCATCGACATCTGATCGACCACGGCACCAGCATATTCATACGCATATCCGACGCCCCCCTTTACACCGAGCCGCGCAATAATTTCGAGAATGACATCTTTCGCATACACCCCTTCGCCAAGGGCTCCATCGATGACAATCCGTCGAACCTTAAGAGGGTCGATCGCCAGACACTGTGACGCAAGAACATCTCTGACTTGCGATGTCCCAATCCCAAAAGCTATCGCGCCAAATGCCCCATGGGTCGACGTATGAGAATCTCCGCAAGCGATCGTCAGACCCGGTTGAGTCAACCCGAGTTCCGGACCGATGACATGCACAATCCCTTGACGCTCCGTACTAAGATCGGCAAATCGGATTCCATGCTCGCGCACATTCCTCTCAAGGGCCGACATCATTGCCTCGGCCAAGTCATCAGCGAAGGGACGTTGTTGGTCTCGGGTCGGAACAATATGGTCCACCGTTGCGTACGTACGCTCAGGGAAAGCAACACCTATACCGCGTTGCCGTAGCATGTCAAAGGCCTGAGGCGTCGTGACTTCGTGAATTAAATGTAAACCAATAAACAGCTGTGTTTGCCCATTCGGCAAACGCCGAACGGTATGCAAATCCCACACTTTCTCTAATAATGTCTGTCCCATAACAAGCAGTCCCTCACATCCTCAACAATGTGAGACCGAGCACCTTACCCCTCTTCAATCTCTTTTAGAAAATGTTCTTTGGGATGGTGAATGCGATCGTAGCTGTCCGCAGCCACAACGTAATACCAGTTCGCAAATCGGGTCGCGAGGCGCTCGGCTTTTTCCGTTCCCTCTGTAACACGACGCTCCCACGAGGCATGTGCATCAGCATCAGATGACGGGGGTTCCGGGAGAGCCGCCTGATCAAACGATGCCTCAATGAACACATAGCGATTTTCGCCCGGGCCGCTCTCAACATCATCGCTGGTCTCGTCTCCGAGCACGACCGCTTCACCCCTGCCGTAAACAATTTCCCCAAACCGCAATGTATAGAGCACACCCTCCGTCGTACGAACGAGAAGTTCTCCTTCGTTCGACAACAACCCACCATCTGCTGTTGGATAAAACCCCTTACTCACTAGATCTCGAATGTCGAGTTGACTGATCCGACCGGCCATCGCCGCATCTCGAAGATTCCCCGTCATCCCTTCAGGCTTTGGACGCACACCTGTAATCTTGACCCCAATGATCGCACCGACCAGTCGATTCACTTGAGCAAAATCCACTTCCTGCCCTCGTGGTACTCCTGTCCCACTCCATGTGACGTCATCAATCTTGTCGAGCGTAAATTCCTGCGGTGTCGGCACGGTCCTGGTCGTTTCGTCTACTTGATATTCATTGAGAACAATGTGGGTTACCTGGCTACGCTCAACCTCTAACAAGTTCTGTTCAATCCAATCCTCAAACGCCGTTGTAATTTCTGCTTCAAACCGTGCGGTGTACACCCGTTTCTGATCAGGCATACGCACAAATCGAAGGCCTGGACGATTTTCAACACGATTCCCAACAATCAAATCAGCGAGCACTTCTTCATTGGTATCTTTGACGGTCACGCGTGTACCACGACCAACGAGGCTTGTCGCCGTCAGGTCGGTGGGATCGATCACGCCCAGAGCCTCGTGATCGGCAATATTGTCAGACCGAAAATCCTCTTTGACGAGACTAATAATATCGGCACTAATGTTCGACAGTCGCTCGCGGCCATCCGCCGGATAATCATTATGGGACGGAATCAACCACAACCCCTCGCGATTGGTGACTTGAAAGGGCATCGCGGCAGCCTGTTCCTCATCAAATTCGACCACTTCCAGTGTCGCTGCGGCTTCAGGATCGGTAAACCCAGGAAAAAAGGTGTCTCCCACATCAAAAAATGCATCAGGAACAGCACGGCCAGGTGTGGTTACCAGCGCTAACGTTCCAAGTGCCAACCCAATCCCGGCAGCACGAAGTGTTTTATTAAGTTCACTCACAGCCTACTCCTTGAGTCGCCGAGCCGCCGCCGCACCTTCCCGTTCACGTCGCTGTCGCCGTGCAAAAATGACCACCCCGAGCACAATGACCGGTACTGGCGGCAACAGAATCGCAAATGTCTTAATCGATGTCTGAATCTGCCGAACTTGCGATTCCATGTTCTCTCGGCTTGCTTGAATACGAGTATCTTTCTCCGTGTTGATATTCGTCGACAATACACTCAGCCGACGATTTTCAACTTCTTCAAGGTTTTGCACCATAATTTGCTTAGTTTGTGCATCGATATCTGTTCGCGCTTGTAACTCTGCTACACGGTCGTTCAGTCGCTGCTGCGCATCGGTCAAAGCCTGCTCCGCATCCTCCTCGGCTTGTCGTTCTTCAGTGGTTCGCTGCTGAATATATTCAGCGGTCTGCGCTTCAACGCGTTCAAGCGTTCGGTGTCGGGCGCGACGACTTCGAAGATCAATAAACGAATCCTCGTCCAACAACGTATCCATGGCGTTCAAGAAAAATGTGATGTTGTCAAAATTAAGACCGCCGGGTGCCTGCTGACGAATCGCAAAAAACTGCTCGCTAACAAAGTCGAGGTCGGCAACCACGATGATATCGACCTCGCCGACCGGTTCGACAAACAGATCGTCCGCCTCGACCGACTCTTCAGCCTCCTCATCGCCACCAACTTCACGATCACCTGCGGTAGTTTGTGGCGGAACCGTAGTTTCAGATCCAACAAACCGGACCCGGGCCGCAAGAATGTAATCGTCATCATCCTGGCGCCTTGGTGGACTCGGATTCACCTGTGGTCCAAACGGTGACCCACGCACCAGCGAGAAATATCCATTCGTTCCTGATACGGATCCCGATCGCAGCAAGGGTTCAAATTCGTACCGCGTATCATCCGTTGGTCCAAGTTGGCCAGGATAAAGAAGCACGAGCTCCTGAAGCTGTGACGTCATTGGATCAGCGGCACTAAACGTCGCATCATTTTCATTACCCGCACCAAGAAAAACAACATCTTCTGGCATATGCGCTAGCTCGGGATGAGGGTTATAGCTATCCCAGACAATACGCGTTGGCTCCCAGTCGACACCCAACCGCCCAATCCATTCGCGTACATTGCCTCGCGGACCTGGCCTCGGTTGGCCAGGCGGATAGGTAAATGGGTTGCCATCTCCCACCCATTCAGTTGGTGACAACGTCGGATTTACCGCCGGCAACGGATCAACCAAAATCAACGCAGGCTTACCCGATCGAATGTAGTCTGCAACAAATCCCTGCTCATCCGTTTGCAAAGAAGACGGCAGCGGAACGAGCAACGCATCAACATCCTGAGTAATGGCCATTTCAGGACTGATTTCGACCACATCGTATTGCTTTCTGAGCTCAGTAATTACAGACCACTGTGGCGTAAATTCACTCTGTTGGAAGTTGGTGCCTCCAAAGAGGTTCGCCATCGTCGCAACAACACCAATACGCTTTCTCTCCGCACGCGCAACAACTCGGATACTGCGCATGATCTCGTACTCTGCCGGCAGTCCGACGTCAAAAAATCCAACCACTTGTTCTTCCGCGCCACAAGTGAACGCCACACCAAGATACACCTGCTCCACTTCGGAACGTGCCGTACTGACGTTGCGCACTGGCCGCGGACCAATACCGAATGTCTCTCGAGCTTCACGTGCCGCATCAGTGAAGGCTTCGGTGTCATGAATCAGTACTTCCACGCGCGACCCACCAATCGCATCAATTTCCTCAAGAATGCTGATTAAGTTCGATCGTGTTTGGACGAACGGCTCTGGCACAACTGGACTGACATACGCCTGAATGAACACGGGGCGATCCTCTGGGAGTTCCGCCAGAAGAGCACGTGTTTCATCACTCAAGGAATGAAGCTGTTCTGCGGTCACATCAACCCGAACACTAAACCGTGTCACGAGTACCCCAAAACTAATAAGCGCAATCACTATGGCCGTGCCCCGGACTATCTGATGGGTCCACATCGGATACCCGTCAGCACGTGCCGGCCAATGTCGACGACTGAGAACCAAGATATTGAGATACAGGAAAAATGACCCAATCGCGACGAAATAGATCACCCCACTTAGACTCACAATACCCTTGGCGAAATCATCAAAGTGGCGAACCACACCAAGTGCCATCGCCGACCGCTCAAAGCCAGGCAATACGGACCCAACGGCTCCTCCCGTCGCCACGAGCAAGGCACAAAAAAGACCAGCAAGAATAAACGCAACCGTCGCATTACGGGTGAGTAAGGATGCCAACATTCCAACCGCAATCAGCGCCGCACCGGCTAACCAGTACCCGGTGTAATTACCGAACATCAATCCAAGATCAGGACTCCCCAGGTAAAACAGAACGAGAACGTAGCTGAGGGACAATCCGAGTGAAGACGTATAAATACCAAGAACCGCGAGATACTTCCCAAGAACAACCTCAATATCGGACGCTGGCAACGTAAGAAGCAGCTCATCCGTTCCAAGCTTTTTCTCTTCCGACCAAACGCCCATTGTAAGCGCCGGGATAAAAAACACGAGAAGAAAAGGAAACACGATGTTTAACTGGTCAAGGTTGGCGAGATTTTGGAGAAAAAATCTGTCCTGCCAGAACGCAGCTGCCGCGCTCATAAAAATAAACAGCGTAATAAACACATAGCCACTTGGACTACTGAAATACATCCGAAGATCTCGGCGTGCAATTGCCTTGACAACCGCCGTATTTACACTCGATGACCCTACCATTTACCCTTCCACTCCGTCGGTAACGCTATCGGATGGCCGGCTGTCTACTTCTTCTTGAGTAACACCACCCGCTGTAAGCCGATAAAAAGGTTCCTCCAATGAACCATCTTCTTTAAGCTCATTAATAGTACCGTCGAACACCAGCTGACCACTATTAACAAGAAGAACCCTATCCGCAATCGCATCAGCCTCATGCAAGATATGTGTCGAAACCAGCACCGTTTTTGTCCGTCCAAGCCGCTGGATGTTGTTCCGAAATTGACGGATTTGATTGGGGTCCAGGCCGGCCGTCGGTTCATCCATAATTAAGACGTCGGGATCGTGTAGCAATGCCTGCGCCATACCTACACGCTGGCGATACCCTTTTGATAATTTACCAATGGGTTTTTCAAGAACAAGTTCCAACGCACAAAGATCAGTAACCGCCTCAATACGATCTTTCATGAGTGACGGTGCCATCTCCCTCGCCTCACCAAAAAACCTTAAAAGATCAAATGGTGTCATGTCGGGATACATCGGGCCATTCTCTGGCAAATAGCCTAGTCTCCTTGATGCAGTAATCCGATCCTGACGCACATCACACCCAGCGATCGCAGCTTCGCCGTCGCTTGGAGCTAAGTAGCCTGTCAGCATACGCATCATCGTGGTCTTACCAGCACCATTCGGACCAAGAAACGCAACAACCTGCCCCTCTGGAATAGCAAATGAAATGTTGTTCACCGCAACAAACGGACCAAAATACTTGGAGAGACCTTTGGCCTCAATCATCGACGAAGCTGCGTCAAACCCGATTTTGTCACCGCTCACGGTTTCAGTCATTTTTAAGGACACAATGGGCGTTTTAATCCCATAAATGTGGCTCCTACGCCACAACAGAAAGAGCAGGATAGCGAATTAGACGTGTCCTCTTCAAGACGCAATAATTTCAACCAGTTCTGTCGCATCAAACGTGTCGACAAATCACGAAGCGGGCACCACGGATACCGAATAGCGGAAACTCTCGATCCTGTTACCACAAATGGACCAAGAACTCTGGTGCGTTACCCACTCTTCCAAAAAGTTCTCAACCAATGCCATATCAGAGACAATAAAGCATGCTGATTTGGAGGTCGTGCCGGGTTCTTCTGGGAATCACTCTCCTAGGGGCAATTGTGGCACATGCGGCGACCGGACAACCAAGTAACTCAGATCAAGCCGCGCGAGAGATTATTTTCAAAGCACTTGAACGAGCAACGGAAAACGAAGAACACAACTTTGCGGCGCAATATCGTTCGCAGATGTTTAAGCATATTAAGCGATTTGATGGACAGGGCAACATCAGCGAAGAGGACCAGGGTGACTACGAAGTCGAACCTATTGACGGAGTGCCGTTTGAGCGGCGACTGACCGTCGGCGACCGACCACTCAGTGACGAGGAACAACGGTGGGAACAAGAACGCCTCACAACTTTTCGGAAAGAACTCCAACGATTACGCACGGAAGCGGCAGATGACGAAGAGGCGATTCGTTTCAATCAGGAACTAGCCGAACGATATGTCTTTGTCCTGGAACAAGAGGAACTTTACCGAAATCGTCCAACCTATCGCGTCTCATTCCATCCACGCTCGGACGACCTTCCTGTTCGACGCCGTATTGACTATGCCTTGAACAAAGCCAGAGGTACGGTTTGGATCGACCGTGAAACATACGAAGCTGCACGAGTCGAGTTTGAGCTAATTGACAAAGTTCGGCTGTGGTGGGGGATGCTTGGCACCATCAACCATGCCCGAGGTTCAGTTGACCGCCGCCCTGTACTCGATGACACTTGGGTACAAGTACAGTTTGAAACCTATTCCGATACTCGTGCCGTCTTTAAAAGAACACGCCGATCCGAATTTCGCCAGTGGCAAAATTTTGAGTGGATCAAAAACACAGACAACCGGTAAGTCGTCCAGGTTTGTCGACCTACTTCTAAGGAATGATGTACTGATGGATAGAACACGTCTTGCATGGCGTCACCCTTAAAGCACTAGTGAAAGTCTCGACTGCCACCGCTTTCGGGATGTACCTTCAGTTCAGGTAACCAAAATTGTTCCGCGACCAAATGGGCAACTTGCGATTCAATCTGTAACTTTCCACTCACACCGAGAAATGATGCGGTCTTGACCAAAACAACATGGTCCTCAAACACTTGCTTCCAGATCACCACATTTAGAAACCCACTTTCATCTTCCAGCGTCATGAACGTGACACCTGACGCCGTGCTCGGCCGTTGTCGGCAGATAACGATGCCCGCAAAATTCACACGCTGACCGTCTCGCATCTGTAAAACTCTCTCTACGTTGGGTAAACCTTGAGCCATTAACATTTCACGTAACGGTTCAAGCGGATGCCCGTGAGTGCTATGACCGCTAAATTGATAATCCCAATTAATCGTTTGAAAGTTACTCAACGAACGAAACACTGGCACCCGGTCCTCGGCCGACATTGGCAACGACATGTCCCTGGATGTTCCAACCCCTTGCATCTGCCACAACGCCGACCGTCGATCTGCTTCAAATGCAGAAAAGGCGCCGACCTCTGCTAACCTTCGAAGCCTGCGATCATCAAGTCCCGTGCGATGTGCAAAATCTGTCATCGTCGTAAATGGTCGTTCCGCACGTGCTGCCGTAATCCGCTGCCAATCCCGATCTCTTGACAAATCTTTTACATATCGAAGTCCCATACGGATTCCAAACCGCCGCTGTGTTTTGTTGAGCGAACTTGATTCAAGCGTGCAGTCCCACTCACTAACTGTCACGTCAATAGGGTAAATCTCCACTCCGTGGCGGATCGCATCCTCAACGATCGTCGCGGGACTGTAAAACCCCATAGGTTGCGCGTTCAGTAATGCACAGACAAATACATCAGGGTAGTGGCACCGTAGCCACGCTGTCGCATACGCAATCAGCGCAAAACTGGCTGCATGGCTTTCAGGAAACCCATACTCGCCAAACCCGCGAATCTGCTCGAATACCCGTTCAGCAAATTTCTTTGTAATGCCTTTGGCCATCATGCGCGTGACTAATCGTTCCTGGTGACGCTCAATCCGTCCACTTCGATACCATGCGGCCATGTCACGTCGTAATTGATCAGCTTCGCCGGGGGTGTAGTCAGCAGCAACAACTGCCAACTTCATGACTTGTTCCTGAAACAACGGCACGCCCAATGTTTTCCGCAAGACCGGCTCCAAACAGCTATGTGGATACACAACGGGTTCTTCGCCATTTCGACGCCGAAGAAACGGATGTACCATATCGCCAGTAATGGGCCCAGGCCTAACGATACTCACCTCAATGACCAGATCGTAATAGTGCCGTGGACGCAACCTAGGAAGCATCGCCATTTGCGCACGACTCTCTATCTGGAAAACACCGACCGTATCTGAACGACAAATCTGATCGTAGGTCTCCGGATCATCTTGCGGAATACGATCCAGCGACAACTGGCACCCATAGTGGGTCTGCAGCAGTCGAAACGCCAGATCAAGTTGAGTCAGTGCTCCCAGTCCAAGTAAATCAACCTTGAACAATCCCAACGCCTCAAGATCGCTTTTATCCCATTGAATGACGGTGCGACCGACCATCGTTGCATTCTCAACTGGCACCAAATCGTGAACAGGTTTATGGCCAAGCAGAAATCCGCCGGGGTGAATAGAAAGATGTCGTGGAAAATTTTCAAGATCGGCCGTTAGTTGTAAAAATTGATCGTGGCGTAACGAAGAGGACTTAAGCGCATTACAAGACAAAGCCGACGTGACCTGATCGGGACTATGCGCTTGCATTTTTGCCAAGCGCTCAATCAAGACCGTTGACATCCCGAGTACTTTTCCGACATCTCTCACCGCTGATCGTGGACGATAACGAACAACATTTGCCACCATCGCAGCATGTGAACGCCCGTATTTTTTGTAGACATATTGGATGACCTCTTCGCGACGTCCATGCATGATGTCAAGGTCAATATCAGGAGGTTCATGCCGTTCACGAGAAAGAAATCGCTCAAATAGTAATTCCACTCGAGTCGGGTCGACGGCTGTAATGCCAAGGCAATAACAAACCACCGAGTTGGCGGCCGAGCCACGCCCCTGACAAAGGATGTCTTCCTGCCGACAGTACTGGACGATTTCCCACATCGTCAGAAAATATCCACCGTAATCAAGTTCGTCGATTAAACAGAGTTCTCTATCTATTTGTTGACGAATATTGCGTGGCACCGCCCCACGAAATCGTTCGGCTGCGCCAACGAGTGTTAATTCTCTGAGCCACGTTGACGAAGTTTTCCCATCTGGCAAGTATTCAGAGGGGTAGCGATACCTGATTTCTGAGAGGGTAAATGCACAGCGCGCTGCGAGCTCTCTCGTTCGTTCAAGAAGCCTTGGCTCATCAGCGAATAACTGCGTCATCATTCGTGGTGTCTTCAGATCATGTTCTGCATTCGGCTTAGTGCATCGACCGGCTGTGGCAAGCGTGACACCATGCCGAATGCACGTGACAACATCGTGTAAGTTCCGTCTGGTTGGTGTGTGATACAGCACTTCATTCGCAGCGACCAGCGGTATGTCAGCACGCTCTGCGTGACGTCGAAGACACGTTTCCTGCTGTGCCTCTTCAATTCGACGATGTCGGCACACAATTGCATATAGACGGTCGCCAAACGCGTCGCGCATCTGTGAAATAACCCTGTGTAACGATTGTTTCTCTATCTCGGTGCTACCAGAACAAACCAGCGCACTCCGATCTCCGCCCCAAAGTGCCATGAGTCCGTCCGACCGATTGAATATTTCGGACCACGTCACACTTGATTGACCCTTTGGGCTCCGCAGTCGCCCTCCCGTAAGGAGGCGACATAGGTTTGTGTACCCGGTGCTGTTGAGAGCAAGAAAAATGCACGTAGAAGAACATACCGGATCGCTAACCGTAACCTCAGCACCAATGATGAGATGTACACCTAATTCCTGTGCTTTTACATATGCCCGCACCACCCCATAAATCCCATCGCGATCAGTCAACGCCAGTGACCGAAGTCCGTGCGCGTGGGCCTGTTCAACGAGTTCTTCTGGGTGGCTGGCACCTTCAAGAAATGAAAAATTGCTCTTGCACCAAAGCGGTACGTACGACACACCGGCACCTCACTCCACTTGCCCTTGCCAACGCCATTGACGCCGTGGTCGGTCGTAGTAAATCCAGAGCAATTCGCCATTACATATCTGCGCAAAGTAATACTCTCGGTGTACTAACGAGTGCCACCACCCACCTGAGACGAGATATGGTCCAGCGACCTGAGCGATCTGCCCTACAACACCATTGCGTAATAGCGATCCGTTTGACTTAGAACATGGCTGAAATAACACCTCTGGCGAAACCGCATGAATGCGTCGAACCATCGGGCGACATACGAAATTCACTGGAGACGGGGGGATAACCGTGTCAAGTAACTTCCACGTGTAGCATGCTTCCGGTAAATGTGCTTCTACGGGGTGTGCTCGTACCACCGCGTCAGCACCGTACCGCGCTCGGATACGGGCAAGGGCACGGTTCGCCTGTCGAAAGTCACGCCGCGGACGATCAACAAACAATCCTTGCTGCAACAGCTTGGGTCGACCTGTCTTCGCAGCAATTCGAATCCCATTGACACCTGATGGAAATGAAATAGATTCAACCCGAAGCCGGATCAGATTCGTCAATTGCACACTGTTGACGGTCGGCTCAGCCGGACGAATGCATTCAACCAAGCAATCAGCACGATCGAGGTACAAGTAAATAAGTAGTTCGACAAGCGTCTCGTGACGCGCCACAATCGTCATGAGCAGTCGGTCAAGAAGCCTTTTAATCAAAAAATATAATCGCGACGTGTCAGTCTCTGGATCATCGAGAACCAGGTGCTGGACAAGTGGTTCTTTGATACGCAACGGTTGCAGTGGGATCAGGAGATCACCTGATGCCTGTTGGTGTAATTGCTCGGCCTCTACACCGAAACGACGACGCACACCAGTCGATGGCAACTCCAGAAAGGCACGTACTGTACGGATGCCAAGCTTGTAGAGACTGTCACGTAAAGAGGAGTCAAGGCCCAATCGATTTATTCCGACTTGCTCTACTAATGATCGTTCGCTGGGCTGATCACGAACGACCGAGACTCCACGATCTACTGTGACTTCCTTCACAATTGCATAGGTACCAAATCGACTAAAACCAACAGCCACTGAAGATCTGAACCCGATTTCCATCAATGCCTTCCTAATGTCGTTCGCCCATCGTCGAAGTGACGGATAAAGACTTGAGAGTCCGGAGGCGTTCAACCAGAACACTCCTGATTCCTTAGAACATGGCTCGATCTCTGGGCTAAAACAGTGCAACACCTCAGACACCCGTGCCACACCTTGGGCAATGGTGACCCCTGAAACTTCACCAGCATGCAGTGTCGGTACAAGCGATGAGCCAGCGCTATAGCGCATACCCACATGGATGCGTGCTGTCCGCGCCTGTTTATTGACCCACCGAATCACACCCTGCGGTTTATTACGGTCTACGACAACAACCGGTTCGCCCGCCCAATCAGGATGCTGTTTTAGTAAACACTGGAGGGGAAAGGCTGGTACTTCAACGCACGCCACTCGGTCCACAACACCATTCCTCGTCAACCCAACCTGGCCCATACCGTTTATCTTTTAGTGCATGCACTTGGCATCTAAAACGCCCCTCTCGATCTTGAATGCGTCGTGCCTGCGCACGTATCGCCACAAGAGAACCAAGAGATCGCTGCTGGTCGGTCTTTGCCGTCAAACAAAGGACCAGCGTGTTCTGTGCCAAGGCCTGCTCGGCTAGACGAGCCTGCACGGCTAGCGGCAAATCAACACACTCTTCTAAATCGGCTACTACCAAGCCAAAAGCACCAGAACACACAAGTTGTTCAATTGCAGTCAGTCGTTGCTGGAGAGAAGCAAGTCGAATAACTGGTAACGCTGCAAGGTCAATCCCCCCATCAGCAACGTCGGGCGGGAAAAAAATGTTTTCGGTCGACGAAATCCACGCTGCCGGTTCCCCTTGCTGCTGCACCTGATGTACCAACCCAAAAGCAACCGTAAGCAATGGAGCATCGCGACCGCCTGACAACTCTGCCAAACAGCCTCCAAGCGCAGCAGCGGTCCATTCTTTTTTGTCTGCAGACGACAACATCCTTTGACTACGTTGCAACCAACTCTGCGACGCGGAAACGACTGCACCTAGTTGTATTTTGGACATTGACTCACTCAGGCTCACCTCAAGAAAGGGTTCGGCGAACCTCAATTACCTTGCCAAGAATGACAACGACTGCGGCATCGAGAATGATCGGATCAAATACAGGATTCGAGGGATGAAGTTCGACACGGTCGTTACACTGCTTGAATGTTTTGACTGTGGCCTCATTTTCAACAAGGGCCACCACAATGTCACCACTTTGCGCGGTCGGTTGTCGATGCACGATTACGAGATCACCTGGGAAAATGCCTGCGCCGGTCATGCTCTCGCCCTGAACACGAAGGGCAAACACCTCTCCTGAAATTTCCGGTGTCTCTGCCGTCACATATCCGTCAGGATCCTCAATCGCCTCTTGCAATACGCCCGCTGGCACTCGGCCTAGCACCGGCACAAGTCGTGTTTTACGACCAAATGCTGATTCGGCCAGCCGATACCCTCTGGCTTTGTTGCGATCAGCAGTTAACCGGCCGTCTCCAACCAATTGTTCAAGATGCTGCCTAGCAGTCTGCACTGCGCGAAACCCAAACGCCTTCTGTACCTCGCGTACGGTTGGCGGTTGACCGGACAACAGACGCCGTCGAACAAATTTGAAAACCTTCTCCCTCGTGAGCCCAACCGGTGTTCGCCCCATCGAAAGAACAATTTAACATACATATGTCTGTTAAATATAGGACAATCAGAAAAAGAAACAACTTTTCCTCCTTGGACGTGCCTGAATTAGGACTCAACGCCTGCTAGAAGAAACGCGCCCTCGACAATCTGCCATTTCTGCCAAACATCGCGCTAACCCTTTGAAAACATATTTCTTTCGGACTCTCAACCCCCTGTGGTATAAACACAATGACTGTATTGTGTTTACGTGTGTCAACGTATGGTCACTTAAGGAGATTTCGATGACGACGAAGCAATTATTTGTGTTCGGCCTGGCTTTTGTACTAACGGCAGCGATTGCTGCACCAAGCTATGCCGGTAACGAAGCCGAAGATAATCTGACGTATTACAAAGACGTTCTTCCGATTATTCAGGAGAATTGCCAGTCTTGTCATCGTGAGTCCGGAGCGAACATTAGTGGTCTTGTCGCCCCAATGTCTTTCATGAATTACAAAGAGACTCGACCGTGGGCACGTTCCATCGCACGAAAAGTTGAATCAAAGGAAATGCCACCCTGGTTCGCCACCGCACCAAAAGGTGTGTTCGAGAACGAACGTGGTCTCACCGCTGATGAAATTTCAACCATTGTCAATTGGGTTGATGCTGGTGCCCCTGCAGGTGACACTGCCGACGCACCACCAGCAAAACAGTGGGCCGAAAATTTAAACGACGGTTGGACCTACGGCAAACCTGATTTTGTTATCAAGATGGATCCGTATGTCGTTGAGGACGACGTTTTTGACCTCAACATCGTGTTTTACAAAAAGCTCACAGAAGAAGAGCTGCCAGAAGATACATGGGTGCGAGGCTGGGAATTTCGAACCGGCGACAACAGCATCACACACCACATGTGCTCATCAACTATTCCGCCGAGCGCACAAGTACATGAAGATGGCACTGCGGTTGAAGGTGACGGCACTGATATCGCAGGAAGCACCTTACTCAGTTGTGTTGCCGAAGGCGGTGAAACTGGAATGTTGCCAGACGGGTTCGGTGTCTTACTTGAAAAAGGTTCGATGCTTTCCTACAACATGCACTACAACAAGGAACCGGTTGCAGGATCAGCGACAACCGTACAATCTGAAATTGGCTTCTTTGTTTCAAAAGAACCACCGCGCCATCAGGTTAAAAATGACTCGCTCTACAACCGCGGTTTTGAAATTCCACCAAATCACCCCAATTATCGAATTGGATCGTCGCGCGTACTTAAAAAAGACACATTACTGGTAACGCTCTGGCCACATGCGCATCACAGAGCAAAAGCTTCTCGCTATACCGCGTTTTATCCTGACGGCACAGAAGAATTACTTCTTGACGTTCCAAATTACGACCAAGCCTGGCAGGTGACTTACAAGTACAAGGAGCCAAAATTACTCCCAAAAGGCACCCGCATCGAAGCTGATTTCTGGTACGACAACACCGAAGAACGCGGTGTAAACAGAGGCTTTGATTCAAATCTCTCAGTGGGTTATGGCGAACGAACAAACGATGAAATGGCTCTTGGCTTCCTCAGTTACGTGGAACTTGAGGATCACGAAGCAACCACTGACAATAACAACTAGTTACGACCACGGGTAAATGAATATTCTTGAGGGCGGAACTGGTTACGGTTCCGCCCTCACTTTTTCTGTATGCGACTTCGATCTTTTCTCCTGATTTTCTCGTTCTCTCTAATTCCAACGCTTACCATCGCCCAAGCACCTGAACCAAGTAACGAAGCTGACGGGCTTATCCACGTGCTGATGACCCTCGACAATAAAGCTGTTAGCGTCGAGTACTCGCCAGATCTGTTGGACAACACCCCGGCACACCAACAGCTACTGGCCGGTACCCCTGGGTCCACGGTGCGTGTCGGCGTACTGGCTGGGCACCGCGCACTTCGAATTGGATCGCTGGCAACCGACCCAGAAGCATCACCACCACCGCCACGAGAAGAGGGAGACCCGGCACCGGTCCCACCGACACATGAACTGTGGCTTGTCCGAAATGCTGACGGGTGGGAACTTGAGGCGCACCGTTCAGACAACGACACTATCAATCGCATTCCACTTTCTCACCAAGAAAGCAGATCGACAAACACACAAACATTTTCAGCTGCGCTTCGTGCAACCGGTGCCGAAGAAGGACGTCTCGAGCTGCGCTGGGGGCAGCACACATGGGACACGGAGTTTCGCTTTGACGTCTTGCCGCCGGCGGCAAGACGTCCCCGTACGACCCGCCCAAGCGTAAACGAGTTCGACAGCGATACCTCCGCATTTGCTCGTCGTAATACATTGGCCGAACGAAATGAAAACGCTGTTGTGCTGCCAGACGGCAATCAAATTTCAATGCTGTATTGGAAAAGTATCGATGTCGAAGACGAAGACTACGAGCGTTTTGCGGACACAAACGACGGCGCGGTCGTTTCGCTTATTCATGCCCCACCACTTCGATTTCGAAGTGACGTTGGGTTGCGGTTTGGTTCCACCGAGATCCCGACCGGAAACCTCGCACCAGCTTTTGCTGGCTCGTACGCTATTTGGATCAGAAAAACAGGTTCCGGCTGGCGCTTTGTTTTTAATAACGAACCTGATGCGTGGGGAACGCAGTATGACGCCGACTTCGATGCAGCTGAATTTGACGTGCACTACGAGCGCACAACGGGGTCATTCAGACCACTCGGTGTTAGCGTAGTTCCGACGTCAGAAAACGCGGGCCGTCTCATCGTGCACTGGGGTCCGCACGAGTGGACTGCACCCTTTACTATTATTCAATAATCGCTGAAGTGGCAGCGACTCTCAACGCCGCGACATACAGCGATCAACGCTTACACGACCTTCCTCGCAACGGCCTGAGCACGACCGAAGTATCCACTTGCGTTCATACGCGCACAAATATCAAAAAACTTAGGATCAGGTCCGGTCCATTTCAATTCATCGACTGAATCAAACACAGGCAAGGTTGTCCGTAACGTTGCAAGATCAAGAAATATTTTTGCATCGTCGCGTGCATCAACGAGGTTCTGGGCCAGTCGATCTGCTCCTCGTACAGACACATCCCAATCCGCCGCTTTACCCGGTATCTGTTCAAGGTGCACATACCGCGCAAGAACCGTAGCAGCAGATTTCGCACCCCAACCTCGAACACCAGGAAACCCGTCCGCACTATCGCCGGTTAGTGCGAGATAATCAGGTATTGATTCCGGCATTACACCAAATTTTGAACGCACTCCTTCCGCATCACGTATCGTCCGCGCCCTCCGATCAAATTGCACGATACGTCGACCGTCGACACACTGCGCAAGGTCCTTATCCGGGGTGCAAACAAACACCTGTTCAACTCTCTTATCATCGGCAGCTTTTGACGCCGCCGACGCTAACGCATCGTCCGCCTCAAACTCAACCTCTTTCCAGACCACTAACCCCAAAGCTTGAAGTGCCTCTTCAAGTGGGTGAAACTGTTGGAACAGTTCTGGGTCAATCCCATGGCCCGTCTTATACCCGCCCCACAAGTCATTACGAAACGACTCAACGACATGATCTGTTGCGACGCCTATATGTGACACATCATTCTCAAGCAGAGACAACATAGACCCAAGAACACCACGAATCGCGCCAACCTCTTGGCCATTTACATCCGATACTTTGGGGACAACAAAAAAGTGTCGAAAGAGCTCATACGTGCCGTCAACAAGAAAAATGTTCATGGTTTCGGTGCGATCGCTAATGTCGCAGTGTGAGATTTATCTATCTACTCCAAGTAGAGTACATCTGACAAAAAAGGGCTGGGCTGCAACAGCAGCCCAGCCCTTTCAATAAGCTAGATCCTAAGTTACTTTACTTATGCTGCACCTTGTTCTCCAGGAGCTTGCGTTTCATCACCTCGGCCAGAACGGCGGGGCTGTTTCGGCTCCACGAAGGAACTCAATCGACGGCTCAAGGATGGATCTCTCAATTTGCGTAAGGCAGCTGCCTCAATTTGCCTGATACGCTCACGCGTCAAGGAAAATTTCTCTCCAAGCTCAGCAAGTGTAGGTTCTGCACCATCATTGAGTCCAAACCGCATCCGAATTACTTCACGTTCTTTTGGACTCAATGTTTCCAACACCGACTCCGTTTGACGCCTGAGATCGAATGCAACCGTCGCCTCGGCAGGATTCACAGCCTGTCGATCCTCAATAAAGTCGCCGAATTGGCTCTCATCGCTATCACCTATCGGAGCATCAAGGGAAACGACCGTTTGGGCTATTTTCCTCGCCTTTCTGACGACTGCCAGCGGCAAATCAGCCCGCTCCGAAAGCTCTTGCGGTGTCGGCTCACGACCGAGATCGCGTGTCAGTGTTTGCATCGCACGATTGAGTTTATTCAACGTTTCGATCATGTGAACCGGAATCCTGATTGTCCTCGCCTGATCGGCGATCGCTCGAGTAATTGCTTGTCGGATCCACCAAGTTGCATACGTCGAAAATTTGAAACCTCGGCGATAATCAAACTTATCAACCGCACGCATGAGGCCGATATTGCCTTCCTGAATCAAGTCAAGAAAGGCGAGGCCGCGGTTAACGTATTTTTTTGCCACCGAAACAACAAGACGAAGATTCGCTTCAGTCAGTTCCTTTCGCGCATGATCCCCTTCGATCGTGCCGCGCCGAATTGACCTCTGAATCGCATTCAGTTCAACCGCTGGCTCTTCAATTGATTGTCGTAATTCTGCTAACTCCCGGCGGGCCTCTTTCAAATTCGGGCTAGGTGTCGCCCGCTGCCCTTTACGGCGAGGCGTAGACTGCTTCGTCAAACGTTCAACTCGACGCTCGGCTCGCTGAAGCGACTTGGCGGCCGTTTCAATTTTTTCGACTAACTCTCGCCGAACAATAGGCGTAAAATTGATAGATCGTACTGCGTGAGAGATTTCAATCTGTGACCGCATAATTCGCCACCGTGTACGAACAGACGGCTTGCGGCGACTCTTGCGCACCGCTTCCGCTCGAGCCTGACGTTTCGCAAGTTCTTTCAGCGCATCAGTAACCTTCTGTGCATCACCAACAAGACGCTTAATCCGATTGTTCAACTGGCGCTCGGTCAACTCAGAATCAGGCAAAACCACAACATCTCTGAGGGTACGTTCTCCCTCGTCAACCTTCCTAGCCAATTCAGGGAGGTAGCGAGCAACGAGAAGACTGCGCGACATCGCTTTAGTGATCCGTAAGTCACCACGTTCGATACGCTTGGCAATTGCCACCTCACCCTCGCGAGTCAAGAGAGGCACTCGACTCATTTGACGAAGATATGTTCGTACAAGGTCCTGACCTTGATCTTCTTCATGAGCTGGTAACTGCTGCTGCTCCGTCGCTGATGTAGCCTGTGCTCTCGTAGCAACGCGACGTTTCGCTTCAGGCTGAACTTGTTCTGCTCCCTCGACCTCTATGCCTTGAGCTTCAAGGTCTTGAAGCAACGACGTCAGATCTTCGACATCAAGGTCAGGCGGCGCATGGTCAAGCACTTGGTCAAGATTTAGAAATCCCCGCTCCTGGCCGAGAGCAACAAGTGTGCTTACAATTTCCTGGCGTTCCTCTTTTAGCAAAGTTAATAACTCTCCTTAAACAAACTACAGACTGGATATTAGATCGGTAACACCCACCCTCTAAAAAACCTCTGGCGTCAGATTTTGACGCTCTAACCTGTTAACTATGCCTATCTAAGGCACTTAGTTCTGATGAGATCCACTTATTGTATCAATCTATTTACTCTAAAACGAGTGTTTTTTGGTCGTTAAGCCTATCTAAGAGATTTTTTTCGAATCCGACGTACTAAGACCTTTCGCTCCTTTACATATCCGACTGGCGTAGCGGATGCCTTTTTCTTCGTAGCCTTAGCAGTTTTTGCTTTTTGTTTGCCAGCTGGTTTCTTTGTTGTCGATTTTTGAGAGGTCCTAATAAGTCTCTGCACAACGGCAACTTGTCGATCCAACCGCAAACGGATGGAACGAAGTTCGACAAGAAGGTTTTTCAACAAAACCGTTTGATCTACTGCCATTCTTGACTCCTTTTAGATTGCAAACATCCCCAACCGCCGTATTTTCTCTTCGGTCTTCCAGTAATTCACAAATAGGGCTAAAAGCTGGATTCTATGAAAACTATTGCTCCAAACTGACGCCCGTCAAAAAAACAGAATGCTATCTTCTGGAATGATTTAGACCAGGACCTATTCAATAAAGCACGAAATCAACCACTCTTTAAATATAATCGTCAGGACATCTCAACAATTCGAATCAACAGATCATGTCCACATCAAATTTTCGCATCACACCACTCTCCCCAGTTATCGGCGCAGAAGTTTCCGGCGTTGACCTTTCACAACCTTTCGACGCGGGAACATTGGCGGAACTTGAGTCCGCATGGGCGGCACACTTGGTGTTATTTTTTAGGGAACAAGACCTTTCTTTTGAGCAACATAAGTCGCTCGGTCGTCGTTTTGGCGAACTTCATATTCACCCCGCTGCACCTAAAGACGCAGAGCATCCAGAAATACTCGTGGTACACGGAGACGACAAAGTTACGTTTGTCGCGGGAGAACTTTGGCACTCGGATGTATCATGCGACACCGAGCCACCGATGGCGAGCATCCTTCGGATCGAACAAGTGCCATCATCGGGTGGCGACACACTCTTCGCTAACATGTACGCTGCCTATCAAGGTCTCTCAGATCGAATGCAACGACTCTTATCGGGTCTAACAGCAATCCACGATGGTGAACAGTACTACCGAAACCGTTACGGCAGTGGTACCATGCGTGACAAACAACATCCGAAGGCAGAACATCCCGTTGTTAGAACACACCCCGTTACGGGAAAGTCAGCACTCTATGTCAACGAAGGATTTACGACACGGATTAAAGAGCTTCCATTAGCCGAAAGTGATGCACTTCTCACATTTCTTTTCAAACACTGCGCCCGGCCTGACTTTCACTGTCGATTTCAATGGCGAGCGAACTCCGTTGCGTTTTGGGACAACCGATGCACACAACACCTTGCCATCTGGGATTACTTCCCGGAAACACGCCACGGATATCGGGTCACAATTAAGGGCGACCAACCTTATTTTCAAGAGACACGCGAATCCACCGGCTAATCACCCGAAGGCAGAACCCACAATCATGATGGACAGGGCAACACAAAAAGCCGCTCCAATCGTCATTACGATTCCCACTCGAGCCATATCACGTATCGAAAAATAGCCAGCTGAATAGGGCAGCACATTCGTTGGACTTTCCGTTACCAGAATAAAAGCAAGTGACGATGTAAATGCAGCCGGAGCCGCCACCGTCCAGATTTCAAGGCCCAGATCCTGAGCTAAGGCAATCAATATTGGCATGATGATGGCTCCGGTAACGGTGTTGCTAGAAAAAAGAAGATGTAATGCCGCTACCACGAGCACAATCACAAAGGGCTGTGCGAACACCGGCACTACTGTAATTCGCCCCAACAACACTTGAGCAAGCCACCTGGCGGCCCCGGTTTCGAACACCATGACACCGAGTGACAAACCCGCCACAATCAAGATGACACCACCCCAATCCATCTCCCGTTGTGCCTCGCGCCAGTTCAACACGCGGAGCCCGGGTAAAAAAAGTAAGAGACCACCCCCAAGCGCCACTGCTTGAGCGGGCGGATTCACCCGTCCATCAGTGAACTCAGAAAGAAGAGGCGAGGTTAACCAAACCAGGATCGTCGCACTGAAAACTATCAGGGTCCAAATTTCCAGCCGACTCGGCTTTCCGAGCTTAGCAATACGATCCGCTATGTCAGCATCCGCGATGGGCAACCGGTCTAGTTCCGGTGGAAAACTCCGCAGTAGAAGCTGCCAAGCTATTGGGATCATTAACAAAGCAGCCGGAACACCATATGCCATCCACCGCGCAAAACTAATTTCGATCGCGGCTAGTTCACGCAAATATCCAACAGCCGCTAGGTTGGCGCCGGTACCAGCTGGTGTGCCAATTCCGCCGATAAGCGGACCAAACGCACACCCAATCATCAATGCGCGACCAAAATTACTTTCCAATGGCTTCAGACCGGCGTCACGGAGGACACCGACACCAAGAGGAAGCAGCAATGCGGCCACCGCCATGTCAGTAATCCACATGGATAGCAAGGCACCTACCGTCAGAAACCCAAGTAGAACGCGATCTGTCCTGGTGCCGACAACCCGGAGGACGTGCAGAACCATACGGGTGCCGAGTCCTGACTGCGTGAAACCCGTCGAAAGAAAAAGTACACCAATAAAAAATGTAATCAGCGGATTACCGAATCCAGCCCGAACAACACTTGCATAGTCAGCAATACCAAGCGATGGGACGAGAAGCAGAACGAACAATGAAGTCACTGCGAAAGGAACCGCTTCTGTCACCCAGAGAGTGATCGCGAATGCCAAGATAGCCAGACAAGCCTTGCCGTCCTGCGTGAGAGCAATAGGGTCTCCGTTACGGACCAATGGACCTGGCTCAGGAAGCCAGTGAATGGCGGTCATGACTAGAACGGCCACACAAATCATCAAAACGCGGCCCGACTCCGAACTCGGCCAACTCGACCTAGCGATGTTAGACATTAGGGGTTCCTATCCTACCAGCCATCGGTCCTTAGTCGAGATCATCATTCACGAAGGAGTAAGACTATTCTGATTGAGTATTTATACTGACCGGTCAACTATTTAAATGTCACTTGAGAGCATTTGACGTATGAGTAGTGCTCAATCAAGAATCTGAGTCGTGAGAACCTCACCGAAATATCCACGTTCGGTAAAATCCGGCCTGGGAACCTTCAGTGGAGTCTTTACACCAAGCATCCTCACAATCCTTGGAATTATTCTCTTTAGACGACTCGGCTACGTCGTTGGGTCCGCCGGGCTTACGCAAGCAATACTAATGCTGTTTCTTGCTACGGCAATTTCCGTTCTTACAAGTCTGTCTCTCTCCGCAATCGCTACCAATCGAAAAGTCCGTGGTGGTGGAGACTACTACTTAATCTCCCGAAGTCTCGGAGCAGAATATGGCGGCGCCCTCGGATTGATTCTCTATGCTGCGCAGGCCGTTTCTGTCGCCTTCTACTGCATCGGATTTGGTGAAGCTTTCGTCTCTCTCATTGGAGGCACAGCCCAGACGATCCAACTAGTAGCCGCTATTGCTGCCACCGCTCTTTTCGGCGTCGCCTACTTTGGCGCTGACCTCGCCACACGTTTTCAATTCGGAATCATGGTCATCCTCATCGCTGCCCTAACGTCATTTTTTTGGGGGGCAAGTCACGCGATGGACGGCACACTGCTTGATGCCGCTTGGGCAAAGCAGAACCACGAAGTCGAGTTCTGGGTAATCTTTGCAGTATTTTTTCCAGCGGTCACAGGATTTACTCAGGGCGTCAGTATGTCCGGCGACCTTACGAATCCCGCCAAGAGCCTTCCTCTCGGAACTTTTCTTGCCGTTGGCATATCAACCATCGTCTATATCGTCGCAATGATTGCACTAGCTGGGTCTTTACCACAAACAGAATTAAGCTCAGACTACGACGCTCTTAAGCGGATCGCCGTGGCGCCCGAGCTTATCGACATCGGGGTACTCGCAGCCACGCTTTCGTCGGCGTTAGCCTCGTTTCTTGGAGCCCCAAGAATTCTGCAAGCTCTCGCGCAGGACCGCCTCTTCGCTTGGCTAACACCGTTCAGTGTCGGGGTTGGACCTCAAAATAATCCACAA
>MDTE01072503.1_pt1 | contig 67432 bp, 63 predicted proteins | sample 811231 | NCBI WGS metagenome assembly MDTE01 (sample SAMN05326651, study PRJNA326480) | marine metagenome | isolation source: seawater | place: Indian Ocean: Red Sea | collected 2010
CTATAGTATTGAGGAGATTAATGAATAATAAATTATATAATACCTTATTATTTTGTAAATTTGAGTCCGGAAATGTTATTCTATCCGGATGAATAAGCCTAAATATATTTTTGTTACTGGTGGTGTTACATCATCCCTCGGAAAGGGTATCGTGTCTGCTTCTCTAGCACGTCTTCTTCAAGCTCAGGGCTTAAATGTAGCTATTCAAAAATTAGACCCCTATATAAATGTTGATCCAGGAACTCTAAATCCATATGAGCATGGAGAATGTTATGTAACAAACGATGGGGCTGAAACTGATCTTGATTTGGGCCATTATGAACGTTTCACAGGTGTATCGGCTACAAAATCAGATAATGTTACCACCGGTAGGATATATTCCGAGGTGTTAGGAAAAGAACGACGAGGAGATTACCTTGGTGGAACTGTACAAGTTATTCCTCATGTTACAGATGCCATTAAAAAGTTTGTTATGGCTGATATTAACGATGAAGATTTTATAATTTGCGAGATCGGAGGTACAGTTGGCGATATAGAAAGTTTGCCTTTCTTAGAAGCAATTCGTCAGCTTGGGAATGAGTTACCTGATCAGGACGCTATGTTCATACACTTGACTCTGGTCCCTTACCTACAAGCAGCAGGAGAGTTAAAAACAAAACCAACTCAACATTCAGTGAAAGTACTTCAAAGTGTTGGGATACGTCCTGATATGGTTGTTTGTCGCTGTGACAGACCTATACCAGAATCTCAGAGAAATAAAATAGCTTTATTTTGCAACATTGGTCCGGAATTTGTAGTGCCAGCAATTGATGTTGACACTATTTATCAAGTTCCGATTGATTATCATAGAACTGGTTTTGACGGTCAGGTTTTAAAACATTTTGGTTTAGATCATCAAAAAGAACCAGATCTTGAATCTTGGAAAAGAATTGTAAGTCGCATTCAGGAACCAGAAGGGGAAGTTAAAATCGCTGTAGTGGGAAAATATATTGATCTTCCAGACGCTTATAAATCCTTATCTGAGGCTCTGAGTCACGGAGGAATTGCAAATAATGCACGGGTGAATCTTGACTGGATATCATCAGAGGTTTTTGAGACCAATGAGGGACTGGAAAAACTTGTTGACGTTAATGGTATTTTAGTTCCTGGAGGGTTTGGTGTTAGAGGAGCTTTGGGAAAGATGATGGCAGCAAAATTTGCCCGAGAACAAGTTTTGCCATATTTGGGAATTTGTTTTGGGATGCAAATGGCTGTGATAGAAGCCGCAAGAAATTTAGCTGGTTTAAAAAGTGCAGGTTCTACAGAGTTTGGCACCTGTGAAGATCCCGTTGTTGGATTAATGACGGAATGGCATCGAGGTAAATCTATTGAGATAAGAGGAGCGGAAGATAATAAAGGAGGGACAATGAGGCTGGGTTCTTATCCCGCTTTGCTCGAAAAAGGAACTCTAATATCTGACATTTATGGCGATACATCTATAGAAGAGCGTCATAGACATAGATATGAAGTGAATATTGATTACAGAGATAAACTTGAGTCAGCTGGACTTAAATTCTCTGGATTATCACCTGACGGAACTTTGCCGGAAACGATAGAACTTTTGGGCCATCCATGGTTTATTGGTGTGCAATACCATCCCGAACTAAAATCACGACCTTTTTCTCCTCATCCGCTTTTCAGATCGTTTATTGCAGCAGCTCTGGCTCAATCGCGTTTGGTGTAATAATGGCTAAACATAAACGAGTAAAAATTGGCAATTATGTTTTAGGTAATGATTTGCCTTTAAAGATAATTGCGGGGCCTTGCCAGATTGAATCTCGATCTCACGCACTTGAGATGAGCTCTGCCCTATTAGAAATAAGTCAGAAATGTGGTGTCGAAATTATATATAAAAGTAGTTTTGATAAAGCGAACAGGACGTCATTAAGTAGCATTAGGGGGCTTGGTCTTGAAGAATGCTTACCGATTTTCTCTGAGATTCGTGAAGTGACGGGCCTGCCTGTATTAACCGATGTGCATGAAACCGTCCATTGCTCACGAGTTTCTAATGTGGTTGACGTTATTCAAATACCTGCTTTTTTGTGCAGACAAACAGATCTTATCGTTGCTGCGGCTAACACTGGTTGTGTTCTTAACATTAAGAAAGGTCAATTTCTTGCTCCTTGGGACATGCTAAATGTTGTATCGAAAGCATTAGAAGCTGGTAATGAAAACGTTTTAGTGTGTGAGCGGGGTTCGAGTTTTGGTTACAATACACTTGTTTCTGATATGAGATCGATACCCATTATGGCAGATCAAACTAATTGTCCTATTGTTTTTGATGCAACCCATTCTGTACAACAACCAGGAGGTCTAGGAAAATCTAGTGGTGGCCAGAGGGAGTTTGCTCCGGTGTTAGCGCGAGCTGCAGTGGCTGTTGGTGTCTCCGCGGTCTTTGTGGAGACTCATGAAGACCCTGACAACGCACCCAGTGATGGGCCCAACATGCTACGATTGAAAGAGTTACCAGGTATTATTGAAACACTTATTGAGATTGATGAAATAGCTAAAAAAAATCTTATTGATATCAATAAGAAGTAAAAGTTCGAGCAGGGTAATATTATTAATGAGTAAAATAGTAAATATATTGGGACGAGAAATACTGGATAGCAGAGGTAATCCAACAGTTGAGGTTGATGTTTTCGTTGAAAATGGAATTTTCGGACGAGCTGCAGTCCCGTCTGGTGCATCAACAGGAATACATGAAGCAGTTGAGTTGCGTGATCAAATAAAAGGACGTTATAGGGGAAAAGGAGTTCTTAAAGCTATTGGTTTTGTTAATGGAGAAATTCGATCTAATTTATTAGGGCAAGATGTTGGTGATCAAAAAGTAATTGACGAATTATTAATAAGTCTCGACGGGACTGAAAACAAATCAAGGCTAGGAGCGAATTCTATTCTTGGGGTGTCACTTGCGGTTTCAAAAGCTGCAGCAGCTGACCTGGGAATACCTCTATACAAGTATGTAGGTAATGGTGAAGGCAACGTACTACCAGTGCCAATGATGAACATACTTAATGGTGGAGAACATGCTGATAACCCAATAGATATTCAAGAATTTATGATCATGCCTGTAGGGGCTAATAGTCTCTCTGATGCGGTTAGAGTTGGAGCAGAAATTTTTCATACACTACGAGAAATTCTTTCAAAGGCTGGATTAAATACGAATGTTGGAGATGAGGGCGGATTCGCACCAAATCTAAATAGTTCTGAGCAGGCCTTAGATTTTATAATTGGCTCTATTGAGCAGGCAGGTTATGTGCCAGGTGAAGATGTTGTATTAGCGCTTGATGCAGCAGCATCTGAGTTTTATTCGGATGGCATTTATCACTTAAAGGGTGAGGATAAAAAACTGAGCTCACCACAAATGGCAAAGTACCTGGAAAGCTTATGTGCAAAATTTCCTATTATATCTATTGAAGATGGCATGAATGAAGATGATTGGGAGGGTTGGGAATTACTTACTGAACTCGTCGGAGAAAAAATCCAGTTGGTAGGCGATGATTTATTTGTTACAAATCCGAAACGGCTACAATTAGGAATAAATAGAAATGTTGCCAACGCTATCCTTGTAAAAGTCAACCAAATTGGGACTCTTACAGAAACTCTTGAATCAATAGAACTTGCCCATAAATCCAATTATAAGGCTGTTATATCACATAGGTCAGGAGAGACCGAGGATAATACAATTGCCGATTTGGCTGTTGGAACAAATTGTGGTCAGATCAAAACGGGGTCCCTTAGCCGGTCAGATAGATTATCCAAATATAATCAGTTGATTAGAATAGAAAATGATTTGGGGAGTGCAGCTCGTTATGCAGGCAGGGATTTTTTACCAAATAAGTAATACGTTATTTGGGATTTAATACTTGACGACGCGAAACGCATTATGATTCCATACATTTATGTCAGTGTTTGATGATATCAGAGCAAGGGCTCGTCATATATGGTTCACTATGTTTGGAGCTCTGATCCTTGCCTATTTTTCATACCACATGTTTCAAGGCAATCATGGCATAATATCGTTGATGGTCCTTAAAGAGAAAGTTCTCCTGGCTGAGAATATACTTTCAGAAACAAAAGAAACTCATTCTCTATTGCAGGAGAAAGTATCTCTCATGAATAGTGGTAATTTAGATCTTGATATACTTGATGAGAGAACACGTTTGATGTTGAATTATGGTCATTCTAATGATGCTGTGATTCTATATTCTAGCAAATAATTATACAAAATCTTTTATTCCTTGATATTTATCAAATTTTGACAGTGAAATATTTGTGATGGTGACTGCCATGTCTTTGAACTTATATTTCGTGTAAAAATCCGTGATTAACCTATTCTTGGTTAATTTATGCTATTTATCAGTTTTTATTGAGTTTTTCTTGATTTTAGCTTGCTGATTTGCCTTAGTTACCCTACTTCTTGATCATCATTAGTGGTTTTGTTAGGGAAAGTTTTGATGTCGGCATCGACAAAAAGTTCAAGTGTTAAGAGTACAAAACGTCCCACTAGAGCTCGGCGACGAAAGTCTACTATTGTTAAAAAACATAGTCGGGAAGAGCTTATAAATTTTTATAAAGAGATGCTCAAAATTCGGCGATTTGAAGAAAAAGCTGGTCAGATGTACGGGTTGGGTTTGATAGGTGGATTTTGTCATCTCTATATCGGGCAGGAAGCAGTGGTGACTGGCATTCAAGCAGCCCTAGAACCTCAAGATACAGTGATAACTACCTATAGAGATCATGGTCATATGCTGGCATGTGGAATGGAGCCCAAGGGTGTTATGGCAGAATTAACGGGTAGGGCAGGAGGATACTCTGCAGGAAAAGGTGGTTCCATGCATATGTTCTCTGCAGAAAAGAATTTTTATGGTGGCCACGGAATAGTTGGCGCAAATGTTCCGCTTGGGACAGGCATAGCGTTTGCTCATAAATATGAAAATGATAATGGGGTATGCCTTACATATTTTGGTGATGGGGCGGTGAATCAAGGGCAAGTTTATGAATCTTTTAATATGGCCGCATTATGGAATCTACCAGTTATATATGTGATAGAGAACAATCGATATGGTATGGGCACATCTGTTGAGCGTGCTTCAGCTGGCAAGGAATTGTGGCAAAGAGGCCAGGCATATGGCATTCCTGGCGAGCAATTAGATGGTATGGATGTTTGCACCGTTAATAACGTGGCTACTAATGCATTGGATTATGTTCGATCAGGTAATGGGCCATATATTCTTGAGATGCAAACTTACAGGTATCGAGGACACTCTATGTCTGACCCCGCGGCTTATAGGTCTAAGACTGAGGTTCAAAAAATTCGCACCGAAAAAGATCCATTAGATAGTCTTAAATTAATTTTGGTTAAAAAGGGTTATGAGACTGAATCAAGTCTTAAAGATTATGATAAAGAAATTCGTGAAATGATAAATGAGGCAGCAGACTTTGCGCAAGAAAGTCCAGAACCTAATCCTTCAGAACTATACACCGATGTTTTGTCTGAATAAGTTTATTAACGCTCCTTAAACGTTATAAGGTGAATAAAGGGTTTAACTCATGAGTATATTAGTAGTAATGCCAGCTCTTTCTCCCACCATGACAGAGGGGAATCTTGTAAAGTGGTTTAAATCTGAAGGTGATGAGGTAGAACCAGGTGATGTTCTTGCAGAGATAGAAACTGATAAAGCTACTATGGAAATAGAATCAACTGATAAGGGCATGATCGGAAAAATTTTAATTTCTTCTGGTGCTGAAAGTGTCAAGGTAAATACGACTTTAGCGGTCATTCTTGAAGAAGGAGAGAATCTTAATCATTTACAGTCTATTTCCGGCTCTATTGCTAATGAACAGCTGGAGGCAGCTTCGTCATTAAATGAAGAGAACATGCCTGAAACTACCTCTAATACATTGGATTCATTGGAATTAAAAAGAGAGGTCAATGACATTAAAAAAACAAAAAGATTGACTGTAAGAGAGGCATTAAGAGATGCCATGGCAGAAGAAATGAGAAGAGAAAACAGTGTTTTTTTGATGGGGGAAGAGGTAGGTCAATACCAAGGGGCCTATAAAGTAAGTCAAGGATTGTTAGATGAATTCGGGGATCAACGTATAATTGATACTCCCATCACTGAACAAGGTTTCGCAGGCATAGGCATAGGAGCAGCTCTGAAGGGTTTGTCTCCCATAGTCGAATTTATGACCTTCAATTTTGCTATGCAGGCTATTGATCAAATAATTAATTCAGCCGCTAAAACTCTTTATATGTCTGGAGGGCAAATGAAAGCTCCTATAGTTTTTCGTGGTCCTAACGGAGCAGCCTCTAGGGTCGCAGCACAGCACTCTCAATGTTTTGCCAGCTGGTATTCCCATTGTCCTGGTTTAAAGGTAGTTGCTCCTTATTCTGGGGCTGATGCAAAAGGTTTGCTGAAGTCAGCTATTAGAGATCCTAATCCTATTGTTTTTCTTGAAAATGAGCTTTTATATGGTCAATCTTTTGATGTGCCTGTTTCTGATGATTTCACTGTACCAATTGGTAAGGCAAAAGTTTTAAAAGAAGGATCAGATATAACAATAACAGCATTTTCTCTTATGGTTGAAAGATCCCTCGAAGCTGCTGTACAGCTAGAAAAAGAAGGAATATCTGCAGAAGTTATTGATTTAAGGACTCTTCGTCCTTTGGATGTAGATTGCATAATAAGTTCCGTAATGAAAACCAATCGATTGGTTACGGTTGAAGAAGGTTGGCCATATTCTGGAATTGGCTCAGAGATCACGGCTTTAGTGATGGAGCAAGCCTTTGATTGGTTAGACGCTCCGGTTTTGAGGGTTCATGGTGCAGATGTTCCAATGCCATACGCAGCTAATTTGGAAAAATTGGCAATTCCACAGGTACATCAAATTATTTCAGCCGTTAAAAATGCCACCTATAAAGAATAGTTTGTTTTTTTGAGGACACAAACATGCCTATAACAATTTTAATGCCAGCACTTTCACCTACTATGACAGAGGGGAGTCTAGCCAAATGGTTAAAAAAAGAGGGAGAGGATGTCACACCTGGTGATGTTTTGGCTGAGATTGAGACTGATAAAGCGACAATGGAGATAGAAGCCATAGATGAAGGTAAATTAGGAAAAATTTTAGTTCCAGAGGGTAGTGAAGAGATACCTGTTAATTCACCAATTGCAATAATAATTGAGGAAGGCGAAGATGAATCCTCGCTTGAAGAAATAGATGCTCAAGAGTTGCCCGAACAAACAACCGCCTTGAATACGAGTGTTGAAAGCAAAGAACACTCAACAGATATCGAAATTATAGATTCGACTGCGGATCCATCTAATCTGTCTAATGAAGTGGAAGAAGAAAATCCATCTGTTGGTAATGAAGAAAGAATATTTGTTAGTCCGTTGGCTCGCCGTTTGGCAGAAAAACAATCCTTAGACCTGTCTTTGATTAAAGGAACTGGTCCTAATGGACGAATAATCAAATCAGACATTGAGGCTTTTTCTAGTAAAGATTTATCTGTTAAAGCTGATGTAAATGAAAAAAGTTATGAATATTTTCCTGCAGATAATATGCGAAAAACAATTGCCAAGAGATTAACTGAATCCAAAAGAGATGTTCCACATTTTTATTTAAAAGCAGATTGTTTGATAGATAAATTAATGGATGTGAGAGAACAATTGAATGCTCGTGCTAATAACGAGGAATATAAAATATCTGTAAATGATATGATGATTAAAGCATGCGCAGTGGCCTTAATGAAGGTCCCAAATGCGAATGCTTCTTGGGATCGTGAAGGAATCAAACTTTATAAAACGGCAGATATTTCTGTAGCAGTTGCCTTGGATAACGGATTAATCACTCCCGTTATTCGTGATGCAAATGAAAAAGGTCTTCGCTTAATCTCTGAAGAAACTAAACTACTTATTAATAAAGCAAGAAATGGTCAGCTTGCACCTGAAGAATATACTGGGGGGTCTTTCACGATTTCTAATTTAGGTATGTTTGGTGTAAAGGAATTTAATGCGGTTATAAATCCTCCCCAAGGTGGAATTGTTGCAATAGGGGCTGCAGAGCAACGACCTATAGTTAAAAATAATGTTTTAGATGTGGCAACTGTGATTACATGCACTTTGTCATTGGATCATAGGGCTATAGATGGTGCTGTTGGAGCACAGTTTTTAGACACTCTAAAATCACTTATTGAAAACCCAATGGAGATGTTACTTTAAATAATTTAACTCTTGAGGATAAATAAATTGATAGGTAGTAAATTTGATGTAGTGGTTATTGGAGCTGGGCCTGGTGGATATGTTGCCGCCATCCGTTCAGCACAATTAGGCATGAAAACAGCAATAGTTGAAGCTGCAGAATTAGGGGGCGTTTGCCTTAATTGGGGCTGTATACCAACTAAGGCATTACTGAGAACTGCGGAGATCTATAAGAACATAAAGAACGCTGATCAATATGGATTGTCTGTTTCGGGAGTAAGTATAAATATTGATAAAGTTATTAAAAGATCTCGGGAAATATCTAATCAACTCAATCAAGGTGTAAACTATTTACTTAAAAAGAACAAAGTAGAGATAATTAAAGGGTGGGGGAAAATCGAAAAAGGTTCGAATGGTGAAATACGGGTTTTAGTGGATGAGGCCCCTGAGGAACATAAAATTTTGAAAGCCACGAATGTAATTTTAGCAACAGGAGCGAGGGCCCGTCATTTACCTGATTACCATTCAGATGGAAAATTAATATGGACTTATCGAGAGGCAATGACACCCGATTCTTTGCCAAAATCTCTTCTGGTAGTTGGATCTGGAGCAATTGGAATTGAATTTGCATCATTTTACAACACGTTAGGTTCAAAAGTTACCGTTGTAGAAATTCTTGATCGGATATTACCTCAGGAAGACACTGAAATTTCCGAACTGGCACGCAGCTCTCTGGAAAAAGAAGGGATCGAAATCCATACTAGCTCTAATATCAAGGGCTTAAATGCAGGTAAAAACAGTGTTGAGTTGAAAATTGAAATAAATGGAGATGAAAAAAATAAAAAATTTGATCGAGCAATTGTTGCTATTGGTATTTTGGGTAATGTTGAGGGTTTAGGCTTAGAAAAGACAGAGGTCGTAGTCGAAAATCATCATGTCGTTACAGATGAATGGTGTCAGACGAATGAAAAAAGCATTTGGGCAATTGGTGATTTGGTCGGCCCTCCATGGTTGGCGCATAAGGCAGAGCATGAGGGAGTAATAGCTGTTGAAAGAATTGCGGGAATGGATGGTTTGATGCCGTTAGATGTAACACAGATACCTAGTTGTACGTACTCTATACCACAAGTTGCTTCAATAGGACTGACTGAAATTAAAGCTAAAGAGTTAGGGTACGAAATTAGGGTCGGACGATTTCCTTTTAAAGCAAATGGTAAAGCGCTAGCCCTTGGGGAGCCTGGGGGACTGGTAAAAACTATATTTGATGTTAAATCTGGGGAATTACTGGGCGCTCACATGATAGGGAATGAAGTTACTGAATTAATACAAGGCTATGGTATCGCAAAAGCGTTAGAAACCACAGAAGATGAATTAATACACACAGTGTTTCCTCATCCAACACTCAGCGAATCAATGTATGAATCTGTCCTTAATGCCTATAACAGGGCAATTCACATTTAGCAGGATAAAACATTGGTTGAAAATAAATCAATTATAAGGCACCCCGAGAAACGCAATAACAAAAGTAATCCAATACCCCGTAAGCCTGAGTGGATTAGGGTAAAAGCGCCCATAGGTAAAACTTATACTGAGACTAAAAATTTAATCAGAAAGTTAAATCTTAAAACTGTTTGTGAGGAAGCGTCATGTCCGAACATTGGTGAATGCTGGGAAAGGAAACATGCTACCTTCATGATAATGGGTGATACCTGCACTAGAGCTTGTTCTTTTTGTAATGTGAAAACTGGAATACCAAAGCCACTGGATATAAATGAGCCAACTAACGTCGCAATATCGGTTATGTCTCTAGAACTACAACACGTCGTAATCACATCTGTTGATCGAGATGATCTAGAAGATGGTGGAGCGCATCATTTTTCGAGAGTAATAAGAGCTATACGCGAAACCTGTCCAAATACAACTATAGAAATATTAACGCCAGACTTTAAGAATAAAACAGGTGCTGTAGAAATTATTAGGTCAAATCCACCAGATGTTTTTAATCACAACCTAGAAACTGTACCAAGGCTTTATCCTACAATTCGACCTGGGGCTAGATACTTCACTAGTTTGAACCTGTTGAATGACATCAAAATAAAAAGTCCTAATACTTTTACAAAATCAGGCCTGATGGTTGGGATCGGTGAAACGCGTGAAGAAGTATTACAGGTGATGGATGATCTACGTTCAGCGAACGTAGACTTTTTGACTATAGGTCAGTATCTGCAACCCACGGTGAAGCACGCGCCAATAAACAATTTTGTTACTCCAGACGAATTTGAGGCCTATGCTTCTCAAGCACGTGGGAAAGGTTTCTTGATGGTATCAGCGAGCCCATTAACGCGTTCCAGTTACCATGCAGATACAGATTTCAAGAAACTTAAAATGGCTCGACTAGCTAAGCAGAACGATATAAAAAATTAATCTATCAGGATTATACTTGAACGTGCCTACTCATAATGAAATCAAGCTATTACCACATAGGCCTTCGCAATTATTCGATCTGGTCTCTGATATTGAAAAATATCCAGAGTTTTTGCCCTGGTGTTTGTCGGTCAGTCAAATTAGCTGTAAGCAAGAATCTGATCATGAAATAATTATAGCTGATATGGAAATTGGTTTTCAGTTTTTTCGAGAAACAATAAGAACCAGAGTAATTCTGAACCGTCCGGATGACAATGAAAATGGCGGTAGTGTAGAAGTAGAATATATAAATGGTCCACTTAAGTACTTAAGGAATCATTGGTTGTTAAAGCCTGTAGATATGAAAAGTTGTGAATTAGACTTTTTTGTTGAATTTGAATTTAAGTCAATTTTATTCCAGCAACTAATAGGAAGTTTATTTCATCAGGCTGTAAAAAAAATGGTATTGGCATTTGAGGTAAGGGCAAAGGAATTATTTGGGGATGATTGATTTCTAAGCGCAATCGTTTAATTGTCCTCTAAAAACTTTCTAATAATTGAAAAAGCCGTTTGCACTGTAGCATCTCTTATTGCTGAACGTGATCCGGGAAAGTTCTGTTTCAAAGTATAGCTTGACCTTCCTCTTCCTGAACAAGCGAAATGAACTAACCCAACTGGTTTGTCTGTAGTGCCACCTCCTGGTCCAGCGACCCCAGTTACGGCAATGGTTATGTCAGACATTGAGCGTGATAAAGCACCTTCAGACATAGCGATGGCAACTTCTTCGCTCACTGATCCATGGAGCGCAATTAATAAATTTGGAACTCCTAAAAGTTCAATTTTCGCCTCATTTGAATATGTAATAAATCCTCTATCTATAACGTCTGATGATCCGGGTATTTCTGTCAAGCATGAGATGATTAGTCCTCCCGTACACGATTCTGCAGTCGCTAACCTGATGTCGGACCTCTTGCATAGTTCAAGAATTTGGTTGGCATCATAGAGTAATTGTTCATCAAACATCATTAGTTATCCCAGAATTGATTGAAAAATAGGTATGTTTGGACTAGTTCCAAACCAAATTGCTATCAGGGATACTAATATTCCTGAGTATAATCCAGCTATTACATCATCCATCATAATGCCCAATCCACTAGGTAAACGTTCAACAGCTTTACATGGCCATGGTTTAAAAATGTCTGCAAACCTAAAAAGTACAAAAGCAATAATATAGTAATGCCAATCACTAGCAATTGGTAAAATAGACAGCCACATACCAATAAATTCATCTATTACTACTTCAGAAGGATCACTATCATCTAGTGTTTGTGCATGACTACTACTGACAAAAATTCCGATAACAAATCCAAGAAATATTCCAACCGACAAAAGCCATGTTCCTCCTAGCATATAGAGTAATGAAGCCACAGGGATTGCGGCGAAAGAAGCCCAAGTTCCCGGAGCTAGGGGTAATTTTCCTATTCCACCTCCAGTCGCTATAAAAGAAGCTAATCTGAGTAATGATGTAGGTTTGTTATTGTGTTTGTTCATAAAAAACTATAATTGTGTTTTAGTGTCTATGATAGCCATTGAAACCGTAGCGATAGCTCCAATTCCTTGATCTTTAGGACTTAAGCCTAGACCGTCAGTTGTGGTTGATTTTATGCTCACACAATCTACTGAGACGTCCAACAAGGAGGATAATCTATTGCGCATATCATTTCTATAGGGCGAAATTCTGGGTTCTTCACACACGATTGTTACGTCTATATGACTTATATGACCTTTTTTGATCTTCATTAGCTCTAGTGATTTTTCTAGAAATACACTTGAATCAGTATTGGCCCATCTCTCGTCATCAGTAGGAAAATAATGACCTATATCACCAGCGCTCAATGCCCCAAGAATAGCATCAGTGATGGCGTGTAAAACTACATCGCCATCAGAGGTGGCAATCAAGCTTTTATCCGATGGTATTGTTATGCCTGACAAACGTATTCCATTGCCAGGCCCTACTCGATGAACATCGTATCCAGTAGCTGTTTTTATTAAGGTTTTAGTTGATAAAATGCGCTTTAACCAAATTAGATCATTTTGATCAGTAACCTTTATATTTTCGTCAGATCCGGCTATTGGAACACAGATTTTTCCAAATTTCTCAAAAATTATTGAATCATCGGTTGCTTCTACGAACTCTGCTGAGCGATGAGCTTCTAAAATCATTTTAAAGTTAAAACCTTGAGGTGTTTGAATTCGCCACAAGTCGTTACGGTCAATACTTGAAGGTACGCCCTTATTTATACCCTTCTTAATAGTATCCTTTATGGGAAGAACCGGTATAACTCCGTTCGATACGTGAAGTTTTTCTAAAACACGATTAATAAGTTCGGATGAAACTAAAGGTCTAGCTCCATCGTGAATCAGCACATACGAAGGATTAATTTCTTCGATAGATTCTAATCCAAGTTTTACAGATTCTTGTCGAGTATTACCCCCGAAGGTTGGAGGCAGCAGCTTTAGGTTTTTAACGGTATTTTGATAAAGGTCTTGATGGTTCTTATTTATTACGACTTTTACGTGGCTTATATTAGGATGACATAGAAATGTTTCTATAGTCAGCCGTAACAATGAACGACCATCAACATTAATATATTGTTTAGGAATATTTCCTGGCAGACGATTACTTACGCCTGCAGCTACTATTAGGACAACGGTATCAATCAATTGTTTTTCTATCATCTTTTTCTAATTTAAATTAGGTCTACGAAAATATAACCCAAGATTAATATATTATTTTGTATGTGTTGTAAGGTACTATAAATAAAGTGTATGGTGCCTATAATTTATGCAAATGATAATGGTGCCTATTTTATGAGCTGCAATAATAGCATTACTGTTGGTAATGTCCGAATTCCTAGTAGAGTTTTTTTAGCTCCGTTGTCTGGCATCAGTGATCAGCCATTTCGAAAAATTGTAAATAAGTATTCTACGGGTCTCGTTTATTCGGAAATGATTGCTAGTGCAGAAGTAATTAGAAGCACAAAGCAATCAAAACGCAAATCAACATTAATAGGAGAAGAGGGACCAATAGCTGTCCAACTAGCTGGCACAGAGCCATATTTAATGAGCGAAGCAGCCAAAATATTAGAAGAAAGGGGAGCACATATTATTGATATAAATTTTGGATGCCCTGCAAAGAATGTTGTTAAAAAGTTATCTGGTTCTGCGCTTATGCGAGATCTGTCATTAGCAACAAAAATTATGGATGCAGTTGTTAAAAGTGTTCATATACCAGTCACTGTCAAAATGAGAATGGGCTGGGATCACGATACCCTTAATGCCCCGCAACTTGCCATGTTGGCAGAAGGAGTTGGGGTGCAAATGATTACTGTTCACGGAAGAACTAGGTGTCAGTTTTTTAAAGATCAGGCTAACTGGAAGTTTATTAAAAAAGTTAAAAACTCTGTAAGTATTCCAGTGATAGCAAACGGAGATATAAGAAACTGTGAAGATGCAATTAATTGCCTCGCTGAATCTGGCGCCGATGGAATAATGATTGGCCGTGCATCTCAGGGGAGGCCTTGGTTGTTAGGACACATCACGCAGTTCTTAGAAAATGGAGTTGTAATTCCGTTCCCTTCTATGTCCGAGAGAAAAACTTTGGCTATAAATCATTTTTTTGAAATGCTTCATCATTACGGAATCGAGAGTGGTGTTCGTAATTCAAGGAAACACATGACCTGGTATTCTAGAGATATATCTGGGGCTAATGTTTTCAGAAATATAATAAATAATACAATGGATCCTTTTGTTGTTAAATCAGCAATTGAGAAATTTTTCCAATCTAACAAGCAGGTTTATGAGTATGACTAATATGGAAAACTCATCTCAATTAACTTTATCAGGCGGATCAATTGATGCTGAATCACTCATAAATTCTTTGTTTGATGCCGTTATTTTGGTGGATAATGAAAATATTATATGTTTTGTCAATTATGCAGCAGAGAAGTTACTAGGAATTAGCGCTTCTCTTTTAATTGGCCTAGAACTTAAAGTTCTTATACCGCTCGATTCAGCTCTATTTTCTATTATTGAACAATGCCGTAGATCTTCTTCTTCAGTGGTTGAGTCTGATGTTCATTTAGAAAGTCCAAAAATAGGTTCACACGACATTGATGTTAGAGCAACCACTTACATGGAGGGTAGTGATTATATTGTTTTAATGCTTCAAACACATTTGATGTCACGTCAAATAGGAAAGAACATTACTAATCGGGGCTCTGTAAGGTCTGTAGTGGCGATGGCCTCTATGCTTGCACATGAGGTTAAAAACCCATTATCTGGAATAAGAGGAGCCGCACAGTTATTGGAAGATGAGGTCAGTCAGGAAAGCTTAGGTCTTACAAAATTAATTTGTGATGAAACCGATAGGATTGTATTGCTGCTCGATCGCATGAGCTTTTTTTCTGATACCCAACCACCTAAAAGGAACCATATAAACATTCACGAAGTACTAAACCATGTTTGCCAACTGGCACAAAATGGGTTTGGACGTCATGTTAAAATTATTGAAGAGTACGATCCATCTTTACCTGCAGTGTATGCTAACCGCGATGAATTAGTACAAGTTTTCCTTAATTTATTGAAGAACGCTGCAGAAGCGGCACCAAAAAGTGGTGGACAAATAGAGATTCTAACTCGTTATCGACACGGTACAAGAATTTCTGTTTCTTCTAGTAATGAATATATTGATCTTCCTATGGAAATCATTATTAGTGATAATGGTGAAGGGGTTCCTGATGACATAAAGCCGTGTTTATTTGACCCATTTGTGACAACTAAAAAAAATGGAAGTGGTTTGGGTTTAGCTCTTGTTGCAAAGATTATTGATGCGCACGGGGGTATTGTTGACCTAATCAACACGGACAGGAAAACAGAGTTTCGTGTACTTCTTCCAAGAAACTCTACGTTAATGAAGAACAAATCATGAGTTATGCTTCTATATTAATTGCTGATGATGATCAGGGGATAAGAACAGTACTTAGTCATGCTCTAGGTAGAATGGGACACGATGTGCGTACAACCAGCAATGCAGCAAATCTATGGCGTTGGGTATCTAATGGCGATGGTGATCTGGTTATCACCGATGTAATTATGCCAGATGAAAATGGACTAGACTTAATACCTCGAATACGAAAGCTTAGACCAGACTTAAGAATAATAGTTATGAGTGCACAAAGCACACTGTTAACTGCTATTAGAGCAACTGAAAGGGGAGCCTTTGAATATATACCTAAACCATTCGATTTGAAGGATTTGATAGAGATAGTTCAAAGAGCTTTAAACTCGAATGATGAGTGGCCCTCGTTCGACCAAGTAGATGAGTCAAACTCTACTAACGAGGACAAATTACCTTTAATTGGTCGGTCCCCAGCCATGCAGGAAATATATAGAGTTGTTGCACGATTAATGGGAACTGATCTAACCGTTTTAATAACTGGTGAATCTGGTACAGGTAAAGAACTAGTTGCAAAAGCTTTGCATGATTATGGAAAAAGAAATTATGGTGAATTTGTTGCGGTGAACATGGCGGCAATACCCAGAGAACTTGTAGAGAGTGAATTATTTGGGCATCAGAAGGGGGCCTTCACGGGCGCAACCACAAAAAAGGTTGGGCGTTTCGAACAAGCAGATGGTGGAACTCTTTTTCTTGACGAAATTGGTGATATGCCAATAGAAGCACAGACTAGATTATTAAGGGTTTTACAGGAGGGAGAGTATACAACTGTTGGAGGCCAGTCTCCTATCAGTTCAAATGTTCGGATAATAGCCGCGACTCAAAGAGACTTGAGGACAGCCGTACGCCAAGGGATGTTTCGTGAAGATTTGTTTTATCGTCTAAATGTAGTGCCACTTAGAATTCCACCCTTGCGTGAAAGAACTGAAGATATTCCTGAATTGGTATCGCATTTTCTTGAAAAAACCAAGGTTGATGGCTCTAGCGTTAAATCCATTGAGAAATCAGCCTATGATCGGCTTAAAGAATATCGTTGGCCAGGTAACGTTAGAGAACTAGAGAATCTTATTCAACGACTTTCAGTTCTGTATAGTCAACAAATTGTTGACGTTGGGATGATAGAGGCCGAGCTTTCTGATACCTCAGTAAACACAGAACTAGAATTAAAGAAAAGCAATCAATCATTAGAAGAGTTTGTAGAGGACTATCTACGAGACTACGTATTTTCTGAAGGATCTAAATCCGCTAAACGTGGTCTGTATTCTAGGTCAATTAGGGAGTTTGAAAGACCATTGATAGCAGTTACATTAGAAATGACTAATGGTAATCAAATTAAAGCTGCCGAGCTTTTAGGTTTGAATCGTAACACTTTACGCAAAAAAATAAGAGAACTAGATATTGAGATAATGCGTGGAATAAAGTGAATTAACGTTAACTAACTGATTATAGTTAACTTTAATTACTGATGCTGTAATTATATTAAAGATACGTTTTTTGTGTTTGCCTAATTGGACATCAGGAGGTCACTAAGAAGTTGAGCGCTAATGTCAAAGACAAAAGTCAGACATCTGGAAGTGATGTAGAGCCTTTAATGGTTCGATTAATTGGAAGCAGGGTAGGTAATGGAAATCTGGGTCGTTGGTTTTCAATTGCCTTAATGATCCTGGCTGCTTTTGCTGTAGCGGCGACATTTATATCTATAACTAATGTATCTCGATTTGGCATAACCCAAGAAACGGTTCTCTTTCTCATTGTTGTTGACTTAGCTCTTGTTTTACTGCTTGGGGTTACGATCACTTGGATCTTAGTTCGGTTATTGACCAGAAGAAGGGCTGGATCTATCGGAGCTAGGCTTCATATCAAACTTGTTTCTCTGTTTTCCCTTGTTGCAGTTTTGCCGGCGATTATTGTCGTAATTCTTGCTGCTCTTATCTTTAACACACAAGTCCAAGCTTGGTTTGATGAAAGAGTTCGCACAGCTGTAGAAAACTCCGTGGTTGTAGCTGATGCATATCTCGCAGAGCATAAGCGTGTTATTGCAGCCGATGCAGTAGCTATGGGGAAAGACTTAAATCGTAGCTGGCCTCGTTTTGCTACAAACCTTTCACTAGTTGAAAGAACTGTAAACATACAAGCGGCTCTTAGAAACTTACCAGAAGCAATGGTTTTTGATGAAAAGGGGCATATTATTGCTAGAGCAGGATTAACAGCTTCTTTAGAGCTAGAATGGCCTTCTAATAATGCTTTTGAACAGGCAAACAGAGGGGAAATAGTTATATTAACTAGTAACGCAGACGATAGGGTTCGTGCTCTGATTGGTCTGAACACAATACCTCAGGCCTATCTTTATGTTGGAAGGTGGGTTGATTCTAATATTATTGGCTACGTTGAAAGAACTCAAGAAGCCGCCCAAAAATACGCCCAGCTTGAATCACGACGCACAGGTTTGCAACTTCAATTCGCAACTATTTTTGTTATAGTTACACTGCTGCTTTTACTAGTTGCGGTGGGAGTTGGTCTAGGCTTTGCCAATCGAATGACTGGGCCAATTACTAAGCTGGTGAGAGGAACGGAGTTAGTTCGTTCAGGAAACCTAGGTGTTCGTATAGATGGTGATGATGCAAAAGATGAGCTAGGGATATTAACACGAGCATTTAATCGAATGACAAGGCAACTAGATGAACAACGTAGCGAGTTAGTTGAAGCAAACAGACAGTTAGAAGACCGCAGAAGATTTACAGAAGCTGTTTTAGCTGGAGTGTCGGCTGGTGTAATAGGGCTTGATCAAGAGGCTAGAGTAAATTTACCAAATAGATCTGCATCAACCTTACTTGGTGCGGGAGTAGGTGAGCTAGCAGGACAGCCTCTAGCAGTTGTGGTTCCTGAAATGGCTGAATGTCTTGAATTAGCACTAACTAATACTGATCGTTTAGTCGAAGACGACGTTACACTAACTATAGGTGAGGAAAGTAGAACTCTACACGTACGAATAGCTGCTGAATATGATAACTCAGAATCAGTTATTGGATATGTTGTAACTTTCGATGATATGACTGAGTTGCTTTCGGCGCAAAGAAAAGCAGCTTGGGCGGATGTGGCCAGACGGATAGCGCACGAGATTAAAAACCCTCTTACGCCCATACAACTGTCCGCTGAAAGATTGAAGCGTAAATATGCAGAAGAAATCATCTCAGATCGTGAAACATTTGAACAATGTACTGATACCATAGTTAGGCAGGTTACAGATATCGGCAGAATGGTTGATGAGTTTTCTGCTTTTGCAAGAATGCCCAATCCAATCTTTTTAGACACAAATTTAGTTGAGCTTTGTAAGCATCCATTTGTTCTTCAGCAAAATGCCCATCCAGAGATATCCTTTCACTATCAATATAATCAAGATGAAATCCATGCATCCTGCGATGAAGGTCTCATTACTCAAGCGTTAACAAACCTCTTACGTAACTCCATAGAGGCAATTGAGGAACGTATTTCTGATGAAAATAGGAATCAACATTTCAATGGGGAAATATCTCTACTACTTCATAAGGAAGATAGTTCGGTTACAATTACTGTTATAGATAATGGTAAAGGGTTACCTGAAACACAACGGGATAGATTAACGGAGCCTTATATTACAACCCGAACCAAAGGTACTGGGTTAGGGTTAGCAATTGTTAAACGAATTGTTGAGCAACATGAGGGATATCTGCGCCTAGAAGACATAGATAAGACTGATTATCCGATTAGTGAACCTAAAAAAAGTATAAAAGGAGCAAAAATAAGTATTGTTTTTCCTGTTAGATCCGAATCTTCCAAGAGTGGTAAAATATGAACAATAAACGTCAAACGCGTATTGTGGTTAGTAGAGTTTAATGGCAAACGATATTTTGATAGTCGACGACGAAGATGATATACGCCTGCTGATATCGGGTGTCTTAGACGATGAGGGTTATGAAACCCGAGATGCTAGTAATAGTCAGCAGGCAATAGAGGAACTGGGTATAAGACGTCCAAGTCTTATAATACTAGATATATGGCTTGAAAACAGCGATCTGGATGGAATGCAACTTCTGAATAAACTTTATCTTGAGTGCCCAGAGATTCCTGTGGTCATGATAAGTGGACATGGATCGATAGAAATGGCGGTCCAGGCTATTAAGATGGGCGCTTATGACTTTATAGAGAAACCTTTTAAATCTGATCGTCTTCTACTTATAGTATCGCGGGCGATTGAAGCTGCACGATTGAGACGAGAAAATGAAGAACTTCGCCTGAGGGCAGGGGCAGAGGCTGAGTTGATAGGAAATTCGACATCTATAAATCAGTTAAGACAGGCGATTGAAAAAGCTGCGCCTACGGGAAGCAGAGTTTTAATTTATGGGCCTGCTGGTTCGGGAAAAGAAGTTGCTGCTCGAATGTTGCATCGTTTTTCTTCGCGTTCAGAACAGCCATTTGTTGTCATAAATTGTGCAACCATGGCTCCTGAAAGAATGGAGTTAGAGCTATTTGGGTCAGAATCTGACACAACTGTTAATGAGAATGGATCTGCCAGAATAGGTTTATTTGAACAGGCACACACAGGCACTCTGCTTTTGGATGAGGTGGCAGACATGCCCATTGAAACACAAGGGAAAATAGTAAGAGCTCTTCAAGAACAAACGTTTGTTCGCATCGGAGGAACTCAGAAAGTAAGGGTTGACGTTCGGGTTGTGGCCACAACAACTAAAGATATGACTGCTGAAATTGCAGCCGGTAATTTCCGCGAGGATTTATATTATAGATTGAATGTTGTTCCACTGGAAGTGCCAAATCTCTCTCAACGAAAAGATGATGTTCCTGTTTTAGCTGATTATTTTATGAATCAATCATCCCAACTTTCTGGTCTCGCTCCCAAAAAAATTGGAACTGACGCGATGGCGTCGCTGCAAGGATATACTTGGCCTGGAAATGTAAGACAACTTCGGAATGTTATTGAATGGCTACTAATAATGACACCAGTAGAACATGACAGGCCAGTTCAAGTTGATATGTTGCCTCCTGAAATAGGAGGAATATCTCCCTCTATACTTCGACAAGATACCAGTGTCGAACTTTTAAGTTTATCTCTCCGCGATGCTCGAGAGGAATTTGAAAGGCAATACCTGGGAGCTCAAATCACACGTTTTGGTGGCAATATATCGAGGACAGCAAGCTTTGTAGGTATGGAAAGATCTGCTTTACATCGAAAATTAAAGTCCTTGGGGGTGCAGAGTGGCGTAGCTGGATCAGGTCAACCAACAAATGGAACAGCGGAGGATATCCCTAGTTCAAGTAGTCAGTCGTAAAACGCTATCGGAATATTAAAGTGTCGACAAGGTGATCTTAGAAAATGAAAACAATTATATGTGGAGCCGGTCAGGTAGGGTCAAATATCGCTAAAGAATTAGCGAGTGAGAGAGTTGACGTTACTGTCGTTGATCAGAGTGTTGAGCTCATAGCTCGAATAAGAGATACTCTAGATGTTCGTGCTATGGTCGGTCATGCTTCTTTGCCAGATGTTCTTGAAGCAGCCGGAGCAGCTGATGCTGACATGTTGATTGCAGTAACATTTGCAGATGAAGTAAATATGATTGCATGCCAAGTAGCGCACTCACTTTTTAATGTTCCAACCAAAATAGCGCGTATACGTGAACAGAGTTATAGAAAGCAGATTTGGTCAGACCTTTTTAGTCATGACAATATGCCAATCGATGTCATTATATCCCCTGAGATAGAGGTGGCAAAAGCTATTAGCCGTAGGTTTACTGTTCCCGGCTCATTCGAAATAATTCCGTTGGCAGATAACAAGTTACGTTTAATTGGCGTTAGATGCGAGGAAGAATGTCCAATAACAAATACTCCGTTGCGTCAGCTAACTTCTCTATTTCCAGATCTAAATATTACTATAGTTGGTATTATTAGAGAAAATAGATCTATGGTTCCACGAGGAGACGATCACTTAGAAATTGGAGATGAAGTATATCTTGTAGTGGATGCACAACAAATAGAGCGTGCAATGTCTGCATTTGGCCATGATGAACCCGAGGCACGGCGAGTGGTGATAATTGGAGGAGGAAATATTGGTCAAAGCTTAGCTTCTAATGTTGAAGAACAATTTACAGGGGTAAGTGCGAGTTTAATCGAAATTGATAAAGAAGTTGCGATGAATGCGGCTCAGGCGCTTGCAAAAACAACTGTAATAAACGGTGATGCCTTAGATCCAGAAATCTTGGTTGAAGCCAATATCGGAAATTCAGCAACAGTAGTAGCAGTTTCTAATGATGACGAGGTTAATATACTAGCTTCATTATTAGCAAAAAGATATGGAGCCGAACGAGCCGTAACTTTAGTGAATACTATGACTTACAATCCTCTTCTTGCACCATTAGGAATCGACGTTGTCGTTAGCCCTAGAGCAATAACCGCATCCACAATACTACAGCATGTCCGCAGGGGAAGTATTAGGTCGGTGCATTCTATTGGAGAGAATTTTGGTGAGGTTATCGAGGTAGAGGCGCTAGAAACCTCCAGTTTAGTTGGTCAGACAATACTTGACTCTCGATTACCTTCGGGGGTCATCGTAGCAGCAGTTCTTAGGGATGGAAGCATAATTAGAGTTGACAAAAATACTAGAATTCATGCTGGTGATAGAGTTATTTTGTTTGCTACAAAAGGAGCCATTAGAAAGGTTGAAAAATTATTTTCAGTCCGTCTAGAGTTCTTTTAACTGTTGTCAAGCACTAGTAACTAGTTAATATATTAGATTAATATGTATTGTTAGTGGACTGTAAATAATGGTTAAAAAATGTAGATAAACCATTTATAGTATTTAGCTGGATAATTTATACAATAATTGAGTTCTTTCTATTCTATTGAATTATAGGTTAAACTATTTGTTCAGTAAAACTAAACCAGAAGTTAATGTAAGGTTAAGAGCTATTATATAACGTAAACCTAGGGATTAATTCGAACGGTAAGAATTCTATCCTAAAACAACAAAAATAAAGTCTGGGGTTTGAAAAATGGCTGGGGAGAAATCACAAAACGTTCAAGATGTTTTTTTGAATCATATACGTAAGAGTAAGGTCCCAGTAACTGTTTTTTTGGTAAATGGTGTTAAATTGCAAGGCATAGTAACCTGGTTTGATAATTTCTGTGTATTTTTGAGAAGAGATACTCATTCACAGCTTGTTTATAAGCACGCTATTTCAACAATTATGCCATCAACACCAATACAGTTATTTGAACCGCCGCCTGAAGAATTAGACGCTGAAGAGTAATATATAAATCTTGGTTTCATATAACGGTAAAGATAAAATAGAAGCGGGACAGGGTAGACTCGAACGGGCGATTGTACTGCAACCCGATCTGGGGTCCTCTGCTATTGGCAATAGAAACCCAGACACTATGTTGATTGAAACAATAGGTCTCGCTGAATCAATTGGCTTAAAGGTAGTTACCTCAAAAGTTGTTAATGTAAAAAAACCGCATCCTGCTACTCTTTTTGGTCCAGGAAATATTTCAGATTTTAAATCTCAAGTTATATCGAACAAAGCTAGTCTTATAATTATAGGGGCTCCTATAACTCCAGTTCAGCAAAGAAACTTGGAACACAAATGGAACACAAAAGTTATTGATAGGACAGGGCTCATAATTGAAATCTTTGGTGACCGTGCTAGAACAAAAGAGGGTTCGTTACAGGTGGAACTTGCTGCTCTAACGTATCAAAGAAGTAGATTAGTTAGATCTTGGACGCATTTGGAACGTCAAAGAGGTGGGGCAGGGTTTCTTGGTGGACCGGGAGAGAGACAGTTAGAACTTGATAGACGTTTAATTGATCAACGGTTGGCTAAGATTAAAAAACAGTTAAGCAGAGTCAGCAGGACTCGTGGCTTACATCGCTCAGCACGGAAACGCGTACCATACCCGATAGTCTCACTGGTTGGTTATACGAACGCTGGTAAATCTACTCTGTTTAACAATCTCACAAATTCAAAAGTATTAGCTGAAGACATGTTGTTTGCTACTCTGGATCCTACTATGCGCGCTTTATCGCTTCCTAGTGGGCAAAACATAATCTTGTCCGATACTGTAGGGTTTATACAAGACTTACCCACCCATTTAATAGCAGCTTTTAGATCAACGCTAGAAGAGGTTGTTTCATCAGATATAGTACTTCACGTAAGGGACATCTCACACGATGAAACAGAGCAACAACAAAAAGACGTTAGCCTAATACTAGCTAATTTATTTAATGATTCATCTCTAGACACAGATAATATTCCACCAATAATTGAAATTTTCAACAAAACAGATTTACTAAAGAAAGAGCGCTATGACTATTTCCAAAACATTGCTTCAAGGAAGGAAAATGTAATAGCCGTATCGGCTTTGACAGGGGAGGGTTGTTTAGAGTTACTAAAAAAAATATCTGAGCATATTTTGTCAGAGCATGTAGTTTTAGATATAAAAATCCCTCTCAATGACGGTGCAATGCTGGCCTGGCTTTATCAAAATGGGGATATAATAGAAAGAAGAGATGGTGATCAACATTTTCACATATCAGTTTGTTTAAGCCCGACGAATCACATTCGATATATAAATCGGATGTCTGAAAACGGCAAAATATAAGAATAAATTAAGTCATGTCTCTTTTAAAAATTGATGTCGAAAAGATCACCCAATTGTTAATAGAGGTTTCTGTTAAAATAATACTGCCTAGTCATAATAAACTTAATCCTTCAGACATAGAGGAAAAAGATTATGGTGAATTAACTACCATAGCTGATATTAAAGCTGAAGCTTTTCTATCCCAAAGGTTATGTGAGCTTTTGCCGGGTAGTTATGTGATAGGCGAAGAGGCTGCCTACAAAAGAAAAGATCTATTTAATTTATTGAGTGATGATAACCCTGTATGGATTATTGACCCAATTGATGGCACACACAATTTTGCTAAAGGTAGTGATAATTTTGCCGTGATAATTGCATTAGTTGTTTCAGGACAAACATTAGCTGGCTGGATTTATGAGCCTGTTTCAAAGAAAATTGCCCGAGGAGAACTAGGATCTGGCGTTTATGTGGACAATAACAAGGTTACACTGGTCAATAGTATAAACGAGAATAAACATGATGGGATTGCAGCAAGCTATTTATTTGATTTACTTAGGCAGGATAGAGTTCATGTCGGAGAGTTAAATAGACCCAATTGTGCTGGGCACGAGTACATTCAGTTGTTGGAGTCTAATATAAGTTTTACTGCCTATACTAGGTTAAGGCCGTGGGATCATGTCGCTGGAAGTTTTTTAATAGTTGAATCTGGCGGAACAAGCGCTTTAGTCGATAACAACGAGTATAATTCGACGATAAATCAAGGCAATCTTTTAAGTGCATTGAATGATGATATATGGCATAAAATCGTCTCACTATTAGAAAATAATGATAAATATTAGATTGTTTGTCGGGTGAGGGGAGTAGTTACAGTTAAATCCCTAGAGCTAAATATTAAAATTAATTTTTGGCTTTTCTTAATTTATCCAGTCACTTTTTTCGCTTTCTCCCATAATGCATTAAGCTCTTGCGGGGGTATGCTATTTTGATCTTTGCTAGAACTGAGAAAACGTTCAAGAATACGAAACCTTTTCTCAAATTTAAAGTTAGCTGCTCTTAAAGCTGTTTCAGAATTTATGTTGAGATGACGGAGCAGGTTAATGCAGGCAAAAATCAAATCACCTGCCTCGTCTAATATTCTATCTTCATTATTGGTTGAGGTGAGTTCATGTTTAAGCTCACCTAACTCTTCTAGAACTTTTTCTAGGACAGGGTTTATGTCATCCCAATCAAACCCGATTGTCGCAGCTCTCTGCTGGAGTTTTTCTGATCTCATCATTGAGGGAAAATTATTGGGTATGTTGTCAAGGACGCTAATGTCTTTACCTTCACGAATTGATTTCTCTTCTCTTTCCTTGGCTTTAATCTTTTCCCAACTAGTTTCTTGTTGCTCCGAATTTTCAACTTTATTTTGAGAATATATATGAGGGTGACGATGCTTTAATTTGTTTACCACCGAGTTAATTACGTCATTTATATTAAATTCATCAATTTCTGATGCCATCTGTGAATGGAATACAACTTGCAATAGAAGATCCCCAAGTTCTTCTTTTAATGCCTCGAAGTCTTTTTTGTCTATTGCGTCAGCGACCTCATATGCTTCCTCTATTGTGTACGGAAGAATAGAGTCAAATGTCTGAGACTTATCCCACTCACAGCCGTTAATAGGGTCCCTTAATTCTTTCATTACCTCTAAAAGGTTATCAAGCTTATTAATTGTCATGTGCACTTTTTCTTCTAATTATTATTTTCGTTTTTCGATTCGGTCTTATTGTGTATTAGCGTATAATATATATTATGTTAAATTGTATATTATTATTTAATTATAATTATCAATTGGTTATGTATGTTCATTAATGTTATAGATTAATTGGTATCAAAAAGTGTATGAAAATTATTTGTAGTGATACTCATAAGATCTTGCTCATTAACATTTATAATATCTGCTAATTCTTTGAGGGTGTGTACAACGAATGAAGGTTCATTTCTTTTACCCCTATTTGGTACTGGTGCTAAAAACGGCGCATCAGTTTCAACAAGTAACTTATTTAGTGGTAAGTGATTGACTATATCCCTTACAGCCTGAGCTTTTTTAAAAGTTATAATACCAGAGAAACTTATGTATAAGCCAATATCAATTGACCTCAAAGCAAGATCTAATCCGCTACTAAAACAATGCATAACACCGGTGAAAGGACAAGCTTTATACTCGCTTTCTAATATCTCAATCATAGCTTCATCTGCATCCCTAGAATGTATTACTAATGGAAGTCCTGTTTCTTGTGCTGCTACTATATGTGTAATAAAGTTTTGACATTGCTTATTGGGTGAGCTGTTATTGTAATGAAAGTCGAGACCGGTTTCACCAATACCTATAACCTTTGGATGTCTCGATAATTCTATTAAATGTTCCGTTGTTTTTTGTCCCTCAGATTCTGCCTCATGAGGGTGAACACCTACAGTGCACCAAACATTAGAATATTTTTCAGCAATTTCTAGTATCTTCTGAAAACGGCTGATATGTGTGCATATAGTAAGAATCTCAGTTACACCATTTTCCAAGGCACGTTCTATCACCTCATCTAAGTCAGTCCTGAATTCATCGAAATCTAGATGACAATGGCTATCTACGATCATCTGTTTCCATTTTGGTTTACTTCTTCCAAGTACCTTGGAAAAACTGGATAAGGATCCGAAAGATTTGTTCCTGGACTTACTGCATACTTATCACTCAGATTAGAAAATGTACGTTCATCGAATGGTGAAGCAATTTGATCTAATATCTTAGATGCTGAATCAGGCATGATTGGTTGAATTAAAATAGAAATTTTTCGAATTACCTCAATAAGAACAAACAAAACTGTCTTCATTCTTAACTGATCAGTTTTACGAAGAACCCATGGTGCCTGTTTATCGATATACCTATTTGCATCACCTATTACTTTCCAAATTAACTCCAGAGCTTTATTAAACGCCTGTTCATTAAATTCAGCTCTTACTAGAGGATGAAGCCCATCAGCGTCTTTAAGAAGGACAATGTCTTCTTCGTTTAATTCCGACGGCTCTGGGATCTTACTATCACAATTTTTCTTAATCATAGACAAAACTCTTTGCACAAGATTACCCAAATCATTTGCTAGATCGCCGTTTATTCTCCCTACCATGCTCTCATGACTTATATAACCATCTTGCCCAAAAGGTACCTCCCTTAGGAGATAATAACGAACGGCATCAAGTCCATAATTTTCAGTTAAATTTGCAGCTGTGACGACATTTCCAAGTGATTTAGACATCTTTTCACCTCGATTAAGGAGCCAACCATGTGCAAATACGCGTTTCGGCGGGTGTAGACCCGCTGCCATTAGAAATGCAGGCCAATAAACAGCATGAAATCTCAAAATGTCCTTTCCCACCATATGGAGGTCAGCTGGCCAAAACCTTTCATATGGTTCTTGTTTGGTTTGAGGGTATCCAACACCTGTTTGATAATTATTCAAAGCATCCAGCCAAACGTACATTATATGGTCAGGATCGTCTGGCACTGGTATCCCCCAATTAAAGCTAGTTCTGCTTACTGAGAGATCATTTAGACCTCCTTTTACAAAACTAATCACTTCATTTCTTCTGCTTTTTGGTCCTATAAAATTTGGGTTTTTGTTATAAAAGTCTAATAATGGTTCTTGCCATTTTGATAAATCAAAGAAGTAGCTTGGCTCTTCAACCCATTCTACCTCAGCCCCTGATGGAGCTACCTTTTGACCTTTGTCATTAACTGATAACTCCTTTTCTCCATAAAACGCTTCATCACGGACTGCGTACCAACCCGAATAGCTACCTAGATATATATGTCCATTTTCCCTAATCTTTTTCCAAAGATCTTGTGTCGCTTTAATATGTCTGCTTTCAGTTGTTCTAATAAAATCATCATGGGAATAATTCATTTCTTCCGCTAATTGTCGAAAGTTTTGACTTAACGAATCTGTAAATTCTTGAGGCTCTTTGCCCGCTGCTTCGGCTGACTTTTGTACCTTTTGACCGTGTTCATCCGTGCCTGTTAGAAAAAATACGTTCTTACCATCCAGCCTATTAAACCGAGCAAGCACATCACAAGCTAATGTTGTATACGCATGACCAATGTGAGGCTTATCATTCACATAATATATTGGCGTGGTTAAATAAAAGTCTTGTTTTGTCAAAGTTCTATCCACAATATCTGATTTTTATAGATTAGTGATTTTCGTTTTTCGTATGGGCTTTTATTTTTGCTTTGTATCTGTGTCCATACCAAACACAAAGTAACAAAGGCCACATTATGTATATACCTAAATCTGAAATCTCCTTAGGTAAAAACTTAACAAAAAAATGATCTATTGCCCCTATTAATATTATTACCCACATAGAGTAAGTTAATGGATCTAGAAAACGTGCAAATATTTTAGACATTTATACTACTTAACTAGTTTTAACCATAAATTCATTTATCTTGCAGCCTTTGATAATTCGAAAAATATATTCAAAATCACCTGTTTTCGATCTAAGTTTACTTTATCAGCTCTTTTAAGGAGAATGTTTATTCTATTCCAAGCATTTAACAAAATATCTAGATCATTGCTGGATATATGATCAACAATTTTCATTTCATCTGAGGAAATTCCCGCTTCCTCATTACAGTTTTTACCCACAGAGAGTCTAATGACTCTACTAAACCACCAAAGAATTAAGTCTGTAAAAGTTCTATATGACAACTCCTCAGAATCAGTTGAAAGTGAGTCAGCAGTTTTATGTAGTAGATTTTCATTCAATAAAGGTAGATTACAAACTATTTCAACTAATGTTTTGTAAAGATCAAGGCCGTTGGTATCTATTAGATTAATTGCATTACCAGGTGATCCCTCAGATAGTGTCGATAATAATTGTAGATCTTTGTTCGGTACGTTTAAGTTTAGTTCCCGCAATATATCTTTAACCTGCTTACTAGACAAAGGTCTAAGTTTGAGAGTTAAACATCTAGATATGACAGTTGGTAGAAGATTATTTATTGAATGACAAACTAAGATAATCAACGTTTTTCTTGGAGGCTCTTCTAAGACTTTAAGTAGAGCATTTTGTGCATTTTGATTCATATCATCTGCAGAATCTATTATTACCGTACGCCAATCGCTAAGAGTGGGTGTTAATTTAAAAAAATGTGTCATTACTCTTATATCTTCGACTGATATATCTTTTCTCAACCGATATGGAGGTTTGGTGTTATTGTTACGCCTGATAAGACGACAGTCTGGGTGAGAGCCAGCGACTATTTGATTAACGATGTGTTCAGTTTTTTTTACATTTTCATATGCGCCAGATTTAAACGTACCTTTTGTGTGAATAGCTTTAATAAAATGCCAGGCAAATGTAGATTTTCCAATTCCTTTTGGACCAGTTAGAATCCATGCATGCGGTAATTTGTTATTACTAATAGCCATCTCCATAGTGTCGACAGCATCCTGATGTCCAATTAATGAGGAAGTTGAACGAGGGGCTTCTATTTTTTCAATTATCTCTGAGTTCATCGCCATAAAACTTAAATGTCTTTAATTAAAAATTTCTGAGATACTTCTTTCCAGACGCGGACGGAAACATCATCTAATGAACCTTGGGCTTTTATTACACGGCACCTCGTAGGATTGTTTTTCGCAATGTCTAAAAAGCCCTTACGCAACTTTCTATGGAATTCAATATCCATTCGCTCGTATCTATCTTCATTTGATGAAAGTGAAACATTCCTATCCACAGCCCTTTTTAAGCCAACTTCTGGTTCGAGGTCTAAAATAAGTGTTAAATCTGGTTCTATATTATCAGCGGTAATCGTATATAAGGAATCAATAATACTTTTACTAACACCTTGCCCGTAACCCTGATACGCCATAGTTGAATCAGAAAAACGATCAGATATAACCCAAAGGCCTTTATCTAAAGAAGGATTAATCGTTTTTATAATGTGTTCATGCCTTGCTGCAAAATGTAACATCGTTTCTGATATTGGCTCCCAAAAAGAAATTTCGCCTGAAACTAATAATGAGCGAATAGCATCAGAGGTTGGTGCACCACCTGGTTCACGTGTCTTTACTGCACTGACCCCTTCTTCTTGTAGACGATTTACTAAAATTGAGATTTGAGTGGATTTACCTGATCCCTCCCCTCCTTCAATGGTTATAAATTTTCCTCTTTTAACTTTTGTTTTCATAGTAGCAGCTTGGTATTTTTAATTAATTGTCTGACGCTCCTAAGATTATAAACTTAAGAGCACTAAATAAACGGGCAATTAGACCTAACTTGTCAACGGTTTCTCCTGCATATAGCGGCCTACGTATATCTATAAATCCATTGCCGGTAACCTCTAATATAGCAATCTCTTGGTTTTCTTTAACAGGTGTAGGAACTGGTCCCATGTACTTAATATTGACTTTCATGCTTTTTAAAGATGCCTTAGGGAGAGCTAGAATTAAGTCATCTTTCAGTTTTAATGAAACTGTGTTTTTCTTTCCCAGCCACAACTGTGCTTCATCCACAGTCTCCGATTTAGAGAAAAGCTTTATATTCGTGAACTCACGAAAACCCCAATCAAACAACCTTCTAGATTCTTGAGCTCGGATCCTTGCACTCTTTAGCCCATGTACGACCATTATAAGTCGCCTATCATTACGAATACCTGATGCAGTTAATCCATATCCGGCAGATTTAATATGACCAGTTTTTAAACCGTCGGCTCCAATGTTTTGATAAAGTAAAGGGTTACGATTGTTTTGTGTTATTAATTTACCATTATTGCTTTTGCCGTAACTGAATTTCTTTTCTGAGTAATATTTATAAAACTGTGGGTATTCTTTAATGACATATTTCGCCAATAGAGCAAGATCCCGGGCTGTTGTAACGTGTTGAGAGTCAGGCCACCCAGTTGCATTTTTGAAAGTAGTGTTTTTTAATCCAATCTGTTTTGCCCGATTCGTCATTAATTCAGAAAATTCAGCCTCAGTGCCCCCAATGGCTTCGGCAAAAACAATAGAAGCGTCATTTCCAGATTGAACTATTACTCCTCTAAGTAAGTCACGAACTGAAACTTCATCTCCAACACGAACAAACATTTTTGATCCACCCATTCTCCATGCTTTTTCAGAAACTAGAAGCTTTGTGTCCAGCTCTAAAATACCTTCTTTTAGTCTGTCGAACACGAGAAGAGCCGTCATAATTTTACTCATTGACGCAGGGAACATTTTTTCATCTGCTTGTTTTTCGAAAAGAACTGTATCTGTATTGTAATCAATAAGTATCGCGTGTTTGGCATTAGTGACAAAAGAAGCAGCCAAAACATTATTAGTGGAAGTTATTACGATTACGAATGTTATTATTAACTTTGTAATCAGGAATGCTTTTAAAGTCATTTTAATTCAACTTTATTTTCTGTGGTATTATAAAACTTCTAAATAGTGATTATTGTGCTTATCATTCAACTACAAGACGTGCATCAACTACTCCAGATTTAGCTATCCGTAATAGTGTCTTATCAGCAGCCTCAATATTATCCATTGGACCTATTCTGACACGAAAAAGTTCATTACCTCCTATAGAAAGCCTGCTAATTTGTGTGGGGCCAATTTTATATACCTTATCCCTCATTCTTAAAGCATTTTGTAATTTAGAAAAGGTTCCAGTTTGCACATATATTTCAGTAGGTATAACGGGCAACACATTCACCTTTTTCGACAAGGGCGGAGCTGTGTAATTAATTCTATTTTTCACATTCCCTGGATAATCTTTTGGTGAACTGTTTGTGATTTCTTTTGTGTTTAATAGCTTAGTAACAACAGTCAACCTGGGTGATGCTATAATTTTTGGTTGTTTCACTTTCATTCTTTTATTGTTGAGAGCCTCTATTTTTAAATTTCTACTTTCCCTGCTAAGAAACTCCACTTTTACTTTTGCAGTACCATTTTTTTCAAAACCTAAAAGCTGAGCCCCTCTTCTTGATACATCTATAATTCTTCCTCTAGCAAATGGTCCTCTGTCATTAACTCTAATATTCAAAGCTCGACCATTTTCTAAATTTGTGATTCTTACTGCACTAGGCATAGGCAATGTTCTGTGAGCAGCGGTTACGAGATTTTGATCAAAAAGCTCACCATTTGCAGTTAATTTACCGTGGAACTTTGGGCCGTACCAAGACGCTATACCGGTTTCAGAATAATCTGATTCTTCTGCAGGGTAATACCACTTTCCGAATATTTGGTATGGCTTACCAACCTTATACACTCCATTACCTTTCGGTGAAGCAGTTATAATATCGCTTTGAACCTTTTTTGCTGTATGAACAATCAGTTCAGTTTCAGTACAGCCAGACAGTATAATTAGAGTGTTGAGGAGAATAAAAATACAAAAATTTTTAAATCCTAATTTCATTTATTTTTTACCTAAAACTCTTGTTTTCTGTGATTCAACCATGGTCATTTATTAGCGATCATGTCAGAGAGTATACCTACTGCTGTAGCAAAATAATTTGACCTGTTCCAACGAAGTAATGCTCGAAAATTATTATAAACTAAAAAACATCGATTTCCGTTCTTACCTGGAAAAACAACAGAAGCCTTTATATTACGACTAGGGAGATTAGAGCCGTCTATTTTGCGAACACCTAAGGCTTGCCATTCGTCCATTGTCTTTATCACTTTTAGTCCAAACATATCTTTATTGATGCTATTTGGAATCTTGACCTCCCTCCCCCATGTTATGTCTGATCTCCAACCAGATCTAGATAGATAATTTGCTGCTGATGCAAATATGTCTGCTTTATCATTCCAAATATCTTTTTTACCATCATGATTAAAATCATAAGCATAGTTTATAAAGCTTGATGGCATGAATTGACTTTGCCCCATTGCCCCAGCCCAACTGCCCATCATTTCTGAGGGTTCAATATGTCCGTCATCCAAAATTCTTAGTGCGTTAAATAATTCTTTCCTGAAATACTTACTGCGCCGTCCATCATAGGCTAGGGTGGCTAATGAAGCCACAACTGGAAAACCACCAGTGTTTCGACCATAATTTGTTTCAATTCCCCAAAGGGCTACAAGAAATCGTGGCTGTACGTTGAACCTCTTTGACACGGTATTAAGAAGTTCTATGTTTTTACTAAGATTAATTTTTCCCTGATTTATACGACGATGGTTCACAACACGATCTAAATACTCTTGGAATGTAAGAGTAAATTCCGGTTGACGTCTATCTAGTTCAATTATGCGGGCAATAGGTGAAATATTTGTGAGACTAGCGTCTAGTATTTGCTGACTAATCCCAGAATCTAATGCTTCATTACGAAGCTCCAAAAGCCAATCAGAAAATGTTATGTTTGTTTGACAAAGTGCTGGTAAAGCTACAAAGATGGCTAATATAAATAAAAGGAACGCTAGAAACTTGTTTTTCACAGTTTTTGTCCATTATTGCTTTTTAGTTCGTTATTAAATACTGAAAGGCCTTGTTTTCAGGTAGTAATCTTTTGTGATAAATATATAAAGGTCAACATTATAGGCTTATCTGATTGAGTCGTTAGTTCCCTTGTTATTACTTAGTTTTTTTGACAGATTAATTAACTAGATATTATGGATGTGGAGATAATGAAGTTAGGATTTTTTACCCAACCAGTACATCCGATCACACGCGATTACCGCGAAATATTACGTGAAGATCAAGAAGCTATAATATTGGCTGATGAGCTAGGTTATTGTGATGCTTTTGTGGGCGAGCATATGACGGACTTAGCTGAACCAATAACGAACTGTCTTGTTTTTTTAGCGACATTAATTGATAAAACAAGAAATATTAAACTTGGAAGTGGCGTCGTTAACCTCCCAAGTTACCATCCGGTACATATAGCTGCGCATGTTGCCATGATAGATCACCTGTTGGATGGAAGGTTTATTTTTGGTATTGGCCCAGGTGGATTACCTTCTGACGTAGAAGTTTTTGGTAACCTAGATTTAAACAAAAATGAAAAAATGGTAGAAGCCATAGATCAAATTTTGGCAATTTGGGCTGGAGAAGCCCCATATAATATTGAAGGCAAATATTACAGGACATCCACCGAGAGAACTTTATACGAGGAGATAGGACAGGGTATTATCCCAAAACCTCTTCAAAAACCGCATCCTGAAATTGTATTTACTGCTTTAGCGCCGCACTCTAAAGGCATAACTGCAGCTGCAGAAAGAGGTTGGCGGGGTATATCTTCAAATTATATTGCTGCACATTGGGCAGCAACACACTTACCAAAGTTTGTCGAAGGGCACGCAAACGCTGGTTTAGAAGAAGATCCATCTAGATGGAGTATTGCACGTAGTATTTTTGTGTCTGACGATGAAAGCACAGCTATAAAGTATGCTAAAAGTGAAGATGGACCTTATGGATTTTACTTTCGGAATATACTCCGTAAAGTGGAGAATGCCGGTTCGTCAATTTGGAATTTAAAACAAAACAAAGTTTCAATTAAACCATTCGATATCTTCAAGTCATATCCTGATCAACCAAATGAAGAGGTTACTGTTCAGCATTCCCTTGACACAAATGTGTTTGCAGGCACAGTAGATCATGTAGTGGATCAGATCTTAGCATTCAGAGAGCTAGCTGGTCCATTTGGAACACTAATGTATACAGGGCATGACTGGGCAGATATTCAACTTGGACGTCGCTCTATGGAGTTAATGGCTCACGAAGTTATGCCGCGAGTAAATAAAGCATTGGGAGAATAAAACAATTTTGAAAGAGACAGACTATGCCCTTATATGAAGGACCAATTGTAGACGCACATCATCACACAATATGGGATGTTAAAAATAATTATCCATGGATGAATGGACCAATGAATCCGATGATATTCGGTGATGATTGGTCACCAATGAAAAACGAATACAGTATAGAGAACTTAATAGATGAATATGATGGCCATGATTTATCTCAGTCTGTTCATGTTCAGGCTAATTTTGACATGTCCCGTACGTCTGATGAAACAAAGGGATTACAAAGTTTTTTTGATAAATTTGGTTTTCCAAACGGCATAGTTGCTCATGCAGATTTAACAGATCCTAATTTAGAGAATGTTATCGAAAGCCACATTAAATATGAAAATACAAAAGGAATACGACAGCAGGTTTACTGGCATCCAAATAATAAGAATTGGCGTTTCGTAGAAAACCCTGATTTTTGTCTTTCTAATTCGTTTCGTCGTGGACTGTCAGTTGTTGGGGAAAGAGGTTTAACTTTTGACTGGCAGGGATTTGCAAATCAATTCAGCCTATTAGCTGACTTGGCTAAAACACACTCAGGTGTAAGGTTTTGCCTTGTTCATGCTGGGATGCTAACGAGTACTGAAACGTCTATCGTAAGTGAGTGGACCGAGGAGTTAAAAAAATTGAAACCCTTTGAAAATATCTACATAAAGGTTTCAGGACTTAACACATTTACACGACAGTTATCTGAGCCAATAATGAAACAAGCGACAAATACGGTCTTGGATATGTTTGGAGCTGATCGTTGTTTTTTCGGTAGTAATTTTCCTGTTGAAAGGATGTGGACAACAGTAAATGAATATGTATCAACTCAAAAACATATTATGGCAGGTCGTTCAGATGCAGAAAATGAAAAGTTTTTTCACAACACTGGGAAGGAATTTTATCAAATTTGATCAATGCTAGTATATTAAAATATTAATTATCTATATTAAAGCATTGTAATTAATATGTTTTTTTACTTTTCTTGTTCGTTATATGGAGGATCCTATGGGGCGTCTTACAAATAAATATGCACTAGTTACTGGTGGGGGCTCCGGAATAGGAAGAACAACAGCAAGGATTCTTTCAGAGGAGGGAGCTAAAGTTGTTGTATCAGATATTAATTTTGATTCTGTTACACAGACTGCTGAAGAGATAGGCGCCTCTGTCATCGCTATAAAACATGATGTTACCAAAGCTGAGTCATGGAAAGATGTGTTGGAATTCTCTGAGGCTCATTTAGGTGAATTAAATGTATTAGTGAACTGCGCTGGAATAGCAGCACTGGGAAATATAGAAGAGACAACATTCGAAGATTGGAAAAGGATACATTCTGTGGACTTAGACAGTGTTTTCCTGGGATGTAAATTTGCTTTACCAATTATTTCAAAATATGGAAATGGTTCAATCGTGAATATTTCTTCTATATCGGGGATTATTGCTGGACATAATTTAGCTGCTTATAACTCAGCCAAGGCAGGCGTACGACATCTAACTAAATCGGTTGCCCTTCACTGCGCACGAGCATCTTACAACATCCGTTGTAATTCTATACATCCTGCTTTTATCAACACATCAATGCTAGATGATATTTTGGCTCATGATAGTAGAGAAACCGGACTTGCAAAGTTGGCACAGCAAGTTCCTCTAAAAAAAGTTGGTGATACAGAGGATGTTGCTTGGGCCATTGTCTATTTAGCAAGTGATGAATCTAAGTTTATGACTGGAGCAGAAATTATACTAGATGGCGGACTAAGTGCTGCTTAAAATAGTTTCGATCAATAACGATTACGCAAAACACAGACTAGAATAAAAGATTTCGAGGAAATGATGGGCACCACACATCTATTAGAATCAAAACCAAATAATATGCACTGGGGTGCATTTTCATCTGAATTTGACCCGGTATTAAAAATTAAATCTGGTGATCAAGTAGTTATTGAAACTATTTCAGGGGGCCACAATCAGATCCCACCGGGAACAGTGAATAAATTACTCCCCGACCACGAATTATTTTTATCAAATGACCGTAAACCGATATTGCCTGGCCATATCTTAACGGGGCCTATATTTATTGAGGAAGCCAAACCCGGCGACGTATTAGAGGTAAATATATTAAATATAGAATTACGACAAGACTGGGCTTGGAATATGATTGCGCCACTTAGGGGCTCTTTACCTGAGGATTTTCCTGAGGGCAGATTAATTCAGATAGATTTAGATAAAGACAGTAATAAGGCCATGCCTCCATGGGGAATTGAATTGCCAATCAATCCATTTTTTGGTGTTCTCGGTGTATCTCTTCCTAAAGAATGGGGAACAATTACTTCAGTTGTTCCTCAGCCTCACGGGGGAAACCTAGATATAAAAGAACTAACAGTTGGCACTAAATTATATTTTCCTATTTACAACGATGGGGGAATGTTTTCGGTTGGCGATGGACATGCATTGCAAGGTGATGGTGAGAGTTGTCTCTCTGCTGCAGAAACTGCACTCACAGGCACTTTTGAGTTCCATTTAAGGAAAGACATGAATCTTAAGATGCCACGAGCAGAAACGGAAACTCACTATATTTCTATTGGCATTGATGCAGACTTAGACGATGCGGCAAAGCAAGCATTACGTGAAATGATTTCTTTAATAACTGAAAAAACAAATCTATCGAAAGAAGATGCTTATAGCCTTATTAGTTTAGCTGGTGATGTCAGAATTTCCCAGTTAGTAAATATTAACAAAGGATGTCACGTTATGTTGCCTAAAGCTTGTCTTCATAGTGAGTAACGCTATAGGAAATTTTCATGAAATTTATTGAACATAAAGGAGTTAGGGTTCCCTGTTTAGGGTTGGGCACTTATCCATTGCAAGGCAAACAGTGTTACGATGTTGTGCGTATGGCATTAGACATTGGGTATCGTCATATAGATACTGCAGAAAGCTATCATAATGAAAAACCTATAGGAGAAGCGTTGGATCAATCTAAAATTCCTAGAAATGAGATTTTTCTGACAACTAAATGTGGCTTTTTAGATGCAAGTAGCAAGAACGTCAAAAAAGAGATTGAATCAAGTTTGGTAAATCTAAGAACTGATTATGTTGATCTTCTTCTTTATCATTGGCATCACAAAGAAACTCCTATGAACGAAACTTTAGACGCGCTTAAAGAAATTCAGTCTAAAGGGATGGCAATAAATATAGGAGTAGGGAATTTTACAATCCCATTATTGAAAGAAGCAATAGAAGTACACAAAATTGATTTTTTTACTAATCAGTTTGAATCTCATCCATTATTAAGACAGGTGCCACTAGAAAATTATTGTAAAAAAAACGGGCTACTAGTCACCGCGCACTCCCCTATTGGACGTGGGCGCGCTGTGAATAATGAAGTGCTACAGAATATTGGTAAAAAGTACAATAAGTCATCAGTTCAAGTTGCGATTAGATGGCAGTTAGACAAAAAGCTAAGAATGCTTGTTCCCAAATCAACAAGGAAAGAAGGGCTTAAAGAGAATTTGGACGTATTTGATTTCTCTCTTGACAACGACGATCTAAAAAAAATAAATGCATTGCCAAATAATCAAAGAGGATCAAGGCCCGACTTTGAGCCAGATTGGGATCCACTAGATGAATAGATAAAACATCAATGACAAATAAACTTAAAAATAAAATTGCTATAGTAACAGGTGCAGGCTCTATCGGGCCCGGATGGGGAAATGGAAAAGCCACAGCAGTGCTATTTGCACGAGAGGGTGCAAAAGTTTTGTGTACCGATATTAATGAAGAAGCTGCGCAGGAAACTGTTGAAATAATTAAAGATGAAGGTGGTATTGCATCAATGATTTCAGGCGATGTAAGTAAATCTGATCATGTTGAAGAGATTGTCAATCAATGCATTGCTCAATTTGGAGGCATTGATATTTTGCATAATAATGTTGGAATAGTGATGCCAGGTGGTGCAGCAGAACAAAGTGAAGATAATTGGGATCGTGCTATGGCTGTTAATCTCAAAAGTGTTTTTCTTACGAGTAAATTTTGTATACCACACATGAAACAACAAAAAAGTGGATCAATAATAAATCTCTCATCAATATCTTCTCTTCGTTATTTAGGCATTGATTATGTCTCGTATCCGACCTCTAAGGCCGCCATCAATCAATTCACCAAGGTTTCAGCAGCACAGTACGGGCCTTGGAACATAAGAGTTAATGCTATCTTACCAGGTTTTAATAGAACTCCTATGGTCGACCATTCTGTTGTAGAAATGCTGAAAAACAATAGTGATAAAACAATGACGATTGAAAAGTATTTAAAGTGGAGAGAGGATAAGATACCTCTTCGAAGATGGGGAGATGCCTGGGATATTGCCAAAGCAGCTGTTTTTTTAGCGTCCGATGACTCTAGTTATGTCACTGGTCTAGAGTTGGTAGTGGATGGAGGTACATCTTTAGTTCTTGAATAACCTCAAAAGTCTATTTCATTATCTTTTAGGCCCAAACGATGACTACCGTAGTTTATTCCAGACACATCAGTGTTGTATGCTATATGCGAAGAAATAGCTTTTATATCTCGAAAGTATCTAGACATCTGATTTTTGTTAAAAAGAGCTGAACCGCCTGAGGCCTCAAATAAAGTAGTAATTGCCTCATTACAAAGTCTCACTGCAAAAGCACAATCACGTCTCCATTTTACTTTCACACTCTCACTAGGTAATTCGTTTGATTCAGCTATCTTCAAGGCCTCTGCAGTGCTAGTTCTCAATACTAGTCCAGCGGTATCTATTTTTGCACTAGAATTAGAAATATGAATTTGTAAATTTTGTAGGTCTGTCACACGTTCTCCGGAATATGTAGATACTTTATTCTTTGTATTTTCAATAAAATAATTTAAAGCACCTATTGCTGTCCCCCAGCTAACACCAGCCATTGCCGTAGATGAAATAGCTTGCATAGGCAAACGAAAAACAGGACTTTTGTTTAGTGAAGTGCCAGGGGATGCTCCATTACGAGTGTCTAATTCTGACAAACTTCTATGTCTGGGCACAAAAACATTATCCATCTTAACATTATGACTACCGGTACCTGAAAGACCAAAAGAATCCCAATTATCTAAAATTATGTAGTCATTTTGGGGTACTAAGAATAACCTTTTCTCATTAGGTTGACCTACTCCATTATTATTAACTTCAGCAGCAACTATATTCCACTGACTGTTATCAATGCCGCTACAAAATGGCCAATCACCAGATAAAATATAACCCCCGTCAACTTCCTTAGCTGTTCCTGCACTATAAACTACAGACATACAAATTAAATTGTCAGGATTACACTTCCAAACATCGTCCTGTGCTTGTTTTTCAAAATAACCCAATATTGATGAATGAATAGCTAGATTAGAGAAAACCCAAGCGCTAGATGGACAACCCTGTGCTATAAGTGCCCCCATCTCAATTAACATCAAATGATCTTTCTCATGTCCGCCATAGTGTTTAGGCTGCATGAGTTTAAAAAAGCCTTTATTTCTGAATGATTGTTCGACCTCGGAAAGCATTTTTCTAGACTTCTCAGTTTTAGAATATAAATCCGTTAAATAAGGAACTAATAATTTAGCCTCTTCAAGAAGTCGTTCAGTGTTATTATCACTTAGCATGTTTATCAGTGTGTATTTTATAGTTAAATGAAAATTGTCTATCTACTCAGCAACATCTTGATATTCCGAGTATTCAGTCAACTCATCTAACGCTGGTTTAACTTCATCCATAAATAATTGGATATTTTTAATTACGCTTTCTTTTGGTTGTTGAGCATAATGATAAATTAATATGACATACTCAGCAGGAAGGTGTTTCCATTGGGCTACAAACTGATCACGTATCTCGCTTGTGGTTCCAGCCATAAACAACCCTGTGTCAATCATAGGATTAACCAAGTCATTGTATGTTGTGTTTTCATTGATAATGGTTTTCTCTTGCATCGCTATGGGAAGAAAACTCCGATAGAAGTGTTTAAATATCATTCCATCATAACTAGCAATATGCTCTCTGGCCTCAGTATATGAATCTGCTATACGGGGCATTCTCACAATTGCTTGGTTTTGACCTGGCGCAAAGTTATAACCAGCTTCTCTCGCTTTTTCTGTATATGATGGCCCGAAATTAGCCACGGTATCGCTTTTAGAAAAATAAGCTGGAATAAAACCCTTGGAACCAGCATAATCAACAGTTCTTTGACTGGCATTTGAAGCGACAAAAACAGGGGGATGTGGCTTAGTGTAAGGAGAAGGCACTACGCTAATACGTCTTAACTCTCCCTCAGAGCCTACCTCGCCATGTGCTCCAAGTATTTTTGTCCAAGGCGCCATTTCCCAACCTTGATGCCCATCTTTATAGGGAAACGGAATTTGCCATCTTTCAGAGTTATGCTCGATACTTTCTTCTGTCCATGCTTTAAGGACTATATCTACAGCTTCCTCAAATATCTCCCTATTAAGTTCGTCGTCACTACTACTATCAGATCGTGTTGCTTTAGTACCTAAATGTTGCCCCAAAAGATCAGTCCATCGAGATTGAAATCCTCTAGAAAACCCGACGAAGGTTCTTCCCTCCATTAAATGGTCTAATATTGCTGTTTCTTCTGCTACACGGATTGGATTAGCAGCTGACATAACATAACCGAGTTGGCCTATATTTATATTAGATGTCTTAGCCCCCCAAAAAGCATTTATTACTCCCGGGTTAGGGCTCATTTCATACCCTTCTGAGTGAAAGTGGTGTTCAATTGCAGTGGCGCCCCACACTCCAATTCTATCAGCCTCTTCAATAATGTCACACCATCCTCTTAGTGTTTTTTGATAGAGTTCGCTATTACGACCAATTGGTCGTAGCTTTACGCGTTCCTCTTCACTATTTGCGGGAAGTACTGGGTACATTTGCACTATTACTTTTACCATTTCTAACCTAACTATTTATTAGAATTAATCATTTGTCTGGTTATATAAATATGATTTATACGATTTAAGAATTATTCTTTTATATATATGAAATCAATATAATGGATAAACGGTTTTTAAATTAATTTTCACAATTTGATATGATAACAGACATAGATTGGTGGCTTATTTATAATCTAATAGATCCTTGTAGGCTAAATATTTTATTCTAAGTAGTGTCATTAATTGCTAACAAATACACAATATGGCCTATTATAAACTTAACCAGTAATAAATAACTTTTAGGGAAAATATATAATGTCCAAGCTAACTGAACGAAGACGCGACAATCAACAATGGATGCTAGACTGGATAATAAAAACTACTGGTAGAGTGCAAAACTTTGCTTATGATAACAGAGTTGTACCGAAAGAAGTTAAGTCTTATGCGCAGATTCACAGAATAGCTGATAAACACGGTCGACACATAATTTCGATTGCTGAAGGAGCAGAAAGTAAGGGACATTACAAAACAGCTGCAGAGCTATATTGGGCAGCAAGCGAACATTACAGAGAAGCTCAACATACAATATTTGAAGATGATAACTCAGAAAAAATTTATCTCCATGGAATGTTACTCAAATGCTTTGACAAAGTAATGGAATACTCTGACCACCCAATTGAAAGAGTAGAGATTCCATTTGAGGGCAATTACATACAAGGTGTTTTTCACATGTTGCCTGGTCGACCAAAAGCTCCAACAGTAATATTTTGTCCAGGCATGGATATGACAAAAGAGGCATTCATAGATGTACTACGCCATCCATTTATTTCAAGGGGCCTAAATTGTTTGCATCTCGATGGACCGGGACAAGGGACCAGCAATATAAGAAAAATAAGGGTTACACTCGATAACTATGAAAGAGCTGGCTCTGCAGCTATCGATTTTCTATCAAATAGACCCGAAGTGGATAGTGAGGCAATAACTGTTTCTGGTTTTTCTATGGGTTCCTACTGGGGTATGAGGTTGGCTGCCCTAGATAAAAGGGTGAAAGCTGTTGCTACAGCTGCTGCTTGTTATGGACCTAAAAAAGCAATTTTTGAGCAAGCTTCGCCAAGATTTAAACAAGTATTTATGTATATGTCAGGAATTCATGATGAAGATGAATTCGATACGTTTGCAGAACAGATGGTTCTTGATGATGTCGCCCATAAAGTGACATGTCCCGCTCTTCAGGTAACGGGCGAATACGACCCTTTAGCACCACTAGATACTGTATTACCAATTTATGAAAAGGTTTCCGGCCCCAAAGAACTCTGGGTAATAGAAAATGACTTTCATAACCCCAGAAATACTCCAAACTTTGGAGGAATTGATTTCTTTGGATTCCTAGCAGATTGGTTAAATGATGCGCTAAATGGCAAATTTGAACCTGGTTACAAAAAGGAAATTCTAGTACCAGAACATTCAGACGGTGGCCCCTATGTACAACAAAAGAAAGGTGGATTTACATTACCCGACCGCCTTGGAGTTAAAATTGAAGCCCATCCAGATCAAAATGGTCCTGCAGGCATAAAGGATTAAATGGTGATAATATAATTGTGATTATGGATTTATTTTCAGTTTTTCCTTCCATGAACGTAGTGCTTGCTTCTTCAAGATTGAAGGAATATATACCTTGAATCTTGGCAAGACACATTGAAGTGACAACTCATTTTCGAAGCAACTTAAAATACTACTCACTAAAAACTGGATAAAAAATTAGTTAAAGCGAAACACAAATTTCTAAGCCCTTGAAGCAAACGTTATTTATTGATGGAGAGGTGACAGAGTGGTTGAATGTACTGGTCTTGAAAACCAGCGTGCGTGCAAGCGCACCGTGGGTTCGAATCCCACCCTCTCCGCCATTTAACTAACGACGCATTTTTATACGTTTATCAGCTTTTGTTATTACTCCATCATCATTTCTGTCCATTCTAGAAACGATTCTATCCATTCGCTCATTTAGCTCTTCCATAGAAATCTGCGCATCTCCATTGGTGTCTGTTCTTTGAAAAGCACGAACCATACGTCTTCTTGTAATTTCACTCCATAAGATTTGAAACTCATCTAGTGATAAACCACCGCTTTTATTAGTGTCATGGTCATTCATTGTCTTGTTTTGAACAGCTGTTATTTCATAGGAGGTTATTCGTTTGTCACCATTTAGATCAAATTTTTTCATCATATTGAAAAAGCGTTTATTCATCTTTGCTTTCATTTTCATATGGTGAAACTTATGATGTCTAGTTTCTGACTTACTGGAGGCTGATGAAAAACTAATGGATGATGAATAAGATAAAATACAAATAACAGACAGGAATGATACTAATCGTATTACCTTCATAATTAGACACCTTTTAGCTATTAAAGTTTATCAGTTATAATTTTCTTAAGTAAATTAGTACAAAAATTAATATATTAAATTACGGCTACATCTAGGCGTTACTTAGCTTACGAAGGATCGCTCCAGAGCTTGCACCAAGAAAAACCCAAAAAAGAAACAGTGAAACTAATGTGTTAATTAAAAATTCACCATATAAAGATTCTGGAATACTGGCTGAAGTAGAATGATTTGTTACATCTGGAAGCACTATTTGAGGAATAAGGATTATTAATATTCCTATCATCTTCAATATGTATGATTTTCTAAACACAAGAAACCACAAACCTAATGCAGTTAAAATTGATATACTTATCCAACTGAACTGTTTATACCCAAGATCACCAAAGAATGTTCCTGGTAATTCTGGTGAAATACCAAGTGACGGTGCAATTGTAAAAACAAGATAACCTCCTAAACCCCACAATACTCCATTACCGACACCGACCTTGACATTCGAAAGAATAAAAGCAGCAATTATAAGGAAAGAAAACCCAACAGCTAATATTAAATTAGCTAGGAATGTAAAGAAAAAGCGTTTAGTTAGTAATGTGTCTTGATAGTGATCATTTAACAGGATTTGCGTCGATGAATCCTTCTCATCATTCTTTTCAAGACTTGGCGTGACTAGATTTCGTTTTTTGTCTGACTGGTCACTAGTTTTAATACGTAATTCCGAACTAATATGCCCTTTTTCAATAATTTCAGCTTTTTGAATTATTGGAAGTATAAGTACTGAATAAATAAATGTATAAAATACTGCGGTTAGAAAGCCAGTCAAAAGACCAGCTTTGACCATTCTGAGCAACATCAGTCAATTCCTTTAATGACAAGGAAAGACCATACTATGCCTAGCATCATGGGCAGCAGCATGCAGGATTTCTGCATTTGAAAATCCAGCCAACCAGACCATAGACAGGCCAATAAATATAAACAATATCGCAGTAGAAATGTCCTTTGTGGTTTCTACTTTGTCGTTATCAGTTCTTAATTGAGCCTTAAACATTTCACCTCCGGCAAAAATCTTAATATTTTGAATTTATCAAATTAGATACATAAAACATGATATATTAAATAGAAGATAACTATTTACGGTAATTAATATTATCTATGAAACTTCTCTGGAATTAGAGGCAAAGTTAACTTTGACTGTTATAGATCCCTCGTTAATTAGCCACGGTCTCACTTTAAATGACCTCGCGCCACTAGAATGCATTGGATCTTCTTCAGCTATTCTTCTTGCATCTGCCAAGTTTTTGGCTCGAACTATTATAAGCCCCTCACCTTCCCAGGTCTCTTCGTCATCGGCCCAATGAGGACCTGCGGCAATGTATACACCCTCTTCCTCCATTTTATGTTGGTATTCAAGGTGTGGTCCTGTATTTGCCATGACTGCCTCTAAGCCGTCAGTAGGATATGTATGAATAGCATAAACCTGCCATTTTAACATATCACCACTTAACTCTAATATCTTTTTACGTGTGGGAAGCCCATCGGACATAATTGTTCTCCTAGTGTAACATTAATCAAAATATAGATTCATAGTTAACCCAATTATTTCACATAAAAGACAAAAACTATCAAGCATTAGCGTTGATATAAAAAAGAGGACACATATCTTTAATTGGGGCCGGAGTAAAAAAATGACTTTTTTGACTCGTTACAATTGGCCTGATCAAATCAATAAACTCAGTCCATTTTGGATTCATCGTTACTGCATGTTGTCTTCGATCCCTATCATAATGGTCATTAAAAAACCAAAAGTTGTTTATTTCATGCAGCTGACCGATAAGAGTATAAAAGCAACCAATCCAGTTCTTTTCTATGGGAGATACTGCATTTATAGCACATGATTCATACGCCTCCCAGTACTTAGACAACCCACCTGGCATCAAAGAAATAGTCTGTTGTTCAATTACCATATGAGGATATTCCGCTATATCACAAAGGGGAGGATTGTCACGAGTCCAAATATTGTCTTCATTGAAAAGTGGAGAAATAGATTGGATGGGTGCTGGAATTAAAAATTTATTTTCTTGAGTGCTAATTAGCTTTCTTACCGATTCAAAATATGTCTGTAATTCAGGCTCTTCATAAATGTTATTATATATATTTCTCCAGTGCTCTAAATCTTTTAGACTATATAAGTGTATTAGGTTTTCACTTTCTCCACTTATAGACGAAAAATAGCCAAGAAGACTATCGCGCATTATTGGGGCCATTTTGCCGTCAAAGCCTCTATTGATTTGTGCTTGATAAAATCTATGCAAATTTCCTAATTTCATTTTGTACTCACGATACTCTATGACCATCTTAATTCTCCAGAAATTTTGTAATGATTTTATCTGCTATAAACCTAATTTTGGTTGTCCAGTTTCATTGTTTTGCAAGCTTTGCCAATTCAGTGACTAAGTCTCTAACACCATTCAATCTTTTATTTACGTCTGTCCAATTTGATCTATAAACTAATTTCTGATCAGCTTTAACACTCATACACTCGCTATGATTCTTAATAAACTCGATCAGTAACATTGGGTTGGAAAAAGTGTTTTGATAAAACTTTATTACCACTCCTTTGGGGCCAGCTTCTAATTTTTCAATATCTGCTTCAACACAAAGCTTTTTAAAATTTACAACCTCTAATAAGCTTTGCACCTCTTGAGGAAGGTTGCCGAAACGATCAATACACTCAGCAGCAAAGCCTTGAATCTCCTCTTCCTCAACTAAATTTGCAATCCTTCTGTATAGACTAAGCCGAAGACTTAAATCAGCAACATATGATTCTGGAATTAGTATGGGTGTTCCTAGATTAATTACAGGGGTCCAACTTATAACAGTATTTTTATTTTCACTTTTCTTTGTATCCTCCACAGCTTCTTCTAGCATTTTTTGATAAAGCTCAACTCCTACTTCTCGTATATGTCCAGATTGTTCTTCTCCAAGAAGATTGCCAGCACCCCTTATATCTAAGTCATGGCTTGCAAGACTAAAACCTGCTCCCAATGTATCAAGAGTTCTCATCACTGCTAATCGTTTTTGTGAGTCTGCCGAAAGTACTTTATGAGTCGGTAACGTTAAGTAAGCATAGGCTCTCACCTTGCTTCTTCCCACTCTTCCACGTAATTGATATAACTGAGATAATCCAAATCTATCTGCTCGATGTACTATTATTGTATTAGCGGACGGAAGATCTAATCCAGATTCGATGATATTGGTACAAATAAGTAGTTCAAATTTACGCTCATAAAATGCCGACATAACTTCATCGAGCTCATTTGAAGACATCTGTCCGTGCGCAACAGCTATACTGATCTCTGGAACTAATGATTTCAGACGCTTCACTAATTCTTCAATATCTCTAATTCTAGGGCAGACGTAAAAAGTTTGTCCTCCACGGAAATGCTCTCTCATTATTGCCTCACGAATTGATACTGAGTCATAAGGCAAAACGAATGTTCTCACTGCTAATCTGTCAACGGGTGGAGTTGCAATTAGACTCAACTCCCGAACTCCAGTTAAAGCCAGTTGAAGTGTTCTGGGAATAGGAGTCGCTGTTAGAGTTAATACATGAACATCACTACGTAATTTTTTTAATTGTTCCTTTTGCGAAACACCAAAATGTTGTTCTTCATCTATAATTACTAAGCCAAGATTTGAGAATTTGATCTCTTTTGTCAAAAGAGCGTGCGTGCCAATTACAATATTAATCTTACCTGATGCAATACCTGAACGAACACATCTATTATCACTCGGTGATATCAGTCTAGAAATCTGTTTTATTTCTATTGGTAAATCAGAGAATCGTTCTTTAAACGTATTAAAATGCTGTTTAGCTAGAAGTGTAGTTGGAACAATTACAGCAACTTGATAATCGTTCATGCTGGTTACAAATGCGGCTCGTAATGCCACCTCAGTTTTCCCAAAACCAACATCCCCACATATTAATCTGTCCATTGGTCTGCCCATGCTTAACGAAGAAATAGTCTCATCTATTGCTCTTGACTGATCCTCTGTCTCATTAAACGGGAACGACGCACAAAATTCTTCATACATTTGTGGTTTAGGTAATACCAACCCTTTTTTTAATTCTCTTTCTGCGGCGATTTGAATTAGCTCTGCTGCTATTTCTTTAATTTTCCCCTTAATGTTAGCTTTACGTGTCTGCCATCCAAGCCCCCCTAATTTGTCGAGTGTTACGTTCGATTCCTCAGAACCAAATCTAGAAATTAATTCAAGATTTTCAACAGGAAGATAAAGTTTATCATTATTAGCGTAAATCAAACGAAGGCAATCATGTGGAGCTCCGCCTATATCCACAGTCTCCAAGCCACTAAACCTGCCAACTCCATGGTCTATATGTACTATGAATTCATCTACTGAAAGGCTCTGAATTTCCGAAATAAAACCATCAGCTCTTCTTGATCGTCTTGCTTTGCGGGCTAATCGTTCTCCAAGTATGTCCTGCTCTGTATAGAGGTCTACTTCTCCAATACTAAATCCATTTTCTAAATTTAATACAAACACACCTATCTTATTAAGCAACTGAGAATTTAATACTTCTATCCAGTTGTAACAGGCCCTTGACGCAATTCCGTGGTCTTCCATGAGTTTAATAATACGATCACGAGACCCTTCACTGTAAGTAGCTATACAAACACAACGGTGACCAGATCTATGTTTCGTTATTCTTTTTCTTAGGGCATCAAATAAGTTTACATCACTACGATTTCGTGCTTCTGAAAAGTCAATTGTTTGATGAGCATCAACAGATATTGTTTCATTATGAGAGGATGACTTCTGATAAGAATAAAACTTTTTTATGACTCTACCATCAAGTGAATTATTCCACTCTTTTCGACTTATGTATAAGTAGTCAATGGGTAGTGGTTTATAGGCTGGCTCGTCAGACGATGTATTTAAACTACTTTCTAGGCGTGCATTATGATAATCAGAAATTAATTCCAACCTAGCGTCCACAGCCTCTTCTACCCCAAGACCTAAAAAGATAGTTCCTTGCGTGTAATCAAATATAGTATTCAACGAATTATAGAAAAGTGGGAGCCAGTGCTCCATGCCTGGGAATCTAATACCCTCACTCACGTTTTGATATAACGTGTCATCATTACTAGGTAGACCAAACAATTTTCTATACTTAGTTCTAAAACTCTCAAAAGTTTCTTCATTTGTTAATATCTCATTGGATGGGCTTAGCAGCAAACTATTACATGCACCTGAGGTCCTTTGAGTAATTGCATCAAAACTATGAATGTTTTCTAGTGTGTCCCCGAAAAGGTCTAATCTAACAGGATTATTTACTCCCGGTGGAAACACATCAATGATACCTCCCCTTACCGCAAACTCACCAGGTTCACGTACTGTTCCTGTTCGCAAGTACCCGTTAGACAAGAAAAAATTCATTAATCTTTCTGAATCTATTTGCCCACCAACAAATAATTTAAAATAATTATTCATTGTTAATTCTTTGGGAGGAACTCTTTGTAATACGGCACTTACAGTTGTAACCAACAATGACCTATTTTTATTTGTTCTCTTTTCACTAATTCTCTGTAATGACCCCATTCGTGTGGCCATTATTTCTCTTCTCGGAGGAACTCTATCAAAAGGAAGACAATCCCAGGCTGGCACTTGAAAGACATTTATATCAGGACAAAAAAATCTTATTGAATCAGCAGCAACCGACATAGAAGCATCATCACTAGTGATGTAAAGATAGGTATCTTCAGGACTTATTTCAGAATTTTGTAATAACTCCGAAACTAGTAATGTATCACTACCCGGCACGACATCAAGAAAACAAATGTCTGTTTCTTTATGTATATTATCATTAAATAACAATATGTTACAATCCTGTATTAAAGTTTTTTAATAAAATCATTATCTCGTTATCCCATCTTTCCGGTACTGTTTTTTGCCCGCTTATCCACATAAAGAGATCAGGGTCACTATTTTCCACAAGTGATTCGTATTGATCTAATAACTCAATAGATAGATGAGATAACTGTGACTGGGCAAATTTGCCGAGAAATACATCGGTTTCTTTCGTTCCAGTATAGACACTACGATAAAGTAAACGTTTAAGTCGTATATCATGATTTTCCAATGTATTATGTCCTTATAGAGTGAGAGCTTTCCAGTGCTAAATAATCTATCATAGTTCGCACTCAAATATTTGAAAGGATATAAACTTGTTCTTCATCAATGTCAGTATTTAGTGTAATCAAATCGGATAAAAATATTGCCATCACAAAACAGACCAGAAATTCTTTATAATTTATTTTCTTCAGTTTCTTCATTGCAAGGGGTAGGCCCTCGCATTGGAGAGAAAATTGAAAAGCTTACCGGTCCATTTATAATAGATTTAATTTGGCATTTCCCATCTGGAATATTAGATAGAACCTATTCACCAGAAATAAAAGACATTGAGATAGGTAGAGTTGTCACTTTAACGGTGAATATCAACTCACATCGTCCTTCACCCAAAAATAAAAAACGTATTCCCTATAAAGTTTTCTGCTCCGATAAAACGGGAGATATATCCTTAGTATTTTTTCAATCAAGGAAAGACTATTTACAAAAGATTCTTCCTGTTGGTGAGATAAGAGTTGTAAGTGGGAATGTCGAAGTCTTTGATAAGCAATTACAAATGACACATCCAGACATAATAACGACCACTTCACATATAGATGAAGTAAAAAAAATTCATCCTGTTTATCCTTTAACAGATGGGATTTCTCAAAATGTGTTAAGGCGTATAATTAATGATTCACTTCAGCTTACACCTGAAATTCCTGAATGGTTGGACCCAGCACTAGTAAATAAGAAAAAGTGGCCGAGTTGGAATAATGCCATTCGTAAAACACACTCTCCTATTAATGTAAAAGATTTAGACCCACTAAACAAAGCTAGAGAACGATTAGCCTACGATGAGCTACTGGCAAGACAAATATCAATACAATTAGTTCGGGGCAGGAATATTAAGAGAAAAGGGTTATCTATAAAAGCAAATGGGAACTTACGTAAAAAACTAACTGATCAATTATCTTTCGAACTTACAAACAGTCAAAAAAGGGCGATAAAAGAAATCGTCAGTGACATGGCCTCTAAAAAAAGAATGCTACGATTGTTGCAAGGGGATGTAGGGAGTGGAAAAACTATTGTTGCACTTATGTCTATATTGGATGCAATAGAGTTTGGCAAACAAGCGGCACTTATGGCTCCAACAGAGGTTCTTGCTCATCAACATTATTCAACAATTGAACCCTTTTTAAAAAAAATAAATATCACTTGCGCGGTGTTGACAGGAAAGGACAAGGGCAAATCACGAAAAAAGATTCTTGAAAATATTGCTAACGGATCCACCTCTCTTATAATTGGAACACACGCACTTTTTCAACAGGAAATAGTTTTCTGTGATTTGGGTATAGCAGTTGTTGATGAACAACAACGATTTGGCGTTCATCAAAGGCTTTTGCTGGCAAACAAAGGAATAGCTGTGGATGTATTGCTTATGACAGCTACCCCTATACCAAGAACATTGATGCTAGCCTTTTATGGTGACCTCGAAGAATCAACCCTCACTGAAAAGCCAAAAGGGCACAACCCCGTTGACACTCGATTGATTTCGTTGAATCGAATGGAAGATGTCTATAAGGCCATTGGAAGAAAGTTATCAATAAAAGCTAAAATATTTTGGGTTTGTCCCTTAATTGAAGAATCTAAAAAACTTGATATTTCTGCTGCGACTGAAAGACATAGAAAATTAAAATCTATTTTTGGTAGTAATGTGGGCCTAATACACGGTCAAATGTCTCAAGATGAGAAACTTGATATAATGTCAAGGTTCTCAATCAGCAACACGGGTAATAACAATAATTCCAATGCCTTGGACCTTCTTGTGTCTACTACCGTAATAGAAGTAGGTGTTGATATTCCTGAAGCCAGTATTATGGTAATTGAACATGCAGAACGCTTTGGTCTTTCCCAACTACACCAACTCAGGGGACGCATTGGTCGTGATGGTCAAAGATCTACTTGTTTACTTTTATATTCTAACAACCTGGGAGAGACAGCAAGATCTAGACTTATGATATTAAGAAAAACCAACGATGGGTTTCTTATAGCTGAAGAAGATTTAAAGATCCGTGGCAGTGGAGACTTATTAGGGACCCAACAATCAGGGTTTCCTGAATTTAAGGTGGCAAATATTGAGGAGCATAAACATCTGCTATCTATAGCAAGAGATGAGGCAAAACTTTTGATTGGAAAAGATCCCACTTTGGTTTCGTCTCGTGGTAATGCTCTTAAAACATTGCTGTATTTATTTCAATGTGACGATTCCATTCGCTTAATTCAAGCGGGATAATAAGCGAAGGTTGAAACTGCTCAGACATTCATTCCTCTTCCTTAATATTTATAGAAGTAGTAATGGTAGGCACGTCACCTTGTGACTTATTAATTTTTATTTTTGTTTTTTCATCGTAAGATCTTTTATCAGGAGGAGTTACTATCCCTCCAGATATAATCATTTTTATCCCCTCCTCCACCGTCATTGATAACTCAACTAACTCCTTTCTTGGTAGGAATAGAAGATATCCTGAGGTAGGATTCGGAGTAGTCGGCAGAAACACATTCACAACCTCATCCTCAGTGATATTTTGAACCTCTCCCGTGGTTTTCCCTGTAACAAAACCAATAGCCCAACTACCACGTCTAGGATATTCAAATAGAACAACTTGACGAAATGCATCAGACTGATTTGCAAGCACGGTTTCAACTATCTGCTTTGTTGCTGCGTAAATACTTCGCACTACTGGCATGCGACCCAGAAGATGTTCCCCTCCGCGAACAATCCATCTGCCTAACAAAACTCTGGTAAGTGCCCCTATTATGATTAGGAAAACGACTAAAACAACCACTCCTAATCCAGGCATGGCAAATGGCACATATGTATTAGGATTATAAGCAGTAGGAATAAGCGGCGTAACTCTCGAATCAATGAAACTAAGAACTAACCAACTTAACCAGAAAGTTATTCCAACAGGAGCAACAACAAGAAGACCAGCAAAGAAATATCCTCGCATCCTTGCTAGAGCTCTTATTTGTCTTTTTTTGGGCTCTATAGCCATAATAGATCACAATCAATCCGAAAAGTTAAAGATTTAACACTAAAAAATTATATATGTTTCTTATGAGAATATAAAATTCTTTCGCACTATCTCTTAAATTCTGGTGCGGCTGAGAGGACTCGAACCTCCACGAGCTTTCGCTCACTAGCACCTGAAGCTAACGCGTCTACCAATTCCGCCACAGCCGCAATAATTATTTAATTATTGTATAATTGAGATAGTTTAACAGGAATATATTTCAATATACTGGTTCTGTACATTTTTAATGGTGCGGCAGAGAGGACTTGAACCTCCACGGGGTTTCCCCCACAACGCCCTCAACGTTGCGCGTCTACCAATTCCGCCACTGCCGCACAATCAGATATTTAATTATTTACCCGAAGGGTAAGATCGAGGCAACACTATTAAAAAAATGATTATATACTCTCTATAACACTTGATAAGAGTCATAATATTGGGACAATATAATTTTAATATTAATTAATACTAATACTCGATATGACATATAAATCTATTTTAGTCCCCCTTGAAGAGAGTCAAAGCCTAGACTCAGTTTTATCCACTACTCTGCTACTAGCTCAATTGTTCAACAGTTATATAGAGGGCCTTTGCATAAGGTCATCTCTAGCTGGAGCGATAGCTGTTGGATTTGAAGGTGGAGTTGCTGCATTAGCAAGCACAGAAGAACAGTTTGAGAAAGAACAAGATACAAGAATAGGCAGATTAAAGAACCATTTTGAACAATTTATAATTAATAATGGATTAAATAATGATGTGTCTTCAGTCAGTGATGGTCCATCTGCTAAATGGGTAGAAAGTGAAACATCAGGGCTGGGTTTATATGGTCAATATGGAAGATATTTTGATTTAATAGTTGTAGGAAGGCCAACACCAGGTATTCTTGCTCCAGCTATGAACACACTCGAAACTGTACTATTTGATACAGGCCGACCTGTTCTTATAGTTCCCCCAACAGCAACGAAATCCATAGGTGAGAATATTTTAGTGGCGTGGAATGGCAGCTCTGAGACTGCTCGGGCCATTTCATTGGCCACTCCTCTGATGAAAAAAGCACAAAAAATCACTATTGTTAGTATTGAAGGCGCAAGAGTGCCGGGCCCTAGTAGTGATCAAATCGCGCAGAATTTACAAAGACATGGATTAAATGTTGAAGTAGATGATATCACTGAAAAGCAAACTCCCACATCTGCAGGTAAGATTATTTTAGATAAAGCCAAAGAATCGAACGCTGATCTTTTAATTAAGGGTGGATATACACAAAGCCGTCTTCGACAGATGATATTTGGTGGCACAACAACCCATATCCTAAACGAATCCAAAATACCGATATTTATGACCCATTAGTTATTTTCTTTGGTGTCCACAGAAAAGTTTTTGTTTAACCTATCATTTTTCTTAGTTTTTTAATTGCAGAACTGGGTGAATTTAGAACTGGAACATCGACCAGATTTGATACAACATTTGTTGCCCGGGATAAGGTAAACTGTGATAAAATCATAACGTCACAATTATTAATTTTAGCTGCTTGTTCAGAAACCAATTCATCATGCAATTCTCCATTCCCAGATGCTAAAGCATCAAACGCTCCTTCAATTACATGCGGGAAAATTCTAACCGCCACATTTTTACCTGTGGCAATTTGGTTTATTTCTTCCGATATTGTTGGAATAGTTGCGCCGACAGTAGCAAGAACAGCAATATTTGAACCAATTTCAATTGCCTCTTCAATCATTGCGTCATTCGGTCTCAAAAGTGGAATGTCAAACTTTTCAATACAAGTGTCTATACACTCCCCAAAAGCTGAACATGAATATAATATACCTTCTGCTCCTCGTTCCACGAGATATTCAGTTAAAGATACAAATGCTTGATGCATATCTGGAACAACATGACCAGTCTCCCTAACCCAATTAAACAAACCATCTTCTAGTAAGTTGGTAATTTCGGCTTCTGGCCATTCATTTGTAAATGCTGATACAGCTGAAGCCATTGCGTCTTTATGAACATGAAAAAGAGCGATATGTGTAGATTTTGTCATAATAATATGATTTGCCTATTAGATTAAAAAAATAGTTATTGTGGTAAAAAAAAGATAAACAATCAAATTATTTACAGAATTAATCATAGAAACAAAAGAGGCAATTGGCACTTAAATAAAAAACCTTAAATTTGTAGTTTTATTTATTTTAATTCTGATGACATAATTGAACACTATCTAATAAAAATATAAAATACGTATAAGTCGATCCTATTTTGCTTGATATTATTTGAGGAGAAACATTGTGGCTAAATCAAAAAAGTACATGGATGAACAATCGAAAACTGACATTCGAGATGGAATGCGAATTGACTGGGATGTACCTATTCCAATGGATGACGAAATAGTTCTACGTTGCGATGTTTTTCGGCCTATAGATGACGGGAAGTATCCAGTAATCATGACTATGGGGCCATATGGAAAATACCTTCATTTCGAAGACTTATATGAAGAACAGTATACAAATATGATGGAAAACCATCCAGACGTTCCTGCTGGTTCTACTAATAAATATCAGAATTGGGAAGTAGTAGATCCCGAAAAGTGGGTTCCAGACAACTATGTTGTAATTAGAGTAGACTCTAGAGGAGCAGGAAGGTCTCCCGGTGTAATTGATATATGGTCTCTTAGAGAGGCCCAAGATCTAGCAATAGCGATCGATTGGGCTGGTGTTCAGGATTGGTCAAATGGAAAAGTTGGGCTTAATGGAATATCATACTATGCTGAAAATCAGTGGCAAACTGCAGCACTTCAACCAAAACATTTAGCTGCAATTTGCCCTTGGGAAGGTGCGGCTGATTTTTATCGTGACATGGCATATCACGGAGGCATATTCTGTAACGGATTTTCACACGATTGGCCTCCCCATCAAATATACTCTGTTCAACATGGAAAAGGTATAAATGGATTCAAAAGTCGTTTTAATGGTGATTGGGTGTCAGGTCCTATTACATTAACGGAAGAAGAGCTTGGCCGTAATCGTGTCGACTTTTATGAAGAGAACCTAGCCCGCAAACTGGACAGTGATGAATATTGGCAATCACGTATGCCAGATTGGTCAAAAGTAAAAGTGCCAATTCTATCAACAGCAAACTGGGGCGGACAAGGACTTCACCCAAGAGGAAACTTTGAGGGTTATGTGAGAGCTGCCTCAAAAGAAAAGTGGCTAGAAGTGCATGGGATTGAACACTGGACCGAGTTCTACACAGACTATGGCGTAAACTTACAAAAACAGTTTTTTGGTTATTTTCTTAAGGGTGATAACACAGGCTGGAAAAAACAACCTAAAGTTCAATTATTAATAAGGCATCCGGGAGAAAAGTTTGTAGAACGTCATGAAAAAGAATGGCCCTTAAAAAGAACTAAATGGACAAAATACTATATTGACCCTAAAGACATGAGTTTGTCGCGTTCAACACAAAAGAAACCAGACAAAATAACTTATGGAGGATTTAGTGATGGTGTAACATTTATGACACCTCCATTAAATAAAGAGACAGAAATAACAGGACCAATTGCCTCAAAGTTATATGTTTCATCCTCTACAGAAGATATAGACTTATTTTTAGTAGTACGTGTTTTTTCACCGGATATGAAAGAAGTTGTTTTTCAAGGAGCCCTAGACCCTCATACACCTATAGCTCAGGGTTGGCTTAGATGCTCCCATAGAAAGTTAGATGACGAACTCACTTTGCCATATAGACCTTATCATACTCATGATGAAATACAGCCACTTAAACCTAGAACCGTGTATGAAGTAGACGTTGAGATATGGCCAACGTGTATAGTCGTTCCAAAGGACTATCGAATTGCTCTAACAATAAGAGGAAAAGATTACATCTATGGCGGTGATTCACACATGGAAACGCCAATTGGTAAATGGACCGGCTGCGCAGTATTTAGGCACAACGATCCACGAGATAGGCCAGCTGACATCTTCGGTGGAGATGTAACATTGCATACAGGTCCAAACAGAAGATCACATTTACTCTTACCAATAATCCCGGAAAAATAATATCTAAAAGAAGAGTTACGGTATTCTATCCGTAGCTCTTCTTTAGAAGTTAATGATGAAACGTGCTTCATAAGGGTATTAAAAAGCAATTTCTGGGATGAGGATAACATCATGAAGACAATCAACATAAGCCCTGATCAAATGCAGCTGAATATTGCCCGCTACAACGAGTTGACACCTAATAAATCACGTACTGCAGATAATATACCACCAGAGGCCAGAGAAATGATGACTGCTAGGGAAACGAAAACAGTTATCGCATATGATGGAGCAAAGGACACTCCGTGGGGGAATGGCCCCATAGCAGGTCCAAAGAGTTTTGCAGTCGTCATAGCAGAATGTGAACCAGGAAATGGGCCTGGTTTGCACGTACACCAAAACACTACTGAAACGTTTACCTGTATTAAGGGGCGTTTTCGAATTGAATGGGGTGATACTGGAGAACATTCAACTGAATTAAATTTATTCGACACTATTTCTGTTCCACCAGGTGTAATGAGACGATTTCATAATATTAGTGAAGAAAATGGTTTGCTTTACGTAATACTACAAGGAGGAGACAAAAACCTTAAAGATGTAGAGTTTGCTCCATCAATGATAGAAGATCTGAGTACACGTTTTGGTAATGAGGTTGTAAAAGAGCTAGAAAAACTAGGTTATTCATTCACAGCCGGCATTGAGTAAATACATGAAAATTTTTATTTTAGGGGCACCTGGCTATATAGGCGGCACCGTGGCACAGAAGCTAATATCTGAAGGGCACGTAGTTCATGGATTAGCCCGTGATAATAAAAAAGCAGAAGAAATAGAAGAATTGGGACAGATTCCAATTGTTGGCGGGCTAGATGATTTGGATATTATTTATAAAGCGGCTAGTGATTCAGAAGTCGTTATTAATGCTGCCAGCACAAATCATGTTTATTCAATTAGGACGATTTTAGATGCACTAGAAGGGACCAATAAAACTTTCATCCATACAAGTGGAAGTAGTATTGTGTCTGATTATTCAGTAGGCACCTATAGTCAAGAAATATACAACGAGTACAAGACTTTTCGCCCCCTGCCGGAAAAAGCAATTTGGTACTCTTTAGAAAGAGATCTAATCTTACCCTCTTCTAACAAAGGAGTTCGTACCATTATATTATGCCCCTGTATGATATTTGGATACGGAACCGGCCTGAGAAAAGAAAGCATTCAAATACCTTTAATGATACGCGCAGCAAAGTCTCTAGGCAAATCTGTCTACGTTGGTGATGGAGAAAACATATGGTCCAATGTTCATATAGATGACTGCGCAAATGCTTATTTACTAGCTCTTGAAAACGCACAATCTGGAAGCCTGTTTTATCTTGAGTCTTCTCAAAATACTATACGCAACCTTGCATCAGCAGTAGGAAAACATCTTAGACAAAATCCTGTCTCTAAAAGTGTTACCCTAGGGGAGGCCTACAAGATATGGGGGCCACATATGACATTGAGCCTTTGCTCTAATAGTAGGATCACTTCAGAAATGGCCCGTAAATCTATCGGATGGGCGCCTAAGTTAGTTTATGATGCTGACCAAATAATCTCTGAATCAGTTTTATAACCAAACACTATACTAACTAAATACTATTTCCTTAAACTCGTCATCGCTGAGTTGACGCCGAACAGTTTGCATCTTTTGGCGAATCTTTTGCAGAATAATGTCCTCTTCACCTTCTTTGATAACTAAATCTAGCTCATTTGCTTTGGCTCTTATAGCCCAAGGACCAGAGTAGTGCCCAAGAAGATTATGCTGTGTGTTTCCGAAAACCTCAGGCCTCATACATAAATAGGACCAGAACCCTTCTTCTGTATCAGGAACACAATAGTGAACTTCGACTAAATGTGAAAAAGCTGTACGCCCGACAAAAGGCATGGTGTCTGGCATAGGCCACGGCATCGTAGAAGCGACTAAATTAGATAATTCTGTCATCTTGTCTAGTTTGATTCCACAGTCCAAGCCATAATAGATTTGTATAACAGATGCTATTTCTGCGAGGCAGGCAATATGAGCTCTCTCTCCCAGCCCATTCACGCAAGTATGTAAAATATCGGCACCCCCTTCAAGGCCAGCATAAAGTGAGGCAGCAGCCATGCCCACGTCATTATGTGTGTGAAGTGCTATTTCTGTATTGGGAAGCCGTTTTTTCATTTCTCTAACTACATGTGTATACACACGATAAATCGCCATTCCATTAATATCATCTAAACAAATCATATCTGCACCAGAATCAACCAACCTAGAACAAACCTCAGCTAATCTATCTATAGGAATACGGGTGCAATCTTGTATAAGACACCCAACCTTTCGATCTTTCCCGGCTTTTTCCTTGGCATAGGATGTAGAACCCATCGCTCTGTCAATTGCTTCTTCAACTGTTATACGGTGTCCAGCCATCGATTCAAACAGACACATTTGATGTTCTGAAAATGAAAAGGCAAGCGTACAATAATCCGCCCCATGATCATAATTTAGGTCAATCTCCGGCTTGGCCAACTCAGGATTGAGAACTGCAGTTGGATGAACAAGAGCATCAATCAAAACATTTGAATGACGTTTTTTGACCTCTGACATCTCTTCTGGGTCATCATGATGCATCTGAAGCATAGAAACTCCGGCATCTACAAGTGCATCCGCAATTTTAATGACTTGATCACGTTTTAACGATACTCCGGGTAATTGTCGCCCCTCACGTAACGTAATATCACAAAGCTGCACCTTCTCTGGCAAAGTCATTTCACCTCTAATTTGTTCTGAAAAACAATGTTGTGAAATTTTCCATTTATCTGTGTTTGGATTTAGATCTATATTAACCGGAAACCCATTCATGTAATTCTCCTCTAAAAATATAAAAAAAACGCCGGCTACGACTAAGCATAACCAGCGTTTTGGATCACAATCATAAATATGAGAAACACGAAAACTATTCAGCCGCTATAGCATAATCAGGCACCTCTAATTCAGGCACAACTTTCTCCATAAATAATCTCATTTCCTCAAGAACTTCATCCTTTGGTTGCTGAGCAAAATGCCAGATTAGAGTAATATACTCAAACGGCGATTGTTCAAATATGCCAGTCCAATACCTTATAGCATCGTCAACAGTTCCTCCGGTTAAAAAACTAGTGTTTTTCATCGAATTGAAAGCTGCATCATTATCATTTTCGGCAGGATCAACGTTATGATTTGAAAAGATCGAATAAAAATTCTTAAAAATGTCTACGTCATATTTTTTTACACGACGTTCAAATTCCTCATGTGACTTAGCAATTCTAGTCTGTCTAACAATATTTTGACGTTCCCCAAGTTTAAAATCATGACCAGCTTTTTGGGCTTCCTCAACATACATTTTCGATAATTCAATAACAGCATCCGTGGGATTAAAATAGCACGGATGAAATCCATTACGAGCACAAAACTGGATGGTTTCAGGGCTTTTATGAACGCCAATGAATACTGGTGGATGAGGTAACTGATAAGGTTTTGGCACTACACAAACCGCCTGTATGCTGTCATTAGCTCCTACTTCACCAGGAGCACCTGCCGCTTCGGCAATTTTTGTTCCTGGATAGCCCAGAACACCGGTTTCAATCGGGTATGGCGCCTGATAATGTAATCCATCTAGTACATTCGTCTCTTTAGTCCAGCAGTCAACAACCATCTGAACTCTTTCTTCAAATATTTCACGGTTTAATCGATCAATCTCTCCTCCGTCTGATGCAGTTGCTTGAGCACCAGAGAATTGGCCCAATATATTTGTCCAACGAGACTGATATCCTCGAGCAAATCCAACAAAGTATTTACCGTTAGTCAGGTGATCTATAATTGCCGTTTCTTCCGCTACCCGAATAGGATCATTCGTGGCTATGACATATCCTAAAGCGCCAACCCGCATATTAGTTAAATGATTAGCCCAATAAGCGTTCAACACGCCTGGATTGGGACCAACTTCGTACCCTTCTGAATGTAAATGGTGTTCAATAGTAGAACATCCCCAGACACCCATTGAATCAGCTTCTTTAATTATGTCCGTCCACTCATGAATAACCTTGTTATAAAGATCACGATCAGCTCCTACAGGACGTTTTGCCTTACGATCATCTTCACCATCTGTGGGCATCATAGGATAAAGTTGAACTATAACTTTTGGTGTTGCCATAAAATATTACTCCCGGATTAAAGATGGAAATTATTGAAGCAAAATTACATCTTGAAGTTTAATCTATCTAACATCTTCAACTATTAAAAACAAAATTAACTGATACATGCTATAAAAGTTAACTATAACGCAGAGAGTTATTTATAAACATAGCATTTCGTTAATTATAATTGTAGATTAATGACATCGTTTATATAAATCATCTCATGTAAAGCCGCACAAAAAGTGCAACAACTTAAAATAGATAAAGATATGTCAACAAAACTTCTTAAAAAAACATCTGTTGAAGCTTCAGAACGCAACATCGGAAATTACACTTTATTACACGAAGATAATAAAACGAGAATAACTCATTGGGTTATTAAACCAAATCAACAGACTGGATGGCATATACATGAGTTTGATTATGTTACTATTCAACAGTCCTACGGGAAACTGTATCTTGAACATGCAGATGGCACAGAAAGAACGCTGAACTACGAACCAGGAGTAACACGATCGGTGTCGGCTCCAATTGAACACAATGCTATAAATATCGGAGACGTAGACATAATTGTTTTGGAAATAGAGTACAAAACAAGTAATGAATCAATGGAATTGAATTAATGGATATTTACGCTGAAAGTGACTATCCAACGGCCAATAATATATCCGCAGTTCATCAAAATCAATTAATTCAAATTTCTAAACCAGGTTACTGGGGTAACGGGACTCAACGCCTTGAAATAGCCAAACTCGCCCGTGATTTCGGTATAGAAGCGGGGGTACTAGAAAAACCTCTAAATCATGAAACAGCTAAAGCAAATAATGTTACCCCTGTTATAAAACATTTAGTCAAAACACTCGCTATTGAACCTAAAGTAATAGATGAAAAGTTTTTTCTAAACATTATAGATTCTGGGCTATCTGAAGAAGAGTACACAGAGATCATTGGTGTCGTTTCTAGAATTACTAATATTGATCTATACGCAAGAGCAATCGGCGCCCCTCTTCCTCAGTTTCCTAAACCAGAAATAGGTAATCATTCTAAAGAACGCCCACCAGAAGCAATTAAAGAAGACGCATGGGTCTCGACTATACCAAATGGACCTGCAGGAAAAGAAATTGGGAAAGATTTGTATAAAGGTAGGCCAATGCCATATATTCTCAGAGCTCTAAGCCTCGTTCCTGATGAGTGTCGTTCAAATATGGTTCTTGAATCATGTCAATATGCTGAGCTAGGACGTGTCTTAGACTTTTCATATAATCATTATGATTCTTTAAGTCGTCCTCAGGTTGAAATAATAGCTGGCCGTGTATCTGCACTAAACGAATGCTTTTACTGAACAACTAGTCACGCATTGTTCCTCCGTGAGAGTGGACGTATGGTAAATTTAAAGATCAACCCTATAGGGTTAATAGACAAATCGGTAGATACCGGAGTGCCGCAAGGAGAACTACTTTTGGAATTCTGTGAATCGGTACTCGGCAAAAGCGTCACTGATTTAAATAAGTCACGGGACAAACTACATAAAGCACTCGGGTCTAAAGCAGTATCTGCAGCTGCTGCTGTTATCGGTAACTTCACTAAGAACGATCGTATAGCCAATGGTTTGGGGATACCTCTCCCTAAAATGGTCATGAAAGAAACAGAAACTCTACGAGATGAATTAGGTTTAAATAAATTTAGATCTGCCATTAATTCTTTAAAGTTTAACTAAGTCATTGGTAATTGATTAATCATGAAAACATCATAACGGGTTGTTTTGCCGATTATTTGATGGGAAGGCGATACAATACCTGTAATAGGCTCAGCACTTAAAGGCCATTTTAAAACAACTCGTTTGGTAGCCCTTTTTAGAGCCACCCGAATAAGATCGCCGCAATCTGAATCCGCTCCAACTATATCTCTTAGAATCCTCATCTCTTTTTTCACCAAAGCAGATTTCTTTCTTATAGGGTGCATAGGGTCTATATAGATAATTTCAGGAGAAAGGGATTGAAGAATATTTTTTGAATCTCCATGTATGAGATTCATACGATTAATGATTTGTTCTGTGTTACCGTCAAATTTACTTGCTTTAATTAACCCTTGTTTCAACAACTTATAAACAACCCCTGATCGTTCAATCATCAAAACATGAGCACCTAGTGACGCAAGGAGAAAAGAGTCTCTTCCCAGACCAGCAGTAGCATCGACAATTTGTGGCATATGCCCTTTTTTCATTCCTATTGCTCTGGGCAAATGCTGTGTTCTTCCTCCACCGTACGCCTGTCTATACAGGGACTTTTCACTTGTAAAATCACAAACAAGACTCCCAATTAAATTTTTTTCATTACCTTTTGGCATTACTATATGACAATCAGAAAAAAACTAAAGATTTGCTTCTTCATAATTTATTAATTTTTTATTTTTTTCACAAAATAAACGATACTTAAAACACTTAATACTATCTTTAAACGATATTTCATTAATAGTTTTTAATTCGTGGTGATCGTCTAAGGCTTCAGAAAGTCTATAGAAAGGGATACGACTATTTAAATGATGCACGTGATGGATCCCTATGTTGGCGGTAAGCCACATTAGAAATGGCGGTAATCTATAATAGGAACTTCCGTAAATTGCTGCAGTCTCAAACTCCCATTTATCATTGTTTGTCCAGGTAACGTACTCAAACTGATGCTGAATGTAAAATAACCAAACCCCTATTGATGCAGCAATCAGTATAACCAGCGCATGAACCAGCAGAAAGGGCATTAAGCCAATCGTACTAATAAAAGAGATGAGGAATAGACATGTAACCAAGTTAAAACTTACGGTTGAGAACCAGTACTTAACTCCACCTTGTCTAAACCCGTAGGGAAGTCTATGTCTTATAAAAAACATATACGCGGGACCAATTCCAAACATAACAAAAGGATTTCTATATATTTTGTACGCCAAACGACCACTAAGTTTTAATATTCGATATTCATCCACAGTTAGGGTGTTTATATCCCCTACCCCACGTTTATCGAGGTTTCCTGAAGTCGCATGGTGAATTGCGTGATTATTCTTCCAAACATAATAAGGCGTCAACGTTATGACACCGATGACTCGACCAACATTATCATTAAGTTTCCTATTCCTAAAAAAAGACCCGTGTCCACAATCATGCTGAATAATAAAAAGTCTTGTTAAAAATAACCCTGCTGGAAGAGAAAAAACAAACGTCAGCAGAGGATTAACAAAAAAGAGCCCATAACTAAGAGCCCAAAAAAAACAGAACAAAAGCACAGTAATAAACAACTCGAACAAGCTCTGTCTAATATTAGGCTTTGTGTAATATAGTAGTCTTTTTCTTAGCACCTCTATATCAATTATTTCTTCTGCAACGGTCACGTGTAATCTCACCTTTATTGCTTGATTAGAAGGATATTATTATGACGCAACTAAGAGATTTATTAGGTATAGTGTCACTCTACTTTACTAGAATAGCACAACTTTAATTATTTATTTCGTAAATTTTACTTTTTTTGGAGACAAGGTAAATGACCGTCAATGTAAAAAAACTAATCCTTAATTCTGTTAACCATACAGAAAATTTAGAATCCCTTTTCATAGATGAAGAGTATTCAGCTGATGAAGTTGTCGCTGTTATTGGTAAAACTGAAGGAAATGGTGGTGTAAATGATTTTACGAGAATCTTAGCTGATCAAGCTTACCGTGAAGTACTTATCAAACATGGAACCAAAAATAAAACTGAAGTTGACGCAATACCGATGATATGGTCGGGAGGTTGTGATGGTGTCATCACACCTCATTCAAATATATTCTTCAAGACTGCAAATGAAGTCTCTTCAAATGAAGCTAGATTAACCATAGGCACCGCAATAAGCGAAGAAATTCTTCCTGAAGAGATTGGTCGTTTAGGGATGATAAACAAGGTCGCAGATGCAGTTCGCTCTGCCATGAAGGACGCTTCAATTACTGACCCCTCTGATGTCCACTATGTTCAAACAAAAACCCCCCTTCTCACAGTAGAAGACGTTTTAGATGCAGAAAGTAGAGGAAAAGAAGTGGCATGTGAGATACACGATTCTATGGGTGTGTCTAATGGCACAACTGCGCTAGGCATAGGAGTTGCTCTTAACGAAATTGAAATGCCGGACGAATATTCAATATGTAAAGATTTAAATCTATACTCATCAGTTGCATCTTGTTCGTCTGGAGTAGAGCTAACTAGAGCTCAAGTTGTGCTTTTCGGAAATAAAATTGGAGAGGGCGGAAACTTTTCGATAGGTCATAGCATAATGAATGACGCCTTAGATATAGAAAGTATATATCAGAGCATACGTAACGCAGGCCTCTCCTTGCCTCAAAGAGCCAAAGCTGAGGATTTATCAAACAAATTGGTAAATCTTTTTATTAAATGCGAAGCAGATCGAAGAGGGGTTTTAAGGGGTAGACGACAAATTATGCTAGATGATTCAGACGTGCACCATCATAGACACTCTAAAGCAGCAGTAGGTGGAGTAGCAGCGGCAGCAATAGGAGATCCCGCTGTCTTTGTATCAGTTGACGCAATGCATCAGGGGCCTCATGGTGGTGGGCCAGTTATTGCAATAATCGAAAATGACTAAACTTAATCATGATATCGTATTATATTAGATTTAACTTCTAACTAAATACCTAATTTAGAGACAAACATGAATGACCAAGCTAACAACGCTTTAGAAATTTCATCTATAAATGCCAAACTAACTTTCTTTGTTGATAATGGAGAACCCCCTATCAATTATTTAACAGAAGATAGGGTATTAGAACGTACCGGAGAATATAGAGAACATGACCTTCTGCTCAGGGACGCAAGAGAGATAAAAGATGCACTATCGCTTGACAAACAAGGGTTTCAATTAATTTCCCATAATACAAAAGTTAAAAGTTTTTATAATGAAGACGAGGTCTCCAATATTTATAACTCAGAGGTTGAATCACTTATAAAGGGTATAACGAAGGCTAAATCAGTAGTAGTTTTTGATCATACTGTCCGTGTCGAAGATCACAATTTAAGGTCTGAAAAAAATGTTCGAGAACCAGTGATGTTTGTTCATAATGACTACACTCAGGATTCTGGAAGACAACGCGTTAGAGACCTATTTCCACGTGAAGAAGCAGAGGATTTGCTTACTCGAAGGTTTAATATAATTAATATATGGAGATCAATTGAAGGAATTGTTCAAACAACACCCCTAGCATTTTGTGATGCCGATTCAATTAACCCTGGGCAATTAATTACAGCAGAAAGACGAACTAAAGAACGTGTTGGTTATACTCAAGCAATGACCTTTAATGAAAAAAATTCTTGGTATTATGTTTCTGATATGAAACCAAATGAAGCTGTCCTATTAAAAACTTTTGAATCAGATGAGCTAAATTTTGGCGGGCCCTCCGGACATACGGCATTCAAAAACTCGAATGCACCAAGCAACGCGGATGCACGTCAAAGTATTGAAACTAGAGTGTTTGCTTTTTATTAGAGACGAACTATTTCTTATTCGGCGGCGTGAGCTCTTTTCTGATATTTTTCTGGAACCTCAAGATTAAATAGGTTGGCGGCGTTGTAGCCCAATA
>MDTE01148294.1_pt1 | contig 67424 bp, 59 predicted proteins | sample 811231 | NCBI WGS metagenome assembly MDTE01 (sample SAMN05326651, study PRJNA326480) | marine metagenome | isolation source: seawater | place: Indian Ocean: Red Sea | collected 2010
AAGTTCTGATTCCTCCGCAGCGTCTGATGCTTCCGATGGATCATCAAGTTCTGATTCCTCCGCAGCGTCTGATGCTTCCGATGGATCAGGTTTTCCTCTGACTCTTTGGATGGTAAGTGAAGGAGAGCATCTATGGGGTATTTCTTCCGAGGAAGATGTATATGGAGATCCATACCAATGGCCCTTACTATTTAAGAGAAATCGTGACCAAATCAAAGATGCAGATCTGATTTATCCTGGTCAAATGTTATATATAGAGAGAGGACTGACTGAATCTGAGATTAGTCGGGCTATTAACCATGCTAAAACCAGGGGCGCATGGACACTCGGAATTACTGAACTTAGTGATCTAGAGTATTTATCTAGGGAGAGAAGTCTGGAGTAAAAGTGTTTCTTCAGTCGAAAAGACAGTAGTTAAATAACCCTCGCTGAAAATGTGACGTTTTTCCACAAAATTAAGTATCAAAATAGTGATACATTGCTTAAAGCTTTTTGATTGTAGTTAAGGTCTCAACGATATCAAGCAATGCGTAATCGGAGCTTTGGCTAGTTCTACGATTTTTGTATTCAACTGTGCCATTGTCGAGACCGCGGTCACTTATAACAAGCCGATGTGGAATTCCAATCAAATCCATTTCTGCAAACTTAACGCCTGGGCGTTCATTTCTATCATCAATAAGCACTTCAAACTTTGCCTCAGTTAACTTTCGATAGAGATCATTAGCTGTATTTGCAACCTGATCAGATTTCTCGGCACCTATTGGGACAATACAAACATCAAATGGTGCAATTGGATCAGGCCATATAATACCATTCTCATCATGGTTTTGTTCAATTGCTGCTGCGACTATTCTTGTTATACCTATACCATAGCACCCCATATGTAAGTGAGTAGATTTACCATTTTCATCTAGGACAGTAGCTTCCATTGATTTACTATATTTGTTGCCGAGCTGAAAAACATGCCCCACTTCTATGCCGCGGCGTACTTGAATTTTTTTTGTTTCATCAATTGGACATGGATCACCGTCAGTAGCCTTTCTCAAATCTACGCCACGTGGGGTGGGCAAGTCTCGCTCCCAATTTACATTTTGCAAGTGTACATCTTTTTTATTAGAACCACAGGTAAAGTCGGAGAGCATTAAGGCCGTGTGATCAGCGATCATCTCTAATTCTAGTCCTACTGGTCCAATTGTGCCTGGTTCTAAATCTAGTCGTTGCCTTACATATTGTGGACTACACATTCTAAGTGGTTTAGCTATCTCCGGAAGACGCTCTGCTTTAATAGCATTTAATTCATGGTCGCCTCGAAGTAAAAGCGCGACTGGCCTGTTATCCACTCCCTCCACCAGGAGGGTTTTTAATGTATTTCGTGGTTCGATTTTAAGGAAATCACACAAGCTATCGATAGTGTTGCTATTAGGAGTTTTGATTTCCTTCATTGGTTGAGTAGCTTTAGTAAATTTTTGAGTACATGGTGACAAGTCAACTTTCTCCACATTAGCAGAGTAATTCGCTTCTGGGCAAAATGCGATGCTATCTTCACCAGAATTAGCAATGACATGAAACTCATGAGAAAAATTGCCACCAATGGAGCCACTATCTGCTTCGACGGCTTGCGCTTCAAGTCCAAGTCTAGAAAAAATATTTTGGTATGCTTGATACATACGTTTATAACTTTTGGCCATACCTTTGGCGCTAAAATCAAATGAATACGCATCTTTCATAATAAACTCTCTTGCCCGCATTACCCCGAATCGTGGTCGGATCTCATCACGAAATTTTGTCTGTATTTGGTATAGATTTAATGGGAGTTGGCGGTAACTGTTGATTTCAGTTTTGGCTAGGGCAGTTATAATTTCTTCATGCGTTGGGCCATAGCAATAATCTCTTTGATGACGGTCCTGAAATCTCAGTAACTCTGGCCCATAGTTGTCCCAGCGTCCAGATTCACGCCACAATTCGGACGGTTGCACTGCTGGGAGCAGCACCTCCTGCGCACCGCTATCATTCATTTCTTGGCGGACGATTGTTTCGATCTTTCGCAAGACTCTAAGGCCCAGGGGTAGCCAATCGTAAATACCAGCGGATACTCTGCGGACCATGCCGGCACGTAACATTAGTTTGTGGCTGATTATTTCAGCATCTGAAGGCGTTTCTTTTTGTGTAGCTAGTAAGAATTTAGAACTGCGCATAATGAAATGATTTACGTTGATTTGTTGATAGCCCTCTAGTTTAATCGGCTAGGCGGCATAAAAGTATTATTTGAGTAAATATTTGAATAAGTTTCACATTTATAATCTAAAAAACTATTGGTACAAAAGTTTTTGGGTTAAATTTTCGCCCGGAGATTCTACAAGTTTTTGCACCATTTTCTTAGATATAGTTAATTATTACTTAAACGCCTAACATTTTATGAGGGGCAAACTCGGTGTTAGTGTAGTAGAGTAATTGAATATATCTAGGAAAAGATTTGATAATGTTTAGACCGATGGTTACTAGTTGAGTTTTGAACCAAAAATATGAATACCAAAATTAAACCACTATGGAGTCCAACAGCTGAGCAATTAGCTGTCGCCAAGATGACTCTTTTTTCTGAGGAGTCGGCACTCAAATGGGATCGAGAGTTCGACAATTACTCTGCGTTACACCGCTGGTCGGTGGAAGAGCCAGAAGAATTTTGGGTTAGTGTCTGGGATTTTTGTGGTTTAATTGCGTCCAGTCGCGGCGAGCGTGTGTTTGAAACATCTGCCGGAAAACCAGGAGCCCTTTTTTTCCCAGATGCACAATTTAACTTTGCTCGGAATTTGCTTCGTCGACGAGATAATGGTGATGCGGTAATTTTTTGGTCTGAAGATAAATTACATCGCAAGCTTACGCATGCTGATCTTTATTTAGCCGTTGCTGGGTTAGCTGAGGCTTTAAAAAATGTTGGAATAAAGTCCGGCGATCGTGTGTGTGGGTTTATGCCAAATATGCCAGAAACTATTATCGCTATGTTGGCAGCATCCTCGATAGGTGCCGTTTGGTCATCCTGCTCACCAGATTTTGGTGTTTCGGGCGTAATCGATCGATTTGGGCAAATAAAGCCTAGAATTATTTTTGGAGTTGATGGTTATTATTACAATGGCAAATGGCATGATTCTCTGTCCAAATTAGCCAAGATTCGAGAGCAGTTGCCCTCAGTTGAGCACGTTGTTGTTACTCCTTTTTCGGAGGGAAAGTTAAAGATAAATGAGATAAAAGATTCTGTAATTTGGGATGATTTCATTTCGTATAGCGAGAATATTGAATTTGTAGATTTACCGTTTAATCATCCCCTTTATGTACTATATTCTTCAGGAACGACAGGGAAACCAAAATGCATAGTTCACGGCGCTGGGGGCACCTTGTTGCAGCATTTAAAAGAACATCAATTGCATATAAACTTGAATCGCGACGATCGGTTTTTTTATTTCACGACTTCAGGATGGATGATGTGGAACTGGTTGGTGTCTGGGCTCGCCACTGGTGCAACCTTGATTTTATATGATGGATCGCCGTTTTCTCCGTCTGGGAATATCTTATTCGATCTCGCTGAACAGGAAAAAGTGCAGATTTTCGGTACATCTGCGAAGTTTTTAGATGCTGCAGCAAAAGAAGGTATGTCGCCAATTAAGAGCCATGATTTAGGAGCTATGCGAACATTGTTGTCCACAGGTTCCCCCTTAATGCCAGAAGGTTTTGATTTTGTTTATCAATCGATAAAGCAAGATATTTGCTTGTCCTCGATTTCAGGCGGCACTGATCTTGTTGGATGTTTTGTTGGAGGCAACCCTACTTTGCCAGTATGGAGGGGTGAGATCCAGTGCCCGATACTTGGAATGAAAGTGGAAGTGCGTAATGATCTAGGAAAAATATTAGACATAGGACAAAAAGGTGAGCTTACATGCAGTAACCTATTTCCCTCTATGCCAATCAGCTTTTGGAATGATCCTGATTATAGGCTTTATCAAGCAGCTTATTTCAATAGGTTCCCGGGTGTTTGGTGCCATGGAGATTACGTTGCAGAAACGATTCATGGGGGAATGATTGTTTACGGTCGGTCTGATGCGACTTTAAATCCAGGGGGAGTTCGTATTGGCACGGCCGAGATCTATCGCCAAGCCGAGCAGATACCGGAAGTAATGGAAAGCTTGGTCATTGGGCAAACTTGGGAGGGCGATGTTCGGATTATTCTTTTTGTTCGCCTAAGGGATAAATTAAAGTTGACGATTAGTCTTGTGGAGGAAATTCGTGCCTTTATTAGGAAAAATACTACACCGCGGCATGTGCCACATAAAGTTATACAGGTAAATGATATCCCACGCACTAAAAGTGGCAAAATCGTGGAGTTAGCTGTTAAGCAAGTCATAGAAGGGCTCGAGGTCGTAAATCGAGAAGCGTTGGCTAATCCCACAGCCTTAGATCAATTTCTAGATTTACCTGAGTTAGAAGATTGATAAAAGTAGAAAAATATTTATAAACATCAAGAGTAGATAGATTATTAAAATTTTTTCCAACGAAATCAAACTAAAATTAAATCTAAGTATAAAAAGTACCGAATGAAGTATGTGGACTTATCCAACAATAGATCCTGTAGCATTTGCAATTGGCCCCGTAAATTTGCATTGGTATGGTGTTATGTATGTCATCGGCTTCTTGGCTGGGGGTATCCTCGGGCGGTGGCGACTCAAAAAAAGCTACGTAAATATCGAAAAAAACCAGATTTGGGATTTGGTTTTTTTTGTGGCTTTAGGGGTAGTTTTGGGTGGGAGATTAGGTTACGTATTATTTTATAATTTGAGTTACTACCTCGCAAATCCAATCGAATGGCTTTTCATTTGGTCGGGTGGAATGTCTTTCCATGGGGGTTTGTTGGGTGTATTAATTGCAATTTGGATTTTTGCGAGACGTAATGGAAAAAGATTTCTGGAAATTAGCGATTTCATAGCGCCTTTATGCCCGATCGGATTTGGAGCGGGTCGCATCGGTAATTTTGTTAATCAGGAGCTCTGGGGTAGGGTAAGTGATGCCCCATGGGCAATGATATTCCCGGAAGCTGGTGGGCTTGCCCGCCATCCTTCGCAATTGTATGAAGCTTTTTTAGAGGGTATTGTGTTATTTTTTATAATATGGGTTTATTCAATGCGCCCTCGAAAATCTGGTGCGATTTCTGGGTTATTTCTTTTGGCTTATGGAATAATCCGGTTTTTTGTGGAGTTTTATCGAGAACCCGATAGTCATTTAGGATTGATCGCTTTTGACTGGATGTCGATGGGTCAAGTTTTGTCTATACCTATGATTTTAGCAGGAACCACGTTATTGTGGTGGTCAGGGAAAAAGATTTAATGAAAATGATGCCTAATTTTAGCCTACAGTTGCGTCTGTTTGTCGTTGGACTTACAGAAAGCTCCAAGATTGTTTACAGCAAGAGATTTGCAAGAACCACTGCAATTACTTGCACCAAAAAAAATTTTATTGTACACATATTAAGAGGTATAGAAGGTTACAACTGTCAGTTTAAATTTATCTTTCTTGGTAGTATTTAAGAATGTTTTCAATGAATCCCTTTATAGAATCATCGGCTTACATTTCTGTTTTCGTTATGAAAGTCTACATAATTTTGATGATTTTTTTGGTTTTTGCCGGAACCGTTTTTGATGTTATTCATAAAGGCAGTGCAAAATATTTTTTTCATGCGTGGAAAACGAATCGTGAATCGAAGGCTCTTGCTAAGGGAAATATTATATCCATACTTATGCATACAATTATCGAAGCATTGGTTTCTGGTGAATTTTGTAATTGGCGACGGAGAGCTTGCCATCTCTTAACGATGTATGGTTTTATAGCCTACACAATTTCAACTATTCTTATGATTTTCTTGTATTCCAATACCCCGCAGGGTGTACCAATTGTTGTACCGGTATTATGGTACGTTGGCGCATTTTCGGTCTGTATCGGGGGGTACTGGTTTTGGTTTTTTGTACGAGTTGACGTGGTAGCAGAAGGAAAATCTCGATTTCAATTTGTACAAGCCGACCTGTTTATTTTGTTAACAATTGTAAGCGTCACTCTAGGTTTAATCTGGGGTTCCACAGCCGAAATTAATGCTGTGTGGACACGCATATTGTTTACCTTATATTTGTTTTTTACTGCCCTATTATTTGGAACAGTACCATGGTCTAAGTTTTCGCACATGTTCTATAAACCAGTAGCATCCTTTCAGAAGCACATGTCCGAAGAAGATGACTCACGAGATAATTTACCTACGCCTAGCAACTATCCTGAATCATTAGGTAGCGTGCGTCGCATTCCACGAAATTATTAAACAATGAAACTTGTTGAAGAAAATAAAAAAAAATAAGAGGAACAAAATGCCAACATTTGTTTATATGACCAAATGTGACGGTTGCGGTTATTGTGTTGATATTTGTCCGTCAGACATCATGCATATCGATAAGAAGTACCGTCGTGCATACAATATCGAACCAAATATGTGTTGGGAATGTTACTCATGCGTAAAAGCATGCCCCCAGAATGCAATAGATGCTAGAGGTTATGCTGATTTTGCACCTCTTGGTCATAGCGTTCGTGCACTTAGAGAAGAAAAAAAGGGTACGATATCATGGAAGGTCAAGTTTCGTGATGGGCGCGAGAAAAACTTTGTGTCACCTATTCGTACCACAGAGTGGAATTCGATAAAATCACCAGTAGAGCTTGCTGTGCCAAACGAGGAATCTCGGCATTCTCAGGAGCTTTCTCATGAGCCTGAAGCACTAAAGATTTCGGGAGGATTACCTACGTTGCGCCCTGAACAACTTAAGATAGGAAAAAGGTGATGGGTTTGTTTGGAACCAGAAAAACAGTTTTTGTCGATTCAGACATACTTATAGTTGGTGGTGGTATGGCAGGATGTGGTGCTACTTACGAATCTCGATACTGGGGAAGAGACCTTAATATTGTTTGCGTAGAAAAAGCAAACATTGAACGAAGCGGCGCTGTTGCACAAGGTTTATATGCCATTAATTGTTATATGGGGATGCAATGGGATGAGAATCAGCCAGAAGATCATGTCCGATATGCTCGAAATGATCTGATGGGATTGGTGCGAGAAGATCTTGGATATGATATTGCCCGGCATGTTGACTCAACCGTTCATAAATTTGAAGAGTGGGGCCTACCTATGATGAAGGATCCTGAAACGGGACGATATCTGCGAGAAGGTAAATGGCAGATAATGATTCATGGAGAGAGCTATAAGCCTATCGTTGCAGAAGCGGCGAGAAAAGCAGCGAGTAAAATTTACAATAGGGTGATGGTTACACACTTGCTGATGGATGAAAAACAAGAAAATCGAGTTGCAGGAGCTGTTGGGTTCAACGTCAGGACCGGAGAGTTTTATGTTTTCCGCTCAAAAGCTGTAGTGGTAGCGGCGGGTGGCGCATCACATATTTTTAAGCCAAGGGCTGTGGGAGAGGGGATGGGACGTACATGGTATGCACCGTGGAGTAGCGCTTCAGCATATGCATTACCAATTCTTGCTGGAGCGAAGATGACGCAAATGGAAAATAGAATAGTGCTTACTCGCTTTAAGGATGGTTATGGCCCTGTAGGGGCATATTTTCTTCACCTTAAGACCTACACTGAAAATGCGTATGGTGATGAGTATGAGTCCAACTGGTATAAACAAACAAAAGAACTAGTCGGAGACTATATAGATCAACAGCCAGTTCCAACCTGCCTTAGGAATCATGCGTTTCTCGAAGAGGTAAAAGCTGGTCGCGGCCCTATCCGGATGGCAACAAAAGAGGCGTTTAGAGATCCTCACAAAGAAACTGTGGGTTGGGAAAATTTTCTAGGAATGACAATTGGTCAGGCAGTGGTTTGGGCATCCCAGAATATAGACCCAAAGGAGGTTAATCCAGAACTAACGACATCTGAACCTTATGTCATGGGCTCTCATGCAACCTGCTCAGGAGCCTGGGCGAGTGGTCCATCAGATTATGCGCCAGCTGATTATCAGTGGGGATACAACCGAATGATGACTGTTGAAGGTCTTTTTGGGGCAGGCGATACCATTGGTGGCACAGCACACAAGTTTTCATCTGGATCTTATACTGAAGGTAGAATAGCAGCTAAAGCGGCAGTCAATTATGTAAACGACAGAAAGAACGAAAGAATTGAAGTAAGTGATCAGCAGTATGAAAAACTTAAAAGATTGGTTTTTAAACCTTTAGAAAATTATAGATTAGGTCGCAACGAAATTGTTGCGGGAACAGTGTCCCCCAGTTATATTTTGCCGCTAAGTGGATTGCAGCGGCTTGAAAAAATAATGGACGAATATGTGGGAGGAATTGGTGCAAACTATTTGACCAACGAACCAATGTTGGCGCGAGGTATAGAACTTTTAAGCATGTTAAAGGAAGATTTAGCGTTCCTTGCAGCGGAAGATCTCCATCAGTTGCAGCGGGCTTGGGAACTTCATCACAGAGTTTTGGCTTCCGAATCAGTTACGCATCATACTAGGTTTCGAACGGAGACGAGATGGCCAGGCTATTATTATAGAGGAGATTACCCTAAGCTAGATGATAGTAATTGGCACTGTTTTACGCTTTCGCAATATGACAGTGAATCTAACAGTTGGAATATGGAAACAGCACCTGTTTATCATATAGTTGATTAAACCGGTTGTTCAGCTTTTAAAATACCAGTTTGATTAGTGAATTCTGGATGGTGTTTCATTGTTCAATCGTTGATTAACGTAAGAACACTATTGAGACATTATGTCGTTTACATATTTTAGGATACACAATCAATGAATAATGAGAGTCTATTGTCTGAAATTTCGCGAAGAAGAACTTTTGCGATAATTTCACACCCGGATGCTGGAAAGACAACATTAACTGAGCGTTTTTTGCATTATGGAGGCGCGATTCAACTCGCTGGCACAGTGCGTGCGAGAAAATCTGGTCGTTATGCGACTTCAGACTGGATGAAGTTAGAGAAAGAGCGGGGGATTTCGGTAACTTCCTCTGTTATGCAATTTTTATACAAAGGCCATGTAATAAATTTATTGGATACACCCGGCCATGAAGATTTCTCGGAGGACACATATCGCACACTCACTGCTGTAGATTCAGCGTTAATGGTTGTTGATATTGCGAAGGGCGTGGAAGCTAGGACCATTAAATTGATGGATGTATGTCGCTTACGTGATACCCCAATTATGACCTTTGTTAACAAGCTGGATCGGGACGGCAGGGATCCAATAGAAGTAGTTGACGAAATCGAATCTGTTCTAGGCATTGCATGCGCTCCTTTAACTTGGCCGATTGGAAGTGGTCGACATTTCCGTGGCCTTTATAGGATATTTGATGATTCAATTCATTTATATTCCAGAGTGCCCAACAGTACAGGAGAGCAGTTAGACGTCAAGGTAATTAAAGGATTGAAAAATCCAGAATTAGATGAAATTATTGGGGAAGATACTGTAGCCTTGCGAGAAGAAATAGAACTGATTCGAGAAGCTGGAAATGTTTTCAGTGTTGAAAAATATCGTTCGGGAGCTTTAACACCAGTTTATTTTGGTTCTGCATTGAGTGGCGAGGGCACCAAGGAATTAATTGATTCATTTGTTAAGTATGCTCCACAACCTGGAGCAAGAGCTAGCGAATCAAGAGTCGTTGAGAGTTCGGAGACTCCGTTCACGGGATTTGTTTTTAAGGTTCAGGCAAATATGGATCCTTCACATCACGATCGTGTGGCCTTCTTAAGGATAACGTCTGGAATGTATCAAAAGGGTATGCGACTTTTTCAAGTTAGAACAGAAAAATCTACCTTGGTTCATAATGCTATTACTTTCTTAGCGTCTCGTCGGGAGGCGGTCGATATAGCTTGTGCTGGGGATATAATTGGACTCCATAATCATGGAAAAATTAGAATTGGCGATACTTTTACAGAAGGCGAAAAAATTAAGTTTACTGGTATCCCAAATTTTTCTCCAGATCTTTTTCGAAGAGTTAGGTTGGTAGATCCTCTTCGAGGCAAAGCGTTGAATAAAGGATTAGATCAATTAAGTGAAGAGGGTGCGGCTCAAGTATTTCGTCCCTTATCTAATAATGAAATCATCCTTGGTGCCGTTGGTGTGCTTCAATTTGATGTCGTCGCCCATCGTTTACAGCATGAATATGGAGTGGATTGTCGATTTGAATTCATTCCAGTCGCCACGGCGCGGTGGGTAATAAGTGAAAATAACTCAGATCTTGAGGAGTTTACCAAGTTAGCAAAGAGCAATTTAGCATTAGATGCAAGTGGTGCATTAACGTATATTGCGCCAAATATTGCTAATTTATATCTTGTTGCAGAGCGATGGCCTAAAATTGAATTTAGTACGACGCGAGAGCTCTGAATGCCATTCGAACTTACCTTAGCGACGTTGCACAATAAATAAATTAACTATATAAAAGACGTGTTATCTGATCCTTCTGGTAACCAATTCTTTGCGCGCGAAACAGAGCTCTTGTTGCTAATGCTGATGAAATCATAGAGACTAGAATCTGCTAATTGGCTTGGCGCAACATGGCTAATGCTACGAAATATTGAATTTGTTCGCCCAGGATATTTTTCATCCCATGCAATAAGCATTTTCTTTATTGCTTGCCGTTGTAGATTATCCTGCGATCCGCACAGATCGCATGGTATTAGTGGGAATTCTCGCATTCGAGCATATTGAGCAAGATCTTTTTCACGACAGTAAGAAAGAGGCCTAATAACAATGTGGGCGCCATCGTCACTGAGCAGTTTCGGGGGCATCGCTTTAAGGGTGCCTCCATGAAACATATTCAAAAATAGTGTTTCCACTATGTCATCTTTATGGTGGCCGAGTGCTATCTTGTTCATTCCTTCTTCTTTTGCATAACTATATAGTATGCCTCTCCTTAAGCGTGAGCATAGACCACACATTGTTTTGCCTTCAGGGATGACACGCTTGACCACTTTGTATGTATCACGCTTCACCATTCGATATGGTATCGCTAAGCTCTTAAGGTATTTTTCCAGCATATCAGAAGGAAAGCCAGGATGATTTTGATCCAAGTTCATGGCGGTTATTTGAAAGTTTACAGGCGCCTTTTTACGCAACTTTGTAAGAAGATCAAGCATGACAAAAGAGTCCTTTCCGCCTGATACACATACCATCAGATGATCGCCTTCTTCTATCATATTATAATCCTGAATCGCTTGTCCTACCTGGCGTCGCAATGATTTCTCAAGCTGTTTGCCTTTATTGCTGAGTTTTTGGTGAGGACTGTGGGGGTTAACGTAATTATTTTGCATTGCAGTTATCCGTTTCAACTTGTAGATTTCAGGTACGATTAGCCTTTTCCAAAGCTTTCATATAATAAGGATGATTTACAAACTTTGTCGAGATAAATCTTGTTAAAATTATTCAGAATATTCGCGGCGAGCATAATGGTCGTTCTTCTTTTGGGCGGCATATTAATATCGATTGTCCAGTTTTTGGACTGGGGAGATTACCGAGATAATATTGAAGAAGGAATTGGCGCATTTATTTCGCACACCATTTCAATTGATGGTGAAATTTCCTTAAAAATTTTTCCTAAACCTAACTTTAAGCTAACGGAAGTCACAATTTATTCTGGAGAGGGTTTTGACAAACCACTGCTGCATGTAGGGAGTATTACTGCAAATTTTGATCTGACTAATTTACTATCCCAAACATCCGTGTTAGACGAGTTGACATTAGATAAATTAAGGGTACGAAATTTTCCTAAAGTTGGTTCTCCATTGAAAGAGCTTCTCAGAATTGATGGTAGTGAGCCGATTAACTCACTCTATCCCCTGTTTATACCTTCTCGTATAAATATCAGTAATGTACTATTTGAATTTATTAATGATGAATCTGATAGCCAAGAGATGATTCAAATACGGGATATAGCTGTTGAGATCGATCCTAATGACCGAACGGCTAAATTTTTGACAGAGATACCTTTAAAGCATGAGAATGTACAGATAGATGGATTGATAAATTATTTATCAGATACATTTGAGGAGTCGCTTTCTTTATCGCTTAGATACGTGATGGGATCAATTCAAGGAGAGGTGAAAGGAACCATCGCGGAGATTTTTGATGACGGAGAATTTAGTTTAAATTGCAGTGTAGTTGGAGAAAATATTTCTAATCTTATCCAACGTTTAGATCTCAATTCGGCTGTAGAGTTTGACTCACTTAACATGGATGGCATACTCGAAGGTAGTTGGGGTAATATCGCCTATAATGGGATCACAGGAAGTATAAGCGGAGCAGATCTTGCCATTGATTTTACAGGCGAGATGAGAGATGTTTTCAGACGCAACTTTGTTTCATTTGATTTTCAGACTTCTAGTGCGTCTCTCAATTTTTTTGGTTTCCTGCCCTATAATTTTGCAACCCAAGATATTGTAACTAATGTAAATGCGAAGCTGGATGGCAGATTGGGAAAAGATTTACAGCTTCACGATGTAAATATTATCTCAACATCACCGATTTTTTCAGCTATCGCAAAAGCTGATGTTAGTTCTTTGGGAGAAAGCCCTAAGTTCAAGCTTAAATTTGAAACACAAACGGAGCAGCTGCAATCATTCCTTTCGCTGTTTGATTATGAATTACCAATTGAAGGATCTGGTAATGCCTCAGGTTTATTAATCCGAGATGGAGCCAAATATCAAATTGAAAATCTGACTTTTTTTGCAGACACACCTACCCTGTCTTTTCAAGGAACAGGTGATGTTAGTTCTTTGGGAAAGATGCCGAAGTTAACTATCGATTTTAAGTTAATCAATTCAAACGTAACAGATGTGGCAGGAGCATGGGATCGTAAAACTCTATCTAATTTAAATTTTGTCAGTATTGCGACTGGTTCAATTTTGATCGATGGCGGCACTATAGTCGCACCAAATCTGAATCTAGATATTCTGAATCAGAAAATCCAGGGATATTTTTCAGGAAGGTTGCCTGCATTAGGTTATCCACGCAAAATGGATTGGTCTCTGCGATTAAATATGAATGATACTGGCGAATTTATAAAGATATTTGGTTTAGATATGTTCTACCCCGAAACTGGAGAAATTAAAATTCACGTTCGTCCTTCACCTAACCGGGATGAGTTTTTTGACCTCCAAATAGGAGCGATTACCAATGAAATAGATTTAAAAATTGATGGAGAAATAACGATCCTGGATGGCTTTGTTGGATTTGATTTACTTTACGAAGCTTTCTTATCGGAATCTTTGCCATATAGCTCAGCGTTTTTGAAAAGTCTTAATCAATTAGGTGATATTCAGTTAAGTGGCTCATTAAGCCGTTTAGCCGTTGAGGATGAACCAATATCGATTGTATTAGATTTAGAATCAAGAGAGGTTGATATTTTTAATGTTGAGGGAAGTATTTTTGAGATAGGTCCAAAACAAATGTCAGCAGATCTGTCATTGGTGACAGATTCATTATCTGATTTAACTGCGTTTAGTTTTATCCAGATGGCAGATCTCACATCTTTTAAAGGCAAGACTAAGATTAGGTTGACTCAAGACTATTTTGTTTTAGACGATTTTGATTTTCGGGTTAGTGATAATAGGATTTCAGGAAATATCGAATACAAAAAAAGGAAGAACGCAGAAGATAGATCTAAAGTAGTTGGAGAGATTGCATCTAGTTATCTTAATCTTAATGAGTTATTTCCGCCGCCAAAAAAACAATTCTTATTTAGTGAGGAAGCTTTACCTGTCGAGTGGGCTATCAGAAATGATGTCAGTGTTAAATTTGTCGTGGATCGATTTTTGCGTCGGAATTACGACTTGCGACAGTTGAGTGGTGAAGTGGTATCTCAGAATGGAATTGTTGACGCTCGTTCTAATTCCAATGCTTTTGGTGGTGATTTAGATTTGGTATTGATGTTAGATACTAGATCCTCTCCTTTTAACGCGATATATCGATATAATTGGAATGACCTAGATCTTGCATTGCTACCTGTAGCCCAAGCAACTGTGCACGAGATTACGGGCCAAGTAGATCTTAAAGGTGGGATTCAAGGAGTAGGCAATTCTCTACATCAGATCGTTGAGAGTGGAAATGGTTTTTTGTACTTAGATGTTGATCAAGCACGATTTCTAAGAGGAGGTATGGAACTTTTTACCACGTCCCCAATTAATGTTGTAGAGCAAATTCTTCGTGATGTGAGTCCTTGGGGACAACGCGAGAAGTATTTTGATATCGAGTGCGGAGTTATAGGTATGCGTATTAAGGATGGCATAGGTACTGCACAACCTCCTCCTGATCATACAATAGCGATAAAGGCTAAAGAGTTTCGATTGGTTGGGTTCGGTGATCTTGGTTTGCAAGATGAGTCGCTCAGTCTTTCAGTTCGGTCTAAGGCTCGTGGTTTAGGGCTATCGGCAACAACGATAATTGAGCAATCCGGACTTTCAGCTATATACCAACCGTTTTATCGAATTGGCGGTACACTATTACAACCTAAAGTTGAATCTGATCCTGAGGGCAGTGATCTAGTTGAAAAGTTAATAAAACTTGGATCGGCTTATGTTACTGGTGGAACTTCTGTCGCCGTTTTAGGGCTAATCGATCGTCTAGCAATCGAGCCTGTGGGTTGTGAGGGCGCTAGGGAGCGTGCGCAGATGTTAGTGCCTAAAGAGTTTCCTTAAAATAATCGATGGGTTTAACTTTTTGGTTTTGCGGGGTAATTTGCAAGATAAACTGTCAACCGAAACGTTTAGGGATAAGCATAGAAAAGAGAACTTTTCGAGTAATTCAGTGCCAGATTCTTATCAGCTTGTGTATGGTGGCAGTTGGGGTTGCGTTCTCATCCCTTTAAAGAAACAGAAATTAATGATGTAGATTAGGGAGCGAGCCGATCGATAGTCCACTTTCCGTTCTTTGTTCGATGGTATATGAATCGATCGTGCATACGATCAGTTCTGTTTTGCCAGAATTCTATACTATCCGGAAGTACTCGGTAACCGCCCCAGAAGTCTGGTAGTGGCACTACGTCATCGGAGAAACGTAGATCAACTTCGGACAAATTTTCCTCGAGGACTTTTCGTGACGAGATTATGGTACTTTGTTTTGATGCCCATGCGCCTAGCTGACTACTTCGAGATCGTGAGTGGAAGTAATCTAATGATTCTTCTCGGGAAATTCTTTGGACACTCCCTAAAATGGTGACTTGTCTTCCTAGTTGGACCCATGGAAATAAGAGCGAGGCTTTTGCATTTTCATCAATTTGTCGGCTCTTTCGGCTGCCATAGTTTGTATAGAACACGAAACCTCTTTGGTCGTAATCCTTTAGCAGTACAGTTCTAACGGTAGGAACGCTCTTGCTAGATGCGGTAGCCAGAGACATAGCATTTGGTAGTGGGTATTTTTCTTGGTAAGCATCTTTTAACCAATTATCAAATTGCTGTATAGCATCCTGAGTTAGTTCTTCTAACGTAAGAGGCTTTCGAGTAAGATCAGGTTCTGGATAATCCTGTATTGTGAGCATATATAGGCCTATGCGTGTTCTAATTGGGTCACTTTATGGCAACTGGGATATTACTGATTTTATTTTTCCAGATTTTTGGCCCTATAGAGTGAAGTGATTCTCCATGAGTATCAATTGCCACCGTTACGGGCATGTCTTTAATTTCAAATTCATAAATTGCTTCCATTCCGAGGTCTTCAAATGCAACCAATTTAGCCGACCTAATTGCTTTCGAAACTAAATAAGCAGCTCCTCCAACAGCTATTAGATAGACCGACCGATTTTTTCGGATCGAGTCGATAGTTGCTGATCCTCGCTCTCCTTTGCCTATCATTCCAATCAGTTTGGTTTTTTCAAGCATGGTATCAGTGAATTTATCCATGCGTGATGCTGTTGTGGGTCCGGCCGGTCCGACTACTTCATCTCCAATAGGATCCACAGGCCCAACGTAATAGATAAAACGGTTAGTAAAATCAACTCCTTCAGGTAGTGCTAATCCAGCGTCCAACAATTTACATAATCTTTTGTGTGCGGCATCACGACCAGTGAGAATCGTTCCCGTTAGCAAAAGTGTTTCCCCTGGTTTCCAATCTCTGACGTCCTCTCGGCTTATAGCATTCAGATTAACCCTACGTCTCTGGCCATCATTTTTTAGTGTCAATTGCGGCCATATTTCTGTTGATGGAGGTTCAAGTTTAATCGGACCTGAGCCATCGAGGCTGAAATGTATGTGACGCGTAGCTGCACAGTTCGGAATTAGAGCGACTGGCAAAGATGCGGCATGGGTTGGATATTCCAATAATTTAACGTCGAGCACGGTCGTTAGACCACCAAGTCCCTGGGCACCAATTCCGAGAGCATTTACTTTTTCGTAAATCTCGATACGTAATTTCTCCACTTCAGTGGTTGCGCCCCTGTGAATAATTTCTCCGATATCAATAGGAGACATCAAAGCTTCTTTTGCTAGGAGTAAAGCTTTTTCTGGAGTACCACCCAGTCCTAGTCCAAGAATTCCCGGTGGGCACCAACCAGCACCAAGGTTAGAAACTGTGGTAATGACCCATTCAGAGATATCATCGCCTGGATTCAAAATTTCTAATTTTGCTTTATTTTCCGAGCCACCACCTTTTGCCGCAATTACGAAATCAATTTTATCTCCTCTGATAAATTCCGTGTGTACCACAGCAGGAGTGTTATCTTGTGTATTCTTTCTTTTGCCAAATGGTGGTGTAACTACCGATGGGCGAAGTGGATTTTCTGGATGTTTCCACGCGCGCCGAACTCCCTCATCGATCATTTCTTGGAGTGTTAGATTGCCGCTCAATTTAATTTCCATACCAATTTTAACGAAAACAACAACAATCCCCGTGTCTTGACATATTGGTCGATGACCTTCTGAAGCCATTCTAGAATTCGTTAGGATCTGTGCAATAGCATTTCGCGCAGCAATGGATTCCTCTCGTTGATAAGCATTTGTCATTGCGCGAACAAAATCGGGTGGATGATAGTAGGAGATGTACTGTAGGCTATCAGCAATGCTAACGATTATGTCTTCTTGTTGAATTATGGTCATGGTAAGAAAAGTTATACGCAGATTAATCGGAAGTAATAAATCAGCCTATTTTTGCTATAAAATTCCCAAATCTATCTAACACTTAGAGTCTAGCAAAAGACTTCTCAATTTTTAATTGAATAGGATGATTTTATCAATAGAAATAGATTTCTGTAGCAAAATAAGTGTTGTGATTTCCTATCGGAAAAAATTTTGACGCCTCATTCTTTTGACACATGTTTAGTAATTACTTGGCTTTTATATAAAGCGGTTAATTCCATTTCTAAAATCTCAATTCAGTGAAAAAATATAAGTATAAGATGTTTTACAAGTTCATGGTCGGTATTCTGGTCTTTCTTTCAATTTTTGTGTTAGATCGTTCTCACATAGTAACAGCTGATCAAGTTAACAATCATAGACTTGAATGTACTCTCGCTATACCGTGCCCTGAGGACATCAGGCCTCGTGTAGATTTTTGGATAGACGTTTATAGTCGATGGGGAAGTGCTGATGCTATTTTGCATGATAAAACTAATCCGGAGCGCGTGTACAGAGTGCTTTCGGGTGAGACTTGCGGAGGAAAGGTGACCTCTCATGTTGTTCAACGCAATAAGGATGAAATAAACAAACAACTTAAAGATTTAGCAGAAGCCATAGACGCGGGAATGCGAATTGCAAATCCTAAAGATATAGCGCTGCTCGCCTTATTCCCTAATAGATCGGCGGCTACGATGAAAGATGCGGTTGGTGGAGTACGTTGTCAAAGCGGCAATCGAGATCGGTTTTATGAAGCATTAAAAAGATATGATGTCTATGGCGCCTTAGTGAGAGATGTTTTGAGTCGCGCAGGACTGCCGTCTGATATTCAATATCTCCCGCTAGTGGAATCCTTATATGACCCCTCTGCGTACTCTCGGCTTGGAGCAGCTGGTTTATAGCAAATTATGCCGGAGACCGCTAAGGAGCTGGGATTAAATCTTACTGCTACAGTAGATGAAAGGCTTGATCCCGAATTGGCCACCTATGCTGCAGCGAAATATCTTTCAAAAAGCTATGTTTCTCTTATGCGTCTTTCAAAAAAAATCATCCCGGAAACGACCTCAAGTGATGTAAGCCCTTTCGTAATAACTTCGTACAACTACGGAGTAAACGGAATGCGCCGAGCTATTCAGAAGTATGGACCAGATTACCCTCTAGTTTTAGATAGCTACAAATCACCAAGTTTTCAAGTAGCAGTAAAAAACTTTTATGCAACTTTTTTAGCTGCTAGACATGTAGCCAAAAATGCTAATCTATATTTCGGACAAAGAAGTCAAATGAAACCCATTGATTATCAGACATTATTGCTAGATAAGTCTGTCTCACTGGAGAGAGTTGAGGATATCTTTGGTATTAGTAGAACTAAATTACGTCGATTTAATCCCGCGTTAACACGTTTTGTATGGCAGGGATGGCGTCTTATCCCTGTAGGATATCGTTTGCGTCTTCCGCGAGATAGTGAAGACTGGCAAGATGAAATAAAAACCTTATCCAGAATGGTTCCAGAATTAAGTAAATCTAAATCTTCACATTATATGGTAAAAAATGGCGACACCGCATGCGCCATTGCTAATGCTTTCCAAGTTCGTTGCCTAGATTTAATTGAGTTAAATGGACTTGATGCAAGCGGAACTATACAGGTTGATCAGAGACTTGAAATCCCAAAAGAATTAAATCGTGAACAACCTTTTGTCCTAGATCCAGGCGGATATCGCGTTCGAAAGGGTGACTCAGCCTGCAATATAGCTCAGAAATTTGGGGTTACTTGTAACGTACTTCTATCAGCAAACAGTTTAAATCGGAATTCTATCTTGAAGGTAGATCAATATCTACTTATTCCCGCTTCGGCCCAACAAGAGGATCAGTACGAGTCCTATGTTGTGCGTCAGCATGATACCGTATGTCTAATTGCTGCTAATCACGGTATATCTTGTAAAAATTTATTAGAAAAAAATGGATTGAGTTTGAGTTCCTTAATTTTCCCCGGCCAGGTTTTACATTTTCCGAAATCTAGTTCGAGAAAAAGCATTTTAGTTAGTGAAGAATATTTAGAACATGTGGTGCGTCCGGGTGAAACGGCCTGTGGTATAGCCTATAAGTATGGGATTAAATGTCAGCAATTAATTCTTGCTAACAAACTGGAAATTAAAGATGTGATTTTACCGGAGCAAAAATTAGTGATACCAGGAGTGCGGGTTGGACAATACGATCAGATACTTGGTTTGAGTCCATTAGATAAGGATTTTGATTTTAGTGTTCAGGTAACCGATCTGGATGGGCAAAGGATATTTAGAATTAATGCAGAAGCAGCAGAAACATTAGAACACTATGCTGACTGGTTAATGATTGCTGATGTTGATGCGATACGACAGTTAAATCATGATCTGGCTAGAGAATCGTTACTGCTCGGAGATGTGTTACTCCTTCCTATCACTTCCCAAGAACAGTTAGTTTATTTCCAGCGAGAACGTCAGGACTATCATCGCATGTTAGTGGAAGAATTTCGACAAAACTTCGAAGTGGTGGATATATATTCTTATACCGCGTTGAGAGGAGATAGTTTATGGTCTATATCAAAAAAATTTAATCTTCCAATTTGGATCATGACTCGTTATAACCCTTCATTAAGGTCGCAGGCACCGCATCAAGGTGATCATATTCAAGTACCATTAGTCGAATCCAGTAATTATTAGTCTGACAACTCAGATTTATTAAATTCCATAGAAATAGAATTAATACAGTACCGTTTTCCAGATGGTAGAGGGCCATCCTCAAATACATGACCGAGATGTGAATTACATTTGGAGCAAAGTACTTCTACACGATGCATTCCATACGTGTCGTCAGTTTCGTATCTAATTGAGTCCTCAGAATAGGGTTGAAAAAAACTTGGCCATCCACTTCCAGAATCATACTTATCCACTGAAGTGAACAAAATATTGTCGCAACAAACACATGAATAATTTCCGTTTTCAGTACAATTATAAAGTGGCCCACTGAAAGGAGATTCAGTTTCTTTTAGACGACAAACGTTGAATTGTTCGGGTGTTAACTTTTTACGCCATTCATTTTCAGTTTTAGGAAAATTATTTTTCATAAGTGCTTGTAACCTTTTTTATCTGTAAATTGTAATGTATCGTGATAAAAAGTTATTTTTGTTAGATAGCGGTATCAATTTCATTTATCTTCATTGGTTAATCGGTACATCTATATCATTTCCCCATTCTCCCCATGATCCCGCATATCCTCTCACTCTAGTATAGTTTAGATGTTTGAACATTACCCAGCTATGCGCGGAACGATGGTGTGTTTGGCAATAAACAATTATCTCTTTATCTTTTGAAATATTCTTATCATCAAGCATAGTTTCTAGTTCAAATTTTTTTTTGAATCGAGAATTTCGCTTGCGATCGATTGATTCGATCCAATTAAGGTTGATTGCTCCTGGTATATGACCGCCGCGCTTCGACAATAGCCGCTTCCCGCAATATTCTTTGGATGTTCGAGCATCAATTAGAATCATTTCTGGATCCCCAAGATGCTCCATTATGTATTTTTTATGGGCTATCACTGATTCATCTCTATTTATTTCGTTAAAATCAATTCGTCGTGCGAGAGCCCCTTGTGGAGAAGTTGGAAATTGCTCCGCTATCCAATTTTGTATTCCGCCATTTAAAACTGATGCGTAGCGATGTTTGACTAAATGAAGTAACCACACAAGGCGAGATGCATGACCACCGCCCTCGTCATCATAGGCAATTACCTGCAATTCCTTTCTGAGTCCGATACGAGACATTAATTCTTTTAAATTATCGGCCGGTGGAGTCAGTCCGGCCGTCGGAGTACTTTGATTGTATAGTTCTTTATGATCTACCCACATTGAACCTGGTAGCAATAAATTCTTGTATTCAGAAGAGCTACAAAGATTAATTATTTGAATGTTAGCATCCCCTATCTGGGAATTTAATTGGGATGCGTCAATGAGGATTGGATTTTGTTTGTTCATAGTTTAAAGGATGCCAAACTTAGTATTAAGAGGATTTAAGGATCTTGGGTGATAGTTTTCGAAATTACTGAATATTCTCGTTTTTACATAGAGCAGGTTTTAAGTGCTTCCTGGAAGAGGTAATTATAATTAAGACTTGTCTCATATAGAATAGGATGCAAAACTAATTATTAATTTCACTTACTATCTACTACCTTAATAACAAAAAAAGCTAGCAAAAAATGACATATTTTCCTAATACATCAGAAATTAATCCTTGTTCTGAGCAAAAATATTTTGCTGACCGATCAATTTAAAATGCTTGATGATCCGCGACGGAAAGGTTCTTTTCATAAAGGGTTAGGAATTCTTTTTCTATGGTTAGGATTTTTTGGATATTCCAGTGCTGAAGAAAGGAGTTTGTTACTGCAATCGACAACATCGACAGTGAATTCAGGGCTGCTTGAAAATATAATTCCAAAATTCACGGAGAAAACCGGTATTGATGTAAAGGTAATATCAAGTGGAACAGGCCAAGCCTTAAGGAACGCAAAGAATGGTGATGCAGATGTAGTTCTAGTTCATTCAAAACTGGATGAAGAAAAATTTGTACAAAGTGGTTATGGGGTAGAGCGAATCCCCATAATGTATAACGATTTTGTGATCATAGGACCTCCTCTCGATCCAGCCGGAATTGGAAAAACGAAGACGGCTTCTGATGCATTTAGGAAAATATGGGAAACACAATCTGTTTTTATATCACGTGGAGATGATTCTGGGACACACAAAAGAGAAATTCGTTTATGGAAGTCAGTTTCGGTAGATCACCATAGTATTAGCAGTTCTGATTGGTATATGGAAACCGGATCAGGTATGGGGGCTGCCCTGAATATAGCTGTTAATAATGAGGCTTACATCCTTTCAGATCGGGGTACATGGATAAATTTTAGAAACAAAAGAGGCCACAAAATTCTTTTTCAAAAAACCAAGGAATTATTAAATGAATATAGTGCGATACTGGTTAATTCTAAAAAACACTCACACGTAAAAAGTGCTGAAGGCCAGGCTCTTATTGATTGGTTAATAGATCAAGAAGGGCAATCGGCCATAGATGCATATCGGATGAATGGAGAACAGCTATTTTTTTCTAGTAATCACTAGCTTTTTTAAATCAGATTACACAGAAAATGGTGGAGGCGGCGGGAATCGAACCCGCGTCCGCAAATTCTCTACTCACCGGCTGCTACATGCTTAGTCTGTTTTTTATCTAATCTATAGCGCTCCAACAGACAAGATCACAATAGACGAGCCCACTAGTATTTAACGCTGTAAACCGCGAGCTGGTTACAGCGCGAGTCCGTGTTTTATGACCTCTCGGATCCTAGTCCACGAACCAACTGGGTGAGAGGCTAGCGGGGATTAAGCCGCTAGGGCGTAGTTGTCGTCGTTGGCAACTAATAGTTTGCAGTTGGATTTACGAGGAGTTCTGCACCTCGGCATGCTCCGATGGTTTCGCAATCCACGTCGAAACCAGGTCGCCCCCAGTTCATATATTAAGTAACTATTTTATCAGAAATTATAACCTTTAATTTAGTTGTTTTTTTAGTGTTCTTTGTTTTTCACGGTTCCATTCTCGAGTCCGTATCGAGGCTCTTTTATCATGTTGTTTCTTGCCTTTTGCCAGTCCAATCCTAATCTTCGCATAGCCCGATTGCCAATGTAGTGCTAAAGGCACTATTGTGTATCCCTGTTGTTCAGACGCTCTTTTTAATTTTTCAATTTGCGCTTTTTTTAGCAAAAGTTTTCTAGTACGGGTTGGTTCAAGGGAAATATGCTTAGAAACAGTACTGAGGGGTGATAGATGCACGCCCACCAAATAGAGTTCACCATTTTTTTCGGTAACGTAGCCTTCCCTCAATTGAACTGCACCAGATCGCAAACTTTTAACTTCCCATCCTTTCAGAACTAAACCTGCCTCGAATTCTTCTTCTATAAAATAGTCATGCCAAGCTTTCTTATTTTGCGCGATGACATTTTTATTTTGAGTCGATTTAGTCATAATCTGCTTAATTAGAGTTAATAATTTTTTCGATTTCCGCTTTCTTTTTTGCTGGATCAGTATAATCTACTATTTCCAATTTAATTCAGTTATATCGTGAATATAGTAAACCGCTCATTAATTTTGCCCTACAGTTGTGCTGAAATGTATTCTTTGGTTGACGAAATTGATAGATATAGGGAATTTCTACCTTGGTGCAATGACTCAGTTATTCTGGACCGTAAACCTGGAGAGGTCACTGCCCGCATTGATGTATCATTTAATGGTATAAAAATGTCTTTTACGACTTTTAATTCATCTATTTCTAATACCGAAATCAAGATGGAATTGGCAGATGGGCCGTTTGATCAATGGGCCGGAAGTTGGAAATTTATGGAACTAGATAAATATGCCTGTCGTGTGACCTTGGAACTTAAATTTTCTTTAGTCGGTAAGTTGAAAAATCGCACACTAAGTCCTGTGTTTAAGCACATTTCAAATACCTTAGTGGATGCGTTTGCAGAACGTGCTAAAGATTTATATGGAGAGCGTAAGCTTGCTTGAGATTGAAGTTGTTTATGCATTGCCCCGCATCCAATTTCGTTATTGTGTCAAGATTCCCTTTGATAGTAGCGTACGTGACGCTATCATCGCCTCTGGTTTTTTATCAAGATTTGATCATCTTGAATTAAATTCTCTTAGCGTGGGTATTTTCTCAAAGGTGGTTACTCTTGAAACTATTCTGAATCCGCATGACAGGATAGAGATTTATCGTCCCTTGGTTGCGTCTCCAAAAAAATTAAGAAAGTTAAGAGCCAACAAATCTAAACTCACTAGTCCATAAACGGAATACGTTTTAGAAGATTTCCAATTATGTTCTTTTTCTTGACGTTTTTTTTGTTATTTTCGAGACCTTCATTACCGAACCTATTTATGCCAACAAGTATATCATCGGTAAATAATAGACTAAGCTGATTTTGCTTGGCGCTTGATTTATTTGTAGTGCCAGAGCTGTAAATATAATCCCATCGATTTGCGTGAAAGGGATCTTTGATTAATGGTGTACCCATCAGAAATTGAACTTCTTTACGAGTCATTCCTAACTTTAATTTTTCCAATTGTTCTTCCGAAACGGAATTACCTTGATCAATATTCATTCGGTATCCTTGATAGCAGCCACTAAAAAAAGTAAGCACAATAAATATCACAATCAATTTTTTCATCAGCTTAATTTCCAATAAAGCAAGAGCTATCCATTAGTTAAACAATATCTTTGATCATGGCAATTTCATCACAGTTGTTAAAATTGGGGCAACTGATGCAGACCCCAAAAACCTTTTCAGGAAGATTCTCCATCGAGGTTATTTTAAAGCCAAGTTTCTGAAAGAAATGTGGAACATACGTTAGCGCAAAAAGACGTGTTAAGCCGCGACTATTAGCTTCTTCTTCAATTTTTTTCACTAACAAACGACCATGGCCTGATTTAGTAAAGTTGGGATCGACTGCCAAACTTCTAACTTCAGCAAGATCGGTTGTAAAAATTTCTAAAGACGCACAGCCAGCGACAGTATTGTTTTCCTCGCTAATGAAAAACACGTCAAAATTGTTCCGAATTTCTTGGCGAGATCGAGGTAACAGTTCACCTGTCGCTGAGTATAGTAGTAACAGATTGTGTATTTGGTCGATATCATCAACCTTCGCTTTTCGAACTTTAATAGTCAATTTCCTGCTCTCTTAAGCATATCAGCTGCGTGAGCACGTGTTTCAGCGGTGATTTCTACACCCCCCAACATTCGGGAAATTTCTTCCAGCCGTTGATCGAAATCAAGGTTGTTTACATATATTTCTGATTCGTCACTGGATAATTTTTTAATCTGTATATGACTTTGTCCTTGAACCGCAACTTGAGGTAGGTGTGTTATACATATGACTTGTTTGTTTTGCGCTATTTTCTTAAGTTTGCTACCAACGATTTCAGCAGTTCGCCCACCAACCCCAACATCTACCTCATCATAAATGCTACAGGTTGAAGATTCACTATTGGTGGTTGCAACCTGGATTGCAAGACTAATTCTAGACAGTTCGCCACCCGATGCAATTTTTCCAATTGGGCCTGGTTCCGAGTTTAAGTTGGGACGGATAGAGAAGCCAACGGTTTCATTTCCATGTTTCCCATGTTTCTCCTTAATTGGCATTAAGTCAATTTCAAATATAGAATCAGCTAAGCCAAGTTCATTTAAATTATTTGTGATGGTCGCGGCAAGTGCGTTTCGGGACGACTCCCGCGCATGAGTTATTTCTTTACTGAGGCTATCGTAAGTGTTCTCCATAGCTATGATTTCATTCTTCAGATTCTTGATTTTATCTTGCTGTGAGGTTGTAGTTTCAAGCTGTGTATTTAATTCTTCTAATTTTGTCTGTAACTCTTTTGGTTGAACTCGGTATTTTCTGGAAGCTTGGTATAGTAAAGAGATCCGTTCTTGCACTGCATTCAATTCTTCTAGACCGGTGTCATATTCTGAATGGCATTTGCGCAGCTCTAATACAATGTCTTCTACATTAGTCACGATGTGTTGGAGTTGATCGAATATATCATTGAGTCGATGGTCATGATCGCTGATACTTTTTAGATTTTGTAATAATTTATTGATTATCGCTAAAACAGAGATATCTTCAGTTTCATCGAGGATTTGAATAGCGCCCCATGTCTTTTCCGCTAGTTCAACGGAATGCGTTATTCGTTTTTGCTTATTTTCTAATATTTCAATTTCATCTGGATCAAGATCCAGCATGGTTAACTCGCTAATCTGATTTTTTATAAATTCTTGCTGCAGATCAATGTCTCTAATTGCCTTCACAAGTCGCTCTAATTTTTTGTTCGCATCTTTGAGTTGTGTAAAGCAAAGACCTATGCTTGCGACTGTGCTGGTCTTTTTAGCATAAGAATCCAAGATTATACGCTGATTATCTTTTTGTAGTAGTCGATGATGTTCGTGTTGACTATGTATGTCGACAAGGAAATTACCTAGCTCTTGAAGGTAATGAATAGGCACTGGTCGTCCGTTTATAAAACCTCGTGATGGTTGATTTTTGTACACTAGCCGGCGTAGTGAACATTCCTCTTCATCAATTAAAGAATGCTCGGTCAACCAGTCCATGGCTTTTGAGTTATGAGTCAGATTAAATCCAGCCTGTATTTCAGCATTTTCTACCCCTTTTCTCACTATGCTTCCAGAAGTGCGATCACCTAGAAGAATAGCGAGAGCGTCGACGATTATTGATTTCCCTGCACCAGTCTCGCCAGTCAATACAGTCATTCCAGTGTCAAACGTTAGGGCTATATGTTTTACTAGAACAAAATTTCGCACATCGAGCCAGTTGATCATTTTTAGATCCGGGTGGACTCAGCCCCATCCAAGTTTTGTGCTTAGTGTTGAATAGTGATTATGTGATTTAGTTCGGACTAGCTGAGTAGTTTTTTTGGATCGTTGAATTCGAATTATTTCATTTGCACTTAATGATAGAGATAATAAGCCATCAACAAAAAAGTTTGCCGGAGCTCCAGAAAGATCTACTAAACGAACCTCTATTTCATTTTTGTCATCTAAAACAAGCGGCCTCTGTCCTAGAGAGTGCGGACAAATTGGAGCGAAGACAAAAGCTGGCAAAGTTGGATGCAATATGGGTCCCCCAGCTGACAGTGCATATGCTGTAGAGCCTGTTGGAGTTGCGATAATTATCCCGTCACTCCGTGTTTTAGCAACTGATTGACCAGCAATCATGGTTTCACACTCTATCAATTTCCCAGTAGCACCTTTGGATAGAAAAACATCATTCAATGCTGTACAGTCAGCTAATAGTGTGGTGTCTCGATTCACCTTTACGTTTAACATTGATCGTTCTTCTGTAATAAAATCCCCAGACAAAATTTCGTCTAATCGTACCTCCATATCGCCAGCCGCTATGTCAGTTAAAAATCCGAGCCTACCAAGATTAATACCAATTAGTGGTAACTCATAATCAGCTAGCATCCTTGCAACATGCAGCATAGTGCCATCGCCTCCTACCACTATTCCAGCATTGATGGTATCTTGGAGCGGTTTATCCGAATCTTCGATGCGAGTTCCGGAAATCTCACTGGCTGTGGGGTCTCCCAAAAACACCTCTATTCCTCGCTTTTTCAAAAAGGACTGTAAATATGAAATCGTCTTTTCTACGCCTGAATCTTGGTAACGACCAAAAAGGCCGACTGATTTAAATACCATACTCTTATCCGATAATTCTTAATTTTTAGATAACAAACCAATATTAGAGCCAAAAATAGTGTTTTGGGATTTTTTTCAAGCAATATTTATGCTCAAAACCCACACCTCGTAAGCAACTTGAGGTAGGATTTTACAATCAAGCAGGCTTTAAACAAAAATTTTCTGAAATTGTGAGCGAAAAAAACGATCTCCGGCTCAGTGATAGAGCCGAAATTCTATTGCAGGCATTGATTCGACGCTACGTCGAAGGCGGTGAGCCTGTGGGTTCACGTACCTTGTCTCAAGAAATTGGCATTGATTTGAGCGCTGCTACCATTCGTAATGTCATGTCGGATCTAGAGGATCTGGGGCTAATACATGCTCCTCATACTTCGTCTGGTCGGGTGCCCACACCTTTGGGCTATCGAATTTTTGTTGATACCTTATTGAAGGTAAAACCGTTAGATGATCACGCATTAGATGAAATTAGTGGTAATTTGCAGGAGGGTCGCGATCCGAACCAGCTTGTTGAATTAGCGTCAGATTTATTGTCGCAAATTACACAGTTTGCTGGCGTGGTGCTTCTCCCTGGAGGGCAATATGTTCATTTGAAACAGATTGAATTTCTTCGGTTATCGCCTACCCGCGTTTTGGCCATACTCGTGACCGATGATGGCCGTGTCCAAAATCGTGTACTGCTGACAGAGCGCGAGTATTCGCCGAGCGAACTTGTCGAGTCAGCAAACTTTTTTAATACAACATACTCTGGCCAATCTTTGACTCGAGTGCGTCGCGCATTGTTGAGGGATATGCAAAAGTACAGCGATGAGATGAGCCAAATGATGCGAACCGCGGTAGCAATGGCACAACCACTTCTAGAAGATAATGATTCACCCGACGATTTTGTCGTTAGCGGTGAAACTAATTTGATGTCAATACCAGACTTTTCAGAATTAAAAAAGTTACGCGAGATTTTTGATGCTTTTAAGGCCAAGCAAGATCTTCTAGAGCTGCTTGACAAGAGTATGCATGCGAAGGGCGTTAGTATATTCATAGGAGAAGAGTCAGGATATAATGCTCTTACTGACTGTAGTATTGTAACTGCACCATATGAAAGTGACGGTCGTTGTGTTGGTGTATTAGGGGTAGTTGGGCCAACTCGTATGCCTTATGAAGAAGTAATTCCTGTGGTAGATGTAACGGCTCGGGTTCTAGGACATGCGTTAGCTTCACTTCAGTAATTTCTACCAATTTTCAATTATAATAGGTTAGTCTGCTTGAAATTTAGCAGCAAAGCCCCCATCTCTTGCGAAAGGTTTTTTAAATGCACTTCTAATCCCATTGAAGACCAAAATGTGAGCAATGATTAAAGACAATGAAGAAGTAGATGCTCAGGATCCTCTGAAAGACGAGACGTTTGATGAGCAAGAAATAAGCAAAAACACAGAATCCCCACCAAATGAAGCTATGGGGACTGACAGTGACTCTGATGATCCAGGTGAACCTGAAAACAACGATAAACAGTCAAAAGATATAGAAGAGGAACAGTTACGTTCAAAATTTGAGGAAGTCACTCAGCAGTATTTGTTGGCTCGAGCAGAAGCTGAGAATATTCGAAAGCGAGCTGACATTGAAATTCGTAATGTCAGAAAGTTTGCCCTCGAGAGTTTTGTTCGCGAACTGCTTAGTGTGAAAGATAGTTTAGACCTTGCGAAATCGATTGATTTGTCAAGTGACACTGGTGATCTAACTTTAGTGAAGAAGGTAGTGGAAGGTATTGATCTAACGATTAATCAATTAGAGGCTGTGTTTGTTCGGTTTAATATAGAGGAGGTAAGCCCAGATCTTGGTGATAAGTTAGATCCAGAACGTCATCAGGCTTTGAGCACAGAGGAGACTCTGGATTTTCAACCCTCGCATATTTGCAAAGTAATTCAAAAAGGTTATCTTTTACATAATAGATTGTTAAGACCTGCTATGGTGATGGTAGCGAAAAAGCCAACTGACCCTTGATTCTCAAACAAAAAACCCTATTTAAAAGATATATAGTTAATTGAGTCGCCAACCCTGACGAAAGGAGAAAAGTTATGGGAAGCATTATTGGTATTGATCTGGGCACAACAAATTCATGTGTCGCGGTCATGGAAGGGGGCAAAGCCAAAGTTATTGAAAATAGCGAAGGTGATAGAACAACACCATCAGTCGTTGCGTTTGTTGATGAAGGCGAAGTTTTGGTTGGACAATCTGCTAAACGCCAAGCTGTAACTAATCCTAGTAATACTGTCTTTGCATCAAAAAGACTAGTTGGAAGGAAGTTTGACGAGGAAGTTGTACAACGCGATATTGACCTCATGCCTTATAAGATCGTCAAGTCAAAAAATGGCGATGCTTGGATAGAAGCCGGTGGGAAACCAATGGCGCCACCTGAAATTTCAGCACGTGTTCTTCAGAAGATGAAGCAGACAGCTGAGGATTATCTTGGGTCTGAGGTGAATGAGGCAGTTATAACGGTTCCCGCCTACTTTAATGATTCCCAACGACAAGCCACAAAGGATGCTGGAAAGATCGCTGGCTTGGATGTCAAGCGAATAATTAACGAGCCGACAGCAGCAGCGCTTGCTTATGGATTAGAGAAGCAGTCAGGTGGAGACCGAAAGATTGCAGTTTATGATTTAGGTGGCGGAACTTTCGATATATCAATTATTGAGATTGCTCAAGTGGATGGAGAACAGCAGTTCGAAGTTTTGTCAACGAACGGCGATACATTTCTTGGTGGAGAAGATTTTGACCGCCGACTTATTGATTATCTTGCAGATGAATTTACTAAGGATCAGGGCATGGATTTACGCGGGGATCCTTTGGCAATGCAAAGACTAAAAGAAGGAGCGGAGAAAGCTAAGATAGAGCTGTCATCTAGTGCTCAGACTGACGTTAATTTACCTTATATAACTGCAGATCAAACAGGCCCTAAACACCTAAACATGAAGGTGACTAGAGCAAAACTTGAGGCTATGGTGGAAGATTTAGTAATGGGCACTATTGGTCCCTGCAAGGTGGCGCTCAAGGATGCGGGAGTCATTGCGTCTGAAATTAGTGATGTAATTTTAGTAGGCGGCCAAACACGTATGCCAAAAGTTCAAGAGGCTGTAAAGAACTTTTTTGGGAGAGAATCGCGACGTGACGTCAATCCTGACGAGGCTGTAGCGTTGGGTGCCGCAATCCAGGGCGGAGTTCTGGGAGGTGAGGTAAAGGATGTTCTGCTCTTGGATGTAACTCCACTTTCGCTTGGTATAGAGACATTGGGCGGAATTATGACCAAATTAATTGAGAAGAATACAACAATTCCGACTAAAGCAAATCAGGTGTTCTCAACTGCTGATGATAATCAAACTGCTGTCACCGTTCATGTTTTACAAGGTGAGCGTGAGATGGCAGAGCATAACAAGACCCTCGGACGGTTTGATTTGACAGATATACCATCAGCACCGCGAGGAGTTCCGCAAATTGAAGTGACGTTTGATATTGATGCAAATGGGATTCTAAATGTTTCTGCTAAAGATAAAGCGACCGGAAAGGAAAATAAGATTGTAATTAAAGCTGGTTCTGGCTTATCCGATGATGAAATACAAAAGATGGTAGAAGATGCAGAGGTACATGCAGAAGAAGATCGGAAGATTAGAGAACTAGTAGATGCTAGAAATAATGGGGAGTCAATGATACATGCGGTTCGCAAGACTCTTTCTGATGCTGGAGATAAAGTTGAGGCAGAAGAAAAGGCTGGTATTGAGGCAGCCATCATTGATTTGGAAACGTCTCTAAAAACCGATGATCTTGAAGATATAAGAGCTAAAACTAATGTCTTGATGGAATCTAGTCATAAATTGGCAGAGAAGATGTATCAAGAACAAACTGGTGAGAATGATTCAACAGATGTAAATTCGCAGCCTGAAGAAAATAGTCAAGGCGAGAGACGTGAAGATGTAGTTGATGCTGAATTCGAAGAGGTCAAGGATGGAAAAGATCAATAATTAAGTTGAAAAATTCAACAAGCTTATTCTACCAAAGTTGACTGAGAGCCGGTTTTTTAAAAACCGGCTCTCGTCCGTTCTGGTAGGAGAGGACATACTACTGAGTCTAGATCATGGATAAACGGGATTACTATAAAGTGCTTGGGGTGCAGCGCAACGCTAGTGAAGCTGATCTAAAAAAAGCTTATCGACGTTTGGCAATGAAATATCATCCAGATCGAAATCCGAATGATGATGCTGCCGAGATTAAATTTAAAGAAGCTAAAGAAGCCTATGAAATATTAGCTGACAATCAAAAGAGATCGGCATACGACCAATTTGGTCATGCAGGCGTTGATCCTGCCTCAGGAGCGGGTGCTACCGGCACCACTGGTTTCGGAGATATTTTCGGAGATATTTTCGGAGATATTTTTGGGGGAAGCGCGGGGCGTAGATCAGGCCCATCCAGAGGGTCAGACTTGCAATATCAACTTGACCTTTCTCTCGAAGATGCAGTACGCGGAACTGAGACGCGCATCAAGGTACCCACAAGAGTCGCTTGCGAAACTTGTTCGGGATCCGGCGCTAAACCAGGAACTACACCAACAACCTGCAGCACTTGTAATGGCCGTGGCCAGGTGCGCATGCAGCAGGGCTTTTTTTCTATACAGCAAACTTGTCCTAGTTGTCGCGGTATCGGTTCTACTATTAGTTCACCTTGCTTGGATTGCAGCGGTCAGGGACGGGTCCAAAAGACCAAAACTCTCCAGGTTAAGGTGCCGCCTGGTGTAGATGAGGGTGACCAGATTAGATTATCTGGAGAAGGAGAAGTCGCACCAACGGGGGGGCAATCAGGAGATCTTTATGTTCAGGTTCATCTTCAGCAACATCCTATTTTTTCAAGAGATGGCGACAATTTATATTGTGAGGTGCCGGTAAGTTTTGCGACAGCTACACTGGGTGGTAACCTTGAAATACCAACTCTTAATGGTCGTGCAAACTTAAAAGTGCCGGCCGAAAGTCAATCTGAGCAAGTGTTTAGATTGCGAGGCAAGGGAGTGCGTAATGTGCGGAGTGGTTCTATTGGGGATTTATTCTGTAAAATGAAGGTCGAAACTCCAGTCAATTTAAACCGTAAGCAGAAAGAATTGTTGTCAGAGTTTGATCGTTTAACAAGTGAAGGTAGTGATAGGCATCGCCCTAGGGAAAGGTCATGGACTGATAAACTGAAATCTTTCTTCGAGGATATTGTATCTTAAGTATTTCTTATTAAAAAAATACCTACTTTAAAATGATTAATCTAATTAAGACTAATTTAGCTGGAGTGTTGATAATTGAGACTAAAGTTTTTTCTGACGATAGAGGATTTTTTATGGAAAGTTTCAATGTTGCCTCTTTTCGAGAAATGGGATTGCCCACTGATTTTGTTCAAGATAACCATTCGCGATCCGTGAAAGGAGTACTTCGTGGATTACATTATCAACATCCAAAATGGCAAGGAAAGCTTGTAAGGGTAGTAGTCGGAAAAGTTTTTGATGTGGCCGTTGACATTCGGAGAAAATCACCTAGCTTCGGAAAGTGGATAGGTGTAGAGTTGTCATCAGATAATCACAGACAATTGTATATTCCTCCAGGATTTGCCCATGGTTTTTGCGTTCTTAGCGCTGTCGCTGAGTTGATTTATAAGTGTACCGAGATGTACAAACCATCTGATGAAGCAGGTATTCTTTGGAATGATCCAGATATAGGAATTGAATGGCCTATACAAAATCCAATTCTCTCAACTAAGGATAGAAGAGCTAGTCTTTTGGCCGAAATACCCGACCTGACGACCTGAATTGATTAAATGAAAGTACTTGTCTTCGGCCGTAATGGCCAGTTAGGGTCGGCTCTAAAAATGCTATCTCCTAAAAGTAGTAACTCCCTATTCTTCACGAAATCGGATGTTGATTTTTTTGATACTAATAGCATAAGAACAATAATTAATTATCATAAGCCAGAGTTGGTGATTAATGCCGCTGCATATACGGCAGTCGATCAAGCCGAAACAGAATCATCAACTGCATTTAAAATAAATGCAGAGGCCCCGGGCGTCATAGCATCGGTATGTAACAATGTAGGCGCTGGATTTATTCATTTTTCGACAGATTATGTTTTTGATGGAAAAGGAGAGGCTCCTTACTCAGAACAAGATTCAGTCCATCCTCTTGGTGTTTATGGGAAGAGTAAATTGGCTGGTGAGGAAGCGATCGCTTCACAAACTGATAAGTATATTGTTATTCGAACTGCATGGCTATATTCATTGGTAGGAGAAAATTTTTTAAAGACGATGTTACGATTAGAAAAAAGTGAAAAGGAGATTCGCGTAGTCTCAGATCAGTTCGGTTGCCCAACATATGCGCATGATTTAGCGAATGCGGTATGGTTAATTGTTGCGCAGTTAAACAAAAATAAACAATTTCCTCGGGGTATTTATCATGCTGTAAATTCTGGTGTGGCGAGCTGGTATGAGTTTGCGCAAGAGATATTTAAAGTACTCGGCCGGACGGATAAGGTGATTCATCCTATTGCGACTAGTGAATATACAACGTCAGCAAAACGTCCTTCTTTCACGGCGCTTTCATGTGATCATATCAGACAGATCTTTGGAGTGACGTTACCTGATTGGCGTGATGGGGTTGCTCGTTGTATGAGTGAGTTGGAATAATGCTTAAAGGAGATATTCTTAATGAGCATGAAGATACTCGGAATTGACACCGTAACCCATGCCTGCTCAGTTGCTCTTTCTGGCGCCAACGATACTATTGTAGAGCGGTACAAGGTTGAGCCAAAAGGTCATTCAGATTCCCTATTGAACATGCTTGATGAATTACTTGATGATGTCGGTATTGGTATTAAAGATCTTGATGCTGTTGCTGTTGATACTGGGCCTGGATCATTTACTGGAATACGTATAGGGCTCGGTGTGGCGCAAGGGATCGCTTTGGGCCTTCACGTGCCGATTCTTGGAGTTTCATCGCTTGAGGTATTGGCGGAGGGTGTGGATTCAAAGATCAATGCCGTTTTGCCAGCGATAGATGCTAGGATGGGCGAAGTTTTTTGGGGTCGTTTGAGTAGAGTACCAAGATCTGTTGGTGGTTGGGTTTGGCGAAACCAGCCAACTATAAGTCGACCATCACTAGTACCAGCGTTGGAGGCTAAAGAGCTTGGAGTTGGAAATGGCTGGGATAAGCATTCAGATAGCATAAAGTGTAATTCTAGATCCAACATTCAGTTCGGAGTGTTTCCTCGAGCACGTTCTGTGGTCGCAATTGCAGAAAGGGCGGTCTTGAGTAGTGAATCAAATCGTTCTGTGGTGTCTCCCCAGTATGTTCGAAAAAGTGTTTACAGTTGAAGGTCTTTTGTCAAATTTCTCTTAATTTAGATTTCAATATCTTATTGACTGTGGGTGGATTCGCCTTTCCTTTAGTTGTTTTCATAACCTTACCTACGAGAAAACCGAGAACCTTTTCTTGACCATTCCTATATTGTTCTACTTGAATTACATATTCTGATAGTACTTCATCAATAATCAATTCGAGTTCACTAGTATTAGTAATTTGCTTGAGGTTTTTCTCAGAAATAATTTTTTCAGGATCCCCGCCCTCGTTCCACATTATTTGAAAAACTTCCTTTGCAATTTTTCCCGAAATTGTGTTGTCATTTATTTTTTCAATTAGTTGTCCAAGCATTTGAGGGCTTATTGGATTATCTTGAAATTGAACCCCTTCGCGATTCATATAGGCCAATAATTCAGTTATGATCCAATTGGTTGCGGTCCGACTATCGTTGCAGACATCAACAGTCTTCTCAAAGAAGTCAGCTAGTTTCTTTTGCGAAGTTAATAATTCAGCTTCACTACCACTAACATTGTATTCATTTATTAACCTTTGATAACGGGTGTCGGGAAGTTCAGGAAGTTCAGATTTAATGTCAGCTAAAGTTTTGTTACTAATTATTAGTGGTGGAAGATCAGGATCCGGGAAATAACGATAGTCATGAGCCTCTTCTTTACCTCTCATAGCACGAGTTACACCTAACTCAGAATCAAATAGTCTAGTTTCCTGTGTAACTTGCCCACCGTTTTCGAGTATATCGATCTGGCGTTCTGTTTCAAAGTGAAGACCTTGCTCTACAAATCTAAACGAATTTAGATTTTTGAGTTCACATCGGGTTCCAAGGTCAGTTTCTCCAGACAATCGGATTGAAATATTGGCATCACAGCGAAAAGAGCCTTCTTCCATATTTCCATCACAAATTTCTAAATAGGTCACAAGCTTATGAAGCTTCTTCAAATAAGTAACTGCCTCCATGGGAGATCGTAGATCGGGTTCAGAGACTACTTCTAATAGTGGGGTACCAGCCCGATTCAAATCTATACTTGATACATTTCTAATTTCTTTATGTAGCAGTTTACCTGCATCTTCTTCAAGGTGAGCTCTAGTAATTCTCACTGTCTTTGGATTCTCATTAACTGATATCTTTATCAGGCCACCAGATACTATGGGTAATTCATATTGACTAATCTGATATCCTTTAGGTAGATCGGGGTAAAAATAATTCTTTCGCGAAAAAATAGAATATTTGTTAATTTCTGCACCAATTGCTAGGCCGAATCGAATAGCCATCATGGCAGCATTTTTGTTCATTACTGGTAAGACGCCAGGGAGAGCCACATCGACTTCATTTGCTTGACAGTTTGGTTCAGCTCCAAAATTAGTAGAGGCGCCAGAAAAGATTTTGCTGTTTGTCATTAACTGCACATGAACCTCAAGACCGATAACAGTCTCCCAGCTCATTTTAAAACTCCCTCAGGTAGACTTAGATGCCAATCAGTGGCTTCCTGGAATTTGTAGGCAACATTTAATAAACCAGCCTCATCAAAAGACCTTCCAATTAATTGCAATCCAATTGGTAGGTTTTTTTGATCAAAGCCTACGGGTATTGAGATCGCGGGAATTCCAGCAAGATTTGCTGTAATTGTAAAAATGTCACTAAGATACATCGCAACTGGATCGTCAAGTTTTTCACCAAGTGGAAACGCCGTCGTAGGTGATGTCGGCCCTGCTATATAATCGCATTCACTAAACGCTCGCTGAAAATCATCTGAAATAATGCGTCGAATTTTTTGAGCCTTTTCATAGTATGCATTGTAATAACCGCTTGATAAAGAAAAAGTTCCTATCATTATTCGTCGTTTCACTTCTTCTCCAAAACCCTCAGCCCTTGTTTTGGAATACATCTCCTCTAGATCATTGTATGAACTGGTTCGGTAGCCATAACGAACACCATCGTAGCGGGATAGATTTGAAGATGCTTCAGCTGGAGCGATTACATAATAGCATGGTATTCCGAATGAGCTGTTTGGCAAGCTGATGTCGACCAATGTAGCCCCTAGTTTTTCAAACTCCGATAAGGCATCCAGATTGGCATTCAGGACAGATTCGTTGAGAGACTTTTCAAAAAACTCTTTTGGTACACCAATCTTTAATCCAGAGATAGAGTTATTTAAGCCTTCCATATAATTAGGCACGGTTTTATTAAGGCAAGTTGAGTCTTTTTCATCAAAACCCGCCATATGTTGAAGTATTAGCGCCGCATCTTCAGCACACTGTGCGATGGGTCCTCCTTGATCTAAGGAAGAAGCATACGCAATCATTCCATAACGGGAGACTCTTCCATAGCTCGGTTTAAGACCGGTGAGCCCACAAAAAGAAGCAGGTTGTCTTATAGAACCTCCCGTATCAGTACCAGTTGCGATAGGAACTAGTTTGGCTGCAACCGCCGACGCAGAGCCCCCGGAGCTGCCGCCTGCGACTCGTTTGTGGTCCCAGGGGTTAAGCACTGGTCCGAAATAGGAAGTTTCGGTAGAGGAGCCCATTGCAAATTCATCCATATTGGTTTTGCCAATCAGAATTGCCCCAGCTTTTTCTAATTTATCTACGATTGTCGCATTGTAGGGCGATACAAAGTTTTCTAGAATCCGAGAGCCGCAGGTTGTCCTCAGATTTTTTGTACAAAAAATATCTTTGTGTGCCAATGGAATGCCAGATAGGGATGTATACCATCCTTTAGATCGAAGATTATCAGAAGATAGGGCATTGCTACGAGCTCTATCTTCGTCGATACTAATGAAGCAATTTAAAGCCTTATAACGCTGAATTCGCTCCAAAAAGCAGTCAATGAGCTCAACAGAGCTGATTTCCCTGTTTTTCAGCATGGTACTTAGGCTGCTTAATTTTTGCCGGTAAGGCATATGCTAGGTTTTGTGGGAGGTTTTTGCCATAAAGAGCTATCTTCGGTATCTTTTGACCCTATTACTCTATTATTTTTGGAACTAAATATAGGCCTCCTTCTGCGGATGGCGCTATACTTTGTATGTGGTCACGGGCACTGCCGGGCGTCACTTGATCTGGTCTCAACCTCAAATCGATTTCCTGTGGGTGAGCCAAAGGTTCAACATTGTCCGTGGGTGCGGATTCCATTTTTTTAACTAATTCGAGAATTTCGGTCAAATCTTTAGTATAGTTTTCGATACTTTCTGGATCCAGGTGAATTTTGGCGAGGCTTGCAATATGTTCAACAACAGATTTATTGATTGTCATAATTAGAAATTGGCTTATGACCATTGTTTATGAAACCGAATTATAGCCTACGACGTATTGTGCGCCCACTCCCTCGTTGCTACATTACGAGGTAAGTTTTCCTATGTTTTCTGATTCTATCTTTCGCCATTTTTCTAGAAAAAGCATTTTTGGTCTTTTTTCTAATGACCTTGCCATAGATCTAGGTACAGCCAACACGCTAGTCTACGTTCGTGATCGCGGTGTTATTTTAGATGAACCATCTGTTGTTGCAATCAGAACTGGGTCAATTTCGCCAGAGAATACGGTTTTAGCTGTCGGAAAAGAGGCTAAGATGATGTTAGGCCGTACACCAGGTAATATTAGAGCTATACGTCCAATGAAAGATGGCGTCATAGCTGATTTTGGGATCACCGAAGTTATGCTGAAATTTTTTATCCGCAGGGTTCAAGAAAATCGTTTTTTTTCAAGTCCGAGAATTGTAATCTCTGTTCCAGGAGGGTCTACTCAGGTTGAACGTCGGGCAATTCGGGAATCTGCGAGAAGCGCGGGTGCTCGAGAGGTCTACCTTCTCGAGGAACCAATGGCTGTTGCGATAGGGGCAAGTCTTCCAGTAGCGGAGCCGACTGGGTCACTTGTAGTTGATATAGGTGGTGGTACAACAGAAGTTGGTGTAATTTCTTTAGGTGGACGTGTTTACGCAACCTCAATTCGAGTTGCTGGTGATACTTTTGATGAAGCTATCATCAACTATGTTCGGCGACGTCATGGATTACTGATTGGAGAGGCAACAGCGGAGAGGGTGAAAAAGGCAATTGGTACGGCTTGGATTGATTCCGAACCTAGAGAAATGGAAGTTAAAGGAAGAGATGTATCGGAGGGTGTTTCGAGCAGCCTCGTTATAACAAGCGATGAAGTTTATGAGGCTATCAGTGATGCCCTGCATCAAATTATCCGATCCATTAGAGAGGCTCTAGAAAATACTCCACCTGAGCTATCTGCGGATATAGGTGAACGAGGAATGGTGATAGCAGGTGGTGGAGCAATGATGCGGGATATGGATAGAAGACTAATGGAAGAAACTGGTTTACCAGTGGTAATTGCAGATGATCCTTTGACTTGTGTAGCGCGTGGTTGCGGCCGCGCGTTGGAAGAAATGGATATTCTTGGAGATGTTTTTACTCACGAGTGATTTTTAGGTATGTCGATTTGTATTATGCTTTATATCATTTGGTAGTACTTCGGATTTTTTTGGAAACGAAAAATATATAGTTGATGAAAAGAAAACGTCTCGCTCCGTTGGCGAAACTGTTAGTACTGATATCAGTCTCTATTTGCCTGATTATAGTTGATGAAAAATCAACTAGCTTGAGGCAAGCTCGATCTTTTGTATCTGTTGTAGCACTTCCATTTCACATGGTTGCTTCATCGCCCGTGATGTTCGTCCGCTGGATCGGTGGAGATTTACATGATTGGAGCAAGCGAAATAAAGAATATGAGAATCTACAGAGAGAGTATCTCATTCTACGTTCGCGTCTTCAGCAACTAGAAAATTTAGAATATGAAAACGATCGATTACGGAACATAACCTCATCAGCCGAACGGATCGCATATGAAGTTATGTTCGGGCGGGTAATTGAGATTGGAGTAGATCATTACGCAAATTCAGTTATGGTAAGTCGGGGGACTGTTGATGGCGTTTATGTTGGCCAAACAGTTATCGATTCAAATGGCCTAATTGGTCAAGTCAGACGTGCCGGGTTACTTGAAAGTTCGGTAATGTTAATTACTGATCCTAGTTTAGCTGTGCCTGTTCAGATAGCACGGACAGGTCTTCATACCATTCTCTATGGGAGCGGTGTGGAGGATTTGCTCAATGCCCCATTTCTTGAGAGGACTGTAGATATTGTAGAGGGAGACGTGTTCGTGACTTCAGGTTTAGCCGGTAGTTATATGGCAGGTTATCCTGTGGCACGCATTGTGGATATAGAACGAGACCCAAACTTGGCGTTTTTAGATATTCGTGCTCAACCGATGGCAGATCTGCAAAGTCTCCAAGAGATATTGCTTGTTTGGGATGGATCTAATGAGAAAACCCCTTCGGAACCTTTGGATAGTGGAAGGTTAGATGATTAAAGATCAAACAAAAAAAAGATGGTGGGTAATTTCAGGTACCCTCGCAGTTGGCATAGTTTTTTTGTGCATTCCTGCTGGCCCAGGTTGGAAAAATTACAATCCTGATTGGGTATCGCTTGTTTTGATTTATTGGTGTTTTGCGATACCTAGCAGAATAAAACTGACTTCAGCCTGGTTGACCGGTATATTCTTAGATGTAGTTACTTTTGGAGCGTTAGGACGCTACGCGCTCACTAAGACTCTAATTGTTTTTATAGCCAATAGAATTGCGTTCCGAGTTCGAATATTTCCTATCTGGCAACAATCGCTAGTCATGTTAGTGTTGTTGTTTTTGGAATCACTGGTATTAATCTTGGCCGACTTTTTAATTGTTGGTGCAAATGTTTCATATAGTCCAATTGTGGGGGTAGTGATTGGCGGAGCTCTATGGTTCCCACTGTACTTTTTACTTCGAAAAATCCGACATTGGGCGAGACTACCTTAAAATAATGAGAGCATTTCTAAAAACTAATTTACCTATATTTAATCCTAAACGTGATCTAAGCATCACAAGGTTTCGTCTGCTGCTTGCAACTTTATTTGTGGTAGCCTTAACTGCTGTCGTGATTGCTCGCCTAATTAATCTTCAAGTGTTGAATTACGATAGGTACAAAACATTATCAGTTGAAAACAGGGTGGGATTGGTACCAGTATCCCCAGTGCGTGGTCAAATCCTTGATCGCAACGGACAAATACTGGCCGATAATTATCCAGCATATGAGTTAGAAGTTGTACCAGATAAAGTCGACAGTATGGAGCGCACAATAAACGACTTGGGAGAATTGATTACCCTTAATGAAAAAGAGCTAGAAGCTTTTGTAAAAGCAGTGAGATCACGCCCTGGTTTTGAATCGCAAATATTGAAACAGAGTTTGAGTCCTGAAGAGGCATCTATAATCGCGGTCAATCAACATCGTTTCCCGGGTATTGCTCTTCGAGCAAATCTAAGACGTACTTATCCTTTTTCAGATCTCGCAGCACATGTAGTGGGTTACGTTGGTCGTATTAGCGAGGAAGATCTGAAGAATATTAATAGATCTGCATACAAAGGTACTCGTTATATCGGAAAAGTTGGTATAGAAGCCAACTATGAAGATGAATTGCTAGGTGTAGCTGGATATGAAACGGTAGAGTTTAATGCGCATGGAAGAATTATTCGATCGCTGGACTATCAGTCACCGATAGCTGGTTGGAACGTCAATTTAACTTTGGATATTGATCTTCAGAGGATCGCTCGTGATGCATTGGGTGACCAGAGAGGTTCTGTGGTTGTGCTTCAGCCTGACAGCGGAGATGTTTTAGCATTAGTTAGTTCTCCCGACTATGATCCAAATTTATTTTCTAAAGGATTGTCTATTAAATCATATGATGCTCTTCGTAAGTCTCCTGACAAGCCTCTGATGAATCGAGCTATTCACGGTCATTATGCTCCTGGTTCTACGATCAAGCCAATTTTAGGAATATCCTTATTAGAGGATAGATTCGATTTCGACGAACAATTTGTGTGTAAGGGTGAATTTTATTTACCTGGTAGAGATAGGCCTTATCGATGTTGGAAGCGAGATGGACATGGTGAGATTAACTTGGTTGAAGCAATCGCACAGTCTTGCGATGTATATTTTTATAAATTATCTTTAGCTTTAGGTATAGATAAAATGGCATTGTGGTTCAGGCACTTTGGGTTGGGAAAAGAAACCAAAGTGGATCTAAATGGAGAGGCTATTGGTTTGGTGCCAGATCCAGAGTGGAAAAGAAGTGCTTATGATGAGGCCTGGTTCCCAGGTGAAACCGTTATTTCAGGTATAGGGCAGGGTTATTTGCTCGCCACACCATTGCAGTTAGCTGTTGCTACAGCAGCTATCGCAAACAATGGAAAAATTATCAGACCACGACTTCTTTCTTATCTAAAAAATGCAGAAACTGGTGACGTTCTTATGGGTCCTGAAGTAGAAGTGATATCTAGAATTCCTGCTAATTCATCTATGTTAAGTATAATTTCAGAGGGAATGATTGATGTTGTGCATGGTTCAATGGGTACCGCTAGAGCAATGGGTTCAGGACTGCCGTATCGAATCGCCGGAAAGACTGGAACATCGCAACTTATATCTATGGCGGAAGATGATGAAACAGATCAAGTTAATATCCCAGATAATCTAATTGATCATGCACTGTTCGTTGCTTTTGCTCCTGCCGACAATCCCCGTATTGTGGTAGCCATTGTCGTTGAGAATGGTGGAAGTGGGAGTAGAGCGGCTGCGCCTATTGCTAGAAAAATATTCGACTACTATCTCATCGACAGATTACTTCGTGCATCCACCAATTGGAAGGAATTTGGATTTGGTTAACCGGCTTCATATTGATGGGGCATTATTTCTTGGCATTATTATGCTACTTATAGCTGGACTGTTTATTGTTTTTAGTGCAGGTGGAGAGAATTGGGATCTTCTTCAACGTCATGGTATTAGAATACTTATATCTTTATTTATATTATTATCAATAGCACAAATTCCTCCGCATTCGTTGCGACGTTGGTCGCCCCATTTATTTTTCTTCAGTATGGGCAGTCTGGTACTAGTATTATGGGTGGGTTATGTTGGTCGTGGAGCACAAAGCTGGCTCGAATTGGGAATACTTCGGTTTCAGCCATCTGAAGTTATGAAACTTGCGATTCCGATGGTTGTCGTATGGGTTCTAACTCGTAGACCGTTGCCACCAAAGATGATAGATCTGATATTTGCCGGAATCGCAATTCTTTTGCCAAGTTTTTTGGTTGCGATGCAGCCTGATCTCGGAACCGCTATACTGCTAATTTTCTCAGGTTTATCAGTAATTTTCTTGGCTGGTGTTCGTTGGCGTTATCTTCTCACGATGATCGCTTTTGTTGCGGCGATAGCGCCATATCTATGGTACCAGTTACATGATCACCAGAGAAGGAGAATTGTGACAATGTTCAATCCATGGGATGATCCGATGGGCTCTGGCTACCATATTATCCAATCGCAAATTGCAGTTGGTTCTGCTGGTATCGCGGGGAAGGGTTGGTTGAATGGAACTCAATCGCAACTTGAATTTATTCCCGAAAGAAGTACCGATTTTATCTTTGCAGTCTATGCAGAAGAGTTTGGTTTGATCGGGGCTATCGTTTTAATAGTGCTTTACTTATTTGTAGTAGGAAGAGCTCTCGTTTTAGCTTATAAAGCAGAAGATAGTTATACACGCCTATTAGTTGGAAGTCTTGCGCTCACATTCTTTTTCTATATTTTCGTTAATACGGCGATGGTTACTGGTGTTCTACCTGTAGTTGGAATTCCATTACCATTAATAAGTTACGGTGGAACTTCAATGGTAACGGTGATGGCCGCATTTGGAGTAATAATGAGCGCAAGCACACATAAACGTTTAATGAGATAGTTAAGAATAGATAAAGCTATGAAGTTAATCAAAAGATCTATGGCCTTATTCTTCGTTATAGTAATTATTTTTTTTGGGTCAATTGCCTATGGTTTGAAATTGGATGCTTATCCTAGACTTGTGTCAATAATTGATACTCTAGTTGCGGACAACGGACTTGATCGTGATCTTTTAGATTACTGGTTGGGAGAAGCAAAGCTAGATATGACTATTGTAGAGATCATGGAACGACCAGCTGAGAGCTTAAAGTGGAATGAATATAAGAAACGGTTTTTGACACGTAAATCAATTCAGAATGGGAGAAAATTCTTAAAAGAAAATTCAGAAATTTTGAGTCGTGCCGAAATTGAATTTGGGATTCCGCAAGAAATCATAGTTGCAATAATCGGTGTTGAAACCCGTTATGGCATGGTTACTGGTCGCCGACGTGTTCTTGATTCATTGACCACATTATCCGTCGAATATCCACGCCGGAGTTCTTATTTCTCAGGGGAATTGAGTGAATTTCTGATGCTCGCTCATGATGGTTTCTTTGATCCTTTAGAAGTAAAAGGCTCCTATGCTGGGGCAATCGGAATTCCACAATTTATGCCTACGAGTTATCGGCACTATGCAATTGATTTTGATGGCGATGGACATGCTAATCTTATTGATAGCACAGAGGATGCTATCGGTAGTGTGGCGAGTTACTTAAAAAGACATGGATGGAAAACTGATGAGCCTATTGTGAAAAATGTTTCTAAAGAAGATGGAGAAACAATTAGCGTCTATGTGACTAAAGGCTTTAATCCAGATATTTCTATATCGAGTTTGATAAATAAGGGTATTCAATTGGAAGTCGAGGATTTTAAAGATGATAAAGTAGGAATAATTAAACTAGATAACGATTATGGTAGTGAATTTCGCATTGCCTACCCGAATTTTTTTGTTCTTACTCGATATAACCGAAGCCAGAATTATGCTATGTCAGTTTTTGAATTATCTGAGAAAATAGCTAAACCTTAGATTTGAGCATTAAACGTGATTAAATTTTTTTTTAGCGTTATTGTTTCGACATTTGTCCTATCGGCCTGTAGTGTTACACCTGAAAGACCAGTCACAAAAAGCTCTGGAGGTGCGTATTATCAGGATGATGGACCCCCTCTCAAGGCCGATGTAGATTTGGAGCGCGTTGATGAAGCAGTGCCGAGGCAGGAACCTAGATCTCGCATAGGAAACGCTCCATATACAGTGTTTGGGCAGCGCTACTACCCAACTCAATCTGCCGATGGATATAGGGAGATCGGTGAAGCTAGTTGGTATGGAAAAAAATTTCATGGACGCACCACTTCTAGTGGTGAGATATATGATATGTATAAGATGACTGCGGCGCATAAGACATTACCATTGCCGACTTATGTTAGAGTTCGCCGACTTGATACAGATGTTAGTGTTGTAGTCCGAGTAAATGATAGAGGTCCATTTCTAAAGGGACGAATAATCGATCTATCTTACGTAGCCGCACGCAAGATTGGTTTGGTTGAACAAGGCACTACAAAAGTAGAAGTTACATCCATTAGAATTAAAAATGAGCAGGCAATTGCAAGTAAATCTGGAGTATTTCTTGAGGCTGCCAGATTTAGGTTGCCTGAGAATGCTGAAAATCTAAGCGCTCGACTGCGAAAATTGAATATAGGTTCGGTCGATATATTTTCTGAGAACATAGGTGAATTGGTTTACTATCGTGTTCGGCTAGGACCAATATCGAATGATCAGGAATTAAATGACTACATTTCTAAGATACGATCAGTTAGTGGACGTTCCCCTAAAATGTATTAAGAAAATTGTTAGGTAAAATATGATGAAAAATAAAGTGCGTGTGTTAACTTTTTTAGTGGCTTGGATGGTAGCACTTTCTGTTAGCGGATATGAATCTGAACTTCCTGATGAAATGGAATCGAAGATGCCACCTCCTAAAGTGAATGGAATCTCCTGGGTCCTTATGCATCCCGAAACCGGACTAATAATTGCCGCTGAGAATCCTGATGAGAGATTGGAGCCAGCTAGTTTAAGTAAACTCATGACTGCCTACATAGTCTTCCGTGAGATCCGCCTGGGAAATGTTCAGCTCGATGAAGAGGTTGTGGTTAGTGAAAAAGCATGGCGAACTGGTGGATCCAGAATGTTTATCGAGCCGAATGAGAAGATTTCGGTGGAAAATTTGTTGCTAGGCATGATAGTGCAATCAGGTAATGATGCGGCTGTAGCTTTAGCGGAACATATTGCCGGCAGCGAAGAAAGTTTTGCAGGACTAATGAATCAAGTTGCGACAGAACTTGGATTAAAGAATAGCAATTTTGTCAATAGTACTGGTTGGCCAGACCCAGATCATTTCAGTACGGCCAGAGATATTAGTCTAGTGGCTGCCGCTATAATCCGTGAATTTCCAGATATGTATGGCTATTACGCCATTAGAGAATTTACATGGAACAACATCACTCAGAGAAATAGAAATCCTCTACTTGGTAGAGATGACACAATTGATGGCGTAAAGACTGGCCACACCGAGGTTGCTGGATATTGTTTAGTTGGCTCGGCGAAGGAGGAGAATTTTCGAATTATCGCTACGGTGTTTGGTGCAGAAAGTCCTTCGGCACGAGCTGAGTCCGTATATGCGTTACTCAAATATGGGTTCGCTGCTTATGAATTGCATCGGATATATCGTACTGGCACAGCTGTTTTAAATGATGTCAAAGTATACAAGGGTGATCAAAAAACTTTAACGGTTGGGGTTCCAACTGATATCCAGCTGATTCTTCCAAAAGGCGCTCGATCAGGACTTGAGGCGGTAATTGAAATAGATGAGCCGATAATAGCTCCACTGGATAAAAATGCCGAAGTTGGAACTATTGTTTTAAGCCTTCAGGGAGAAGGTATTGGTACTTACCCATTGGTTACCTTGAGTGCTATAAATCTTGGTTCGTGGCCCAGCCGGATATTTGATGAGATCCGATTGCAGCTGCGTTGATGGATTACGGAATTGGTAGCATAGATTGGTTAATAATGATTTATTGGAATTTCCGTGTCGCTTTGAAGTGAAAGCTATGGGGCACTGGAGTAGTGAATTGGAGAGTCAAATTTATAGGATAGTTAGCCGTCATTTAGGTGATGGAGAGATACTTGGTATACGCTCTAGACTTAGTCGAGAAGGTCGTTACATTGCTATAACCTGTGTTATTGAGGCGAACAATCGTGCACAGTTAGATGCCATTTATATGGATCTGAATAGTGAACCTGATGTCCTAATGACTTTGTAGAAATCGAGAAACAGAGTGAAATCAAGTTCTCCTGTTATGGTTCGAAATTTTGGCACATCTCAATATCGACCAGTTGCAGACTATATGCGTAGATGGACCGAGAATCGTTCAGATTCTACATTAGATGAAATTTGGATCGTCGAGCATCCTCCAGTATATACTCGAGGTGTAAGTTCCCGGGATAAACCTCGGCAAAAAGGAGGAGAGATTGCATTGGTTGATGTCGATCGGGGTGGGAAAATTACTTATCATGGTCCTGGACAAAGTGTATTCTATCTTTTATTTGATTTACGTAGACTCAAGTTAAGCGTTCGTCACTTAATCAGAATTGTACAGCTCACAGTAATCGAATTTTTAGCAAGCTACGAGATTTTTGGAAATATGCGGGAAGGAGCGCCAGGCGTTTATGTGGGGGACGCTAAGCTTGCTGCAATCGGTATTAGAATTCGTGGAGGTTGCTCCTACCATGGTTTTTGTATAAATGTGGATATGGATTTGTCTCCTTTTGATTTTATTGATCCTTGCGGATATGTTGATCTTCGGGTAACTCAATTAAAAGATCTCGGCATAGATATTGGAACCCAACAGGTAGTACGGGCAATAATTGAGAGATTAACGTCTAAATTGAGCTACGGGGAAGTTTTATATAGCACTAGCAGTATTTCAAAAATTGAAACCTATGTCTAAGTATATTAAGGAAATTAGTAAAATAGATTTGAGGTTTTGCTGTGAAAGTGATTTAAATATGGTGATGATATGGATTCGGATGTTTTTTATATTGTCTTTAGCACCATTTAGTTCATTTGCTATGGCTCAAAATAGTCTAACTACGAATTCGGAGTTTTATACTGAAACATCAATTTGTCGAATTGATCAGATTCAAACTCCATCCACTATTATTCCGTTTATTGGGCGAGATTCCTCAAACATGCCTTTTCAACTTGAGGCAGATCAAATTGATATGCCTCGATCCGGAACAATATCTCTAGCTGGTAATGCGAGTGTAATTAAGGGTGCAGAAGCAATATATGCTGATCATATTATGTATGGTAAAGATAATAGTTTAATAGAAGCGATGGGGAACGTTGTGATGCATACTAGCAATGGTGATCGTATAGAGGCTAGTGCGCTTCAGCTCGATTTTGAAACGCAAATTGGTTACGCTGATGAGGTATCTTTTAATCAAGCTGACACTGCTTATGAGGCTCCTAGATGTAGCAATCAAAATAGTTGTGATCAAAATACAATAGAGCCATCGTCTTTAGTTGGGCCAGTGTCGGTTATGCGGGGTTATGCTCAGCGTGCCTACTTTGACGGACATGATCGACAAAGATTAAACAACGTTAGACTTTCAAGGTGCCCCGATGGTGATGACAGCGTTGTTTTAGTTGCCAGTCAAGTTATTTTCGATCATGGTACTGGTGAGGCGACGGGCCGTGATCTTAGTGTTCGTTTTTTTGATACTCCAATTTTTTATTTTCCAATCTTAACTTTCCCTATTTCGGATGAACGAAAAACAGGTTTTCTTTTTCCCTCTTTTGGATTTGGAGATGACTATGGCTTCCGCTTAGTTACACCGTACTACTTGAACATAGCATCAAATAGAGACGCAACGATAACCATAGATCATATGACAAGGCGTGGGACTCTTTTTAGAGGTGAATATAGATACATTGGCACAACTACTTTTGGAGGATTTGATGGTCGGGTCGGCGCTGAGTTTATTGATAAAGATAGGAAATTTGGCAGCAAGCGTTACGGAGCAACATTGCTTCATCGACAGCAATTTGGTGAGCACTGGAACAGTAAACTTGATCTGGGCTATGTATCTGACCGCGATTATTTGGATGATTTTGGTGATACTTTAGGTGCAGATAGTGCAGATCATGTACCTCAAAGCTTTAGCGCGGAATATAGGCGTAGTGATCAAATTCTACCCGATGACGATCTAAATTTTGGCATTCTTTTTTCCGACCATCAGATTATTGATCCTCTTATTCAAGAGAAAAATAGCCCTTATGCGAGATTACCTGAACTTTCTTTGGATTGGAAAGCAAAATTACGAGAGCAGGCGCTACAATCAGAATTGAACGCAAGCTGGACTCGTTTCGAGCATGCGGCTCCTTCAAAAGTTACAGGCAGCCGTTTCAATTTGCGACCAAGTATTTTGTTTCAGCAGGAAGAACGTTACGGTTTTTCTCGTTCTCGGGTAGATCTTGATCTTATATCTTACAGTCTGAATGAGAGGTTGGGAAATTATAGTTTACGTCCTAATCTTGTTGTGCCCGTTATCAGTTTCGATTCTGGGCTTATATTTGAAAGAAAAAGCTACGGTTTTGAGAATTATTGGCTACAGACTTTAGAGCCAAGGGTTTATTATGCTTATGCACCTTATGTCAATCAGGATGATCAGCCGTTATTTGATGATAGTGAGTTTGAATTAGATTCAATGTCTAAGTACTTCTCACCCAACCGATTCCATCGTACCGATCGTGTGGGTGATACTAATCGAGTCACATTAGGTCTCTCCACTAGACTAATCCAATCTGGATCCGGTAAACAAAGACTTCAAGGCGGGGTAGCCCAAATGTTTTATTTGGATCAACGCCGAGTTCGAGAAAAGCCGAGTTTAGAACCAATGACGAATAGATATTCGGATCTATTTGGAGAAATAAGTGTTAATTTTACCGATCAGTTATCTAGTTCATTGGATTTAGTATGGAATTGGAATGATAAAAAAATATTGTCTTCAGATGTCAATTTAGACTATGAGCATCATAGAAGCCGTATCGGCTTATCTTATAGGTTCAACCCAAGCAAATCAAAAGAACAATTGATTTCTGATCTTGAGTGGCCTTTTTATAGGAATTGGTTAGTCGGAGTTGAGAATATTTATTCATTCAGAAACAAAACTAATTTACAGACTGGCTTAAGCATTAACTATGATGCATGTTGTTGGTCAACGCAGTTTAAGCTTGATCATGAACGGGAAGAGACTATGGGAAGTTGGGAGGGTAATTCCAGCTTTCTTTTTCAAATAGAATTGAGAGATTTAGGGACTATTTCTAGTAGTGCTATAGATGGTATTAGTGCTGGATTAGGTTTCAACTAAATTAAAATATTGAAGAATGAAGAATGTGAAAAAATAAAAACGATGAAAAAACAGAATCTATCGCTACATCACTTGTTGTGTCTGATCATTATTTTGTCGCTTGAACAAGCATTTTTTTGTGCTAGTTCCGTGGCTAAAGAAATTGATAGAGTCTATGTCATTGTTAATTCGGATGTGATTACGCAGTCTGAAATAGAAAGGGAATTATATTTTTCGAAAAATCAACAACGAGCAAAAGGGGAAACACTACCTGTCAAAAAGCTAAAAAAAATGGTGATAGAAAAATTGATTCTGAAAAAGTTGCAATATCAAAAAGCAAAGAGTATGGGCATTGTTATAAGTGAGAACGATTTGATGGCAGCAATAATAGAAATCGCCACAGAAAATAATCTGTCGATGTTAAGCCTTAGAGAGGAAATTGAACAAACAGGTTTTTCCTATACGGAATATAAGCAGGATCTGCATCACCAACTATTAGTGCAAAAGTTGATAGCGCGAGAAATTAATCGCCATATAAGAGTATCGGAAGCAGATATTGATGAATATCTTGAAAAGAACCCAAATTCAATTGATAGACTTGAGTACAAATTATCCCATATTTTAGTTTCGTTTGAAGACAATAATGAGCACGCTCGCTCGTTAGCGGAAGAGTTATATCAGCGCATTGTATCTGGCGCCCATTTTAATTTAGTTGCTGGGGAAATATCTGAAAATAAAAACCCCAATACTAATAGTGATTTGGGGTGGCGAAATTCGGATCAAATTCCCGATCTTTTTCTTAATGTTGTTCGTCAAATGGAAGTAGGTGAAGTGTCTTCTCCAATTAGGAGTAAGAATGGATTTCATATACTTCGATTGAATGGTAAAAGAGGAGAAGGTGTGTATATTGTTGATCAAAACCGAGTGCGCCATATTCTATTGATTCCAGATCAACTTACTGATAAGTCTTCAGTTATAGAAAACCTTGTGCGTATTCGAAAAAGAATTCAAGCTGGAGAAAAATTTGGTGATTTAGCAAGGCGCCAATCTGCTGATTCAATTAGTCGTGCACTTGGTGGTGATCTTGGATGGTTAAACCCTGGAGATTTAGAGCCTGAATTAGAGAATGCGTTACTTTCCCTATCAATTGGTGACATTAGTATGCCTGTTCAAACAAAAATGGGCTATCATTTGATTCAACTAACTGATCGTCGTGCTTATGATATAGGTGTTAGCTTAACTAGGGAAAAAGCTGAACTAGCAGTTAGGTTAGAAAAATTCAATAAAAGATATGGAGAATGGACAACTGAACTAATCAGTAAGGCATGGATTGATTATCGTGTCATTGAATAGAAATGAGAGCTTCATTACTTATTAAAAATAGATGTCACTCTCTATGAAATGGTAATTTGACGCCATACAAATTTAGCACCTGATCTATGTTTGAACTAAATTGCTTTATTACCTGTTTCTCCGGTTCGTATTCTAATAACTTGCTCTATTTCAGTAACAAAGATTTTCCCGTCCCCAATTTTTCCTGTTTGCGCTGTTCGTGTGATTGCTTCTATTACTTGATCAACTAGATCTGTGGTTATCGCGATCTCAAGCTTGATTTTTGGGAGAAAATCGACTGCATATTCAGCGCCACGGTATAGTTCTGTATGTCCTTTTTGACGGCCGAAACCCTTTACTTCAGTAACAGTCATGCCTCGAACATCGAGAGTTGCAAGAGCATCTCGAACATCATCTAGCCTGAAAGGTTTGATAACAGCAGTAACTAGTTTCATGTTTTTATCCTATTTTGTTTGTTTATGGGTGAGGGTATCATTTTTCCATCCTCGGAAAACGTTCCTGACGTGACTAAGCTACGTTATTTTCAGCTTATCGATCATCTAGTATCATGTAATATGATACTCTTTAATTCTACTGGTTGAAACAGTGCCAAGCCTATCCAATTACGATTTCTTGCTTTTCGTAGATGAGAGGTTTATTTTGATACAATGAGATGATTAACGTTTCAAAAAATTTGTGTTCGAAATTATTTATACAGAGAGATAATAATGTCACTTAATAAGATTGCTGCTGCTATTGCGGATGTTTTGCCGGGAGATTTATCTGACGAGGTTCGAAAAAGCATTAACATTGGGGTTCAGTCGGTGTTAGAAAAAATGGATTTGGTCACACGTGAAGAATTTGAAATTCAGGAAAAAGTCTTGGCTCGGACTCGAGAAAAACTTGAAGTATTAGAGGAACGAATGCGTGAGCTCGAAAAATGAGATTGACTGTATCTAAGAGATATTTAAGGGAAAACTACATTTATTGCTATAAGAGATATGGAAGAAATAAATAATTTACCGCAAGTGGAGCTATAGACTAAGCATATGCGACCTTACTATGACATTCACGTTTTTTGTTGTGTTAATGAGCGCCCAGAAGATCATCCCCGCGGTTCTTGTGGGGCTCGTGGCTCCATTTCTTTACAAAGCTACATGAAAGCGAAGGCAAAAAAAATGAATGTTGTGGAAAAAATTCGTATTAACCGAAGTGGTTGTCTGGATCGTTGTGAGCTAGGCCCAGCAATGGTGATTTACCCTGAAGGGGTTTGGTATAGCTATTCTACGCAGACCGATGTTGACGAAATCCTTGAGCGGCACATACTAAAAGGAGAGCGTGTTTCTCGTTTATTACTGAAGCCTGAGCAGGAAATTCTTGACAAATCATAGTTTAAAGAGAATTAAGCAATTTTGTAATGATGCTTTAGATGGATGACATGAAAACATTATCGAATAAACGGGTCATAATATCTGGTGCTAGTCGTGGTATTGGCCTGGCCATTGCAAAAAAATTAGCAGCGGAAGGAGCAAGTATCGCTATTTTGGCTAAGACTGATAAGCCACATGCAAGGCTTCCAGGAACCGTTCATACCGCAGCAGAGGAAATTGAGGCGGCGGGCGGACGTGCGCTTCCAATTGTCACAGATATTAGAAGCGAGGATCAAGTAAAGGTCGCGGTAGCGCAAGCAGCAGAAGTTTTTGGCGGTATAGATTGTTGTATCAATAATGCTAGCGCCATCTCACTTACACCCACCGTCAAAACTCAAATGAAACGTTTCGACCTCATGTTTGATGTAAATGTTCGAGGAACTTTTTTGGTAACTAAGGAGTGCATTCCACATCTTAGCAAAGGCATTAACCCTCATATTTTAAACATCTCACCACCATTAGATCTAGATCCAAAGTGGTTTGCACCAAATGTAGCTTACACGATGTCTAAGTTTGGGATGAGTCTATGTGTTCTAGGAATGGCGATGGAATTAAAGGTGTTGGGTATAGCGGTTAATGCCCTATGGCCCCATTCAGTTATTGCTACTGCAGCAATTTCGAATGTCGTTGGGGGTAAGTCTATCTTGGGGCACTGTAGAACTCCAGAAATTATGGCGGATGCAGCAGCTCTGATTTTATCTAAGGATGCTAAAAATTTTTCAGGTAATTTTTGTATTGATGACGTCCTGCTATCGGATGAAGGTGTTGTAGATTTCAGCAATTACCGTGTAGATTCTAGTAAGAACCTATGGAGTGATTTTTTTGTTCCCTCTGAAATACCCCAGGTAGAGAATCTAGTAGTTGTAAACGCCCCTACCGAAAGCGAGAAGTCGAAATAACTATATTCGGCATTTCCTATCTGATAGATCGCTATTTTGCTCTAATTGAATAGCATTAAAAGGCGTCATCGGTGACATTTATAATTTCTTCTGAGCCTGACATAATAGCCGCAAATAGAGACCCGGTCTGTGGGAGGATGCGGTTAAAGAAAAACTTTGCTGATGTAATTTTATTGGAATAGAAGGTTTTTTCATTTCCTTTTTGTTTCGGAATTGATTCTTCAGCCATTTTGGCCCACAGATAACCAAGTGCGACGAGACCAAATAATCGTAGATATTCACTTGCTACTGCAGCGCTTTCATTTGGTTCAGACAGTGCAGTTTGAGCGATATGTCCTGTGGCAATTTGTAACCGACCAAAAGCCTTTCCTAGTGGTACGACAAATTGCTCGAGCTCTTTATTTGCGCTTTGGCTCTCGAGCCACTCCGCTAATGGATGAAAAAAACTTCGGAGGTATCTGCCATTATGAGCAGGAATTTTTCGACCAATCAAATCAAGTGCTTGGATCCCGTTGGTTCCTTCATAGATTTGGGTTATTCGAGCATCCCTCACGAATTGTTCAACACCAGTGCTACGAATGTATCCATGCCCTCCATGAATTTGTAGACCCATGTTTGCAACGTCATAACCGAAATCTGTTAAAAAGGCTTTAACTATAGGCGTCATTAGCTGAACAAAGTCATCCGCTTCTTGCCGAGCAATTTCGGTAGGTGCATGATCTCTGAAATCTATGTTTCTTGAAACCCAGAAAGTCAAAGCGCGAGCGCCTTCCGTGAAAGATTTCATTATTAAGAGTGTTCGTCTTATGTCCGCGTGAACTACAATCGGATCTGCTGGTTTGTCAGGGTAGACTGATCCGGCTATTGCCCTTCCTTGAAGACGTTCTTTTGCGTAGCTACTCGCTGCTTGATAGGCAATCTCCGCAATTCCAAGACCTTGCATACCAACCCCCAGGCGTGCGTCATTCATCATTGTGAACATTGCTTGCATTCCTTTATTTTGTTCTCCTACAAGCCATCCAACTGCATCTTGAAAATTCATTACGCACGTCGCTGATGCTTTAATTCCCATCTTGTCTTCGATTGAGTCACACAACACTGAGTTCCTTGTTTTAGGCATGCCATTTGGATCTAGCAAAAATTTCGGCACCAAAAAGAGACTGATGCCTTTGATTCCAGAAGGTGCGTCTGGCATTCGCGCCAGAACCAGATGCACTATATTTTCCGAGAGATCATGTTCACCCGCAGTAATGAAGATTTTGGTGCCTGTTAATCGATACGTTTGGTTCTCTGATGGTACTGCTCGCGTCCTTATCATGCCAAGATCTGTGCCACAATGAGCTTCCGTTAAGCACATTGTTCCGCACCACTCGCCACTCACTAGTTTTGGGAGATATTGTTTTTTTTGTGCATTATTACCAAATAGATGAAGAGCTCGATAAACACCACGAGTCAAGCCCGGATACGTTGAAAACGCTAAATTAGCTGAGCACATCATTTCTTCCAGTGCGTTATTCACAGAACTTGGTAACCCTTGACCGCCAAATAGTGGAGCGCAATTTAGCCCAGCCCAACCACCCTCAACATAGGTTTTGTAGGCAGACTGAAATCCTGTAGGGGTCGTTACATTACCATCATTAAAATCGCAGCCTTCTTCGTCTCCTGACTGATTAATTGGGAATAGTTTGTTCTCACAAAGTTTAGCCCCTTCCTTCCAAATTGAATCAACGAGATCTTCTGAAGTGTTTGTGTATTTCTCCATCGATGAAATATCTAGCGGACTAAACAATTCATGATAGATAAATTGAAAATCTCTAAGTGGTGCTTTATACGTGAACATTATTAGTTACTCAGTTAGTTTCGGAGTGGTTTGCCTTTTTCCAGCATATGTTCCATCCGAGCTAAAGTTGATTTGGTTTTTAATAGCTCGAGGATAGATTTTCTTTCCAAGCTTAGCATTTGATCTTCACTTACTGTGTGAGTGATGTCGACATCATCACCCGTCAGAATTTTTGCAAGTGAATCAGCGATAACCACATCATGTGCTGTCGCCTTACCCATCTTACATAAATCTAAAACTGCCATATTTAATGCTAGTTTGCCACTCTTCCCCGGAAGCATAAATTCCGGTTTTTCCGGCGGAGAATAATTGCTAACAAGAGAGAGCGCCAAGTCTTTTGCATCACTTAGTAGTCGATCACGATTCATGGTAATTCCATCACCAGAGCGGAGAAAAAGGTGATGTTTTGCTTCTTCTGCAGATCGGGAAACGGTAGCAGTTCCAATGATTTCGAAGACTTTCATTACAGCGGACATTGGACCTTTTGGGTGTTTGGACGATTGTTGCCAGCGGTGCAGCATTTCTTTGCATCCTCCCCAGGCTGGTACAAGCCCAACACCAACTTCGACTAGTCCAATATAGCTTTCCGCATGAGCTTGAACTGCATCACTGTGAAGCAATAATTCGCAGGCGCCACCGAGCACCATCCCTGATGGAGCTGATACCACAGGAAATGGGGCGTACTTTAATGCCTTGTATACTTTTTGTCCTTCGACCACAATTTTGGTGATTTCAGGCCATGCTGCGATGTTTGCGGCAAACAATGCAAGCCCAAGATTGACGCCGACGGAGAAATTGTCGTTATCATTATGAATGACTAGAGCTTGGAAGTTGCTCGAAGGAATCTTTTTAATAGCTTTTTCGATAGTCTTGAAAACTCCAGAATCAAGACTGTTCATCTTGGTATGAAATTCGAGGCACATCACATTATCTCCAATATCCCATAAACTTGCGGAATTATTGCCATCGATTTTTTTCTTTTTTCTTTTTAGGTCGCTTAGTAATATGACGCCCGCAGGTCGCTTGATGTTTTGATAAGAATTTTCACAGTTGTAATTTTGAAGTTCACCTCCATTGTTAATCTTATAAAAACTTTGGTCCTTTAAGTCAGAAATAAATTGTGGAATTGGCATGTTACTTTTTTCTAAACGACGAGCAAACCACGCAGCTCCTAACTGGTCCATCATTTCAAACGGACCCCACTTCCATGCGTAACCATTTCTCATTGCCTGATCAATCGAATGAATATTGTCAGTTATTTCAGGGACTAAGGAGGCAGCATAGCTCAGCGTATGCGACATAACTTTCCACGCGTATTGCCCGCCGGGATCTGGATGACTTAAGAGAGATTTTAAATCAATTTTTCGTGACGTAATACATTCAAGTTGCGGCTTAATTAAGTCACGGTATGTCAGATTACTGAGATCTAGTGCTTGTTTAATTTTGACGCCATCTTTTGCTATAAGTCGATAGAAACCCCCACTTCCTTTTCGTCCTATATATCCTTCAGAGATCATTTTATTGAGCAATTCGGAAGGTTGATAGATGTCTCGGTAGAGATCATCTTGAGGTAATAAAGTTAGCATCGATTTTTGTACATGAGGTTGAAGATCGATACCTACTAAATCTAGTAATCCAAAAACTCCGGTTTTCGGGATTCCCATAGGTTTACCAATTATCGCATCTGCTTCCTCAACATTAATTCCCATCTCTAGCGCGAAACGCACTGCAGCTTCGATCCAGAAAATTCCTATACGATTTGCGATGAAACCTGGCGTATCATTACAATCAACTACGACCTTACCTAATGTTTTGTTGGCGAACAGTCTTAGGGCATCTGCAACGTGTTGGTTCGTTTCAGGGCCAACAACTAGTTCTAGCAGACGCATGTAGCGCGGTGGATTAAAGAAATGTGAAATCATAAAGTCCTGACAAAACGATTGTGGAAGGCCATTAGTCAGTTGTGACAAGGGTATCGTTGATGTATTAGATGTAACAATGGAGCCAATTTTCCTAATCGCTTCAATTTCAGCGTAAATGCCCTGTTTTATTTTGATATCCTCAATCACTGCCTCAACGATAAGATCACTATCTTCAACGGATGCTAAATTATCTTCAATATTGCCAGCCATTATTCGTTTAGCAAATCTTGGATCCATAAGAGGGGCTGGGTTGGTCGACAGGATTTTTTTAAGAGCGTTCTCAGCGACTACATTCCTATTACTAGCATCTTTAGGCACAACATCAAGCAGAGATACCGATACACCAGCATTGGCTACCTGAGCGGCTATTCCAGCACCCATAACGCCAGCACCAATTACAGTTACATTACGAATTTCAGACATGCTTATACCGTCCCCAAAATCGTTGCAATTCCTTGGCCTCCACCGATGCACTGAGTCGACAACGCATATCGACCGCCCGAACGTGAAAGTATTGTCGCTGCTTTGCCCGTGATGCGCGCACCCGTGGCGCCGAGCGGGTGCCCGATAGCAATCGCGCCACCATCTAAATTTATTTTGGCAGGATCTAGTTCTAAATCTCTGATCGAGGCAATTGCCTGTGTAGCAAATGCTTCATTAATTTCGACAACATCAAGCGATTTGGCATTGATTTTTGCTCGGGCCAGAGCTTTACGGCTTGCAAAAATTGGACCTAAGCCCATGGTGGCTGGTTGGCATCCAGAAACTGCTGTGCTTACGATCCTAGCAAGTGGGTCTAGTTTGTGTTGATTGCAATAGTCTTCTGAACAAACCAGAACGGCAGCGGCACCATCGGTTAGAGGCGATGAAGTTCCAGCCGTTACCGTTCCTTGCTCATCAAATGCGAGGTTCAAGCCGGCTAAACCTTCTCGTGTGGTCTCAGGGCGCAGACAGCCATCACGATCGACGATAGCCTCCTCTGTTTTGATAGGCACAATTTCTTCGCGTAGACGGCCAGAGGAATCCGCTTCTCCAGCTTTTTCTTGGCTCAAGACAGCGAATTCTTCTTGCTCTTGACGACTTATATTATATTTTCGACCGACATTCTCAGCCGTTTCACCCATCGACATGTAAGCGCTTGGCATGTGGTCTGGCATTGCAGGATTTGGCATTGGATTGAACCCAGTCATTGGCACTCGACTCATGGATTCAACGCCCGCGCAGATAAATACCTCACCAGCATTCATCTGTATAGCGCCTGCTGCAATATGGATTGATTGCATAGATGATCCACAAAATCGGTTAATTGTTGTACCAGCTACCGTTATTGGTAATCCCGAAAGAAATACTACCAAACGCGCCATATTAAAACCCTGTTCGGCTTCGGGAAAAGCACAACCAAGAATAAGATCCTCAATATGCTCGGGGTTAACTTGGGTTCGCCGCACTAGCTCCTTTACTGTTTTAGCAGCTAGGTCATCGGGACGAACTTTAACGAGCTTGCCTTTGTGTGCCGGCTGAAACGGTGTGCGGGTATACCCAGCGATTACCACATTCCTCATATTTGATTTCTCCTATAGATTTTTTCAGGTAGTCAGAGGATTTGTTTGATTTAATTTTTCACCCTAACCTGAACATGATTCAATAGTTATTTTTATTTTGTTCTTCAGCTTTGAGTTCTTTTTTTGATAATTTACCAATCATGGTTTTTGGCAATTCCATCCGGAATTCAATTTGAGATGGAATTTCAATCTTGGAAAGTTTATCGGCCAGAAACTCAATTAGTTGTTTTTCGGTTAGATTTGTATCATCTTTTAGTTTGACGAATGCTTTGGGAGTTTCACCTTGATAGTCGTCATCAATCCCAATCACTGTTACCTCCGATACGTTCGGGTGTTCGTAGATTGCTTCCTCAATATTTCGAGGATAAACATTGACGCCTGAGCATATGATTAAGTCCTTGATTCGATCTACTAAAAAGAAGTGACCATCTTCATCCATGTAGCCAGAATCCCCCGTTCTTAACCAGCCATCTACCAGTGTGTCCTTTGTTTCTTCAGTGCGCTTCCAATAACCTGCCATAACTTGAGGTCCTTTAATCCAGACTTCTCCGACTTCATTAGTTGGCACCATTTGATCTGGATTTTCTATATCCCGGATAGATAATTTGGTGCTAGGCACTGGTAGGCCGATAGATCCATCTTTGTTGATTCCTTGGAGTGGATTACACGTAGCTACAGGTGACGATTCACTGAGGCCATATCCTTCTACAAGATTACAGCCAGTTAGCTTCTCAAAGTCATTTTTTACCTCGAGAGGTAGTGGTGCTCCACCAGATATGCAATATCGGATGGTCGACAAGTTATATCTTGAAAGATCATCTGAATTATTAATACCGGCGTAAATAGTGGGTACAGCTGGAAATAGTGTAGGCGCTTTCTTATGAATTGTTTTTAGAGCTTGCTTTAGTTCATATCGTGGCAACAATATCATTTGTGCTGACGTAGCCACCGCGAAATTCATGACCGTGGTCATTGCAAAAATATGGAATAATGGTAGCACTCCGAGTATGCTTTCTGTCCCTGGGCTAAGATTCGGAAACCATAACTTCATCTGTGATACGTTAGAGGAAAGGTTGCTATGTGTAAGCATGGCACCTTTCGGTTGACCAGTTGTACCACCAGTGTACTGGAGTACAGCAATATCGTTATCAATATCGATGATTTCGGGATTAGATTTCCCATCATTGTCCATTATTTGATTGTAAAAAAAGACGTTTTCTTCATTTATAGATGCCACATTTTTTTTCTTAAGATATCTAAATAACAATCCCTTTAGTGGCGGAAGGATCCCTGAAAAGGGGCAGACGATTATTTTCTTAAGAGAGTCTGTTGCCGATAACATGGTAGAAATTTTTGGATAAATGAGGGCAAGATCGATTGTGACCATGATTTCAGTTTCACTATCTTCTATTTGGAAAGCAATTTCCTTATCGACATAAAGAGGGTTGAAATTTACTACTGTTGCTCCAACTTTCAATGAAGCGAAATAAAAGATCACTGAATAGGGTGTATTTGGCAAGCATAGACCAACACGTGTTCCTTTTTTTGCACCAAGCTCTTGTAATCCGACGGCCGCTTGATTGATTAATTGACCAAGCGAAGAATAGGTAGTTTTTTGACCAAGAAAATCAATGGCCAAACAATCTCCATGTTTAGTGACAGCATTTTCGATGTAGGAATAAAGGGAACACTTATCCAGAGGCGCATCCCATTCCACACCTGTTGGATAGTTTTCTTTCCAAGGACTGTATATTTCTTCTGTCATCGCTTCTTCCTCCCAGTAATTTTGATCTTTTTTGTTGGCTAATTAACGATTAGCGATCACTTCATTAAATTAGCCTTCCTGTACTATACCGCTAGAGGATATCCATTGCTGAACTAGTTTATTGTCACGACTAAATCACTTTTTATGTTTGATTTTTTTGTAAATATCACAGTTTTTTGATTCTTCTAATATTATCGCGAATGATTAGCTGTGCTATTTGAATCTTGACTTATTTATTTAGTTTACCCAGGGTGCACGAGAGCAATCTGGATATCTGCTACATTGGTTCCACTAGATCCAGTTATGATCAAATCACCAGAGTGGGACAGTGCTTGATATGAGTTGTTGTCCTCTAAGAACCGAGCTGCATCATGACCCGACATTTTAATTCTGTCACTAGTCTTTGAATCAACGAGTCCGCCAGCAGCATTGGTTGGTCCATCGATACCATCGGTACTACCACTCAAAAATACCCAATGGTTTGGATTCGTTTTTGAGCTTGCTTCAATAGCTAAGGCCAAGGCCATTTCTTGATTTCTTCCACCAGAACCCGACCCTCTTACAGTAACAGTGGTTTCACCACCCGAGATATAAGCTGTTGGTTTTTCAACGCGCTTTGCTATCTTAGATATGAATTCTGTAGCGGCATTTCTAGCTTCACCAACTAACATCTTATTTACAACTATAGTTTTATAACCCTTAGCTTTGCTGTATTGTGAGACAGCATCGAGACTAGTCAAATTGCTCGCAATAATTGAGTTAAATGTTTTTTTTAACATTGGATCATCAGGGAAAAGAGTTTCTGGTGTTAATCCAGAGCACCCATTATTGAGGTGATCCTGAATCGAGGTAGGTGTTTTGTTCCAGATATCAAGACGTTGAAGAATAGAAACAGCTTCACCAAAGGTTGTAGGATCTCCTGTCGCAGGACCGCTTGCAATTGTACTTAGATCATTATCGATAACGTCTGAAATAATCAGTGTTTGCAAAGTTGATGGACTTGCGAATCTTACTAATCCACCACCTTTAATTTTTGAAATATGTTTTCTTACAGTATTAGTTTCGTGAATGTTTGCTCCATTTAAAAGAAGCAGTTGAGTTAGCTCTTGTTTATCTCGCAGAGAGATCGAAGCTGCTGGCATAGGCAAGAGTGCGGAAGCACCGCCACTTATTAATGCGATGATAAGATCATCCGTGCCGGCATTTTGAGCAGTTTTTGTAATTTTTTCAGCTGCTATAAGACCATCTTCATTCGGCATAGGATGACTTGCTCCCAAAACTTCTATTTTGGGATGGGCTACAACATTTGCATAGTTTGTGACAGCGATAGGCATTGTTTTTAATCGGGTGTTATCAATACATTCGATTGCACCTTCAATCATAGGGATAGCAGCCTTCCCAAAAGAAATTATTTGTATAGGGCATTTCGAGATATTCAAAGCATGACGCACAGATTCATTCAGAGTATATTTTGCCTTTGACATCAAACTTCTAATTACTGCTGCTTTTGGGTCAGCTGCGTTCACTCCTTCGTAAAACATTTCTATAGCATGCTTACGTAAAGTTAGAATTCTAGTATTGTTTTGCATTATAGAGAGAGGAGAGCTGCACACTTTATATTAGTTAAAATTATAATATTGTTTTATATTCACAGTCGTAAAGAATGACTCACAGTCTTATCTCCTGTCAAATCTATAGATGAGCCTTTTCGCGAATATTTCAAATTCTTTGAACAAGGAGCTATAGCACTGATGCAAATAGAAAATTATATTCTGTGTGTTTGAAAAATTGTATTGTATGGCTGTCTGCAGTAGTTATGGAAACGCGCTGTTCCAATTGGTAAAACCGAACGTCAATAGATTAATGGAGCATATGAGAATGGTGACAGAATTTGATCATGAAATCGACCACCGTGGTTTAAGTTCTTTAAAGTGGGAGTTTTTTATCCAAGACGGTGAACCAAAGCTATGGTCTCATTCTGACCTTAGTAATGGTGATGAAAAGATATTATCTATGTGGGTGGCTGACATGGATTTTCGAGTAGCTGAACCGATAATTTCAGCGTTAGAGAAAAGAATCCAAAGAGGCGTGTTAGGTTATGCTGCTAAAACGCCCGCTTATTTAGAAGCGGTTGTAAATTGGATGAAGCAGCGTCATCAATGGATTATTGATGAGGAGTGGATTCTTCCTACAGTAGGAATTGTGCCAGCTTTACATATGATCGTCCGTCAGTTTACGAACCCTAGTGATAGCGTTCTTATTCAGCGGCCGGTCTACCACCCATTCTCTTATGCTATTGATAACAATGGGCGCCACGTTATTTCAAGTTCACTTCTTTTGAATGACGATAGATACGAAATGAACTTTAATGATTTAGAAGAAAAAATTAAACAATTTGGCATAAAACTCGCAATTCTTTGCAATCCCCACAATCCAGTTGGTCGGGTTTGGTCTAAGGATGAACTGACTAAGTTTGCTGAAATATGTTATAGAAACCAAACTTTAGTTGTTTCTGACGAAATTCATAGTGATCTGGTCTTGCCAGGCCAAACTTTTACTCCTTATGCTACTTTAGACTCCAAATATCGGGCAAATAGCATCATATGCACTGCTGCCAGCAAGACGTTCAATTTAGCTGGACTTAAAACTTCGAATTTAGTGATTGAGGATCCTCATATCAGAATGCAGATGAGAAGAGAGATAAAAGCTACTGGTTTGTGGGGGCTTAACCCTTTAGGATTAACTGCTACACAGGCTGCTTATGAATCAGGCCACGGTTGGTTGAATGATCTAATAAAATATGTTGCAGACAATCATAATTTTGCTACAAGATTTTTAGAAAATAATATTCCAAAATTTCGTATCATTCCAGCAGAAGCAACTTATCTCGCATGGGTAGACTGTCGAGCGTTGGGTTTAGACGATACTTCGTTAAATTTGTTTTTTCTAAAAAAGGCAAAAGTACATCTGGAGAGTGGAGTTATTTTTGGTCCAGAAGGTTCTGGTTTTGTAAGGATGAATTTGGCTTGTCCGCGAGCTATCTTGGTCCAAGCCTTGGACAGAATTCGTATATTAGTTGATGATCCGCTGGTATGAGCTCAGTTGTTTTGTAACAATAATTATGAAAGGAGAGAAAATGTGGGACGTTAAACTTCTGTTTGTATCTAAAGAGCAGATCGAGAGTCTTGAGTTACAACCAGAAGAGATCTTAAAAACTATAGAAAAAGGGGTCATAGCTGATGGTCAAGGTGAGGTAATGATACCTCCTAAAACTCATCTGGCGATCGATTATCCTAGTTCGCTTTTTAATATTTTGAAGGGATAAGTGAAGCCAATTAATGTGTCAGGGGTAAAAGTTTTAGGTGATTTTCACGACAACCATAAGCACCAATTGCCGTCAGAGTTAGCTTTAACGATATTGAATCGTCCTGAGATAGGTAATCGAAAGTTACGTAGTTCCAGGGGTTTCATCTGACATCGTTGGGAAACTTGATAATTTCGCTGAGAAGAGAACATTGGAATTAACTTGAATCTCGTTTGATTTGATGTATTTAAGGCAATCATTTTCTTCCTCTAAGCGCCAGTTGCGCCCAACTTGTTTGATCAATATTGCTTCCACAAAGAATCCCAGCCACACGTTGATTTTTCAATTTGTATTGATTACTTTCAAGGGCTGCAATTACTGCCACACCGGATGGTTCAAGCGCAAATTTTAACGAGTCATAGACTAATGCCATGGCTTTGCAAAGCTCATCGTCGCTGATTACTATCATGTGGTCTATCAATTTTTGACATACTTTGAAGCTTGTTTCACAGTGCAGGGGAGCACCCATGCTGTCGGCAATTGTGTTGATTTGAACTTTTTTCAAAGGATAGCCAATTTCTAAGCTTCGCGTTAAGCCGCAGGCCCCTATGGGTTCGACACCGATGACTTTGATGTTAGGTTGCAAGTGTTTTAATGCGGTAGCAACGCCGGCGATCAGTCCTCCACCTCCTACGCCAACTAAGACCGCATCAATTTCTCCAAGAGACTCAGCAATTTCTAGTCCGATGGTAGCTGTTCCTTGAAGTGTTTCAATGCCATCAAACGGATGCACAATTAATCTATTCTCTATTTCGGAAATTTCTTCTAGTCGATCAAATGCTACACCAATATCGTCCATTAAGACTATTTCTGCTCCGTATTGTTGGCACTTTTGTATACGGAAAGGGTTAGCAGCCTGATGCATAATAATTTTAGCTGACAGGTTTAGCTTGTAAGCAGTATAGGCTACTGCAATGGCATGATTTCCAGCGCTAACTGCAGTTAACCCCCGTATCGAATTTCTATTATTTTTTGTTAGGACATTGTTGAAAGCACCGCGAGCTTTGAAGCTGCCCGTTTTTTGAAGAAACTCCATCTTCAAATGTAATTCTCCACCGTCAAGATGTTTTTCTACCCATTTACTCTGCCATTGGTAGATTGGTGTTTGGCAGACAAAACTTTCTATTCTAAGTGCTGTTTTTCTAATTTCCTGCAAGGAGAGATTTGGTTGACCGGCAATTTTCATTATTAATAAACTATTTTTTTGGTTAAGAGCAGAAGATGGTTTTTGTAAATCATGAATTAATATGGAAAACTTTCATAATGTTCCGTGGATTCGTTAGTTGTATCAAAAAATTAATTTCAATTACGTATACGTGGATCCAATGCATCTCGAAGTCCATCGCCAATATAATTCACGCTCAGAACTGTGAGCGCAATGAAAAGGCCAGGCCAAATTACGCGAGAAGGTGTGATCTGGATGAAGTTGGTACCATCATAAAGTAGTCGACCCCATGTAGGAAAATCTGGCGGAAAACCTAGGCCAAGAAAAGATAACGCAGATTCGGTAATGATTGCATTCGCAATGCCGAGGGTTGCAGAAACCATGATTGGGCTCAGTATATTTGGAAGGACATGGCGGAATACAATCCTATGTTGGCGTGTTCCAATGCTACGAGCGGCCGTTACGAATTCACGCTCTTTAATGCTCAAAACATCACCTCGCACAACACGCGCGGTGTGCATCCAACTTGTTATTCCAATGACAAAGACAATCAGAAGGAAAATCCCCATTTCTGGTCCAAATGCAGTGCGAAGTGAATCGCGGAACAGCAAAATTGTTACTAAGAGCAGGGGTAAGATTGGGAGAGCAAGGAATAGATCAGTTAATCTCATTAGGGGCCCGTCAAGAACCCTGATAAAGCCAGCTAGGACTCCAACAAAGGTTCCTAACAATAACGAAATAAATGCTGCCGATAGACCAACAGCAAGGGAAACTCGCCCCCCAGCAAGAATTTGTGCCAGCGTATCATGTCCGATATTATCGGTCCCGAGTGGATGGGCCCATGTTGGACCCATATTTCTGGCTTTGAAATCAATTGAATTGGGATCAACTCCATGTATAACAGGCCCAAGCAGAACACCGACAGTGATAAATGCAAAAACGAATACCCCGATAAGAGCTCCCTTATGTTTTCGGAAGTGAAGCCATGCATCGTTCCATATAGAACGATGGCGCATTGTGGTAGTTTTTTCCGAATTTTGGTTGAATTGCATTTGGGGCACTTGTTTAGTCAGTCGTATCGAATACGTGGATCTAAAATACCATAAAGTACATCCGCTACTAGGTTGAAGAACACAATTAGTATTGCAAAAAGAAAGGTCAAAGTTTGGACAGTTGGAATATCAGCGCTCTCAATAGAAATGATTAGTAATTGGCCTAAACCGTTTACGCGAAAGATTTGCTCAGTAATGATAGCGCCTCCAAAAATGCTAGGTATCCCAAGGGCTATTAAAGTTACAACGGGGATTAAACTGTTCCTAAGAATATGTATCAAGAGAACTGCACGTTCATTTCTTCCTTTAGACCGAGCGGTCCGAACATAATCTAGATTTAGGTTATCAAGAATAGACGCGCGCATAAACCGACTGAGTTGGGAAGCTTGATAGAATGCCAGAACAGTGACAGGCATAGCCATTTGTTTTACTTGTAGCACAAAATTTTCCCAGCTTGTTACCTTTAATGTAGTGTCGTAGATCATTGGAAACCACTTTAGCTGTACACTAAAAACAATTATTGCTATGACTCCCGTAAAAAATGTTGGCACAGAAAAACCAACCATTGCTACGAAAGTGCCAACTTGATCGGTCAGAGAGTATTGTCGGTATGCTTGCAAAATACCAATCGGAATTGCAATCAGAATACCGAAAAAATAAGAAAGCCCTACAACCCAGAGAGTTTGAGGTGTGCGCTCAATTATTAGGTCAATTACTGGGCTTCGAGTCGACCAGGAAATGATCCGTGTTCGATTGTCTGCATCACCGATACTGATACCCAAGCTGTGATGGAGTAGGTTTAGTGGTTCATTGACAAAGAATTGAATTAACCATTTGTAATATCTGATGTGCATTGGTTCACCCAAGCCCAGAGAAAGGCGAATTTGTTCTCTAACTTCGGGTGGTACAGTCATTGGGAGGTTTCCCGTCGGGTCACCGGGCGCAAGATCAAGTATCGCAAAAACCACGAAGCTAATGACCAAGAGTGTGGGTATAGCAGCGAGGAGACGCCGAATGATAAAGTGAATCAAGTCTTTAGACGCCAAATTAAATTATTGTATAGTGGCTTTTGGGAAAA